>Ga0325404_1000592_pt1 | contig 36740 bp, 20 predicted proteins | sample PopdelMetagenome_18_FD_205664 | JGI IMG/M metagenome (GOLD analysis project Ga0325404, IMG submission 205664) | Populus deltoides microbial communities from Bellville, Georgia, United States - Xylem-Control-R1 | ecosystem: Host-associated > Plants > Phyllosphere > Stem > Wood/Secondary xylem...
AACACCCAGTCTGAGGAGTTCATTGCGTTGAAACAACAATATCAACAACTCTCGACGAATTATGATGAGCTCCGTCAAATAGTCATGGAGATGAGATCAAAGATGGGTGACGATACTTGTGCAGCTTGCTTTTGGCCGTATGGTCCCGGGAACAACCAACCTCCTCCTCCTCCGCCTCCTCCTCTAACTCCGCCGCTATTCTAGTTTAATTTTGTTTTTTTAACACATTAAATTTGTAATGAATATTATTTAACATTACTTTTATATTTTTAATGTTTAATCCATTTTTATTTGTTTATTAAGGTTTTTTACAATTAATAAATTATTTTTTATATATATTTTAAATACCTACCGACGGCTATACCGATAGATACTATTCGTCGGTATTTAACAGAGAGTTGCCAAACAATTACCAGCCATGCCATCATTACTGACGGCATCACCGACGGATAATATTCGTTGGTGATTAAATGCCAACGGATAATATCTGTCGGTATTTCACAGAGAGTAGCAGCACAATTACCAGCCATGCCATAATTATCGACGGAATTCCCGTTGGTAATGCCCTCGGTACTTACCGTTTAAATTTCAGACAGATTTATTCCGTCGGTAATGTTCCTGCGGGAAACTTTTTTTTGGTGCGCGCCTATCCGTCTGTAAGACCGTCGGTGTTCAGTCGGTGGGTGTTTTTTTATTTGCGATAGACTTAGCGATGAAAATGGGATTTACCGACGATTGGTATACCGACGAACGTGTTCCGTTGGTGAGGTCATCGGTAATTTTTTCACCGGCGGATGTCATCGCTGTCACCGACGGAATTAGTCCGTCGGTAAAACTGGATAATGTTGTAGTGAAAGTAAGGTGGTTCTGGATATTCCCAAGGAAGAAGAGGAAGATTTGGAAGAGGAGGCTGAGACAACTTTAATAGATCAAACGGTCGACTGAATGAAAGGAACTGGTTCAACTAGTAGTAGCAATCTGAGATTTATATTTGACAGCAGGTTTGAAAAAATCAAAAGTTAAATGCTATAATTGTCAAAAGACAGGTCATTATGCTAGGGATTGCTGGAGTCCAACCAAGAGGGTTGAAAAGAATGCAAATCTTGTTATAGAAGAAGAGAAAGTAGCCGCTTTACTACTAGTGCATAATAATAGAATGCAAGACAAAGCGAACATGTGGTACCTAGACAATAAAGCCAGTAAACACATATGTGGAGACAAAGACAAGTTCATGGAACTTGATGAAACAATTAGAGGTAACGTCATCTTTACAAATCATTCAAAGGTTTCCATCAAAGGAACTGACAATGGAAAAATGTCTGATTTTGATTAAATTAAAAGGAGTTGATTTTAGCATATTTAGGATGATAATTTTTTAATTTTATTTGTTTTTTATTTGTTTTTTTCTTAGTCTTTGGGTTATTATTACTTATTTGGGTCAATTGTAAGTGGGCTTCATATAAGTTCACCTAAGGGAGGTCCATTAGGGTTTATTTATGTCTAGAGTTAGTATAAATAAAGGCATAACAAGACATGTAAGTTAGACAATTCAAATTAATAAAACTTCTTATTTGCCGCACTTTGTGTGTGTGTGTTGGTGAGATAATCTCCCTTCCATGGTTCTCTAAAGAATTGAAAACTTATCGAAGAAGAACTGTCTTCGTGGGGTCATCCTTATACTTCTCATTCGCGAATCAATATTTATTGGGTGGAGGTTTTTCGTTTCCAATAGTGCTGGTGCCTAGGTATAAGTTATCTTTGTGTCACACTCCTATCAAACCTGATTTACTTGGCTTTTTGGGTTGGTGTCTTTGCGTGTGGGTTACATAATCACGAGGTTCGCATCATTTGGTATTAAAGCTTGGCTCCATTAATAGGTTATATCCTTCTGAAATTTCTGTTTCTTGTTGTTTTCGCAAAATTTCCTTAGTGTTCAAATTCTTCTTCTCCTTGATTTTTTGCAGCATATCAAAAAAATAAAAAATAAAAAAAAATTTTATTTCATTCTGTTACTGTTCAAAATATATCAGTATCATAAAAAAAATAGAAAAAAAATCGTTCAAAAAAGACGTTAATTGGTTTCTGCCGCAGAAAACTAAACGAGGGGAAATTGAATCAAATCAGCTCAGAATTATCTCAAAGTTGATACTCTCATTACTGGGGTCCTAATCGCACCACATATTAATTTTAGGGTCATTTGGATATCGTTTGCTTTGGTTTTCAATTTCATGTCTAATCAGGTTTGATTCATAATGTTTTTGCGTTAGTATATCAAACCTTATTGTAAATTGCTCAAACTTCATATTCTGTCTATTTGGGTTGATATCACACTATATGTGAAATGTTAGCTCAATTGCATATCATTTACTTCAGGTTTCAAATTCAGACTTAACTCGTCGTAAACGAGTATGTTTTGTGTCAACTTTTGAAATTCGCTTTCTTTCTTTTGTTTTTGTTTCTTGCAGTATATTTGACATATTTGGGTGTTGTTTCATCATTTTTCCATATTTCGTTTCTGTTTTTATTCGAGTCTTCAGTTTTATTCGTATTTCGGATAGAATCATTTGCTACTCGCGAGACTATCATCACAGTTTTGTTTTGCTTTTTTTCTGGTTTTTATTGCTTCTTGAGTCATATATACATAGTTGGATTGCGTTGCTAAGTTGGTTCTATTTGGTGTTAGTTCTAGTTCTACAAGAACCACAAGAAGGTGAGACGAGAGGTGTTAGCGTGTGAGGATGTTACACGAGCGATGTGAGGATTTTTTTTACCACTGACCATTTTTTACAGGTACTATCATGTCAAATCCGAACAACACACCGCCTCCTCCCAATGTAGAACTTAAATTCCAAATGCAAGCCATGACGAAGATGATGGAAAGAATAAATTTCATGATGGGAAACGTGTGTGACAGACTTAAGAAGGTGGGAAAACATGGTACCATGGCTGGAACATGTACCCAAGATGTGAGAAAGGTTGAGGCGGAACCAAAATCAAACAATGATAGTGGGGTTGAAAGGCCAAAGTGGGCTAATTATAAGGATTTTGAGGAGGACATTGATGATATTGGTGATGGTGGTTTTAAGGATGAGACCATAAGCCATTGGGAAGGTTTTCGACAGCATAGAAACTAAAGGGATTTCATGTATTTTGATTAGGTGTTATGGCAAAAGAAAAGGAGGATTCAAAATGAGAGGTGGTATCAAAGGGAGAGAAATAAAGAGATTGGTGTTCTAAAAAAAGAATCCAAGAGTCTATCTCGTATTCTAGGGGAGATAAAGCAAGAACTTGATGTGTTAACGGCAGCAGTCAATGCCCAGCAAGCTTCAGAAAGAGAGGAGAAAAAAATGTTGCAATGATGATATACCAAATAGAACAACTGCTACTTTCATCCAAAGTTGTTGGTGACCATTGTTAGCAAAAAAAGAACTCCAAAGACTTCAAAAAGAAGCTAAGGAATTGTCCATTCAACTTGTTGGTGATTTGAGGATGAATCATTTTGAAGAGAGAGGGAATGATACGATCCAGACAAGGTCAAATTCGGATTTTGATGTAAAATGTGCAACTATCCGGTTTTACGACAACAATCATAATTCTCGATCCGATAGTTGGATCAGGCTGAAATTGTATGTGGAGTCTCTTGACATGTTTTCCTACCTTGGATTAAATTTTCAGGACAATCTGATTTCGGGAAGGCATTGCAATATGGGTCAACAGAGGATGTAAGAATTTTGTTATTTACTTCATTTTGACTTGTGGACTTCCTATTTGGCTAGGATTCTTTTTCTAAAAGGATGTGGCAGCTTGTTTTGGGAATATCCTAATTCTACAAGGATCTTTAATGGGCTGCAATATAATTTTCCAAGTGTGGCAAGAATTCATTAATGTTTCACAATCTTTTTCTTACAAGGATTCCTTATTCATCCTAGCTACAACAAGGAAAGAAGACTTCAGAATTAATTCTACCTTCATATCAGATTTTCCTAGTTTATTTGGGACTTTTTAAGGGTGACAAATCTGATTTTAGCATATTTAGGATGATAATTTTTGGATTTTATTTGTTTTCTTTTTATTTTCTTCTTAGTCTTTGGTTTATTATTACTTATTTAGGTCAATTGTAAGTGGACTTCATATAAGTCCACCTAAGGGGGGTCCATTAAGGTTTATTTAAGTCTAGAGTTAGTATAAACAAAGGCATAATCAAACATGTAAGTTAGACAATTCAGATTAATAAAACCTTGTTTGCTGCACTTTGTGTGTGTGTGTGTTGGTGAGATAATCTCCCTTCCATGGTTCTCTAAAGAACTGAAAAATAACTTATCGAAGAACAACTGTCTTCGTGGCGTCATCCTTATACTTCTCGTTCGCGAATCAATATTTGTTGGGTGGGGGTTTTCCGTTTTCAATAGTGCTGGTGCCTAAGTACAAGTTATCTTTGTGTCACTGATGCGAACCTTGTGATCACGTGGTCACGCAACCCACAATCAAGATTGAGATCTGATCCTGGAAAGCCAAAATAGGTCTGATAGGAGTATGACACAATAGAAACCTGCCCCAAGGCACCAACACTATTGGATTGAGTAGAATGACGCCACGAAGCCAGTTAATCTTTGATAAGTCAGATTCAGTTCGTTCAAGAACTGAAGAATGCAAGAATCACTCTCACACGTTAAAACTAAAAAATTCAGAAGTAATTATCATCAAAGCTGCCGAAATTTTGGCTTACATGAGTTTAAATAGTTTTTGAAAAGTTAACCCTAATGGACCCCTTATGTGGACTTAAATGAGGTCTGCTCAAAACTAACCCAAAACTCTAAACTGAAAAGCCCATAACTTAATCCAAACAAGCCTTGGATCCTAACTGAAAACAAAGTATTAATTAAGCCCAAACAAGCCTTGGGTTGTAGCTAACAAAATAAAACAAAGCCCATAATATTAAATCCATGTTCTGTCAGGAGAAGAAGCGAAGGAAGTAAAATATTATAGAACTGATTCAAGGTTTATTTATAGCCTTCCATGCAGCTCCTTAATCCTAAAAGCAAAAGGAAAAGGTAGCCACCCATGTTCATTCCAAGTTGTAGAAGGATTCTTTTGTTTCCTTTGCTGTCCTCACCTCATGGCCCAAATAAGGTTGTGTTGGACCCCTTTTGCACATGGATAAGATGTACTAGGGTCTCCTCTTGATACTCTAATGGACCTTTCAATTCTGACTTGGTTGAAACATTCAAAACCAATGCATTCAATGCCTCTTCAATGCCTTTGTCTTGGACTGAGTCATTGGACCATTTGGAACATGTAATGGGTCCTTGCTGGTGTTTCTGGGCTGGTCCATATCGGTCACACTCCTATCAAACCTGATTTACTTGGCTTTCTGGGAATTGGTGTCTTTGCGTGTGAGTTGCGTAACCACGTGATCATGAGGTTCGCATCTACAAGAAGCATGAAGTAGAAGAAAACCAAGTGTCTCTCACTTGAATTTTTTGGAAGTATTGGTTAGGTGCATGTAGATGATCAAGTAAGAACCAAGCTAGATGACAAAAGCAAAAAGAATGATCTTTATAGGCTATGAACAAAAGTCCAAATGATACAAGCATTACAATTTTAATGAAAGAAAAGATGATGATTAGTAGAGATGTTGAGTTCAATAAAGAAGGAGCATGGGATCGGAAGGTAAATAATGGTGAGAAATTTGACTTCTTACCGATTCTTGATGAAGAGGAGGAAAGATATAAAGATCATCCAGAATATATAATCATACCTCCACAAACACCAATGAGCTTAATTTCTTCTTCTTCTAGTGAAAGCTCAAGTAGTGACACTTCACCAAGTCCACCAAGAAGGATGAGGAGCCTTGATGACTTATATGAGGTAATTATCCTATTGATGATGTAACACTATATTGTCATTTTGCTACATGTGATACTATAATGTTTAAATAAGCAATTAAGGATGCAAAATGGAGAATTGCTATGAATGAGGAGATTGCATCAATTGAGAAGAATGACACGTAGAGATTAGTTCCTAGACCAAATGAAAAAAAGTCAAGAGGTGTCAAGTGGATCTACAAAGAAAAAAAGAGTGTTAAAGGAGAGGTGGAGAGATACAAGGCAATGTTAATGATAAAAGGCTCTAATCAAAAGCATGAGATTGACTATGAAGAGGTTTTTGCTCCTGTTGCTAGATTGGAGACCATTTGATTAATTATTGCGACCAGCCAAATATAGATGGAGAATCTATCAAATGAATGTCAAATCAACCTTTCTTAATGGTTTTCTTGAGGAAGAAATCTACATTGAACAACTTATGGGTTATGAAGTAAAGGGACATGAAGACAGGGTTTTAAAGTTAAATAAAGCCTTGCATGGATTAAAACAAGCCCCAATGGCTTGGTATAGTCATATTGATGGTTATTTCTTAAAGAATGGATTTGTTAAGTGCCCCATAAATATGTTATCTATGTAAAAATCAAAGAGAATAGTGATACACTTATTATATGTTTGTATGTGGATGACTTAATCTTTACAGGAAATAATCCAAAGATGTCTGAAAACTTCAAGCAAGTAATGATCAAGGAGTTTGAGATGACGGATATTGGTTTCATGTCCTACTAATTTAGGGATTGAGATCAAACAAGGAGGAGATGGAATCTTTGTGAATTAAGAAAAGTTTGCAAGGAAATTCTCAAGAAATTCAAAATGAATGATTGTGTAAAAGTGAATACTCCAGTCGAGTGTGGAGTGAAGATGTTAAAGAATGATGAAGGGGAGAAGATAAACTCTACAACATTCAAGAGCTTAGTTAGGAGTTTGAGATATTTAACATGTACTCTTCCAGGTAATTTTTTTATGGAGTGGGACTTGTGAGTAGGTTTTTGGAGACACCAACTATGACTCACTTTAAAGCCTTGAAACAAATTCTATGATACATCAAATGTACCATAAATTTTGGCTTATTATATGGCTATTCTAATAGCTTTGATCTTATGGGTTATAGTGATAGTGATTGGGTTGAAGAAATTGATGATAGAAAGAGCACTACAAGTTTTGTTTTCTACATGAGAGACACAACTTTCACATGGAATTCAAAAAAGCAATCTATTGTCACATTATTTACTTGTGGAGCTGAATATGCTACAACATGTGTTTGTCATTCCATATGGCTAATAAGATTATTGAAGAAGTTGTGAATGTCATAAGAAAAGCCTACAAAGATTTATATGGATAACTCATCAACCATTGCATTAGCTAAAAATCTAGTTTTCATGACAAAAGTAAGCACATTGACATAAGATTTCATTATCTAAGAGATTGCATTACAAACAAAGAAGTTAAAGTCAAGTATGTGAAGACTCAAGACCAAGTCGCATATATTTTCACAAAGCCACTTAAATATAATGTTTTTGCAAAGATGAGAGATATGTTGGGAGTTGTGAAGAATGATGATAGTTGATATTGAGAGTGAGTGTTGAAGTTCAATATCAATTAGGATTTAGGTTAATAGGGTTTAGAGTTTGTAAGAGTTTTAATATTAGCTAAAGGAGAAATTCTAGTTAATGTAGGAATCCTCCATGAAAAAGGATTTGTAATAGACTAGTTTATTAGAATCCTTGTTTAATTAAAATGTTAGATTTCTTATTAGATTAGGATTTTTTTTGAATAGTTTAATTCCCTAATTATCTAGGACTTGACGCCTATAAATAGACTTGTAATCAGAAGCATAATACACAAGTATAAAGACATATAAAGAAGAGCTAAAAAGGTGTATTTTTTTAGAAAACTTTTAATAAAAAAAACATCATTCCTCTCATTCTTCTTCTTGTTCTTTAGCTTTGTTCTTGTGTTTGTTTTTAAAAATTAGCTACCACACCATCCTTCTTTTCCAACAATTAGGACATGCTAATTGTAATGAATTCATTCAAATTTAGTCTGGTATTTTTTTTTGGCAGTTGGAGTGTTATATAAGGGAAAACTTATTAAAGATGGAAGGCTTCAAAAATTTATTAGTCATTAACAAAGCTGGTTGAAAAACTTCTAATATACACATTTAAGTTTTAATATAAATCACCAAAGGAAATAGCAACTTTAGATTCCTAGTTATAAGAAAGTGCATAGTTGGCCCAGAATTCAACAATTGTTAGTAGAAGCGAAACTGCTCCTGATGGTTTAGTGGGTTGCATGAAAAACTTTGTCAAAGTTCACATGTAGACTCCCTCTGATGGGTTTTGTAAAGAGTATGTTTTGTTTAATTTTACTGATTTCTTAAGCTATTTATTTTGTAAAATTATTGTTATTCTTACTTTTGTCATTGTTAATCTTGTTAACTATAAGCCACTTCAAGAAGGTCACATATGATTTTTTCTTAGAATAAATAATTATCATCAAATATTGTGGGGGAAAGTACTGGATAATTGGTATTGACACTGGGCTCGCCCTGGCTTTCTCTGGAATGCTGATCTTGGGATAAATTGCCCAATTATCACTCAAAATTAAAAAAAAAATTAGTGAATTGATATAAATTCAAAAAACAATTGATGAAATAGCTTAGTTTAATCATGTTGCGCTTTTACGACATGGTCAAATTGTGTCATTTCTAACTCAACCGATTGACCAGTTCATAATGGTCAGTGAAACCAATCAACATGTTTTGAAAATAATAAGGAAAATCTCAAAACTGTCAAAACCAGGGGGCCTTAGTGAGATTTTTTTATATCTAAAGATTTGATGGTCTACGTAGAGACGTAATGTCTACTTCAAGGAAAACAACCTCTAGAATCTTCTGTAAAAATTTGATCCTAATCTAATGGTTAGATCAAAAGTTACGATCCTCTTGAATTGTTATTCTGAACTGGCACGATTAGACCTTCTCTTGGGCCTAGACCTTTTCAATTGATCCATAAATGTATCTGCTAGGCCATCCATCTAATCTGTTTGTGACAGATTCTCATTTAGTTATGACAGAATCGCCCCTGACTGCTCGGAATCACCCACTACTATGTGAACAATAATTTTTTAAGATTTTAATTGGAATCTATTTTTAAGTCAACAAGTTGGACAAATAAGTATATTTTGACTCATAAAACATATTTGAAAGAAAAGATTCATAAAATTATGATTTTTTTGTGAAACGATTGACCTATTAATACAACTACATCCAACTAATCGACCTATTTAGACAAAAGATTGAAGTTTGATCATGTCGCAATTCAGAAACGCAGAAATTATCTTGTCGTGCTTATGAATAGCAATATTTAGTAAATGTCTTGCTTATGATGCGTCACATGGTCAAACTGTATTATTTCGCCAAATTGTTTTGAACCTATGATTCACCAATTTTTAACAAATATCCTTAATCTTGTACCGAGCCTTTTCATTTATATAATTGTTATAAACATGTAACAAATACCTAATTATCCAAACTTTACATTTCACATTAGCTTTTTAACTAAAATTTACTTTTTAAATAATTTTTTTCTCCTTTTCATGTGTGTGTCTATATATATATCATTATAATATTATAATACAAGCCCTATAAAAAAATCAATTTAAATTTCTAACTTTTATAATTGTGAATAAATAATAATAAGAAAATGAAAATTTAGTTAGTGTCCGTTGTTAATTATTACATGTATATTAAGAGAGTATTTGGCAGTGTGGTTGCGGTTGCTTTTCAAATAACTTTTCGTGCCGAAATGCATGCCAATGATTTTTTTTATTTTTTAAAAATTATTTTTGATATCAGCACATCAAAACGATCTAAAACATACAAAACATATTAAATTTTAGCAAAAAAATTTTTTTTTTGAATTTTTGAGAGCGTGGTTTGCACCGCGTTCCCAAACATATTCTAAGTGGTATATGATATATATTAGATAGTTGATGTATATTTGTTTTTGAAGTACATGATATAAATAATTATTAAAGATTTATTAAGTAGCACTAAAATAATTACATATCATTAAACCACATTTAATGTTAATATTTTAAATGAGATTGACTTAGAAAATAAGATTATTCCATGCATGATATTCCTTGCACTCCTTTATTAGGATGTCATTTTGGCATATGAGATTTTTTGAGTTGATAGTGCCCCTTGAAATTTAAATAGGAAGTTTTTTTAAACGGAGTGTGTTTGTATTCATGCTGAATTGGGGATCTCAAGCTCATAAAGAAAAATAGCCTTTCAACCCATTTATAAATTAGGTCTCTTTTTTACTAAAAAGTAGTTTTTTTTAAGTGATTTATTTGGAAAGTGAATTATTTTTCAAAGTTTAATAGTGTCATAGAAAATAAACTGAAAAATAACTTATTAATGCTTTTAAAAAAAATTTTATTACAAGAATGAGAAACAAATCTTACAAATTAAAAAGTTGAATAAGAATGAAATTGAAAAAAATTTAATTTCACAAAAATTATCTCAAATAAAATAAATAACAATCAAAATAATGAAGACCAAATCTGACAGATAAAAAAGTTCAAAGATGATGAAATTAAAAAATAATTATTAAAGTTTCATAAATTATTTCAAATAAAATAAATAGCAATCAAAAGAATAAGGATCAAATATGATAGATAAAAAAATTTCAATTACAAAAAGAATAAGAGAAAAACAAATAACAATAAAAAGTAAAGACCAAAGTTGGATATAAAAATTAAATTCTAAGGGATGAAATTGAAGAAAAGAAAAGATTCAAAATAAAATATATAGTAATCAAAAGTTTGAGGATCAAATTTAATATAATCAATAAATAATATGACATTTCTAATTTTTTCACAACATTTAGAAAATGTTTTCTATCCAAAATAAAAGGAAAATATTTTCTTGAAAATCAAACCAAATTTTTCTTTGACTGAAAAATATTTTTTATTGATCAACTTTTCTAATAGTAAACACATACAAGAAAGTTTGAAAAGTAATTTTTAGAAACTACTTTCTATAAAATAAATAGGGCTCTATAATCAGAGTGTAAAAAATGGTTGTGAGTATACTGCCGCTACACAAAAGATCACCTCAATCCAGCTTATTGCTATCCTTGTGTAAAGATATTATGGGTGCTTTTTTATGGAAAGACTATTAGTATTGTTGTAGTTTTTACTATTATGATTTTAAAAATAATTTTTTTAAAAAAATTATAAATTATATTTTTTTTATTAACTAGAGTTTTAAAAGAAAGATTTCATTTAAATCTATATAAAAATAAAAATATGATGTATATTGATTAACCAATTATCTTTAAATATATAATTGAGGCAAAATGTATAGAAACAAATGGAGCCTAAGTTAAAATTCATATATATAAAGAAAGTTTTCATTGGAATCCATATAAAAATATGATGTGTGTTAATCGTCTTTAAATATATAATTGAAGGCAAAATATATAAAAACAAATGAAAACTTTCTTTATATACACACTATATTTAAAGATGATTGGTTAATTAATACATACCATATTTTTATATGGATTCCAATGAAAACTTTCTTTTTATATATATATATATATATATATGAAAATATTTTTTTATGATTTCTTTTAGGATTTAAACTTTGAATGATCACATGAAAAAAAATTATTGTTCACTAACAATACTTATAGATTATTTAATATCATGATAACTTCTATTTTTTACCCAATCAAATAGAAAAAAATCTTGTAAATGAGGTGTTACTCAAGTTTGAAGAAAGCCATTGGTCCATGACACATTTTCAACTCTTGTAACTTGACTTGTGTCAGCTTAGAATACAAATAATTTTAAATTATTTTAATACGTTGATATTAAAAATAATTTTAAAAAAATTAAAAAATATTATTTTAATATATTATATAAATAAAAAACACTTTAAAAATATTCATTATTATATTTTTAAAAACCATCATAAGAAGTCTCCCGGCCTTAAAAGTGCGGCCCAAAAGTGAAGGTCATTCGTGTGACAGCTTCTTGCTGTGTTAACTGGAGGATTATGCGTGCTGGTTCAACATGGTGGAAAAAGCATGGGTATTCATTCACATGAAAAGGTTTTTTTAAAAAAAAATGAAAAGAGAAAGAAAAAGAAAACCTTTGATTTGGAATAAGATCATACAAAAGTAAGGGGAGCTGTTATTCTTCTAAAGTTATTTCCAATAAATTATTGGATTTATTATATTGTTTTTGTTTATTCAAAAAATTATTTTCAGGTCTCCAATAATTAATTAAAAAAATTAAATGTGTATTTAGTATTGTGGTATATAATATTTTTTTAAAATTTTTTTATTTAAAAATATACTAAAATAATATTTTCTCATATATTTTTTTAATTTTAACTTCAACACATTAAAACTATTAAAAAATACAAAAACAAACATCAATTTAATATTTTTTTACCTCAAATATATTTTTAAAACACAATTACAAACAACCTTTAAATAAAAATTCTTAAAGAATTCTTCCGAATCTTATCCAATTTTATTATAAGTTGCTTTCAAGTGTTTACTCAAATCAAGATAGTATGTATTATAAATTAGAATGGATGAAATATTTCAAATTAACTAATTTTTTTTATATGTATAAAACCCCTTTTGTACCCTTATATAATGAATAACGATGTAATCTTTTTACTGAATACTGATGAAGATTCTAAGTAACAATCAATAAGTATGATTCAATTTTCTAAATCAATTGGAACATAATTTAATTCCATATTTGAGACTAATCCATGGATGCATATTTTCTTTTTAAGAAAACCATTTTGGCATTTTGATTTAATTTCAGAAGAAAACTATAACTGAATCTATGACACATGTATTTTACCAACTAAAAGCTATCAAATGCCATTAACTAGTAATCTTAAAAGAAAAATCATTAAATGATTATTTCTTGATTTAAAAAAGAAACCAATTTTTGTTAGGGCTTGTGCTAAGAAAGAAAATGATGTAATTATCAATTTATCATCAAATGAATATGTCTTTGTATTAAGAAAATTTTCCAAATTGGTTTGCTTCCTCTATAGTTTCAAGTTCGAGCCATGTGGTTGCTCATATGATAGTCGTTGGAGGCTTACATGGTTGTTAACTTCAGGGCCCGTGAGATTAGTCGAGGTACGCGCAAGCTGGCCCGGATACCCACGTTAAACTAAAAAAAAAATTTCTCAAATTGTTAATGGCACTAAGTTTATGCCTATCAAGGTGGATATTGTTAACCGTTTTCCAATTAAATATGAGAGAATTTGTCCATGGTTGGTTAGTTCTTTCCCTAGAAATCTCAACTGTTCTAGACAACAAAATCAGGGAAATTTACGAAAAGAAAATTAGGGTTTTGATTTTGTTCTTTTAGCTAATGGTTGGATTAGGGGATCAATGACTTCAGCAATTGGAAAAATCTTGCCACGCCCGGTCCAACGTTGCTATCATATTTCAAACTCAATCTCCAAGTCATAAACTTAATTAAAAATCGGTGATTCATATGCTTAGAAATAGGTGATGTGGTAAAGAATGTTTATTCCTTCTTTTGATCTTTAGTGTCGTCCTCCCTTAATACAAAAATTGATTTAAGCATGTTCTTAATTTATCCTAAAAATACATCAAAGTTAAAATGAAGTGCTATTTGGAATCAAATATTTCAAACTTACACTCCTTAAAAAAAAAAAAAACCATAATGGTTCAAGAAAAGAGAACCCAAATTCTTAATTTGAAATGATTTAACGTGAGAAAATTATCTTGTTGTTGAAATTAAAGAAATGATATTAATTGATGAAGAACGATCTTTTGTATCACCAATGGTTACCTAAATTACATGTTGAAGTTAAGATTTCAAAACGTTTTCTTAAATGTATTTAGGATATGGACTAGTTCCTCGATCGGTTATATATTAAAAAATATAATAAAACAAAATTGCTTAATTATCTATTTCATCCCATTTCAAATAACATTATTCACGGCTTTCTTTATTAGAATAGAATAATAATATGAAAAGACAACTTGTTTCATTAGGCATACAACAAATAGCAATAAATTTCTTATCATTCTTAAATTAGAATTAAGGCACCATTATTTTTTTCATTTGTTGTTTAAAAATATATTTAGCTTAAAAAATTATTAAATTAATATGTTTTTAATGTATTTTAATAATTTTAATTAGTTGATATCAAAATTAAAAATTTTAAAAATATTCTAATATATTTTAAAATAAAAAATATTTTAAAAAATATATTACACAACGCCAACGCAACATTAAATACAGTAGGCAAATAATGGATATTGATTTTTCATGAGATCTTAGTTGCTATTTAGATTAAATAAATGATAGACTTGTCATGTAACCCAACAAATGCCAATCATTATTATTTTCTATCTCCAAATAATTCAAAACTGGTGGGCATACGTTGTATGATTAGTGCAATTTATTTTGATCCCCATTCAAAGATTAATTAGCACAATTAGTGCACTACACGTGCGCACACTTACTGTTATATAATAAAAGTATCTAATTATATTATGAGGACTCAAACTTATTATGTATCAGATAATTTTTTTAAATCGAGTTTTGTGATGAGATTGGGGAAGACTACTCAATATTTTATAATCCATAATCTTTTTAAGCCTTTTTAATGAATAAAATGAAATTTGTATGTATACAGTAACTGTCATTTAAAGCCAAATATTTTTCATCTTAAAATAAAAGAATAGAGATATTTCAAATAGAGGAACACAAATTAATTTCAAAATTACAATAAAAATATATTTATTTTTATCTCTGTTTTTTTTAATTAAATACATTTTTATCTTTATTTTACTATGTCGATACATTAACTAAACAAAAATAACCGAATTCAAATACATAATATCATAAGTGATACAAAATTCTTGACAAGGAAAGGTAACAGAATTCATTACTACGACCATTACTCATTCAATGGGCATAGCAGCCAAATTATACCAAGACCATTCAAAAAATCAATCTACAAGACGAGTAATTCTTTATCCATTTTTCCAGTTTTCACTTGTATGATTCATCTTTGATTATTATTTTTTTCTTTTCTCATGTTTAGGTATATATAATTGTCATATGCCTCTACACAGATGAAATCTATCTTTTGTACATCGGAATAAGAGGGATTTATAATAATTTTATTAAAAAGTGAATCTGAACCGTACAATATATGCACTGTGATCCCTCCCCTACTGATCAATGGTAAAGAAAATGCCCGTTGAAGAGTAAAAAAAAAAAAAAAAAGACTTCCACTGGAAGGAAATCCAGACCATTGATCTACAACATACAGTACTTGATTCGAGAAAAAGGTTCGACATTGAACAGTCGCGGCAAACAGTATATAATTAATAATAAACACACACAAATGCGCTTCTTTCCTATTTATTTATTTACTTTATGTTGTTCAAATCAAATGTTTGATACTCCTCTCTCTCCTTCGCTTGTTCTCTGGCTGCCTCCTCTATTGCACCTCACATAAACTTGTCTGTCTCCGTGTGTGTCTTTCCCTTCTCTTAATCAGGTTCGTACTTTAATGTTTGATGATTTGCTGTTTTGATTCGATTTAATGTTTGATGATTTGCTGTGATTTCCTTCATTTTTTTTTTTAAAGATAATCATGTTATTATGTTCGAATCTTATTGTCTGCTAAAATAGACAAAAAAAAAAAGTTAATTAAAAGATTTGTGTTTTAAATGATTTTGAGTTATTTGCAAAGAGGGATGGTATAAATTTGAATTCAGGTTTCGTTTTTGAGCAGGGGAGATTGGTTTGGTAGAGAGATGGTTATTTACGAGCAAGATTCGGATGTTATTCAATGGGGTCTTCGTCTTCTTGATGGGGACCCACCCTATTATTCTGGGTACTATGGCGATGCCATCATACAGAGTAATGATGGATATCATGGACATTATGTGCGGGATCATTATGATATTTCGGATTGCAGCCATGTAGAGAGCGATGAGATGATTGCGCGCACCTTGCAAGAAGAGTTTTCGCAGCTTGCCGTTACTGAAGCTACTGAATATTCACATGGTGGAGAAGAACATTTACACACTTCCGTTGATGAGCATCCTTGGCAATGTACACCCACGAGGAACTACTGTTCAGGTTTATGATTAACCTGATCCTTTTGCTTCTTTTCATTTTTGCTGCTCCAAATTTCTTATGTTGGTTGCACTTGCTGTTGTTCTATGTGCAGACAATGAATGTAGTCATGAAGAATCAGATGATGCAGTACCCTCTAGTTCATGCTCAAGTCCTGCTAATGGAGAAGAGTATTCCTACTCACCAGAATCTAATGATGATTATGAGCTGGATGATGAAGTAGGCAAGAGGTTGAATCAGTTGATCCCAATCCGTGTAAGTTCAGCTGCTTTAGATCATCATGGTCTTTTATTTCTGTTGGTCGGGGAGAGTGAGAGGCTTCAGTCATGTTTTATGTTTTTATGGAATTGGGGATATTATTCCAAATGAAATTTAATTTTAACTTTATGTAATTAATTTTACTTGTCTTAGGGTTGTAGTACTACCAAATAACATGTAAAAGAAGTAATTTTTTCCACTGAATATAAAATATCTCCTTTCTTGTGGAATTTTAATCCCTATTATTGAGAAAGCAAACTACATCTAACAAGGAATGGAATAGGATGCTCATTCTATTCTCAATCCCAAGTGAACTGAACATAGTCACCAATTACCGTTTTAATGTCGATGTTATGGCATTAAAGTAGTTAGTTAATTCAGGAAAAGTAGATAGTGTTCTTTTTAGCCATATATTCAAGTATGGATGGCAGACAGAGTTGGGGTGCATCTTTGTCACGCTTCTGGACTCTCACTCCTCTAATGACACTGCATCATATATCTAGTAATGCTTTCTGAGTGGCATTTTTTAAACTTTTACTTTCAAGTTCAGGGTAATTGAGTGTTTTACAGTTTAATGTTTCCAGCACTGAATGTCAGACAAAATAGTGCATACTTTAGTAACTATCTCTGGACAGGCTGCCATGACAACCAATGCAATCTGTACTTCTTTATTGTGAGAGGATATTTACACGTGTTTGAACACAATTAAGCATGGTTGGTAATGTTGGTCTTCTATTGTGCAACTCAGATGGTATATGATTAAGTTCAGGGTAATGTGCATCATAGCAATTACATGTTAGCATCTAGTGGTCCTCATTTGTATCGCAATATCCTGGGGTTGTATATCAAATGATACTTCCTGTTGACAATCTTTATCATTTGTAGTTTTCTTGTACAACTCGGGTAGAACTAGCTTGGTGAAAAATAGAGTGGGTGCATCCATGCATGTGCGTGCTAACATGTTCCATACTGTTGGTTTTGCTTATCACCTGCCAAAATTTCCTTTCTTCTGCACAGCATGTTCCTAGAATTAATGGAGAAATACCGTCAATTGATGAAGCAACCTCGGATCATGAAAGGCTTCTGAACAGGTACTGTGCACAGATACTATTGCTGCAGATAAAGAAATTTCTATTTTCCCCCCTTTTGTCATATTTGGAGTTAGTTAAGTTAATGCTTTCTATTATGGTTATTACTGTAACATGGCTATCATTTTTCCTTTTCAAACTCTCTCTTTCTCTTTCTTTCCCTTTCACCTATGCTATTAAATTATTGTTCTCACTAAACCAGACTGCAGTTATTTGGCTTTGATGAACTTAAGGTTCAAGGAGATGGAAACTGCCAGGTTAGTTTTTCCCCTTCTGTTTCTTTTTTAGTATCTTCACCATGAGTTTCTCTATGACATGTTTTCTTGAATAGATCATTATTAGGGTTTTCTTGAAGATGGCCCCTAAAGTTACACATCAATACCAATAAATGTGAGGTCTTCACTTCCATAATTGAGTAAAGTGCTATACGTAATTTGTAGCTGCTAATTATGGATATCAAAACCTTCCATGCATTGATATTTACAAATGCCCTTAGGCATATTGAAAAAACCCTTACGAGTATTGTTGCTGTGTTGATCCTGCTTGACAAAGTGCTTATTGACAAATAAATGATGACGTGCTAATATTTACTTTTTAAGACTTTCTCATTCTCCAGTTCCGTGCTTTATCCGATCAAATATATAATACACCTGATCGCCACAAAACTGTAAGACGACAGGTTGTGTATCAGGTTTGTTGTATTCTCTACCATATTATTAGTGGTTGCAGTTGAGTTTGTTGAGTAATGTAAATATCTACATTTCATTGATCTTGATATATTTTTGTTACATTGATCTGTAATCACCAGCTTAAATCTCACCCAGAGATATATGAGGGATATGTTCCTATGGAGTATGGTGAATATTTGAGGAAAATGTCAAAGTAATAACAGAACTCTTTGCTTTTTCTGTTTCATAAACTTTAAAGAATCTTGTGTGGTTATTCTAATATGCAAATACCCCCTTTGAGTTTGGATGATGATTCCAGGAGTGGTGAGTGGGGTGATCATGTGACATTGCAAGCAGCCGCGGATTCGGTATGGATATGACTGGGTCTTTCTTTCTTTCTTTCCTTCTCTCTCTCTCTCTCTCTCTATGTTTTTTTTTTTTTGGAGGGGGGGTGCTGTTTGAGTTGCGTTCTCATTATAGTTTACTTGAATCTGGTGAAACCCTACCCCCTACCCCTATTCCTCAGTTTCAATATAGCAATGTTCTTTCTTAGAGCTTTATGCTGAGTTTTATTTTCTAAGACAAATGTCAAGTCTCTGCAATTTTTCCATGGCTTATACCCTTGGGTATTTTATTGTAGTATGGTGTGAAAATACTCGTTATGACTTCTTTCAAGGACACATGTTACATAGAGATTCTTCCTGTCAGCCAAAAGCCAAAAGGAGGTAAATTTGGGTTTGTTTCTGCTGTGCTGAAAAAATTAAGTTGCTTTTCCTTTATCTTAACCGTCACCCTTCCTTTTTAGGATCTTGTTTCCATGATCATATTTTTTTCAAGTTTCTATAATATATTGTTGATAATCAGTTATGGTAATAAATATTGATTGTTTGATTGCAAGCTTGATATTCTTACCACTGCCTGATAAAATGTAAAAAAAAAGGAGTTTTTTGTTTTGTTGAACCTTCTGTATCTGACATTTTTCCTCCATGCTTTTCATAACCTTCAACGATTAGTGAATTGCTTTTCCCGTGTACTACTATAAAGAGAGATTATTGTTAGGTGCTTCAAAAGCACTACTCTCCCACTCACTTGAAAGTAGGACCTACATTGATGACCTCTCATGGGTCCCACCTTTATTGTTCTCACTAATCCAGACTGCAGTTATTTGCTCTGGGGGTAGCTAATAATTCTTCATGCAGAAGAATAGAAGTGCAAACTCTCTCTCTCTCTTGTTATATGCAGAAGCACCAAAGTAGAAACACTGAAATTGATCACAATGTGTGTTGTGTTAAGTAATCCACATACAATGTAATTGATCTTAAATGATTGATGGCAACTGATATGGCATCTTCCCAGTCTGCAATTCTGACTATGTTCCCCTTCTTTTTCAAACAATAATAGTATCGCATTGATGTTAGTTTTAAGGTTGTGTTTTGATGAAGGATTTCTGGTTCCTTCTGCAGTCATTTTCTTGAGCTTTTGGGCTGAGGTACATTACAACTCCATCTATTTTCAAGGAGGTAATTGTTGTTTCTTTGTTATGCTTATCTTTTGTCGGGCAAAGGGTATGAGTTAAAAATTAAGAAATGGGATGCTTTTGGCCATATTTGATGATAAACAGAACTGAGCTTCTTGTGACAGATAGTTGAACCGAATTTTTGGCAAGCCTAACTTTGGGTTTTTATCATTTTCTCCTTCAATGACGTGACAATAATTATGGTTTTATGTGCAAAGTCTAATTTGGAACTTTGCATAACATGGCAGCGAGAATAATTCATCTCCTCTTGCGTTACAGATACATCTAGTGAATTCAGAAAGAAGAAGAGGTGGTGGAGTTTCGGAAATAAGCACTAGATAAATTGCTGGTAATCTTGAGGACGCTCCATAGTCTCTTAGACATGCACATGCAGCCTCCTCGGTGTGGACCTTGTATTTTCTTTTTCTATAATTCTTAAGCGAATGTTTGGATCGTTATTCTACAAGTGTATTTTATTTTTCTTGAAAAACTTTTATTCCTCTAAATTTTGCATGCTCTAAAATTGCATGCCAAATCTCTTAAATAACAGGGAAAATCAAAGAAGTACACCGTTTATTCTTTTGATGCATGGAGACAGCAAGATGGATATTTCGGTGGAGCTATAGATAAGTTGTTTGGTTGGGGCAGTTCACGTGTATCGATAGTGTGATTCTACTTTTCCTGAGAAGACTTCATGGTTCGTGACAGTCAAAATTCTAAAGTTGGTGTAAGAAATGCTCTGATACAGTGAAATAAGACATTATTATTGATTTGATTACGTTTTGTTCTCTTTATAATATATGATTGTAGATGATTAAGACTCAAGGGTGGCTTGATTTATCTTACGTCATAGAATTGTGATATATTTATGTAATCCAGCTCTGCCCTTACCAGGTGAAATGGATCTAGTTAGTGGCCCACTAGGATGGGGATGTTGAGTCTTGCATTTTTATGGGCGATAGGGTTTGAACTTTGAATATGTTTTCACAAGTTCTCTCTGTCAGGGAATCCCCATCAAATCATCTTGAATTTAGGAGAATGGACTTATAGTGCTCTTGCTCTCTTTTTTTCCTAATCAATCTCATCATGCCCACATCAACGAATTTGGAAATCACTACGAAGAGTCTCGCTCCAGCTAATCCCGTGGATTCACTTAGTTTTTAAAGCTCCAAATCCAGGGAATATTAGCAAAGAACATTTCTATTTTCTACACATTCGCAGATCAAAATCATATTGGAGAAGGAAACTTAAAGCAGGGTTGGTAGCGAACCTTTACCAGGTGAAAAACCTCAGAAAGAATCTATTAGTGTTGACAATGGGGTAGGAAAAGAGAGAACAGTCTACATTACAACCAACAAGGAAACAATGGTCCACTCCAGTCTACAAATCTAGAGCAGTCAACACACTTGTTATTGGATTCTAACAAGTACGACAAATAATTTACAGCTGCTTCTTCCTTTCCAGTTTCAAGTTCTAACCCCGCAAGAGAAACAGGAAAAAGAAGGCTGACTTGTGTTTTAATTAATTAAACACAAAAACAATAGGCCTCCCCACCCTAAAATTAGCCTTACTTAACGTTAGTAGTAGTACATAACCCTATCCATTGCTACTACCTGTGTGTGTTTTGATGCTAATTAGCCGTGACTTTGCACCCATTCTACATCTTATGCTCCCCAGTTAACTCCTGCTGACGACCCTCCTCCGCATCCACTGCCACAGTCGCCGCCATCGGCTGCAGCAACAAAGCAGTAAACGGCATGTGCCTGTAATCCAAGTCAAGCCGGCTGCTGGGTGCCGTCAACAGAGAGAACATCTCGGGCCCTATACAGTTGACAGGGTGGACCTTGCAGGAAGCAGAAGGAGAAGGAGAAGAGGAGGAAATCGGGGTGGACCCGATGGTGGTGGAGATGGGGATGGAGGGGATAGTGCCGGTTCCGGTGGAAGCGATGATGGATGCCTCAGCGTGGCGAAGGAGCCACTCGATGGTCTCGCCATCGGAGCGGTGGCCGAGCTCACGGGTGAGCTGGAAGACACGGGCCGCTGTTAAAGCGGGCATCCGGACCCGCCTGCCACGGCCATGGACTTTGGTGTGGCGGTCTTTGGATTGAGAGGTAGTTGATTTGCGAGGGTGGGTCAGCTTAGATTGGGACCCACCAGCTGTGGGTGAGGGGACCACAGTGTTGTTGTTGTTAGGGCTTGGCTGTTGGTGTTGGGTGTTTGAGGTGGAGGAGAAGTTGTAGAGAACCGTTTCAGAAGCCATGAGGGCAGGGGTGAATAATGGGTTTTTGTGGAGTGATTTGAGGAGAGATTGAAGCTAGGGTTTGTGCAAGCGAAAGAAGAAGGGAAACAAATTAACAAACAAAGGTTACTATGAATATGTCTGTGGTTTGACTCTATTGACCCTCCAAAGGAGAAGGGAATTTGTTATAATGTGGGGTCATAGTTGGCGGAGCCCACAGACAAGTCACACCTTATCTGGGATGGGGACCACTTAGACATGTCTTAGATGTATGGGATAAGCACATAGAAATTCTCAAAATCTCACGTGAGAGAGACACGAATAAAGAAATATGTTCAAAGGAATAAAAGCACCCGCTGTTCGATTAAGATTTTTCAAAATATAAAAAACATTTATCTAGATTATGAATTTTTTTTATACTATCATTTTAAGCAAGTATAAAAACAACTTAAAATGATTGGTAAAAACGGTTTAGTTTTTAAAAAAAATGGTTTGATCTTAAAAAAAATTATAATATGATATTTTTTATAGAAAAAATATTAAAAACAATATATTAGATTGATATAAACTTCACGGTTTAATATACAAAATCCATGACTAAGATCATGGGCTTTACTAATATTTTTTTATTTAATTATACGACCATAAAAATAGATATTTGTAAAATTAAGTACCAACTAAATATTGGATGTTTATTTAAGATCACGATAATTCTATAAAAAGTAAATTGAAATAAATTATAAAGATTAATTCAGAATTAATCAAATATTAAAGAATAAAATTTAAAAAATTCAACAAAATTTCTACTAAAAAAACCCGTTTGGGCACATGTTTCTTTTTAAGAAAGTTCATATGGGCTTGCATGTTGATGTTTTATAATTTTTTCTTTTTGTAATTGTAAACCTTTTTTTATTACCAATTGTTATTTGAATTATTTTATCTTTTTATTACTATTTAAGATCAGGATAATAATTATCACAGGTTGTAGAATCTCTAAAAAAACATTTCAAGAGATTGATGTTGATGCGAACCTCGTTATTATGCAACCCACAAGTAAAGACATTAATTCCTGGAAAGCCAAGTAAATTAGGTTTGATAGGAGTGTGATACAAAGATAACTTGTACATAGGCACCAGCACTATTGAAAATGGAAATCTTTACCCAACGAATATTGATTCGCGAATGAGAAGTATAAGGATGACACCACGAAGATAGTTGTTCTTCGATAAGTCATTTTTCAGTTCTTTAGAGAATCATGGAAGAGAGATTATCTTACCAACACACACACACACATACATAAAGTGCGGTAAACAAGAAGTTTTATTAATCTAATTTACATGTCTGGTTATGCCTTTATTTATACTAACTCTAGACTTAAATAAACCCTAATAGACCCCTCTTAGGTGGACTTATATGAAGCCCACTTACAATTGATCCAAATAAGTAATAATAACCCAAAAACTAAGAAGAAAATAATAAAAATCCAAAAATTACTATCCTAAATATGTTAGAATAAGATTTGTCATCATTAAGAAGTCCCAAATACACTACAAAATCTGAAATGAAGGTAGAATTAATTTTAAAGTCTTCTTTCCTTGTTGTAGCTAGGATGAATAAGAAATCCTTTTAAGAAAAGGATTATGAAACATTTATGAATCCTTACAACACTTGGAAACTATGTTGCAGCCTATTATAGATCTTTGTAGAACTAGGAGATTCCTAAAATAAGCTGTTACATCTTTATAGAAAAAGGATCCTTGCCAAATAGGAAATCTATAAGTTAAAAGGAAGTAAAGAACAAAATTCGTATAGCCTGTTCTGACTTATATTTCTTCCTGAACTCTGATTAATCAGAAACTTTACCCTACCTCTAAAACTTTCATGTTGAATTTTAGCTCTATCCAACAGCTGGATTTAGAGTTATGCTCAATAGCATAAAACTGGAAAATAGAAAATTTTACGCCAAAATCTGAATCTGACCTTACTTGAATCGTATCGGATGCTTTATTTTATGGCAAATATAAGTTATCTGAGTGATTTTATCTCTATCCTATAAAATTTTATTCATACAATTTATTTAATAAAGTAATATCCAACAGTTTTTTAATTTTTAATAATTTGTAAAACTTAAGAAGTGAGCCATTGAAAAAATTAACAGCATACATCAACTTAGTCATTTATGCCCAATTAATTAATAAAGTAATTATTATTTTTGAAACAAAAGGAGGCAAACAATGCATTGCCTTTTATGTCAAATGACGAGTTGTTTTCCGATACTAAATATGGCCACCGTGATTGTAGCTAGAAAATTAGTGCTATGGTTTTGTGATTTAAAAAATTATTTTTCAATTATTTCTTGATCGTAAAAAACTTTAGAAGTTCAAGTAAATCTATTTATGGCATTAATTAATCAAAAAATAGGTGAAAAAAATTAAAAAATTAACTCGAATTGAAAAAAGTTCACAAGCCTATATATATTTACCCTCTCATCCATGTTTATAGAAAAAACTCAACACCATTGAATTACTCTCATTAAATGGAACTTGTTGACACAAAAATTGATTTTTTTGTGGTCTAATTTGGTGTCAACCTACAATTTTCTCACTCTTCAACCAGAATACGATAACTTTCTCTTTTTTCTTTCATTTCAGGGATTGAAATGTTAAGAAAATGATTTTTTTGTATCAAAATTAAAATTATAAAAAAAATATAGGAATTGTATAGAAAGAAGACGGAAAGCTTCTGGATTAAAAATAACTTTTTCTTTGTTATAAAATCATGCATTGTATGTGGATGTCTAGATGTTTTCCTACACCCCTTCTTTATTATGTTTATTCATCATTATCAAGTTCATTTGAATCTCTCCATGTTTATTTGAATCTACATTTTCTTATGACCTTTAAGTTTACAAGTATTTATATACATATGCTTATAAATCAGAGCATTGTTAAGAGAATGGCAGACACATACATATAACTACAAATTTATATGAAATAAAAGTACTCCATCTTCATCCCCTCTAATCTCCATTGTTCTTATATATTCTATTTACTCTTTATTAATTATATTGTTTTTATTATTATATGCTTCTTAATATATAGTTTTACAATACGTTATTAGCACGAATTGCTCCTTACTTTCATCTTGAAGCAGACAATCATATTTGGTAAGAAGTAGAAGCATGAATTTCTCCTCACTTTCGTTTTGAAGTAGATAATCATATTTGGTTTGTTGATAAGAAGTATAAGATATGTTTTTCTATTGTTGTTGTATGTTATACATTCTGTTTTGAGATCAAGTATATAAAATGGAAACATGTGACAAAATCATTAGATTATTTTCAAGTGTAATAACGTCACATATTGATCTTCGTTTTATTTTATATTTTATAAATATTTTCTATGTTTTAAAATCTATCTTTATATTCCAAGATATATATATATATATATATATATATATATATATATATATATATATATATATATATATATAAAAAAATATCTAACAATATTGATATTTTTTTATGAAGTAACAATGACAAACCTTGCCAAACTTGAGTTTGTGGCAGTTGATGCTAAAATTCACCTGGATGCCAATAGGTCCTGGAGACACCATTAAAGATGATAATAAAGCATCTAGTCAAAACAAGGCAAAAGCCATGATTTTCTTGCAGTGTCATCTCCATGAGGAGTTGAAGTTAGAGTATCTCACAATCAAAGATCCCTTTATTCTTTTGCAAAATTTGAAAGAAAGATATAACCATCAAAAGACAGTTATTATTCAAAAAGCTTGTTATGATTGGATACATTTATGATTGCAGGATTTTAAATTAGTATGTGAATATAATTCTGAAATGTTTAATATCAGTTCTAAATTAAAACTATATGGAGACAATATCACCGATGATAATATGTTAGAAAAAAAAAATTCTCTACTTTTCATGCCTCGAATATGCTCCTACAACAACAATATAAAGAACAAGGTTTTAAAAAATATTTTGACTGATGTCATGTCTCCTTATGGCTGAACAAAATAATAAGCTTTTAATGAAAAATCATGAATCACAACCAATGGTTTCAGCTCTATTCCCCGAAGTGAATGCTACGATATATAATAATAATAATTATGGTTATGGTCGTAATAAAAGCCGAGGATATGGTCATAGGAGAAAACGGTTTAATTACCACAACTATAATGGTCGTAATTCATCAAATTCTTACAAACCCTCACAAAATGAGGAGAAACAAGAAAGGGTGAAGTATATACATAACAGAGATACCAAGAAGGTAGAAAATGCCTGTTATTGATGTGAAATGAAAGGACATTGGTCTCGTACCTATCATATGACCAAACATTTTATTAATTTATATCAATCCTCGTTAAAAGGAAATGAGAAGAACATATAAATAAAATTTTCTCACCTACATCAAAGTAATGATGATATTTTTCCTTTGGATATGACACATCTTAACATTGCAGATTTTTTTTGAGTAAACTGATGAGAAATTAATATTTCTTGGAATGATAATAATTAGTTAATATAATGATGTCAGAATTTAAAATTATGTTTATCTTTTCAGTGTTTTTCCTTTATGCTAGTATATTTCAATATATTTTGTTTTCTTCCTTTCATGTTGGCTTATTTAATGAACAAAAAATGTGTTATAATAATTATGTCTTATTATGAACTTATTATATATTTATTCATTTTCATGAAGAAACATGGATTCATATCATGCTGTAAATAAGTCCAATATCAATAGTGGAGATATATGCCTAGCAAATAGTGCAACAACACATACCATTCTCAGGCATATGCAATATTTTTCAAATATGAGAATGATGAAAGCAAAAGTGAATACAATATGAGGTTCAACATACTTTATTGAAGGCTCTAGAAAAGCTAATGTAATGCTTCATAATGAAACAAGATTTATTATTGATAATGCTTTGTTCTCTACTAAATCAAAGAGAAATCTACTAAGTTTCAAAGATATATGACTTAATGGGTACCATATTGAGACTGCCATTGACAATGATATAGAATATCTTTATATCGTATCAAATGTCTCCACTAGAGAACAAATATTGGAAAAATTATTCGTTTTATCTTCATGTTTGTATTACATAAGTATTAGACTATCCTAAATCAATAATGATGCGAAGAATTATCGAGAATTCACATGGTCATCCATTGAAGAATCAGAAAATTCTTCAATTTAAGGAATTCTTGTGTGCTGCTTGTTCTCAAGGCAAATTGGTCATTAAACCATCACTAGCTAAAGTTGGGACTGAATCCCCAAGATTTCTAGAATGTATTTTAAGGTGATATTTGTGGGCCCATTCACCCACATGTGGACCATTTAGATATTTTATTGTTTTAGTAGATACATCTACAAGATGGTCATGTATGTGTTTAGAATCAACTCGCAACCTGAAATTTACGAGATTACTTGCTCAAATTATTAGATTACGAGCACAATTTCTAGATTATATAATCAAGACTATTTGTCTTGACAATGCTAGTGAATTCACATCCCAAGCATTTAATGATTATTGCATGTTACTTGGGATAAACATTGAACATCTTGTTGCTTATGTTCATACTCAGAATTTTCTTGCTGAATCACTTATTAAATGCCTCCAGTTAATTGCAAGACCATTACTTATGAGAACAAAACTTCTTGTCTATGCTTGGAGATACGTTGTTTTACATGCAACACTTATACACATTAGGTCAATAACGTATCACAAATTCTTCCCATTACAATTGGTTTTCGGTCACGAGCCAAACATTTTCCATCTAATAATATTTGGTTGTGCGGTATATGTTCCAATTTATATGCCACAACATACAAAGATAGATCCTCAAAGGAGACTGGGAATATATATTTGGTTTGAGTCCCCATCAATTATTAAATATTTTGAGCCCTTAACAAGTGATTCATTTATGGCATGATTTGTCGATTGTTATTTTGATGAGACTATGTTTCCAGTATTAGAGGGAGAAATTAAACAGCTGGATAAAAATATTATGTGGAATGCATTGTCATTATTGAATTTTGATCCTCATATAAAACAATATAAACAAGAAGTTCAAAAGATACTTCGTTTTGCAAGACATTGCAAAACAACTACCGAATGCATTCACTAACTCAGAAAGAGTAACCAAATCTCATATGCCAACTGTAAATGCTTTAGCCCGGATTGAAGTCCAAGCAGGACAATCCACTAAAATTATAGCAAATGAGTCTATAGCATGCCAGAAGCGTGGTGGAGCAACTGGTTTAAAAGACTAAATTCTTGAAAAAAAAAAGGAGCAAATGATCAAATTGGCATTATTGAGAAAGAAAATAAAGAGATAGACATAACTGATCATAAAACCCTAGAAGAGGTTCAAGTACTTGAAAATAGTAAAAATGAGGAGATCTCGATAAATTATGTCCCTACAAAAAAAGAAGACGGAATCGAATGAAATAATTATCGACAATATTTTTTCATATAATATATCTCTTTATATCATTAATGAAAAAGAGGATCTTGAGCCTAAATCTGTCGAAGAATGTCGACGCAAAAATGATTGGCCAAAATAGAAAGAAGCAATTTAAACATAATTAAATTTACTTGCAAGTTTTTGGACCTGTAGTTCATACACCTGAAGGTGTAAGGCTAGTTAGATACAAATGGGTATTTGTGTTAAAACAAAATGAGAAAAATGAAATCGTAAGATATAAAGCACGACTTGTGGCACAAGGGTTTTCACAAAAACTTGGCATTGATTATAATGAAACATATTCTCCTGTAGTAGATGCAACTAGTCACAACCTATTTATTTGGGACAATTGATAATGATGTTTATATGAAAATCCCTAAAGGATTTGAAATGCCCAAAGCATATAATTCAAATCCCCGAAAAGTTTGCTCAATCACGTTACAAAGGTCCTTATATGGGTTAAAGCAATCAGGACGCATGTGGTATAATCATCTTAGTGAATATTTATTGAGAGAAGAGTATAATAATGATCCTATATGCCCATGTGTTTTTATAAAGAAGTCAGAATCTAATTTTATTATTGTTGTTGTGTATGTTGATGATTTAAATATTATTGGAACTGATGAAGAGATACCAAAGACAATAAATTATTTGAAGAAAGAGTATGAGATGAAAGATTTGGGAAAACAAAATTTTATCTCGGCTTGCAGATCAAGCATTTAGCAAATGAAATTTTCATTCATCAGTCAACTTACACAAAGAATGTTCTTAAAAGATTTTATTTGGATAAAACACATCCGCTAAGTATATAAATAGTTGTTTGGTCACTTGATGTGAAAAAGGACCCTTGTAGACCTTATGAGGATAACGAAGAATTATTTGGTCCTGAAGTACCATACCTCATTGTAATTGGTGTGCTAATGTATCTTGCTAATAATATGCGACCTGATATAGCATTCTCTGTGAACTTGCTAGCAAGATATAGTTCTTCTCCTACCCGGAGATATTGGAATGAAATTAAACACATTTTTTTGTTATCTATGAGGTAATACGGACATGGGTTTATTTTATTCAAATAATGCTAATCATGAATTAGTTGGGTATAATGATGCATGATTTTTATCTAATCCAAATAAAGGTCAATCTCGAACAGGTTATCTTTTTATGTGTGGTAATCTTGCTATAACATGGAGATCTACAAAGCAAACATTAGTTATCACTTCATCTAATCATGCTGAATACTTGCAATCCATGAAGCCAGTTGTGAGTGTGTGTGGTTGAGATCAATGACTCAACATATTCGTGGAACATCTGGTTTATTGTCCAGTAGAGGAACTCCAACCATATTGTGTGAAGACAATACTGCATGCATAACATGGAGATCTACAAAGCAAACATTAGTTGTCACTTCATCTAATCATGCTAAAATACTTGCATTCCATGAACTCAATTAAAGGAAGGATACATCAAAGGAGATAGAATAAAACACATCTCACCAAAATTCTTCTTCACAAATGACCTTGAAAAGTGTGGTGGCATTGATGTTTAACAAATTTGCTCGAAAGATAATCTAGCAGATTTGTTTACTAAAGCATTACCAACTACAATGTTTTAAGGATTGCGGTGCAATATTGGAATTTGACAGCTTAAAGACTTGAGATGATATATTCATGAGGGGGAGTTAATATGCACTGCACTCTTTTTTCCTTGGCCTAGGTTTTGTCCCATTGGGTTTTCCTAGTAAGGTTTTTAAGAGGCAGTTTTCAATGCGTAAGGCTGTACAATAGACATCCAAGGAGGAGTATAAAATCATACATTGTATATGGATGTCTAGATACCTTCATACACCCTTCTTTATAATGTTCATTCATCATCATAAAGCTCATTTGAATCTCTCCAAATTCATTTGAATCTACATCTTCTTATGACCTTTGAGTTTACAAGTATTTATGTACATGTGCCTATAAATAGGAGCATTGTTAAGAGAATGGTAGACACATACATATAACTACAAATTCGTATGAAATAAAAGTGTTCCCTCTTCATCCCCTTAATCTCTATTGTTCTTATATATTCTATTTACTCTTTATTAATTATATTATTTTATTATTGTATGCTTCTTGATACATATTTTTACAACATTCTTCAAATTTTATATTTTCAATAGGGTTTTGCTTTATTTTTCACTTTGGTACCTTTTCTTTTAATTTTTCTCATCCTTAATAAATTTTGACAAATTGGTTCTAAAATTGGGCATGGAAGGATGTAATTGAAAAATAAAATTTAGAGGTGAAAAACATAGTGCTATGGTAATTTACTAAGGTGTTTTTAGTATAGTATCTAATGAGAACAAGTTAAAAAATAAATTTCGTGTATGTGAAAATATGCTTATCATGTTTGAATTGATCAAATATGATTTTTTTTGTTATCTTTTTATTACAGTATCAAATATTCTCTATCGTGGGGGGCAATCTCAGCAAACTTAGTTATGTGAAAGGGATGAATATAAGAAAAATGAGTCACCATTTGGATTCATGATTAGTATGAACCTTAACTGGACATCAAAGACTTTTAAGTAAGAGGGTTGGTTATTCTAAAGGAAAAATAAAAATCACCCTAAAACATCTAAGGAAAAATACTTATTATACATACATGCTTTATTTCACCTAAACTAAATACATAGGTTTATTGGAGGTAAAACTTTCTAGAATAGTGATTTGGGATTTTGGCTTGACCACAAAGCCTAATCCTTTTTGTTTCTTTTTATTATGGAAACAATATTCAAAATAATAATTAACGAAGACTTGAGTTGATGCGAACGTCGTGATTACGTGGTAATGCAACCCACAATCAAGATTAACATCTGATCCTGGAAAGCTAAAATAGGTCTGATAGGAGTTTGACACAATGAAAACCTGCCCCAAGGCACCAACACTTTTAGAATGAAGTAGAATGACATCATAGAGCCATTCAGTTTGTTCAAGAATTGAAGAATGTAAGAATCACTCTCACATGTTAAAACTGAAAAATTAAGAAGTAATATTCATCAATGGCTCCTGAAATTTTGGTTACATGAGTTTCAATAGTTCTTGAAAAATTAACCCTAATGGATCTACCCTTGTGGGCTGAAGTGATCCACATACAAAACTGACCTAAAAACCCTAAACTGAAAAGCCCATAACCTTATCTAAACAAACCTTGGATTCCAGCTTAAAACAAAGTTTTAATTAAGCCCAAATTGAAAGAAAATAATAAAAATAATTAATCTGTCATTAAATAGCTCTAGCCCTTCTTTCCTAGTATAGCTAGGATGAATAAGGAATCCTTATAAAAAAAGGATTCTGGAACATTAATGAATCATTGACACTTTTGAAAATTATGTTTCAGCTCATTAAAGATTCTTGTGGAACTAGAAAATTTTCAAAACAAGAGCTGCCACATCCTTTTAGAAAAAGGATCCTTACTAAATAGAAAGTCCACAGGTCAAAGGGAAGTAAATAACAAAATTCATATAGCTTGTTCTGACCTATATTTCAAGTCTTTTCTGAACTTCGATTCATCTAAAACTTTACCCCAACATAGAAAAATACCTTTGGAATCTTCTGGTAAATGTTGATCTAACGGTTGGATTTAGAATTATGATCAATAGCGTAAAACTGGAGATAGAAAATTTTACGTCAAAATCCGAATATGACCTTGCTTGGGTCGTATCACAAGGTTGAACCATATCATAAGTTTTGATTTTTAATTATCCAATTTACATTAAACCACATTGAATTAATTATTAGTCAAAGTATATCCATTATAAAAAACCAAAAATATTTCACCCAACTCAATTAATATAAAAAAGCATAATCTAACATGAAAAGAACAAAAAAAATCATGAATACATTATGAATTTATTAAAAAAAAACATCAACACACATTTATGATTTGAAATTTAACAAACAAATCACAAAATTGTTTGATTAAATAAATAAATAAATCATATATAAGGATTGAAATTGACTGTTATGAGTTGTTAGAGTCAATTGAAATTGGACGAGAGAGGCTAGTACAAGAAAAAAAATAGTGATGGAAGGTAACAATGTCAACGTGTATATAGTACATGCGCAATAACAGTGTAATAACCCTGATTTTTTACATCGTTTTTTCACGATACATTAGAAATTTCAGTAAATTTGTTTTTTAAACAAGTTCCACTGAAATTTTTACTAAAATTTTGACGGAGTTTCCCCTGTATTGGGAGGTTCCAAGTTATTGAAAAAAATTATATTACACTTCCAATTTCATTTCACAACCCGATCCAATCATCTTAGATCTCAACTAAATTCATCACCATCAACACAACACATCTTATTCAATAACATCATACAATTCAAGTTCATAAAATAACAATGCATAATTCAATTTTTACATAATATCATCATCTAAACTATATCTTACATAATAACATCATATAATGTAATTTAAGTGAAGTATTCAATTTCAACTATAAACATGCATGGTTAAATAAGTACTTAGAATTACAAACATTAGATTAAAGTCATACATCCAAATTTACGAGTTAATATTAAATTTCAAGTTTTAGGAGATACGTCTCTTAATTTACAAATAATTACATGTCTGAAAGCAAAAGATAACTAAACTAAGATTACTCCTGACGCGACCCTGATAGACGTGGAAATAGAAGTTAATATTTATATATAAATATAAAAAGGTAGTAACAAACAATAACAATGACAAGCAATAATTTCCATGGAATTTCTTTTGATACATAAAATTAAGCATAGACCTCTTTTACAACATACATTTTCCATCTATTATCAATATCCATCTAATATCCTATCCCATTTGCTGAGAATAATTTCATCTTGGAAATCTCAACACATCTCAATAGTTTTGAATACTATCTACTTATGAATCAATTCTCATTTGATACCAAGATAATCCTCTCTTGGTATCATTAGCTTATCTCATTCTTTCAGAATAACTAACCAATACTTTCTCTCCTATTTTTCAAAAGGTAATGAATACAACCGATTGATATCATTAATTATTCCTACCCCGGAATAGTTAATCAATTCTTATCCATATATGGTTTACCTTCAAAGTTGTCGATGTCAAGAACCCTTGAAATCCTTAGCCTTCTTACTCGAAGTAGCTAATCACACTAGAAATAGTTATCGATACCAATGTGACCCATTGATATCATTATCTATTCCCGACTCGGAATATTTAATCAACTTATCTTTTTTTCCCTTAACTAGGAGTAACCATACTGATGTTAGAAATCTTTACTAACATCATTAGTTATCTTAACTCGAATAGCTAATCAATGCCTTCTCAACCTTGCATTTGTACCAATCCCCTTTCATTTTTCTTATTGACATCATATATATTGTAACCACGGTTGCCAAGTACCATTCACATACAACCTTAGTTACCGACACTACGGTCACCAAGCATCATTCATATAACCTTGGTCACCCTACTTAATTGATTTATACAGTTGAACGCAAGATACTCTAATTCATTCCAATAACATCATCACAAGTATGATATATATCAATGTATGTAAGGTACTCGTATTCATTCTAATTATTTTTTAACTAATTGATACACACCAATGTACGCAAGGTATTCATATTCATTTCAATATTATAAAAGCAATAAAATAATAAATTTTGAAATTTATCAATAAGTTTACATAAATTCAAAAGACAAGGTGCGATGTACCTACCTATTTCCCCAACCGACTGAGTCCCTTCAACTACTAATGACCCTGCTCCAAACATCTTTTCTGTTTGAAAATCAAGAGATATAATCAGTACCCTCTTATAATTTTATCACAATGTGCGTTCTCATACTATTGCAATCTCATTCACATGAATTCATCGCTATGTTTTAATTTCATTTTCCGATTATTTTCTTCAACTATCTCATTACACTTTCTAGATCAGTTTTCATTGGAGAACATTTCTTACCATTTTATGCATAAGTAAAGTTATAGACTTCGGTTTTAAGTGTGGATTGACTCCATAGAAAGCTAAGACACGGTTCTGCAACTCTACTACGGGATAGAAAGCCCAATTTTACCCTTGACACCCCTGAAATTATCCGTTATAGTACTCAATATAATTTGTCCAATACCAAACAGTTCAACCCTTCTTCCATTTTCAGTCCATATCTAGAGTTCTATAACTCCAAATTATACGAGGTTAGTTTTGTTTGAAAGATAACATTCATACCTACAACCTTTGTGAAGAACCCAATCTGAAATTGTATCATTTGGGTGCCCTAGCCTCAGCTGAAAGTTGGGTGACCGAACTATTCAGTTTCAATACATAGATTGGACAACCAATATCTCCCTTTTTCTACTATCAATAATCTGGTCGAACATGCCTAAGAAAATACACCTAGGGTTTTCTTCAATTTAAATCATAATTAGCATTCTTTTGATGGTTAAACATAAATCAAGCCACCACTCTTTCCATTTGTTTCATTCTTGCTAACCTAATTTAAACAAACATTTCAGTAAGGTTAAAGTTTCTCCTAACTCAATCATAGCTAATAAAATCCAAATGGTGAAGTTAACAATCATTATGTCTGCACACATACCAAAATATCAGATCATGTTAACCGATAGATCTTCATAGATCGAAACCAAACCAAACTGACTTAAAAATTAACAATTTATTGTTAACTGATGAATAACTTGTTGGAATCTCTAATCCCGATCTTCACCGTTCAGAATGAAGAGCTCATTAATATGATCAACATATCCAAAATTGAGCAGGATCCAACGGTGGACGGAGGATGAAACAGCTAGCGACCGTGACTGACCTGTAGGAGGGTTTTCCTTGAAATGTTTTGAGGGCTATATCTATCAAACAAAACTAGAACCTTCAGATCCCAACGGTTAGATGTTAGAGGGTGGTGAGGAGTATAATATATCTAAAAGCCAGCCTAATTCAAAGATGAAATACAAAGATATGGTTGTTTGAGTTTCTACTCTTAAAGTACTCTCTCTCTCTCTCTCTCTCTCTCTCTCTCTCATTTGGCCATCATAGGTATTTTCTAAATAATTTTCTATTTATATAGAAAATCTATCTATGTTTACTAAAACACCCTTATATCAAGTTTGGGTACATTTTTTGTTCAACCAAATGCCTTTTCTCAATCCGCTTTTAAAATACAATGCGAAAAATCTATCTCTAAAATTGCTTTTCTAATAATTCAATACTTTTTCATTTTATTTTATTTTAACTAACCCATCTCATTTTTTGTTCTAAATTATCAATAATTTTATTAATATTATAAATTTGATTTAGGGTTTATAATTTACTACCATTTCTATTTTATTTCTTACTATTCAATTCATCATGGTAAAGTCTTTTGTTAGGGTTTTACATAGTTTGCACTGAGTCATCTGTATATTTAAATTATAAATTTATGGGGTTTCACAGACAATCTAGCTTTCGAAGCTATGTTTCACATGTTAGAGGGGCAGGGTGGCGTGTGGAAAAGATCGTGGTGAGCATGACTTCCTTTTCTTTTTATTCCGGTTGGTATGGGTGGCGTCAACCACCTCTCATGTGCTAAGAGATCCAACATCAAGAAGGTCACTGTTGATGCTGGATTTTCTAGATTAATATTGTTTTTTTTTCCTTATAACAAGTTTTTTACTAGTTTATTTTGCAAGAGTATCTGTGTGTACCTCCTCCCTCTTCTTTATGTTAAGAATGCCTCCTATTGAAATTATCTAGGATCCTTTGCAAAACGAGAAAAATCTAAACTGGAAAAATAATGTTAGGAAATTATATCCTTTTTTTTTTATCATGGATTCTCAATTAACAAAATTTATTCTTTTTAATATGTATGATCTTTTTCAATAATATCCCATTTTTTTATCCTCTTTTGCATATTCTTTTGTTTCCTTTGTTGTCCTCACCTCATGGCCCAAACAAGGTTATGTTGGACCCCTCTTGCACATGGATAAGATGTACTAGGGTCTCCTCTTGATATTCTAATGGACCTTTCAATTCTGACTTGGTTGAAACATTCAAAACCAATGCATTCAATGCCTCTTTCAATGCCTTTATCTTGGACCGAGTCATTGGACCATTTGGAACATGTAATGGGTCATTGCTGGTGTTTCTAGGCTGGTCCACATCATCCCCTCTCTCCTCGAAAGGATTCGACCTCGAATCAAAATCTGTGTCAAACAACGTAAGATCAGCAACATTAAAGGTAGCACTAACACTATATTCACCTGGAAGGTCAATTTTTTTTTTGGTAAGTTGACGTATGTATTAAAAGAAGAAGATACAAACATTATAAGGGGCATACCCCAGATTTACAATGATAACAGAAACATAAAACAACAGATGGCTATAGGCTAGCCACCGACC
>Ga0325404_1000593_pt1 | contig 36733 bp, 27 predicted proteins | sample PopdelMetagenome_18_FD_205664 | JGI IMG/M metagenome (GOLD analysis project Ga0325404, IMG submission 205664) | Populus deltoides microbial communities from Bellville, Georgia, United States - Xylem-Control-R1 | ecosystem: Host-associated > Plants > Phyllosphere > Stem > Wood/Secondary xylem...
ATATATATATATATATATGTATCATGATATTTGTAAGTTCCATATAATAAGACTGATTATAAATTAGATTAATTTTTTTTTTACAGAGGTAGAATGATTTTAATTTAGTTTATTAGTTTTGGAGTTTTTAAAATGATTTTATACAATAAATATATGTTAATTCATAAAATTATATAATTTTATAATTTTATAAGTTAATTCATGATTAGACCTTGTTATCAATTTTTATTTTGAATTTAAATGATTTATAAATAAATTATAAAATTTAAATCCCATAAATATCGTATTAACATTTGAACCTAAGCAAATTTAATATGTCGTTTTTTCAGTATCAAAAAATAAAAAAATATTATCTTGATTTTTTTTAAAATCAGTCAAGTTAATTGAATTACATTAAATAACTTTAACATATTTTAATTTTAAACCTGAACTATATAAGAAATTAGTTCAAGAGGTTTCAATATTAATCCACTCGATCGAGTTAAATAAAATGTCAAATAATTACTCATAATTTTTTTTTTTTTATTCAACCCTCAATGTAACACCTAGTTATAAACTAGTTATACGCTCTCTCTCTCTATATGCATACACACACTAAGCCACAAACTCCATCCAACAAATAGGCTTGAACTCCTCCAAAACTCCTAACTTCCAAGGGTTTCGCGCCAAGGCTACAAACTAAAAGGCAAAAACTTGAATGCACCTAGGTATGAATATTCAATAAAAACCCAATATATGGATAATGAATATCCATTATATAGATAATGACAATACATACTTAATGGATTTTGAAAACCTGATCTGATCCATTAAGGTTTGATTTGTGCCCTTTAAAATTCGGGTCGAATAAAACATGTAAAAACAGCTTCGGATAAGAAAATTATAATGCTCCAGCTATCCATTTCTATCCCTTTCAAGTGACGTGACTGGAAGTGTCTTTATGGTTAGTTTTTAAAGTAATTTTTATTTAAAAATATATTAAAAATAATATTTTTTTATTTTTTAAAAATTATTTTTGATATTAGATAGAAAAATAATTTAAAAATATAAAAAAATATTAATTAAAAATAAAAAAATAAATTTTTTTATTTTTTTTAAATATTTTTAAAAGATAAAGAGAAATAGGACTTGGTACCGAGGACTAGGGTGAGTGATGGACAATTATGTAAAACCAACAAGCAAAAAGAGGAGACAGACACTTTTGTCAGGTGAGATCAGATCAGGCGAGGCCAGATGTGGTTGTTAGTTAATTCATGTTAGTGTTAGAATCGCTGATGATGATCAATGGCCAGCAATGCCCACTTGGAGAGAGGTTTGGTTCGTGGGCCATCCTTACGTCTTCCACGTGGCCCCATCATCCTCTCTACACGTTCATTCTTTTCTTTTTTTTGTTCTTTTTTTATTAATCATTATTTTTTCTTAAAAAAGAAAATTATTGTCAACAAATAATCACAATTTTATTCCAACCGGAGCAGCACTGGCTATAAAATTGCAAATTCAAGCACAGTTTAGGGTTTCTATTCCCTTTTGAATTTTCCCATCATTTCATTAACCTTTCTTCTCCAATCTTCAATTCAAAGCTTTCATCTTTATTTTCATGGATATAAAAAGGTATGTGCTTTTATCTTTATTATTATTCTTTTGAATATCTTCAATAATATCTCACTCTTTCTTTGGATTTGCTTAATTCATTTAAATCTGTTCATAGATAGCAAAATTGAATCATGTTATCAAAAGGGTTATTTGAATTTAATGCAAAGTGTTATTAATTGTATTCAATTTTCCAGATTTTGGACATGATACTGCTGGAATGATAGTTATTTGTTCTTGATCTTGATCTTGATCTTGATCTTGATCTTGATCTAGAGAGACCACCCTTTAAACCTCTAATTTATGGATTTGGAGAGTGAAATTTGTGCACTTGAATCTGTTGAAGATAATGAATTGACCACCACCACCATCACAACCACAACCCCTGATGGTGCTTTAAGTCATAGAGATGGTGATGATGATGGTAACAGTAAGATTAAGGCTAATGGGCAATGTTCAAATGGGATAATTCATGAAACGGGCACTAGTGGTAATGGCGATGAGAAAACGATGCCTCACGATGGAGAAGTTCAGGGAGGTGTGGGAATTGAGCCAGTGGGGAATTCAGTGGATTCACTTCCTTTAATGGCCAATTCTTCGACCATGGGGTCACCTCCTAATATGAAAGGATTTGGCTTAAAGAAATGGAGGCGAATTAGGAGAGATATTGTTAAGGATGCTAGTGCTGGTGTGGATAACAGTAAAGTTTTGAAACGAGTATCCTCTGGTGCTGTGAATCCGGCTAAACCAACAAATTTAACACTGGTTGAGGTCATGCAAAATAGTGAGGGTTCTGTTGGCTCTGCTAATTTATTTAGAAATGCGGCTCTTGGTGATGGGTTTGTGACCCACGGGTCTAATTTGGAATATAGATTTACGGTTGCATCTGCTTTCTCAGCTGGCACGGATTCTGAGAATAGTGAGGATCAGAGTAGCAGGTCCTCAACAGCAGCTAGTGCTCCAAGGGTGAGGCATGACCTGCTTTCAGTGTCAGGGTATGCATGGGACAAGAATGGGGTGAAGTATTTGGGTGGGAAGAGTGGGGGTAGTTCAGCTCAACTGGTTCAACGAGGGATGGGATGGGTGGAAAACAGTAAGAAGCCTAGAGGAGAAAGGGTCAAAATCGAGAAGGAAAACTCTCATTCCAGCATGGAATCTGACTCAAGAAGCTCCAACTTTGTCTTTGTGCAGGGTGATTTCTCTGTGACCAGTAACGGAAAGCAAAGTGGAAGGTCAATGAATTATGATGGAGAAAACAGTGATGAAGCTCATGCAGTTGAACAACAATTTAGTGGGGGAGTCCATACTAGTTATGGGCAGGAGAATGTTGGAGAAGTTGAAGATCTTTCAGAAAATGAATTAGCTGCAGAAGCATCTTGGACAGATAAGGGAGAAAAAAGTGATGATCACCAACCCTCAGCAGATCAGGATCCATTTGTTGAATCTATACTTGCTCTCCAATCTGTGCAGAAAGCTCTTGAAAACGGTTGGTTTCACACAAACCTTCATTTTATTATGTGTTTTTACATAGGCCATTTGAGTGCTATCATATATCGTATTGAGGATTGCTAGTTGTATCATACATCATAATTTGTTTTTACTTTAGTTTTTTGGTTTTAGAGTCTGACAGTTCTTTGGAGATTTTCCTGTAAATGCTTCTTGCAGATATTTGTCCTGCCTCTTCTCCTAATAGACACATACCTAATTTATAATTGTAATCAGTATTATTCTGTAATGTGATTGTCAAATGATTGAGTTGCATGGTTCTTAGAAGGAAGAACAGTGGATCAGCTTCCATACTACCAATGGGGTTTTTTAGTTTTTTTAATGGACTTATTTCAATTTGAAGGTAGAAAGATGTATTTTCTTAGGCTAATTCTGTCCATGCCCTCTGTACCTGTTTCACACTCAAATATTTGTTTTTGCAATCATGCTTGGTATAACTGCTTTGCATGAGAACATATGGTTAGCCAATCTTTTTTGTGATCTAGAATTTGATTATCGTTGTGGCAAGGATGTAAATGCTGATCTAACACTTCAGGCTGTGTTCCAACTGAGTGTTTCTTTCTCCCTTTGTATGTGTTTTTCAGTGGAACTTACATTTTCAATCTAAAACACAAACTTTAGCGTATTCTAATAACAACAATCATCTCCCACCTGCTGGATGCTTCTTTCTTGCCTTGTATGCAATTTACAATTTGGGACATACATTTCAAATATCTTTTTTTTAATAGTAGTGAGGTGGTGGGATATCCACCTTTAGACTCGATTAGTCCCCCACCAGCCCAGGCCCAGAGCCCTCCCTGCAAGGGATGGGCCTGACTGAGTATAGGGCTTAAGGCTTCAGCAAGTGGTCAACATTGGGTCTTGCAGTTGGTGGGAGTTGAACCCATACTGCTATTGTTTGTTTAAACTCCACTTACCTTTTTAATCTAAGAAAGCAGATGTGAGGTGATTCCATTAAAAACAATTAATCTCCCTTTTATGCAATCAAGGATTTTCCCATCTGGCAGGCAACAGTGTTGCCTGGAAACAAGCAATGGGCTTGAGTTACTTAGTTATCATTTTGAAGTGGAATTGGCTCCTGGTGTTTACTTTTCTCTCACCTGTTGATACCTATGGAGCAGCATTTGTCTTTCTGTTTATGTTAATGATGGCGGTTGTTGTATCAGATTGATTTGTTATGGATGAAGACCCTGTGTCCATTTTCTGCAAGATAAAATGGGATGGTAGCATATTAGCATAATTAACTGAGTAATTTATTTTCTTACAGAGGTTCAAAAATTGGGGGAGATCGGGAAAGTTAGCAGTGTAGTGGAAGATTCCTCTTCAGCTAATTCAGAAATCCACAAATCAAGCTTACCTAACCAGTTTGATTCTGAAAGTATCAAAGAATCAAATTCCTTGGAGTTCCGAGTATTAAGCTTGACACAGACTGTACAGTACTTGGAGAGCAGACTGGAGGAGGCAAAGGCTATGCTCAAGGTGAAGGAGTTGAGGGTTGCTGAACTGGAAGCCACCTTGAATGGTGACAGGTCACCAAAAGAAGAATCAGCGAGTACTACAGAGTTGCAGCAAGAGAAATATAGAGAGATTGAGAACGAGCTGGAGGGACTATTCAAGCAAAAGATCGAGGCTGAGATCGAGCATTTAGCGCTAACGAGCCTACAGAAGTTGGGAGTTGCTGCAGGTGATCAAATCACCCTATTTGAGGAACAAGAGGCTTTGGCTGGTGAGCAAGTGCAGATGCTGAATAAGCTAGGAGAAGCAGAGAATAAGGCTGCATCTTTAAAGAAACAAGCGGAGGAGTTGGAAAAATACTGTGGGGATGTTTTAGGGACTGAAGAGGTGTTTAAGATGCAGAACAAAGTATGTAAGGTAGCTGCATGTTTTCTCATTCAGTTGATTTTGCTCATCTTGGTTTTTTGGCTTTTAGTGCTGCAGCTATCGCCCTATTGTGGGGTGGCTGTACCCACTTAAGTAACACAGTAGGTCTTTTTTCTGTGTATTCTCAGCATTTCTTAGCAAAGTTTGAGAGTATCATCTAGGGAATGGGATTTGTAGTTGTAACAAAGTTTTCAAGTTTCATTGCACACCTGTAATTCATTTCTTCTAGTATTACTGTTGAGTCAAGCTCTTAAGATGACTGGACTATTATTTTTGTTGCTCCTCTCTTTATATGACAATGCCAATTTTTATTTTTTTTTAGTTGAAACTCAGATTGTATTCAGATTACTCTTATACAAACAGGTATGCATGATGGATAAAAAAATTTATTTATGAGCGTAAGTGGAAATGTTTAAATTAATTATGGGAGGATACATTGTAATTCTTGTAACTTAATTTGAGATCATAATGAATCTCCTACAGCCCTAATTGTTCGAGACTGGTCACTTGTGTGCTTTGATGCATCTGCATTTGTTTCCTATAATCTTTCTTTTCATCATCTTTCTCAGTACTTGCCCTAATATTTGGATGGCTTTCAAATGAAAGGAAGAAAGAAGAGGAAGAAGAAGCTTGAGAAGAAGAAGAAAAGGAGTTGAAGAAGAGAAGAGAAGAGAAGGGAAAGGGTGGAGAAAATCCTTATAAATAAAACTATCAACAACAATTAGGTTGATAGCTCATTAAAATAAAATATTCAATAATAACATAAATCAAGTTCAATAATTAATCCAAATAAAATCCAAACTAGAATGATGATGGGTTGAGCTATTTTCTGTAATTATTGATGATGCATAGATGGTGACAAATAAATATAAAAAAGTTAATGGTGTAGAAATTAAAGTTTTAAAACGTAGCTACACATGTCAATCCCAGGACCTAGATGAATTTGGACCTAAGCTGGGCTGAGTTAAAGCAAAAACTAGCTAGAAATTTGTTCCGACAAAATCCAATCGACTTTATAGAACTAGATGAAATCCAATTGTGTTTTTTATAAGTAAAACATCATGTTTTGGGGATGGTAAATTAAATTCACTTACCGACAAACAAAGCAACAAGAAGACAAAAAAACCTAATCTCTCCATAGTCCTACGTGCCCCAATACTTTTTTAGCCCTACTAGTTGCAAAAAAGAACAGAAATAATCTATAAGCCACGCTCAAAAGACTTCAAGGGAAGCCATACCGGTTATGTTTCCTCTCTTTGATTTAGTGTATTAACACATATGGTTGTAAGATTGGTTATTGCTTTTGCTGCTGAACTAAGAAGAATTTTCAAATTTATAGGAATTGACTAGTTTGTGTTTGCTACTTGGTATAAAAAGCAGAAAGTAAAACGTACGTAGGGAAAAGAGAGCTTGATTCTTGATGAATTTTCAAAAAGTGTTTGCGTATTAACATGATCTTCAACCACTTGGCCTGGTATCAAGTTAAATCCTTGATGGGTTTTTCTTGAAATGCGCTTGATAGCACTTTGTGATTGATTATCTGCAAAATTTATTCGAACATGAAAGCAAAGCAACCCGTGGTTTTAGAGAACAACTCGTGATTGCACAGACCATGACCTTCCAGATATCGGGGATGCCTCTCTGCTTCTACCACTTCGCAGGCTGCCTCTGGAGAGAAGATTCTCCATAATAATTCATGATGAGCTCTCTATTTACTGTAATCAATGAAATTATTAGTCCGTCTCTTGAGGGAAAAGTGCGTAATTGATTAGCAAGAAACCTAACCTGGTAAAATTGATGAGTCCTTCACTGGCAAGATACATATACTTGAGTCCTTCATAAATATTAATGATCATTGTATGATATTTTATTAGGTGAAGATGAGAATCACTTAATTTCATCTATATTTAATTTAAATTTTATATTTATAGACACCAAAGAATTCAATGCGTTTATTCAATATCAGTAAAAGTATTATTGATTTAGAATTTATATTTTTTAATGCTTTGTTTTAAATATTTTATAGTTTATATTTGATTTGTGTTTTGAATATTGAATTACAATCATGTTGTTGGTTTAAAATTTAAATTTAATTTATATAAGTGTTGCTAGGTAGTTAGGTGTTTTTTTTTTATATAATTATTGCATTGAAATTAATTCTATTTATTTTTATTAATTAAGATTAATCCAGTTAACTTGTGAGCTAACTTGTGAGCTGATTACTATACCAGATTGGATTTAAAAGGATAGTAAAAAATAATATTTAAATATTTATTTGTTTTACATAAAAGCAACATTTCTCTTCAAAGATAGAAAGTAAAGACAAATGGGAAAATTCGTTTGATGTGTATATATTTTTATGTAACAACTAGCTAGTATTATCTGTATACTTGGAACAACGCATTGGAGTTAATTATACAACTATATATTATAAATAATATTTAAGTTATTTTTGAATTAACATTTAAGTTTTTCAATTAAATTGAATAATAGCTTAGTTCAGTTTAATCAACATTCACAGCCAAATTAAATCTACCGTTAAATTTAAATTCTAATTTTTTTTAAAAAAATAATGATAATGTTATTGACAATTTTAATTCCAAGTACCAAACTTTGATATTATAAATATTTATATCGAAGACTCACCACGAAGCCCACCATGAAACCGACACCACAAATTATTTATTTATAATTTTATTAAACCATTAAAAACCCACCTTTTATAAACCTTTTTAAGGGAGTATTTCAGGATAATTCTATACTAGACAGACAATCCCAACATCTACGTAACAGTCTGCCACCAGCTGGTGATTCATCTCGAGTGACTGTATCAGCTTTTACATCCTTGAAAGCGTCTAGCCATCGTAATTTTGCAGGAGCGAGCTAGCTATCCTCCTGAGGAGAAGTTTGGTTTCAAACCCCGGCTTGAACAGGAGAAATACGCCATGCCTTGGATGATCCACATCTCGGGTCAAGCGCTGATGAGCGCATTGAACTATTCATGCGGTCGAGAGCCCTCACAGCCCAGGCACAATGACGCTGTAGTTACTTTCTTTTAATTGGGTGTAAAGCAGTGTCAAACGCATTAGGAAAATCTACCTCCAGTTCTAGTTTTTTTATCAGTTAAGGACAGCACATGCTATCTAATGAACAAAGATAAACACCAGTAGCCAATGGAGCCATGGTGGGAAAACATACAGATTAAGAGAGAAACCGAGCCGTGTAAGGATAAGGCTCAGCTCTTAGAACAGACCAAAATCATATTACTCCAAGATTTGACAAGCCAGCTTAACACTTGTATAACTAAACCAACGAATGCGTAGTATTCAGACCGCTAGTCTCAAAGTCTGATATATAATGCTACTGTCAGAAAAAGAATTTAGTCCAGGCTAGCTGCACATCTGATTGCGAAGAGAAGCAAGCACATTCCAGTCAAAAATAGTTGACAGATCGAAGGTATTCAAATGTTGGGCAACTGCAGGATAAAAGATGCAAAGACTGGAGAATTCCCTATAAACCACAGAGCATCTAAATGGATAAGAATCATCACTTAGAAGAAATTTTTTTGATAGATCACAAGTTTATCTCCTCCAACCGGTTTGACACCAGCAGCGAAGTACGTAGAGAGGAAAGCAGGAGGCAACCGCTACGTAAGCTGAACTTTAAGTGTAGGAATTATAGCAAGGCAATAGTGCAAAGCATCCACAAGCACAAAAAAAATCATTACGCAATGTGCAATAACCATGAAGAACTCCTCGAAGTTCACAATGAAAGGAGAGGAGATGGAAAAAATAGGGGATGGAGAAGCAGGCACGTCGGAGAAGTGAGTAAAGATCTTCTCTAAAAGGAAGGCGCTAGACCACAGGCTAAATGTTCAGCTAAATGGAGCACATAATCAACCAAAAAAAGTAAAATAAAGCCAGCATAATTTCAGGATAAAAAAGAATTAAAGAGGCTATTAATTTTATTAACAATCAAATGCAAGTGTAACACTAACTTGACTACGAATTTTTCAATCTCGATCCAACGTCAAGTCCCCTAAACTATGTGCATTAATAATCTAATGCCAGTACTCTAACACTAACTTAACTGAGATTTTTTTTGAACTCCAACATCATTTCCCCATACACCCTCATCTGGAGCCATGTTCAAATCCAATGCACTACCAGGTTGAGGATCAAGGTGACTAACTTGTACACTAGATGGAGGATTGGAATGACTATCTGCCCCATTCGATGCCTCATAGCTGGATGCGGAGTTATTATTTTCCGTATCAGCAGTGGTGTGATGGCTAATATGTCCTTCATGCTTGTAAACCTTATGAACAGTGCCATGATAGCTCATATGTCCGCCGAGAGCTTGTCCACTTGGAAAACTTCTTTCGCACAGATTACACTTGTACTCTTTTCTAGGAGCATCACCAATTATAACGTTTTTGCCTCTCGAATCTTGATGAACCCCACTTACTAGATCCAATTTCCCTTCTTTCTCTCTCTCTCTCTTCCTATTGTGGGCGGCCAGGTGGCCGCCGAGACCTTGGAAGCTGTCAAAAACTAATCCACATTCCCTGCACACGTATGTTCTTTCATGTCCCACTATGAACTCCGAGGGCCTCCTTTCTCGCGTATAAGCAATGCTTTTCATTGGCTTCTTATTCAAGGCAAGTTGATGAGCAAACCTATCTTGGTACTTGGCTAATTCTTCTCTAATACCCTTCTGTTTGCTATCACAGACTGAAGACCACAGTAGAAGGTTTAAGGCTGCAGCTTCAAGAATGTGATCTGCAAAACTTTTCTTTCTGGCTTGATTTAAAGCAGCAAATTTGAGCTTCTTTTTTCTAGATCTTTTCTTCTTGCTATTTCCTGACCAACCCCGTGGGAGATACTCCCTCAGATCGACGGGCTCCACGGACCCTTTAGTACTACTCTCATCAACATCAACATGAAATTCAAACTCTGATTCTGATTCTGATTCTGAAGAAGAGCAATCATGTACCCTCCAATCATCAGTATCTTCTCGATCCTTTTCGTCTTCCTCCTTCTTGTAACATGCCCTTATATGGCCTCCCCATGATTTTCCACTAGGAAACACTTTGTTGCAAACTTTGCACGATTTAGACATGAAATTGCAGCTAGCATAAAGTAAATCAGACCTGATTGTACAAAGGATATACAAAGTGGTAGGTATGATACACCACTATGATTGTACTGTTAATTTTAGGATTAGATATATCTGAAGTTCGTTTCTGTATATATAAAGACTGGGGAGTTTGTATCTATATATAATCGTGAGTTGGAAGCAAGCAAGGAAAAGCAACCGACTTCGATTTCCTTCGTGTTTCTTGAGGGAAGTCATAAAATTTCAATCGTATAAAGATTTTCCTATATAACCCAAAGCCCACAGAGAAAATTGTGGGCAGTCACGTTGTTTGAGACGATATCTTGTTTAATAGGGCTGTTAATTGATTACTCTTACTCCTATATGTTTTTCCTCCTTTGAAAGAAGATTTCTTATTACATATAATGACGACAGTTCAGTCCAATCTGAACGAGGTTCGAACTTAGTAGAGTCCGAACTAACGTAGGATTAGAAGAACAGTACTTGCATCCTACGATCTTCTGGTACGAGTTCAAGAAATATCTGAAGACCAAAAAATCAGGTTTTGGTTTGGGTTTTATATTTATACCAAGAAACCAACATGAAATTCATTAAGTTTGAAAATTTTATATTTATACCAACAATATATAAAGAAAATTTAGGGTTTCTTTCCAGCTGTCACACTTCCTTTTCCCTCTCTCCTCTCTCTCTTCTCCAGCCAGAAACATACCGTGGCGGCAACAGCAGCCCGTCCTCCATTAATATGCTGAAGAGCTCTGCTAATGCAAACATCTAATCGTTAAACATACTGCATGCGAGTCGGATAGATTTTTCAAGAAGTAAAAAGAAAATATTAAGAGTATTATGAAGAATTTTGTAATTGTATTATTAAATTTGATTTAATAGGTGAACTTTAAAATCTGGAGAGTTGGTTTTAATTAAATTTATTGATTTCATATATGAGAATGTAATCTTAATAATAGATGAAAACATAGCTTAGTTTTTAACAAAATTTCAAGATTATAATTTATTTTACAAAAGCTTTTAAAACAATAATAAATTATTAGATCCATCTTAGTCCCTAAGCAAAGCGTGTCATGAACTCTATTAAATTTAATAAAAAAAATTATATAATTTTTAAAATTATTTATATGATAGAAATATATAGTCATGAAATTAAGCATCAATCCAAAAATAAAAATTTATTTGAGACAGCGATAACCTTAAAAAAATAAAAAATAAAAAAATTATGCAGTTAATTTCTCAACCAGTCCAATATTAAAAGATAAAATCAAGAAAAAACTATTAAAAATAATAAACGGACAAAAAAACATATTCGGCTAGTGGATGAACTCGTCAAACCTATAAATCAAATAACTCAGGCTAGCAAGCTAAACTTGTGAACCGGGTTATGGACTCCAGTAGAATTATAATTTTTTTTCCAAAACTATTTTTATTTTAACTTCATGATAAAAAAAAATATACAATCACAAAATAAAACACTAACCTAATACTGAGATGCTGTAAAAAATTAAGCGACAAATGAAGATAAAAATATTTAATATCGCAACATAAGTAATTTACCTTGTTGTGTTTAATAATTTTTTCTATCAAAATAAATTTGTAATTGAAAAACACGAAATTTATAATAGAAATCAACACACACATAAAATATATTGAATAAAAAAAATACAAGGCTGTACATATGAAAAATCTTATAAAAATCAATATTTTTTTAAAAAATTAATCTATATAAAATTAAGAAAAATCACAAATGAATTGTACTTACCTCTTTAAAAACTTAAAACACTCAATATTATTAAAAAACAAATCTTTACATACTAATTAAAACATCAACCCGCAATTTATTTGGAAAAAAATTCAACTAATGCATTTTTTTTTTAAATCAAAATTAAAAAAAAATTCAAGTCAAGCCAAGCACCTGACCCAATCAAGCAACAACTTGCACGTAGGTCTATATTTTTTAATTTTAATGGGGAAGACGACACATCATTTGCCCCATGCATCATAAGAAAAACAATTGATGCATCACCTACATCAGCGTCATCTGTTCATCCCTAAAATCTGACTACCGTGGAAGCTGAAAAAACATGGTCTTTTTATTTTTTATTTGAAAACTCATTTTCATCCCATTTTTTTTCCAAAACACTTAGCAAACACCGTATAGACCTTGTTAAACCAATTCATGACCACAAAAAACATAAACAACCACTTTAAAACTTGAAATCCATTCGGAAAAAAAAATCTTGAGCTCATATATGATTTTTTTAGGTGTTTTCAAGGTAAAAAAAAATACTTAATCTTAATTCTTCTCATCATATAAAATCATTCGATACAAAAACAACCATTTGGGTGATCGGATTCCTCACCAACAGAGACTTTTTCTCTAAGTTAGAATTGGTGACCTCATCTCTCTTTTCCAACCAAAAACAAAAACAGGACAGAAAAATAAGTAAAATAAAGCTTGGTATTAAAATTTAATTTTGTAAAATTTAAGAGACTGGTTACCTAATAGCTAAAAAATAATGAGAACTCAAATGAATTTTTGACAAAAATTTTCAATCTGCCACTTGTATTACCTGTTTTTTTAACTACAGTTTTCTTTCTTACAATTCAACCCTTCCTTATTAAAAAAAAACATATAATTAAGCTTTAATTTGGTTTTAAAAGGTTTCAATATTAAAAAAAAATTGATGATCAAATTAAAAATTTATAAAATTTACACTATTATAATTCACAATAAAATAATAAAATATGAGAAAGTGAACTGTAATTTTTTAAAACAGCACGTATAATATGTTTTTACAAACAGTAAAAACACAACAATTTTTAGCTTCTTGTATAATGAATAATAATATTTTTGCTGTTGGGGGGTCAAACTCGATAAGGCGTGGAACATATAATTGAGGTCTGCAAAATCCATGTATTCGTACAACTTACTCATCTCAGAATTTGGACCTTTTTGGTGAATGAATTTGTTGGCTTGCACAACTCTTCAGTGCTTGATTTCCGTGACGCCAAACTTCCCCAAGCTATCACTATTGCAGACCTTGGGTGTTCTTCAGGACCGAACACTTGTTATATTTGTGGTTACTCGGATCACAGGCTTGATCTAGAAAAGGTGCTCTCAAATGGGCCAATCACCACAACGATTTTCTATTTTACTGAATGATCTTCCAGGAAATGATTTTTACACGTTTTCCAGTCTTTTTTATGGATACCCTATGGATATCCAAAATCCGTAATGATCACAAGCTTGATTCACATTGCTTCCTCTTCTTTTGATTCCTTTTATGCTCAAAACATAGAGAATTTGGGAGTAAATAAATCCAAATATGAGGACATATATTTGCGAAGGAACTTGTACATGCATGAGAAAAACATTTGAAGAGTCCAAACAAGGGCATAAGGGGATGGTCAAAATCATGAAAGTCTGAGAAGGTCACGGACTTCGCTAGATTTTTCTCCTTGTAAGACTCGGCTTTTACAAGGAGAACGCCAGAGGTGGTGATACTACAAACTCCTAAACGGGGAAGGGGAGAAGGAATTATAATTTACCAAGACTCAACTCATAAAATGACGGTATAAGCATAACATTAACTGATTACAAGTCTACTTGCTCTAAATTCCTTGTGATAATAAACCTCTAACATGGATGCTCCTAAATGCAAAAGTCAGTAATATTTGTAGACTACAAAACAGAACCACTAACTATAGCATCAACCACAACACAACAGAACTACAAAAGAAAATAGAAGAATGTACTAGCGCCTAGATGAGCATGTAAGCTATTGAGCATATGAAGATCTGTACTCCAACATTTCATTCCTGTATTTCTCCTTGTCCCTCAAACCTTTCTCCTGATAAACCTGCATCACAATAACAGTAAGGGGTGGAGGACCGAGAATAATTGAGAAACCCAGATATAAACAATTTCACTTACCTGCTTTTCTGCCTCCGTGAGGTTGTTCCATAAGAGTCCAATCTTCTTGCTAATGACTTTCTCTTGCCCATGGTGTAGGGGCTTTAGCTGGGCATAATGCTCAGTAAAGAAAAAATTGTAGCCACTCCTGTTGGACTTGGGCTGAGAGGGATCACGCAAGGCTAAACGCGATCTCTTCCGGCGCCGGCGAGGAGGCAAATCTGAAGAACGAGAATCCTGAGACTCGTGAAATGTACGAGGAATATGGTATAGGACACCTTTAAGCTGATTAGTGCCCAGGTTCACAGTAACCAGATATCCATTATCAAATTTGCCATCAATGATTCCACTCACTGAACAACCAATCTGCAATTGCTGACTACCTGAGATTGAAAAGGGTCATCACTCTACATGCTGCAGCTATAGATGTTATTAGAGTCATGCATTCAGAAGTCAGAAAATATTCAGCACACAAACAAGAAGGAGAAGGTACCATTGATGCAAAATTTAAAGTAGCATACAAGTTTCCGAAGCAAGATGATAAATAGGAAATAAAATTTCGGTTGTGTTTTTTTCATAATTTTCATCAAGTATACTATAGCAAAAGCAAACTGCACACTTTTCACAATCACTGAAGAGATAGTTCATTAATACACTAAGGGATAAGTAATTCAACTCATTCACATCTCTCAACCAGTAATGATGGATCTATTCAGCAGCTCAAATTTAGTAAATTACTTCATGGTGCCTATTGCCCCTTCATAGGCAATTCTCAGAGTTGACCAAAAAGTGGAATTAGGATACTCCAAAAGTACAAGAGAGAATCCAACAACACATCCAGTGGGAAAAAAAATTGAAAATTGAAAATGACTTTTCAGCTGAGCCATAAACCTCAAGATGTAAAGTTTTCGACTACTAGTAGACATCCAGCATTGTAATAGTCAAAAGCTATAGACCTCTCCAGAAGATTATCCATACTGAAGGCCACAATATAATCAATTATACTGCCATTTTTATTGCTTGTTTCTCTTCAAAAAGCTCCAAATGAAAATATGCTACTCTGGATCTATTGAAGTCACAAAAAGAAAAAAATTGCAAAAATTAAGCAAAAGAAGATCCAACCCAGACTTTAAGATAGGACAATATATCTACGCCATCATATTGACAGCAGTAGCTGACACATTCCCTTACTAGAAAACTGGTTTGTAATGGCACCTTCTTCTAGGGTTGCAGATCCATTAACAAGGCTCCTCCCATTCATTGCATCTGAGAGAACAGAATGCCAAAAGTATATATTGGGTAATTTTGAAAAAAAGGAAAGAGAAAACAACAAGAATATGATCACAATTACCAGTCCCTGAAACTAAAGGAATTTGTTTGTTGAAGTGGTAAACCTGCTCGAAATGATAGAGTAATGATAGATAATGCTTCCTTAAGACAAATGATGCACTGGTAATTGTAGTTGGGAAATTGAAGGCTGTAATCACTTCCTTCCATTTACGATCTGTAATGACCTGTAACCATTTCAAGAGAAATTAAAACCAGAAGAAGAAGAAGAAGAAGAAGAAGAATGCCCTTGAAAGAATTTTACGGTACTTCCCACAAAACTTAAAATGATTCCAAAGGCACTAATAAGTTCCACATTTCTGTGAGGTTTGCACAATAAATTATTCAGGCAAGTCATTTCACCAGAAAACTCACACTTAATGCTATCCTTCATTCAATTGTGAGAAGATGAGGTGAAACAGAATATAAGAAGGGCAGCGTACTTTGTAACAGTTTTACATTTGCAAAAAGCTCCTAGACAGAAGATAAGAAATTAATAACCCATACCTTCTCAATGCCACCACGAGATGTGACCTCCACAAAAAGATGGTGAAGATCAAGAGCCTTTCCTCCCACAGTAGGAACCCTATTCATTAACAAAATTTACATCAAAGATTGTTAATCATACTTCCATCCATAGTTTCTTCTTTTAAGAAAACCATTGATGTTTCAATTTTAATCCAGTTGCGCATTAAAATAGACAAGCAATAGAAAATCCTCAAGGAGATAGAATTAAGTGGAAGGGGGAAAAGGTTACACAGTTTGCTACTTAAAATAAGATTGAATCTAGACTGAGAGAATACTATTGAAGCCAAAACCTAACAACATATAGTCAATAAATCAGTTATAAGGTCCACTTATAAGCAATTGCCTTTGGATGGTTGAAGTATTTAAGAAAAACTACTCTTTTTTTCCCTCTAGTAACCAATTAAGGTGTTGTTCTTTAGTTCTTTTGATAATGATAAATTTCATTGCTTTTTTTTTTCATTTCATTTCATTACTTGCATCTCAACAGTCATTGGAGATCATCAGCATACCAAAATAAATTACCATAACCACATTCATTAAGAATTGATCAAATCCAAGAAAATAAAGCAAGTCTTTTATGAAATATCAAAGAAGTCTACAAGTCATAAAACACAAAAGGCAACGCAGAAAAATCCTAGTTCACATTGCATCTTAAAGTTAGTGCTCAAGGAGTAATTCAAATCTTGGAAACATAAAAATCTAGGAGAAAGCAACAAACTTTTTAGCTCGACCATTTTAGTTGAAGTTGGGAAACTAGAAGAACATACAAATATGCGTCTCTCCACATTGAGGGGTGAAGTTAACCCCAAAAGGTGCTAGAATATTTTCACAACCAAACATGAAAAAATCTAATAGCCAGAAAAAAAAAAAGAAGCAAATATGGCAACTAAAGGAAGCTAGATCGTTACAATATAAAGACATAATTCATGAGATAAACCCAAAAAAAAACACTTGAAATAGAAAGAATCCATCAAATAAGATGGACCCAGATAATAATAATAATAATAATAACATAAACAAATAAAGTATGTTAAAGGGTTTGCAGGAAAACCAACTTACATGAATTTGGTGCCAAAGGATTGATGAAAAGCTTTGAGCTTTTCCCAAAAAAGGTCTGAACTTTGAGCAATATCTTCATACTTGGCTGTAGCTGGAGGATAGGACCTGAAAGATTGGCCATTTATGCTCTCACTGTGTAATTCTTGTTGCTGAGGTGAAATAACTGTAGCAGTTGGGTCCAGGGTAGACATTTTTGTTTTGGGTAGACAAAAAAAAAAAAAAAAGGATATAAGTAGACTAGCAGAAATTTTAATTTTTCCCTTCTACTTTTACAAGACAAGAACACAAACAGAAAGACTTCAGTTAGCCTATAGATATGAAGATGTAAGAGATAAAAATAAGATTTTTATAAGATTAGAAGAGCATGAAAATCCCAGAAATATTTTGTGAGGTAAATAAAAGAAGAGGGGAGGATTAGAATAAGATCAAAAGCTACTATAAATAGTTGTACTTGCAACTTGCAAGTTGAAAGGTTATCATGGTAATTGTATTTCACCTGGTTTGATAGGCTAATAATAGAAAATTAGAGCCCTCTCTTTGAGGAAGATTGTAATTAAGGTAGGGGAGTTGTAAGTGATGAGGATGTAAAGGGTAAAAACAATTGGACAAGAATTTCAAAATTTAAAACTTTTTTAAATTTTTACAATACTTTACTTTATCCTATTTTCAGAGATTTTTTTTTCTATTTCAACTATGGATATTTGACCATAAATCTCATTCAACAAGGAAAATAATCTTCAAAAGAAAATGATAAAAAATCTTACTAAAAGATGAGTCAAGTGGTGTGTATCTTGTTTTTACTTTCCATATAAATACAATATAATATCACAATATTAAACTCTAATTATGTTAATAATAATTTTTTTATGTAATTTTCCTGAATGAATTGATTGATTAAGTATACTTAGGAATTTCTAATTTCTTTATATAGTATGTGTTTAGAGTGCTAATTGGATGGTTGTTGTTGTGTGCAATGAGCCTTTCACTCTTGGCTTCTCTGCAAATATATTCATATTCTACAAGTGCAAATATCCTAGGAAAATAATTCCAAAAGGGTAGTGAAAAATATGTATTACAATTTGCAATATGGGTTTTATTTCTTTTAGTAAAATGCCAAAAGTTTTGCTTACTCGTTTCTCTTTTTCCCTTTGTGTAATAAAGAAATGGAGCACTAGGAAACCAGCATTGGAGCAAGGGCAGCCTAGCATAATTTTGAACTCCCAAAGTTTTACTTGGAACTCACAGACCTGAAGGCTGGAAATGAATGCTTTGAAATTCTGTATTTCTCAAATTCAATGCATTGGAATGTGTGCTTTGGGACTAATGCCCTTCTAGCTGGTTGTATTTCCAGCAAGGCACAACCCAATTCATCAATCATCAGCATTTGTGGCTTAAGTGCCTCTGCTCCAAAAAATTGTTAAGAGTGCAAGACATTTTGGTGCTTCAATAGAACATCACAAAGCAAGGTAAGTGAAGATTACACATAAAGAGGATCATGCAAACCTTTTGAGAGAGAAAAAAAAGTGAAAACCAAAAGGAGAAGAAAGAAGCCTCTCTAATAAACCACTACCACTATACAAGGTTTACACAAGTGAAGCACAATCGATTGAAGAAATGGTGATATGATCTAAAAGCAACATGGGAAGCTGGGGTCCCAGTCATAGCCATTGCTGGCTGTGGCCAAGATGTAGTAGGCAACAATATGGCCAATGGATCCCCAAGCAAGAACATCAACAATGTTGAAACCAACTGGATCATTTGATTTCAGGAGGCTAACATATTCCTTGGCACGCTCATCTCCTGCCTCAAAGTGAGTCAAACCATTCTGCTCAGGCACTTGTTTTGCCACGTTCTCCCTTTGGAAGTTAAAGAACACAAACCTTCCCAAAAAGAGTGATACCCCTGTGCTCAAGCTTATGACCAATGATGGGTTAAGCTCTGCTTTCACAGCTAAGCTCCTTTTTGGTGCAGTGAGGGTGATCTTGGAGAGGGAGGCGGTTTTGGCCTTGGGGAGGGGTCTAAGGCCTTGGAATGAGATGTTGGATGGGGTGAGGTTGTGGTGGTGCTTTTGGATGGTGGGTGTGGGAAGCAAGCTAAAGGTTGCCATTGCTGGTGCCTGCCTTGTGAGTTGAAGATAGGTTTGGAGATGATGAGATTGTGCTTTGCTTCATAAAGATCATATATCCCGCTAGTGGTGGTGTAAGGAAGATTAGTGTTGTAAGGGGAAGCGATAGTGGAAAGATTTTGGTGGGTGAGATGGCCATGCATCATTGGTTCTTTGTGGATTAGATATTTTGGGCCCTAAATGGTGACCATGGAATTTGCATGGTCACCCTTTAGGGCCGAAAATCTATTTAATTTTGATGGCTTTACAGCTCTATTTATTTTAATTTTGTTGGTCAAAGGTAATCATGAAGGATTCGGATTTCCTCAAGAAGAAAAAATAACAATGAGGTCGGTTGCTTTTTCTTGTTAATAGATGCTCCCTAATTCGTTCAATTATCAGTTTTTGTTAGCCCAGAAAATAATCCCACCATCAACCTTTGCTATCATTGCTTTTGGTTGATCATCTTGAACAATGATAATACTGGTACTTACGGGTCCTAAATCAGTCAAGAAACATATGAAGACATATTGCTACGAGAAGTAATTGACATGCATGTTTATACTGAATCAGAATTAAAAAATTGGATTTCTTGATGATGGAACCGGGATTAATAATGGGTCGGCTGCAGATGCTATCCATTCAAATCAGAGTCTTCCAGAGGGTTGGCACAAAACCTGATAGATCATCCGTGAAGGAATATGAAGTTGTGTTTGCTAACGAAGCAATGACCCAGAACAGACTGGTCATGTGTATATGGTCCTCTTAGGGTATGGTAAATGTAAGCATGCAAGTTTTCATCAAGTGTACTCGAGAATCTCAAATAGTTAGGGCAAAAGGAAACTATGTGATATCTCGTTTGCACCTCGCAAATTGCAATGAGGTGGGGACTGGAAAGGAAACAGATCAGAAAGACTGGATATCACGAGAAATAAGATTACATTGGACAGCAGATAGAAAAAATCATCTACCTGAAGAAGCAGAAGTTCAATTCCATGCTATTGTTCACATTGAATTATACATTCTAGCCTTCTGTACATTCCCTCCTTTCTACACATCTTATAATAACCCAACAACAACGGTGGCACCAAGACTAATGGAACCACGAGAACCTAAAATTCCACAATAGTAATACAATATACACCTAAACCTCCTTCTACATTATATGGTTTTATTAGGTTCCTCAATTGCATCAAGGGAAAAAAACCATACCAACACACATTTCTTCAAGCAACTCAAACAAAAGAATCAAGGTATGAATAGTTCCGGCAACGGCCATACTCAAGGAGACTACCGTATGTGCGATCCCACACTCCAATGTAAAGAGCCTCTGTGTCAGGACTGAATGACACACCAGATATCTCCCCAAAGAAATCAATCTCCTGCTCCTTTTCATACCCATTTTTCACGTCATAAACATGCACAAAATCTGCAGGCTCAGCCATTGCCATATATTGGCCATCAGATGTGTATCGAATTGACCGAATTGCACCAAGATTGCCCTTCAAAACAGCAAGTGACTTGGACAGGTTCCGAACATCCCAAATGCGGCATGTTTTGTCCTGGTTCCCAGTAGCAAAAGTGACCCCATCGGGATGCCATGCTGATGCAAACGAGAAATCCAGATGCCCAGACAAGGATGTCACTGTCTGTAAGCATTCAAAATTCAAGTCATCACATATACTCCTCTGTAAAATTCATATTTGTAAAGTTGATGGCAAGGAAAGACAAGTACCTTCCCAGAACTGGAGTCCACCAACATACCATCTGGGCTGTCGCCAACAATTGTTAGAAGCTTTCCATCAGGACTAAGGGAAGTATGCTGCACACATGACAAAAAACAAAACATGCAATAACCATCAAATGTTTATATTTCCAGTCCAGTAGTTAAAAAACCTGGCCTCAGCCACCCCTATTGTCAAGTTAGGCAAGAACTAGGCCACCATGCCTTCCCCGGCAAAACATAACTCAAGAAAACAGTATTTATCCAATCAAGTAAAATGAACTCAAGATTGCAGAGACAATGAAAGAATATGCTTCTGTTTCACTTATCAGTGATAGACTGATAGTCTTCATACAACAAATTGTTAGCATGTCACCAAATTAATATAAAAAGACAACTGGTTCCCTGAATGCTTGCGTGTCACTCCTCAATTAGTGACTGACAAGTAACAAACAACCCACGAGGAGGCTAAAGATGCAACACTCTGGTAACAGTTGAAACTGTCCAAAGAGAGCAACAGTTGCAGAACCGGTTAAACTATGAAAACTTGACATTATATGTGCATTACTAATCTGCACATGTGGAAAACAAATTTTTGATTCATTACTAAGATTTGATCTCCTCTTTCTATAAGAAGAATCCAACCTTTTATCTGAAATGCCACAGAGATCAAAATACACACCTGCATATGGTGAGAGAGATGAAACTATGGATGGCATGTTAGGGGGGTCTCATCAGTGCAAGAGTTTAAAGTATCACAGTAGCTAATGGGTTTCTAATACAAGAAATAACATGTTGAGTTACCAAACTGGATATTGGTTACTCACGTTCACTGGCCAAGGAAAACGAAAATGCTTTGAGAGCTGGTATTTCTCCATATCAAAATCTCTAACTCCACAGTCATTGTTTGAAGCAGTAAAGTGCACTGCACCACTGGCAATTAAAATAACAAAGGTAGGTTATTTCTGCATTAAAAATGTTATAGTCCACCATCAGCACAACGGAAAATATGTACCTCGGACTATCATAGATCTCAACAGCGTTGGTGATAGCATTATCATCATAAGTTGTTCTGGAACAAAAGCTTACTCCAGGCCGATCTAGATGCTGCATTCCAATAAAAGCTTGATAATAAACCTTTTTTTTTTACTACCAGAGAAATCATTAAATCAAATCTCAGAGGTGGCATGATTATAGAAACAATTTATATTTCCAAGCAGCCAAAACAAGCTGAGAAAGTGCCAACACCCCATAAAAGTGACATTTATATACTAACACTGGTCACCCATTTTATGAAATCTCTTTATTTCTTTCAAGAAAAAGACTTGCAAAAGCAAGATCTTAAACTTACCTTGCAAATAAGCTCTCCCTGGAACCCTCCAGCAACTAGCAAATTATCTTTCACTGCTAGAGTACTAACTTGAGTCTGCGTGAATCCTTCCAACAGACTTCCAGGATGTTTCTAGAAAACAGAACAAATTGATCAATTTACAGAAGAAATCAAATCTGAATACTAATCTGCACAAAGATAAGAGTAAGTAAAGCCAAAACTGACCTCAGTTGGTGCCACATGTCCAGAAACATCAAGAACATCAGCCTTGCTGCAAGTTAAGGAAGACCAATGAATGACAGAGAAATGCGACATAAGGTAGACATCATGCTTTGTTGTAGCCCAAACCAAGTTCCTCAACTGCATCATGAAAAACCACAGATACATGTATGTAAGTCAATCAAACATTACAACCACTTCAAGCCTATCTGCACTCAATCATACATCTATTGATGTACCAGACTTTCCAGACTCCATGAATTGTCACAACATTTTTCTGTAGAAAAAGCTGGCTTCTCCAACTTACCTGAAAATGAAGAATGGTAGATTTGACAGATCTGGAATTTCGTCTGAACTCATAATACATGCCCCCCTTTTCAGTAATTTTGCAATCCTGCATGAAGAAAAAGACAGTATAAAACTGTTGAAGTGATCTTGCTGACAGAGAGCACTCTTGGAACAGAGATGAAATAAGAATTCACCTTTTTTGAATCTTCCCCAGAGTGAGGTATATTCTCATAGTTCTTGTATTGTTCTAGCCTGGTTTGCCGGTATTTATCTCTAGTGATGCTAAGTCTCTCCCAAGGAATTCCCTGAATGTCTTTTCCATTTCTAGCATCAGCAGCAGATGTATCAGCTACTTTATTATTCTGCAGCAGAACACAAAAATGCTTCAAATCCTAAATCAGACCAAAGTTACAGTGGCAAAAATTGTCCAGGATTGCCCACGCAAATAATGTAGTAAAGAACACGAACCAGGTAGTCATATTCATCAATGTCAGAGTCTGAGCCCATCTCCCTAGCACGAAACTCTTCATCCATGTCATCATCAACATCTTCCATTTCATATTCATCTTCCATGTATTCAGCATCATCCCCTTGGTAATGGGACATATTTTTCTAACAATTCCACCTACCCTGTAACATCAACTCAAGCCAATCAGTCAAGTATCAACAGAAGCTGATGTAACCATAAAGCAAAATAAACACGCAAACCAATTGCCAAATTTAAAAGATTAAAATGGTTGGAGAAATAATAAAGCTATAGATTCAATGTCTATAGCAAGTAAAAGATTATAGGAATGACTGCATATAAGTACTACTGACAACCAATCATAGTCAACTCATTTAGATACACGAAGATGACAAATCACAAATCAACAACAAAAACCATGAAAACAGAACATCCATACATATTCCACGATGATACACAGAAGAAACAGGTAATAACATTCATAGATTCAATAAACAAGTCAGTCCTCACTGCTCATATAAATAAAGAAGGTGCTTGAGGTGGAATCAAAATATGAAGTAACGAATTACAATTGTGCAACAACAAACACTGACCCAATGCAGCAAAACTAATTCACCATGACAAAACAATCAACACCAGGAACAAGTAATTACAGAGTGACATCCAAGCATCACAAAACAAAAGGGACCAAATCCATAGTATTTGTTTAGATTAGCCTTTAATCATAAGCATTCAGTAAGTTAGAAATTAACAGCATTCCATCGTATTACTCCAAAAATCATCAAACTTTAAACAAAAATCGACCAAAAACCAATATAATCCAAAAACCAACAAAACACTAAAAAAATTTCTCAATTCCTATATGTTCGCCGACAATAATTTAAAATTAATAGAAAAAATCCAAAATTAGCTCATCATTTCTCAATTCCTAAACAACAAAACACTAAAAAAATTTCAAAACGAAACCATATTCACCAAAACCCCAATTGAATTTCAATGTCACAAACTTTCAACAAATTGAAGCAAAATCAGGAGAAAAAATAAAACGCCATCTTAATTATGATTACAAATACAAAAAGGGATCGCAAAACTAGACCAGAGGAATCGATATAAACCCTAAAGTAGGTAACTTTTAACCCAAAAAAAAACTGAAAGAAAAAAAAGGAATAATTTTGAACGAGTTTTGTACGTTATGGGGACCAAAATTGAGGAACCCTGAGATCGGGAGAAGAGAAATAGGAAATGAAAGAGAGAAATGGTACCTGCGGGTGAGAGTTGCAACTTTGAGGATTGGAGAAAGGGAGCTCCTTTTGTCGATCTAGAGAGGAAATATAAAATATCAGAGCTAAATAGTACCAATAATGGCTATATTAAATAATAGGAAAATGTTTTTATCTATATCTTATGGTAGATAGATAATAATTTGTTAGTTACCCCTTGGCCCTATCACTTAATTATTATTAAATATTATGTATATATATATATATATTACTTTTTTTTATTTTGTTTACATTTTAATTAAGATTACTTTTTTTAATAATATTAAATATGTATCTTTTATATTGGTTTGGTATGTTTAGAAAAAAATTAATAAAATCCTCTTGAATTAGTGGTTTTAAAATTATAAAATGATGTTATTGTTTAATAACACCATCTTGAGCTACTACTAATATAGTTTCATTATTCATTTTTTTTTATTTGTATAATAAAAACAGTAATTAGTTATTTATTCAATAAAAAAATAAATTTTATAGTGCAGCTTCATATGTGAAAAAAATAAATATATATATTGGTAGAAATATATAAAGTGCATGCCTAACTCAATAGTAAAAAGCTTTGTTGAGAGAATAAGAGGCTATTACAAGACAAAAGATCTTAGTAGAGAGAGATACAATGCTAGAAACATATAGCTCATGTTTATTTTCAAAAACATTGTTTTTATTTATTCTAAAATGATTGTTTTATGAAAAATTAAGGGAATATGTTTGCTAAATACAATTTTTTTAAATGAAAAAAAAACGTATTTATTCGCTTAAATTGAAAATATTAAAAGAAATTATCATAATAATAGTTAAACAAACAAAAATTTTATTTTTATAGTAGAGAATTAAAAAAACAAAAAAAAAATCATTTCAGTATTTTAAATTTTTTACAAAAAATGAAGAACTAGAAAATGCGTCTTTTTAAGGAAATAATTTTCATTTCTAGTTAATAATGCATTTCTTGAGCTTTTTATTTTTTAAAAAAATTAAAAAACTATTTTTTTCATAAGTAAACACAACTATAAATTTCTATTTCTATGTCCATTTTATAAATTTATTTTTATAAATGTTTCTTTTCCACTCCAAATCACTAATCATTGATGTTTGAAACTATAGACTTGATTAGTCCGTGGTTGACTCAGATTTTACTGAGTCAAAACTTCCACTATTATTCATTGATTTTTTTTGAATTTTTCTAGTCAGAATGATAATTTTTTTAATTTATTATTCTTAAAAAAAAATTGTCGACCCTGCTGTTACCAGATAATCGAGTTAGGTTGTTCTGTCATTGAAAGGATTAGTTCTTCTGCCCTTGCCAGCAGCCCAGCACGGCCAAGGAGGTCTACCATGCATTCATAGCTTCAACAGGTCGTCTGATTCCAAAATCATGTTTCATTCGACTGAAATATTGCCGGCCCTCTTCAACACAACCAGCATAAGAGCAGGATGATAGCATGGCTACAAAGATGACTTTATTTAGATGTATCCCATCAGCAAGCATCTCATCAAACAGTTGAAAACATTTTTTAGCTTGGCCATAGATGGCAGAAGCTGAAATCTTAAGTCCCCGTGTTACAATGTTTCTCTGGGGCATTTTCTGAAATAATTCATAAGCACAACACTCAATGCTGCCACACTTTGCATACATATCGATGAGACAGTACTGAGTTTAGTGCTCGTAACTCCAGTTTTTCAATGTATGCCTGTATCCATCTTCCCTGATGCTAAGCTCCTAATTGTCCACAAGCAAAGAGCAAACTCACTAGTGCTGCTTCATTTGGCAGGATATGTGAAACTATCGTATCTTGAAAAAGAGCTAATGCCTCAGCATGCATACCATTCTTTATATATCCTGTTATTAATGCACTCCAAGATGCTGCATCGTTTGCTGCTGTGTTATCAAACATTTTTCTAGCCTTGTCTACATGACCCTCGCTCAAGTAACCTGAAATCATGGCATTCTTAGGAAGCGTATTCTCTTCTGAGAATTCTCCAAGAACACCTTCGGCGTCATCTATGCTTCCTGAATTTGTGTACATATGAATTAGGGAGCTATGGATGTGGGTATCTGGTACTATTCCTGCCTTAATTATCTGGCAATGCACTTGTTTTCCTTCAAAAAGAGCTTTCAAATGGAAGCATGCTTCAAGGACAAAGATGTGTAGTGTAGTTGTCTGGTGAAAGGTAGCCAGTAGGAATTTATCATACAGTAACAAAGATTCATGAGGAAACTTACCCATTGTTAGGCCCTCTAAAACACGTCAGGAGAAGGTATTCTCTCAAGATCGAACAGCATAATAAATCTGCAACATTGTAACACAAGAATCGAGGAGCCTTCTATCACTTGAGGGATGATGACCAACAAACTGCGCATGTAATTATTTTACTTCCTGGAAGTTGTGGCGCATTTTAAGTGAGATAATAGTAGCTGGTGTTGAACAAGTGAGGAGCAGATTTCCCTCCATGAGATGAGGAGAGATTGTTCGAGAAGACGCCATGTGGCAGTTGCAATTGCTGATATTGAAGAGGTTATTTCAATTCCCACAGCTGCAGCCAATGCTGCTTGCAGCTAGTTAAGGATGGAGTTGTCTTCCACAACCGGCTCAAACTAGAAAATATCTCACAGGCTCACAGCTAGGCAAAGATGACAGTTGTTGCTGATATAAAATGGTTTTTGATAAACATGGCATCATCTATTCATTGCCACGAACAAAATCAAAGGATGAAAATGATTCATATGAAGACAATACCATCTCAGGTACACAGCATAAGGGCACAGGCAATATTGGCATGAAAAGGGCAAGTTGATATCTGAAGAAACAAATTGGAGGAAACCTTGAATTTATAGATTGAAGTATTTTTAAGGGGAAGAATACATATTTTAATTCTTTTTTCCAGTATGCCTAAATAAACAGTTTTAGATGTCGCATCTACAGAATGGAATGAGAATTTTCTCTCTCCCAAGGTTAAAAGAAATTATTGCGGGGGAAAAAGAATGATAAAAAACATTTTAAGGCCTTCAAAATAATTAAAATAATTCCACTATGAAACCAGCTAAAAGAATCAGCAGCAAGGGTGGACCATGCATAATCTGACTCCCATTTTTGTCACTGGCCAGTTCTGATGGCGGTAGTGCAGGGCATTCAAGTCCCAGCTTCCCATCCTTACATTCATTGGCAAAAAGACCAGGAGGATATTTCCCATTGAGGTTAATGTAGCTGAACACGATTGATGCAAACACAATCATTATTGTATCCAAGTATGCTTCCAATCACCAAGCTTGCAAGTGTATATACTGTTTAATTGTTATCAAATAAATAAGAAGTAATATCTCCTCCAAATTCACAAAGAAATGCATGCATGATGATTTGCAGAGGAAGATCTGCAACATTGAATACCTAAGTTGTTGCAGTAATGCAAGAGTAATCAAACTTGTGTAAGCACTTCAAAGAATTTAAAATAACTCAAGCTGTGAAAGTGTAAAACAAACTATGTGTGTTGACGGATCAACAGTGGACATGAAATAGTACATAGGTGATAATAACTTTCCACAAGAGCTTTTAGCAAACACAACTGGGCAATAAAGATTACAGTCCTTGTAGTTTTATTATATCCAAAAGAATATCACGAGGTTGAAGTGATGATGAAATTTCCTTTAGAAACCCTACCAAAAGGACCTTTGAGTTCCAGAGGAGAGAAAACTAAAGATAAACCCAGACACCTCAAGCATGATGTTAACTCAAACAAAATGGGGCACATAACAAAAGAATAAAAACTGGAATCCCTTACATCACAGAAGAAAGCATTATTGTGATCACAATCTAGAGAACCCAAAACAAAATTTGATCAAAATTGAGCAAATAAGTAGTTAAAAAAGGCAACCTTTCTTAGTCTGAAGAAGATTCCTGCCAGTAGAAGCATGAGATTCAAAAACACCATCTGCATCCAAATAAACAAAGAAAGACACAGCATAAAAAATGGATCTTTGTAACAAAAATCAAAAGCAAGCATACTTGAAAGTGAAAATAAGTACCTGAAATGAAAGTAGAAGCAAAAGAAGGAGAAGCAAAGAGACCCATCAAGAGAAAGAAGAAGAAGACAATTCTACAACAGTGATACAATCCCATCTCCCTTGTAAAGTTTCAATCTTTCTACGTTCCTTTCTTTCTTTCTTCACTTCAATATATCTATCTCCTCAACCCTTGGATTAGCACTGTTTTTCGAGATCTAGACAGAAACATAAACGTATGTAAGGAAAAAAAAACAAAAACACTGCTAATATAAGTACATAATAGAATAAAAGGAAGGTGAAGACAGTTGATGCTTCCAGTTTGTGTATCTGAAAATAACTATTGCTATGAGCTATCAACTATATAAAAGTGGGATACAGGCATACAGCAAAGAACGCGAAAACTGGGGTCACCACTCACCATCCTATTTCCTAATTCCTCCTCAAGTTTATATGCTTTATTAATGAGAGAAACAAACTAATAGATATTATAAATTATGGTGGCTCTCCTTCTTGTCCTTGATAGTTAGTTCATCAATCCAGGGGTCAATCAAGACAAGCAGGCAAAGACTAAATCCAGACTTGCTGTCTCTTGTCCTTTCTGTTTTTTTTCCCTCACTTTTTTGTCATCTTTGCAAGCCTTCTAAAGCAGCTGATCAATTTTCAAGTGAGTTGGTAAGAGTATTCTATTGTGTTTAGTACTGAGATATAAAATATTTTTTAAGAGTATTGATATAAATATATTTAAAAATTGCAATTTATTTGGTATTGTATTAGTTTATGTTTTTAAATTATTTTTTATTTAAAAAGATATTAAATTAATTATTATTAGGTTTTTTTTTATTGTTTTTGACGTAAAGATATTAAAAATAAAAAAAATATATTTTAATATATTTTTAAATTAAAAAATACTTTTGAAAAAGATTCTCTTAATTGCATTAAGAGCTACAAAATAAGGGAACACACTGAGATTAATTGCAAAGAGGAGGGTAGAGTCCACCTCTTGTGTAGCAATTCCCCACTTGATGTTGATTTGTGTGGGAATTACAAATGGTTGTCAATTCATGAGGTGTGATTTCTCCAATTTTTTTTAGAGTGATCATAACGGGAAGGGAGTTTTGTTAAAATTAATGATGATCTTAATTTGTGGAGGTCTCCATCGTTGAAAACCTTAATTAATTACAATTAGCATAATACAATCATGCACGCACACAACCAGAAATCTCATTCTCAAGAGGGATACTTATATAATTACTGAAAGGGGTTTTTTATATTATTATTTTTTTGCATCCATGCTGATCCATGGTGTGTAATCACTGCATGGCTTCTGTCCTTGAAATCCCTCTGGGTGGCATGGAGAGTCAGACTGGCAAGAAAGGATTCTCGGTAGAGTGCAAGCCTGAAGCCACGTTGTTTTAATTATGCATTTATCAAAATAGGATATAATGTAAGAAATTAGCTGGATTAAGGTATCAAAATAACTTTACTTACATGGATTTAACTAGTTAATAAAATCAAGCCTGAATCCCACAATGTCAGATATGAAGTAGTCATAAGAAGAAATAATGCAAAGAGGGATCAGCAGGTCCCTAAGATACGTGGTACACAAACAACATGATGACTTATACAAGTGCAGGCATTGCACGCACCCTCCTTATTCCCCACACTACGAGGCCCAATTAATTATATATATCGTATGTACAAGATTATTGTTTATTGAGGTAAAGCTGCTTATTTAACGCAGAGACTCAAAAAAGCTGGTTAAGGTATTCAGCTACAGTAGTGTATTTGACATCAGGATAAAGCTCAGAAGCCTCTACACCAAACGATGGCTCAATCTCGAAGTTCGTCTGATCTCCTTTCACAAACAAAGAGTGACAGATCGATAAAATCACTTTGCGTTGACCTGAAGCTTCTGCAGCGAGAGAAGAGAAGTAATGTTAAACTGCCTGATTAGTTCACCGTGTTAATTTTGAACAACTGAAACTAAGAACAACAGTATCTCTAAAAATTATTCAACTCGAGGCGGCAGAGCCCGAAGGATCGATGCTAATGAAATGGACAGATTTTCATTCGAAGTCAATGAAATGATATATAATCATACCTTGAATATTCTTCAGAAGTTGCTCCTCGTGAACATAGATCCGTTCAATTTTTTTCCCTATCTTCTTCTCCCACAAAGAAACAAGATCATTGGATGAGATGATGTTGGATGGGGGTTTAATGAAGAGGGTTTTGTTCACTGCTCTTGGATCATCCACCGCTTTGATAGTATATGTGGCAATATCATCTTCCTTGTTGAAAACCACTATTGATCAAAATATGAAACTGTAAGATTCTGGGAAGCATAGACCGGCTTAAGCTTGTTGCAGGCCACTATATGCCTTGCAAAAGTTGCCTAGACTATCCACAGGCCATAATGCACGAAACAATCCAGAGAGGGCAAGAACTGATTTCAAGGTCAACCAATAATCATCTAGTAAAACACTGTAATCGAATACTAAAAGATGCTATATGTTACCTTTGGTATCTCCTTCACCCAAAATGACAACTTTATCTCTAGGTGAGGCAGGAGCTCCAGGTTGTTTCAATGTTGTCGTTTCTGCATTGCTACCAATGCTTGAAGTTGAAGCCTGCACATGTGCATGGAGATACAGCCACAAACCCCCAGACCTAGAGTGGTTCAAAGCTGGAAGAAAGAAACCAGAAAAAGAGTTTGATGCCACATAAGTGTATGGAATTCCTTCAGCCTCAATAGCTCGTCGAATTTTAGCCTTTGTAGCGAATCCTGTCTTTGCAGGTTCAACAGCATGCGCTCTATCCACATCATTTCCAAACTCTGATGGGAAAAATCTCTGCAACAGAAACAGTTCTTCTTAGCTATCCTGGTTTATTCGAGAACTAATAATAAAGTTGATTCGACCAAGCAGTTTTCTTTCACTTCTTTTGAAGTTACAAGGAGATCTGAACCTTGGTCCGGTACGAGGCCGGAATGACAACATGCCAATTAAGCTACAATTCATCCACTCAAACAAGTTTAACTCATACCTTAATATTTCCAGCTTCTTTAATGGCGGCGATGATCTTGTCTTGATTATATAACTGATCGTGAGCAATGGTAGATATCACAACATCCACTTGCTTAATTGCCTTCACCAAACTCTCATGATCAGACAAGTCTCCCTACATATTAAAACAAAAAACAAGCATAAATAAATAACGTCAAACCAATGAACAAATTAACGATGCAATATTGTATTCATAAACACAACATCTGGCAGTAACCTTGTAATGTTTGTGATCAGTTTAAACAAAAATGACTTACCAGGAGGAGATTGACACCAAGATTCTTGAAGTTGTTAATGACAGTGGATTTAGCAGGGCTAGAGAGAGTGGACTCTCTGACAAGAACAAAAGTTGGGTGGCCTGCCTTGACACTTGCATCTACAATGAATTTTCCAATGTATCCTGTGCCTCCTATGAACAGAATCCTGCTTCTCTCTGCCATTGCCTAAGAATTTCTTTCCAAAGAGAACAATGTTTAAAGAAGATTGGAGTTAAAAAGATCGAGTCACCTATTTGTAGAGGGATTCTGACGTGGGTGGTGATGTTTTTGTGGGTAAAGCACGCTAGGGTCAAGCCTGTTGTTTTTTCATGGTGGACGTATGAGAAACTTCAAGGTATTGACGTTGTTTGATAATTGAAAATTATAACGAAGATTGACTCTCTCTTTTTTTCCAATGAAAAACACGTGCTAATCTCTGGCCTTTGCATTTTGATTAATTGTTTTTTTAGTTTTATTTAAAATTAACTTGTTTTAAATTTGATGTATTTTTATTTAATTTGAAAAATACTTTTAAAAAATATTATATATAACGTTACCAAATGTAATAGAAATCTACGTAATTGTTAGCGTCATGAGACTTATGAGTCTTCTGGTCCTTTATTAAAATAATAACAGCAGTGAAATACATGTTGAGACACTGTAACCATAATTAGAATGTCTGGAAAGGGTGGGGAGAGAGGAGGGTGTCATGGCAGGATTGTAATTTTGTTCTTTATAGAATTCACACCTGCAATTTCATTCTTTAATTTATTATTGTTGTTGTACTTTATTAATTTAAAAAGTCCTTAAGATTAAAGAGAGTATGTGCTTGTTTTTTTTGTTTTTTAGCCCTATTAACCGAGTTACCTCGGCTAATTTGGTAGTCGTTTCGGATCGTATATCTAACAATAACAGGTGAGGTTATTAATAAATAGATGTTGCTGCATATCCGGAAACTCGAAACCAAAATCTCGTTTAAATAAAACAAGCTCTTTATCACTTCAACCACCCTCATTGATAAGCATGGACTTATTCAATCTTAGTGAAAAAACTGTTGTTCATATATAATAATTTAATATTAAAAAGGAATAATAATAGAAAGAGGGTGACGCAGCCCAACCCAAATTATAAAATAAAAAACATATTTATCTTTAAAGTAATCTTTCTTTAAGATATTTACAATCTTTAAATAGATGTTTTTACAAGAAAGAAAAGTCATATATATATATATATATATTGAATATAAAAAACAACATAAAATCTGAAATTAAACCGGAAATTTTAAAGAAAAAATGAAATATAACATAACCAAATAGAAAGGCTTCATCATAAATCAAATGGAAAAAACAACATAAAATCTAAGTTAAACTGAAACGCAGCAAAAAAAACAAGAACAAAACTAAATCAAAAGGCATATTCTTTCCCATAATTAGCAACCAACTCACGTAGAAATATATATTATGCCATATATATATATATATATATATATATGAACTTCTCGTTTTAGAGAAAGAAAGACGGTGGAAGGACAGCATTCAAACAAAGAATTCCCTGTTATGATCACGCCTTTTCTTGAGCTAGGCTTTTTACATGGTCGTTATGACATTTCCGCAATTGACTATTCAAAACATTGAATCCTTCATACTCGCTTACGTTAGAGGGTTTCCATCAGTTTGAGCAACAAAATAGATGGTGGAGAAATGATGAGACCAATTTGACAGGCTGAGGATTCTGTCTTCAGAAAGACATTGGAAGCAAAAAAAAAGTACTTGCTAAGTCTTGTAATCAACTAGTTGTTTTGCCCCCGAGTTGTCGTGGGAGAACTAAGAATTTTTTTTTTTTTTTTTTGTTAATAATGGCTTCATACAGACGAAGAAGCAATCTGTATGTTTAAAGATGGATAAAAATATTACAGTGGAAAAGGAGTCGTATTTGGCCGAAAACAAAGCTAATGTTTTTCATGCAGCAAAAATATAAGCTAACGAGATGACAGATTATTTGTTGTGCTCAGCACGGCAGAGTAATTACGCCATCACTAATAGTTTTGCAGTTTCACAGAGACTATGTTTGGTGTATTAAGCAATGACCTGCCGTCTTAACACTGCAGACAAAACCACACTGTTTCAAAATAATATTGCTACAGCCTGTTGTCGTTGGCAGCATTGGAAATTCTCTAATTCCTGTGATTGAAGCAAGGTATAAACCATAATGAGTCTTGGCTCTAACAGACGATGAAGATTATATTTCATAAAGCATGGTTGCAACATAGAAGTAAAGTGTTCTATATTCCTAAGAATGTTAAAAGCAGTGCAGATCGAGCTGTCAAAATAGCTACAATATGTATATCTGTAGATCGTGTGAATTGCCCTCACAAGGCCTTTTGTGCTCTGATGCTTCAGTAATTGAATGAGTTTCTTATTTGATAAAAAAAAATTGTAATGGAAGTTTTCTTTACTAAATAACGAGAGAATGAGTATAGTATGGCTGATATCAAGCATTCCATTGACAATTTTTCATGTTTTCTCTACACAATCGAAGCTAACATCAGGAAGAAATGCTCATCTTAACTACTATAATTTTAGTGAAGTATCGACTGTAACAAGAAATTACAAGATTGAAGGAAAATGGTTAATGGAAAAAAAAAAGATTGCCTGCCTCGTCTTTCTACTAGAAAAAAAAAATAGTAGTAGTGATGCTCCTTTCAGAGTATGGCCTCCCGCCACCATTGATGCCTAAATAGTTTCACTCTGTGCATAGTCTCCCAAATATTTAGTTTCTTATGTTCCGCTACAACTTCAGCTACTCAGCAGAACAATCTTCTTTGCTGCAAAAAAAGACCTCATTATTGTCATGCTTGCACTAGAAAACCAGAGTAAGCATCAATTGAACTGTAGTGAGAGCTAGGTAAATGATTCAGCCTCAAATTACAAAATTTTAGTGCAGGTCAAAAAGACAACAGACTGCCATGAACACATTGAACAAAGCTTGCTGTATGTGCTCAAATGGAGGACTCCCTTCATGTTAATAACAAACTGGAGCATGGGAACAAATTAGTTCCTGCCAGGGTTCAAGCCTCACTAACCCTCATGCAAGGCTTGAATGAAAATCCCAGATAGGGATAAACAAAGAATAAACAGATACTCTTCATAGATGAGGTTTACTATGGATATAATCAACTATCACAGAACTACGTACACGACATTTAGACTCCCGTAGATTGTCTAGCAGCTCAGTGATCTCAAGTTGCTTTACCACTGTAGTATGTAGTACCTGAAAGCACAACGATTGTCAAAAAATTTGCATTCAGTACAATTAAAAGCCCAACTTCCACAATTATTAAACCATGTAGAACAGGACATACTCTCTTTGTTTTCTCAAGATCAAACTCCACAGACTTGATCCTCTCCAGAGATTCTGTTAGCATTTTCTCCTTTTCCAAAGGGATTCCAGCAGGTTTGTTGCTAACTTCCTCAAATATTTTCTCTAGTCTTTGAAGACGTTCTATACATGGACGTACATGATCTTCTTCATTCACAGCTTCAAGAGCAGTTGAATGGATAACTGTGTTGTGTTCCATCAAATTAGATGGATAAATGTTGCTCTGCTTTCTCAAATACTCTAATGGAAAACTACGAAAAAGTTTGACCACAAAAGATATCAGGGTTCTTGCTGTGCTTGGGATACTTGTTTTCCCAACCTTTTCCTTGACAATGTCAAACCAACAGATGAACAAACCTGAAATTAAGATACAAATCCCAAAAGACAACAACAATACAAGTCATATTCAGCAACTATATGGACTAAAATCAACACATGCAAGACTAATTCCAAAAGTCTTTTATATAGATCTCCTTTGCCATGAAGCAACGAGTTTATTGGATCTGAAATGGATGAAAGAAAACTGATCAGCATTATGGAAGCATGAACAAATACCTTCCAGATTTGATGTCACTTGAAAGGGAATGTTCCCCAAATTGTTGATTCCAAGTGATTGATCCTCAGAACACCCCCCTCTATGAACAGTTTTCTCAGCCAGAATAAAATTGTCATCACAACTGTAGAAGATACTTGGATCGGATGCCCTCACCTGCAAAGACCAAGATTCACTTACAAAACAGAGCATAAGGATTTGCACGCATCTCTCACTTGCACAAACAAACAGCCATGCAAGCACAGACACATGCAAACTGGCATGCACACTCGTCCACACATAAGTTCAATAAGAAGGGAACTGTACTGAAAGAAAAAGCTAGCTACAGGTTCTACAGCTTACCTCTTCATCAACTGGGGCCAAGCATGCACATGTAGAACTCCTTGGTCCAAATGGAGAAGAATGATCATCAATATCTGACCCTGATTTTGCTGTTAATTTATCACTGCTTTTTCCCTGGAAGACAAAGAATAAACTAATATATATCAGAACAAGAGATATTGATGACCACAAACACAGTTGGTTATCATGAGATGGAAGACTTGCCTTCAGAGGGCATACCTGATTGTATGAGTCAAATTCCTGCATATCATTAGACACTCTGGAGATTTCCCTCACAACAGCTGGTACTGCATTATGTACAAGCTGTGAAAGACACAAACCCTGGTTAATTTCCAAATACAAGTTCAATATAAAAATACAAGCCTCCTTTCATGCTTTAATAATTCAACACAGAATCAATACAAGAAATTCTAATAGCAGGGATTGCCTACCTTCATTATTCCAGGATCATTCCATGGACCTTTATTGGATCTAAGGCACCCTCCTTCAGCCGAGCAAGAGCAAGAACCACCCAAGAAGTCTGGCAATTGACTGAAACAGGAAAGGAGTATATTAATAATTTATTCTATAGAAAAACATGAGGCACGTATAACAGTTGATACACACCTTGAGTCAATAACTTCCAGGAGCTTAGGCAGGGATTTGGGCTCCAAAACCTGCATTTCAGAAATCGAGTCTAGCTAATCCGGATTGCAGGAAATGAATGATGAGAAACTATATGATTACAGTCGTATCCCTTACCTGTATCTTTGCAATAGTCTTTGCATCCAGAAACTTCTGTGCTGCTGGCCAGAGCATCTTCTT
>Ga0325404_1000594_pt1 | contig 36732 bp, 23 predicted proteins | sample PopdelMetagenome_18_FD_205664 | JGI IMG/M metagenome (GOLD analysis project Ga0325404, IMG submission 205664) | Populus deltoides microbial communities from Bellville, Georgia, United States - Xylem-Control-R1 | ecosystem: Host-associated > Plants > Phyllosphere > Stem > Wood/Secondary xylem...
ATCATCATTACAGATTGCAATGTGCTATTTTCCATCTTCAGAGCAAACAACCTGAGTAGAAGTGATTAGGGATCATCTGAACCTCATTTTCTTGAACGAGTTCTCCGGAACTCCTTGCAACAACATCTTAGGAAATGTCTCGAACCAATAGTTGGTGGGATAGTTGTCACCTTCAACTTCATCAGACTTAGCGAACAATGAATCCGAATCCAAGCATTCGTTCAAGTCACTGCCGTAGACAGGCTGGACTGCACTCGCTGCAAGAACTCCATTAGCAGAAGCACCTTTAACACTGACCTTATCATTCCCTACTCTGACAATGGGGATGAACTTTAATTGCGCAGGCTCCACTTTCAAGGCATGTTTAAGATTGATGTTTTCTGGTTCAATCTCAGAAGTACTTTCAGCAAGGCCAACTCCATTCCTGTTTTCAATAATGGCCGGTCCTTGAGTGTGCAAAACGAGGGGTTCATAGTTGCTGAACCGCTTTCGTCCTCTCTTCTTTGGATTCCCCTCAACCGACCTAAATTTCTCATTGAAACTCCTGTCTCCACCTTTACTAATCTTTCCTTTAACCACCATAGCCTCCTGAGATGATGCAAAACTTGAACCAGGTTGAGAAACTAAATCCAACCCAGCTTGAGAAATCGCAGTTTTAACAGTTTCAAAATCATCTAACTTTGCAGAGATACAAACTTGACAAGCCACCAACTTATTACTAATAGTTCTAGATCCAAGAATCACACCTTCAGCATTAATCATTTTATCATCAATAAAAGGAGATAAAACAGTAGAAACCGACCTATCAAGGTAACCCACTTCAAGATTATCAGCATTCAGAACCTTTATAGCAGGATTCTGATCATCAGGCTTTCTTGGATGAAGCACAAGTCGAACTGATTCACGCTCATTGAAGAATACTATACCATATCTGCGACTCACTATAATACTGGCCATAGCAAAACCAACATTGGAGGTTTCATTGAGGAGAACTTGTTGTGGTAGAGAATAATCGCAATCATCGAAAGAAGAAGAATCGTCCCAATCATCAAGATTGTAAAGGCTCACTAGGTCTTCTTGAAATCCTTCTTCTTCCATTATAGAAAATGAAAGAACGATTGATCAGTTCTTTTCTTGCTTCTTGTTTCTTTCCTTTGTCTATGAACGGAGAGAGAGAGGGATTTTTGGTGTTTGAGAATCTAAGCATGTATGAGGTTAGATAGTATATGCCGGTAATGCCGTTAAATTGTTTGTTCCACAAGGTAAAGGTATCTCTACTCACTAGTTACTCACATAACTCGGGAAGGTCCTATGGATTTCTCCAGGTTAAAGGTTTGGCCGGTTCAACTAATAATTCAACTTGCCCAGATTGCTGAAAAAATACTCTCTACAAACCAGGTAGCCCCCTGTTAATTTAGAATGGCTAATACATGTGCCATCTTTCTTCTGATATAAATCATTTGAATGATCCTATTCTCCGTTTCATGTTGTTGAAGAAGTACTCTCGCATTTCCTCTTGTTATTTCACGTTTTCATGCCTTAAAGCTCTGTCCTGGTCTAATCCAAACCAAATCCGATAACTAATTTTCCTTCTCCCTATCCACTGAATCATTCAGCTCTAATCCTGAATCTTGAAAACTCCTCCACTCCAGCCTAGTGAACATCTTGTTAGATTAAATCTCTCACTTTTCTCCTTGAGGAGGAGGAATCCATGATGATTCACTATGCACTTTTGACTTGTTTATCCATGTAAGAATACCATTTGATGATCTTAGTAAGTCTATCCCAGTATAGCAGAACTCACACGGGAGTCTCATCACAACATTTCGCCCATGTTGCAACTCAATTGAGGAGTAATATATATCATTCCAGTTGGTTTCCACCTCATTGAAAATCAAATTACTGCAAGCATTCCAAATATACCAAACTATTCCAAAGAAAAATAATCGGACTTGGTTTACATACCTTCCATGTAAATAATCAAAGTAGAAGCGATTAGGAATCATCTCAGCTTTAATTTTTTTGGAAGAGACTTCTTTGGAATTCCTTGTGACAACATCTTATAAGAAGTCTCTGGGGATAATTGTCACCTTCTGCATCAGTAGATATCGGAAGCCAAGTTCAACCAAGTCAGTGCCCACAACCGATTCTGCACCCAGTAGTACTGCATTGTTAGAAGCACCTTCAACCGTGACCTTGTCATCCCCTTCTGCAGCAGTGGGAGCCGAACCGGCATATCCAAATCAACGAAGGTTTCTGCTACCTCGTTGTTATTGATGATTTTATCTTCGTTTTTTTATTTAACTGTAAGAGAATTCTGGAGATAACTTGCACATAAAAGGAGACTAAATCTCCTCTCAAAGCAATCTTAAGAGTGAACCCTTTACACAAGGTTAGATATATGTTTACTTTCACTGATGATTACTCCAAAGCGTTAACTTTCTTAAGCACTAACATGAAGTGTTTTAATAATTTTAAGCAATGGAAAATTATAAATGAGAAACAAAAGGAGAAAGTGGTGAAGTGGCTCACGACAAACAATGATCTGGAATTTTATTCATAGAAGTTTGATGAGTTCTTTAAAGAAGTGATGTTAGACACAAGATGGTTAGCCATACACCTCAACATAAGGAGTAGGGATGAACATGAATTTGTTAGAAAGAGAAAGATGCATGTTGCTGAATGCTGGATTGTTCAAGGATTTTTGGCCAGAGGCTATTTTCATATCAGAACCATGCCACTTGCCACCAGTAGCATCAACCTTTCTATTCATATTTTTAGCACCATTGACTTTTTTTAACATATTGATGTGAAAAAATAGAGGCCATTATCATCTAACTTGTTGCCTCCAACTTCCCAGGGCTCTTCTTCATTAAAAAGATTATAGTTCTGGGTAACATTGGCTTCCTGGAATGATAAACCTCCATGGCTAGATAGAAGCCGATCAAATCTTGGTCAGTGGGGCGGAACTTGTATCCGGGATGTAAGAGAGAAAGAGTAGTGTTTTGCATTGTTCAAGACAAGGAAATCGAGGGTTTTGAGCTTGATTGATCTAGAAAGAAAGTATCTAGTGAGCAGGGAAAGAAACAAAGGTGAGTTAATATAATCTGTTGCCAGGGTTGCGTTATATATATAGACAAATTTATTAGTACGAGTGAAATCTGTTGTGGAATAAAATAAATTAACTAGATAAACATGATTATATCTATATTTATCTTAAGTTTTTTTTTTTAAAATAGATATTATTGATCGGAAATTTATCATATCTTGTCCGGGAAGATTTTGTACTGCCTCAGATTTGCTTCTAGGCAAAATTGGAAACGTTGTCGGTTTTTTTTTTCTTTTATTTTCTTTTATCAATTATGCAGTAAAACAGCATCACAACTTGCATTGTGCAACTTTCTGACGAGCTAACGATCAAGGCAAATAAATCCTAACTGATATGCTAATTTCCATATTTAGAGTAAACAGTCAGAGTAGAATCGATTAGGAATCATCTCAATCTCATTTTCTTGAAGGGATTGCTCTGGAATTCCTTGCAACAGCATCTTAGGAAATGTCTCTGACCAATAATCGGTGGGATAGTCGTTACCTTCAAGTTCTTCAAAATCAGCAGATAACGGACGAGAAGCCAAGCCTTCGGTCAAGTCAGTGTCCATAACTTCCCGGACCGCATGCGCATCATGCCCTGCTGCGCCAAGGTGGATGAAAGTCAGTTTCTCAGGCTCAACTTGTACGGCAGGTCTATCAGTGATTCTTTCTGGTTTATTCCTTAAAGTATGTGCTGTAGGGAAAAATCCACGTTCAATAATCTTCGGTTCTTGAGTGTACAAAATGACAGGTTCCGAGTTGACTCCGATTCTCCTACGCCTGTACACTTTCCCATCAACTCTACCTTGTTTGGCCACCATAGCCTGAGATGATGCAAGACTTGAACCAGGTTGAGAAAATAAAACCAGACCACCTTGCGAAATCGCAGTTTTAACAGTTTCAAAGTCGTCTAACCTTGCAGAGATACGAATTTCACAAGGAAACCCGTCGCTACTAGCTCTAGGCACCACACCTTCAACATTAATCATTTTATTTTCAATCAAAGGATATAAAACAGTTGCAACTGACCTATCAATGTAACCCACATGAAGATAATCAGCATTCAAAACCTTTATAGCACCATTTTGATCATCAGGCTTTCTTGGTTCAAGTTCAAGTCGAACTGATTCACGGTCAGTGAAGAATAGTAAACAATATCTAAGACTCACTACAATATTGGCCATAACAAAACCAACAATGGAGGTTCCTTTAAGGAGGGTTTGTGGTGAAGAGGAAGAAGAATCTTCCCAAGCATCAAGATTGCAAAGGCTTCCCAGGTCTCCTTTAAATTCTTCTTCTTCCATTAGAGAAAATGAAAGCTGTTTCTTTCTTTAGTCTTGAATGGATAGAAACTTGGGAAATATTGGAGTGCAAAACGGGCGTGTTTGTGGAGAGAAAGTAGAGAAGCCGGTTTCTCTTTAATCTAGTCACTAGTTACTAATCAAGATTGATGTAAAGCCAATGGGTCTTCTTGAAATTCTTCTTCTTCTTCCATTAGAGAAAATGAAAGAAAGATAGATCAGCTCTTTCTTGTTTCTTGTGACTTTCTTTAGGCTAGAGAGAGCGATTGAGAGAGAGAGGCTTTTGTGGTGTTTGAGAATCTAAGTATGTGCAGGTAGCAGGTAGTGAAAAAAGGGCAGGCTTGGGAAGAGAAGGTGAGGAGGTCTCTTCTTCGTCTACTCACTAGCTAGTAGGTGCTCATGGTTGATGAAAGACATTTGGCAATCCATTTATATATACCATAGACATGGGATATGCTTTGGAAACAGATCGCTCTCGAATTACAAAGTACATTGCTGGATGAACTCTGCCTGCAGATAGATGAAGATATATCTGCAGAAGTTGGGGCTTAACTCCTTTTTTATTTTCAGGTAGTCCATTCACGGTAATTTGGATGCAGGACATTCCTGAGTTTGTTTTTCCTCTTCTTGCTTCTTATGTAAACCATTTGAATGATCGACAATATGCAATCAAAGGTTCGAAGATTTTTTTTTAAAAAAAGAAATTAGTTGAGAAGAAGACTTCGGAGTTCGGACCAGCTGTGCCAAGGTAACTCTGTATAATGTATATGCTTTAATCAGGACAGATTCCATTGTAACTGTATAATTAACCCAACATTAGAACACTATGCAAGAAAACAATACATTCCTGAAACCCTTAAAATGGTTCTGCTAAAAAATGATAGAGCATTTTGAATTTTCTGCATGAAATCCCCTGTTTAATCTTTTTTTTCTATGAAGTATTATTTCTTTGATGCATGTGTGACCTAATCTTGGAGATTGATCGGAGAGAGTTGATAATCAACAATGGACTTGGTTGATGATGAAACTTATAATGATGTTGACCATGCAAGAACTGAAGATGAATTGAAAGAATGAGAGCAATTTCAAAGCAGTAAAGACTCGGTGCAATTAACAAGCAAACCCAACTGACTTCAATGCATTTAAGTCAAAAGATTACACTCCAAAAGATTACTTAGAATCTTCAGTTTCGATTAACCGAGCCACATAAAAAATAATAGTCCAAAAGAAAAGGAAGAGAAAAGACATTTCATAAAAGATAAATTGATGTAACATTGAAGTATTCAAGTATAACATCCTGGATATTGTATCATGAACAAATATACACGTAGTATTTTACCATTTTTAGAAAATAATATAAAGTATATGTTGAAATTTAGACTTACTTTAACACTAACATGTTAATTATCCTTAGAAATAAACTCTAAACTCTATAACAACTAATCACAACTAATCATGTTCCCAATCTGAAAAGAAAAATGTGTCCATCATCACCAGTTCATTTTCTTGAAGTATGGATTAGGAATCATCTCAACCTCATTTTCTTGGAGAGATTTCTCTGGAATTCCTTGCAACAAAATCTTAAGAAAAGTCTCTGGCTAATAGTTAGTGGGATAGCTGTCACCTCCAATATCACCAGACGATGGATCAGAAGCCAAGCCTTCAGCCAATTCAGTGCCTGTAACCGGTACTGCATTCCGCATTGTTAGAAGAACCTGTAACCCTGACTTTACCATCCCCTACGACAGCAACAGGACGCAAATTGGCATCCAGATCAGTAAAGTTTGTTGCTGCTGCTGCATTGGCGCAAACATCTCCAGCTCCAGCATTGCAAACCTCCTCGTCGTTCTCTATTTCAGTAATTTCTACCGCATCACCATTGTCCAAAGTACCTTCAACAGAGAAATCTCCAAATCCCATCTTCTGTTTACAGCATCATAGGTTCAGACTTAAAGCATCGAACAACTTTTGATTCCATCCTCTTCCTCTTTTGTGGTATCGTATTTTTAAGACCATGACCACTCTTCTTGAGCAGACAGATGACTTGGTTTCCAGAAAGATATTCTGCATTATATTCCAGTATCAACCAACCATCCTATTCCGAGTTTTTTATATTTTCTTAACAAGTTAGAGATATGATAGTGTTAATCTTCTTTAAAGCCAATTTTTCCATCAATATTTAAATTAAAACCCAATTTTATCAGGACTTTAATTGCAATTACACACTTAATCCTGAATAGAGTTAGATTCCTTGACTACCAAAAAAAAAATGAAATTACATTTTCCGATAAAAAAAGAAAGAAAAGAAAAGGATAGCATACTTCACAATAAATTGCTCAGCACCCTGCTTGATCAAAAAACAAATCAATTTCCTTTTAAATATCATATATTTAGCTTTTAAAACAAAAAAAAAATAACCAAACATTGATTTAAACCAAAAATAGGTAAAAAAAGAATTTGCTTTGCAAGCACAAATACCAAACTGGCCGCAAAAATAGCAATTTGAGCTAGAACATAACCTCTAAGATTCAAGCCAGCAATTACAGAAAAAGAATCCATCAGCAGAGTGAGTTACATGATCTCCTTCATCCTGTTTTGGGAGGTTGAGTACAAGTAATGTGAAAAACAACAACAAAGGTAAATGTTTAGGCATCCAACAAAAAAAAAAAAAGTAGAAGTCGTGGGGTTCATCAAAAGACCTAATGGCTGATGAACCATTCTGTTTTGCAAATATGAAAACATTCAAACTGAGAAAGCTTCTATAACAATTCTCCTCTTTTGGCAGTAAACAGAAAAATTGGAATTAGAATATGAATACATTTTGACAACAGAAGAGACAGGCATGAATTTAAGTGCAAACCCTATGTTCGTGTACTTCAATTTTTCATAAGGTGTTACACAAGCATTTAAATCTTGCCATGACATGATATATGTCTAGCATCTTGAGATGCAGCTGTAAACGCGCCTGCTCATGAGTCTTCCACGTCAACAATATACATTTATATGCTCTCTGCATCAGTGAGTGCCATGGATTAGTTTGCTGCATCTCTCCTGGAGGTTCGAACCAACAATCATCTTTGCTATGTGACTTCTCATCAAACAAAAAACAGCACTCTTTCACATGCTTCATGAAACAAAAACATCATCAAAATAAAATCTATCAAAGCTTGATCAATGGACAACATCAGCAACAAAAAATAAAAATAAAAACAAAAACGAAACTCCAATATCAAGCCAAGAATGTCCCCATGACTTTTGAGAGGGCAGAAGTTGCATGCTACAATAAAGTTGGTGTGGTAGTTATTAATTGGAACCAAAAATCTAAGCATATATTTCTCCTTTTCTATAGATTTACTCAAATAACAACTGATAACAAATTGGTCCTAGGACCTGCTAGCATCTTAATCATAACAACAGCAATTTATTCAACTAGCATTTATCCAATTGCAGGAGGCTGTTTCTTTAGTCATGACAGAATCAGCGAGTTTGGGAAAGGGTTTGAGATACTATGTGTTTGGAAATTAAAGACATACCTTAGTTATGGAAGACTATGGGAGTGAAATATTAGAGGATAGGTACAGCAAAATCCACTGCTCCAACACTGCACATTAGAGCAATTGCATGAATTGTTTGTTAAAGCTAATTGTTATCCATTGAAGCACTGAAATTGCACAGATTTGTAGTGAATTGTGTACAAAGGTCAAGAAATTTAAGAGGACTTACCACAGAAAGCAACGGTCCCTGTTTGAACTTGTCATGAAATGAAAATGCAATTGGCTTTGGATTGTCTCCAGGCCCTCTAATAAATCCACTGGATTCATATCAAGGCAGCTCATAAATATATAGAGATTAACGATGCTATTTAGTCATTCAAATTAAAATCTCATTTTATTTATCTCTAAAAGAAAGAACTATTAATTGGGAGAAAAAAAAATACTGCAAACAGATTATAGTGAAATGAGGATGATAATGACAAACAACTCACACCAGAGATGCAGAAATCAGGGGAGTCCTTCTAACATCATATATGGCAACAAGACCTTTGTAATTATCATCACCTCCTTTATAAGATACAGCCAGTCTTTCACCAGAAGCATCCCAAGCTATCTTCTCAATTCCCTCACTGCATGATAAAACATGAAAAAATATAATTAGTTGGTATAGTGTCTTTATGCTATCAAACAATTACCTTACAACCTACAACAGTAAGAATATCAAACCAAGGCCTGAAACAAAAGATTTAAAAAATGAGTGCTCATGTCATGTAAACTTCGTCACTTTCTGTTTCTGACCTTAATCAGAAAGCTAAAATCTTTTTAATCATACTCGAAAAATAAGACTTTATAATAATAGCTTTCAAATTTCACCATATTATTGAGAAGGGATTGGGTAGATTAATGTTCATCAGCATTGAACAGTACATGAAAATAAGAGCATTTCAGAAAGGCATTCAAAACACAGGTATATCTATCTGGAGGTAAGAGAATAACAATAACTAAATACACAATTCACCATACATTCATATATTTTTACTCCTTTCATTCTCAAGAATCAGTTCATTCATAATAATTCAAACCATATGAAAGAAGCTAAAAACATTCTGTACAAATTTAAGAGAAATTTTCTCTATACCTGCCCATCATGGTTGTTATCTCTGGTAAATCAACTGGTAACAGATGTGCATCTGCAGCAGAACAATAATGATATGTTAAAGGTGAAATAACCATATAAAGACCTTATTCATTTAACAAATTCATCAGATAAGAAATAAACTGAATTTGTAGAGGACAGTTCCTGCATCTATATAGAGTGCATAAGCAAGAGTAAACCAGGTCAATCAGAATTCAGATTGAATATCAGCTTAAAAAAGCAACCTGAAAAGCCCCAGAGACATTACACCACAAATGAGCCCAAAAAAGTAAGCTGGTTCCAAAAAAGTTGTAAACCTCTAAAATTCCTTGTAAAACTAAAAGATTCTGCTCCATCAACACAAACCACATGAATGCAAAACTAGTAAATTTCCACAAAATCCTGTGATCCTTCCTTCTCCCAAAAGACACCTGTTGGAAGGCTCTGCCTAGTAAGAGATAGATACTATCATCAAAGTTAACAATTTGGCCTCTGACCGAAAAGCTAAATAACATAACCCAAAAAAAAGGAGCTAAAAGCTTCTGAATTTTTAGAAACTTGAACAAGACACTCATTTCAAAGATTACATGCATAATTAAGTAATCGTAGTAATCCTAAACTCCAATAATTAGCCCATGAAATAGAAACTACACATTTTGGACTGCTAAATGGATTGAAACCGTGTAAACCAAAAAAAAATCAGACCTAACTTGGGATCCAGTGAAAGATATTCAGCCATACAAAAAACAAACAGAATATGCCTGGATTCGTACAATTACAGAAAACCTAGAAAATAGTAAACAAATATACTTACAAATAGAACTTAATACTAATCGAACAAGATTCTAAAGTGCATCTAACCTGGAGTATAATTTCATATAATACATAATCTTATAGTTTTCTATGTTGCAAGCCTTTTATGATTCTCATTGATATGATTAAAGAAAAATATTTAAAGGCTCCAGCCTGCATACCTAAAGATGGAGGCTTTGATGAAAAATGAATGGAACCCAATGTTAAAGATCCAGAGAAAGCAATCAATATTATATGCCCATCAGGATCCCATGTTGCTCCCTGACAAAAGAAGGCATGATTGATATCTGAAGCCAATAAAAATTCTTCCATTGCATTTCATGATGAATAGCATCCAAAATAATGAAATAATTGAGTTTCTGTAATTATCCAAACCAATTCTCCAATTATACCTCTTCAGCCAAATACGGATGGGGCATTTCATTCACTTTGAGTTAGAGAATCATTTTAATAAAAATTGCATCAGAACTTCGAAAAACAGAAAGAAAAAAAGGGATAAGATGGAACGTTGACCACTTTGATAGACTTTTATATAAACTTATACTAGGATGAGTAAAACTTGAAACTTAAAGAAATTGGGCAAGTTAACTTGATAAGGGATTACAGCCACTGAAATTCAAAACTTGAATGATCTCAATATTTTGCAATTCATAACCAAGAGGTTAGAAGTTATTTATGAATGATGCAAGCGTCATCATATACATACCGTGACAAAGCCACTAGTCGAAGACCAAGGTTCAGATGTCCATGTGTTTGTCTCCCAGAGATAAAATGTTCCATCACTAGATGAAAGAAAATGATAAGCAACAGCTCATGAAGTGGATCAGAGTTCTATCCAAATGCAATACACACACACACACACATTAACTTGAGTTGTGGCCATACAATTTTGCAGCAAAAAAGTAATCTCCAGTAGGTGACCATTTTAGTAACGATATGCCTCCTAATCCACGTCGTATGGGTGTCCCCAGACCTATAAATTGCAACAAAACAAGACAGATTGAGGGAGGTTTTAGAGACCAAAAATCTTGGTGAAGCAATATCAAGCTCAATAATACATAAGCCTATCCCAACTAGTCTGAGATTGAGGCTTAGTTGTAATTGTTGTGATACACAGGGCTCAAGGAGTTAAGCGTCCAAAAGAGTTGACCAATCCTTTCAATAGTAGTCAAAATTGCTCGATCTTTTAATGTCATCGATTTTTGTCATGAAAATTTGGCCAAATAAACTCAACTTAGTCTTTAAATACCCAAGCACGCGGGACCTAAGGACCCCAAATGGCTAACCATTGGATTTTCACCTCATCATATGTCATGAGTTTGTAATTATTTAAAAGCAACTTTAAACTATAAGCATGGGGGACACGTATGACGGCACAAGAACGTCCATAAAACAGCACTGAATGCATAATGTAATCATGTTAGTTGCACACACATGATAATATATCCATGTCAGGGGTATATGTATGAAGCCAAACGTCAGGAAAAATATCATACTATTGTCTTTAAGCTAGAGATTTCAAATAGCCTCCTTGAAAACTAATTGGTGTTAACCATGTAAATTTAAGAGGTCAACATTGTCCACATACCTTGTGAGACATCCCATATGGTGAACGAAGAGCTCTCACATGATGCAGATGCCAAATATGTGAAGCTAAGTCAAGGAAATTTAATCTCCTTTAAAAACAGAAACTAATCTGAAATGATGAAAAGACATACCAAATAGATACGAAATTTCAGAGCTGACAAATTGTAGAAAATATTAAGGATCTTAAGAATAGTCTCAGAGAAGTAAAGCTTGCAAATTAGTTCAGAAAAATAGCTACCATGTAAAACATATGATAAAATCATGTGCCGGTGTAAATAGCTTCAAGGCTACAAGATCTGCAATGATTTGGTCTGAAATGCATATTTTTCTTATTATTTATTTTAAAAAAAAAACACTTTCAAACTTCAAATTTAAATTGATCAGGATATCTTCCATCAGGACTCCATGATATTGCACTTGTTTGCTCATCACTGTGACTACGAAGAAAATCCACTAGAGTCCATCGACCTCCAGAACCTCTAGTAAGAGTTCCCAAGGAGGAAGCAGCACCAGGCCTCACAGTGGCTGGATTACCTGGATAAGAAGCAGCCCATATGCAGATTCCACCCCTGGAGTCCAGTCCAACAACCAAGAAAATACAGACTTAATGCCTTGTAAAAGAAATGCATAAAATTGATTATCACAATACAATGACAGAAATTTCAATTTTGATACTTGCTTGCATGCTACAGAAAGTGACTTTCCACCATTTGGTCTCCACTCAAGAGCCCTAATATCTTGTTGAGCCCCATTGCTTAAAACACAGGCATCCTTCCCTTCTGTTGAAAAAAAAATCAGCACAATATCTCTCAAACTCTGTAAAAAGGCCTTTCCCCTTAACATGACTGCTCCTTTAAATCATTAAAATCTTGTACCATAAAACTGCTTACCTGAATCTTCATAATCACGAACTATAACCTGGTTCGGACCTGAAATAAATGCAATAATATGTCTATGCTGGTGCCAGCTCACTCCTTGAAGATCAATCTCCGGTAACAAGTGTACCTATACCACTTACTACTTGAGAATGCAGAACTACAACATATCAACCCTCTCACTCACTACTTCTCATTCAAAAACTTCTAAAAACAGTTACATATAATCGCCTAATTTCCCATTTGCACTATGTTCCACTACTAATTACACAATCAAAACAAAAGTAAAAGATTAAGGTGTTATTATTAGCTTACACAAGTAGGATAAAACATGCGCTTGATCGAGTCATTAACAAGGTATTGCAATGATTTCATCAAACCTTTCCTCTCAACACTCTCTCCATTGTTTCTATCCTGGTGTTCAGATTCCTGGTTTTCTCCGGTCGATCCCAACTGCTCTGGTTGAAACGGAATTGGACTGAACACCATTCCCTAAGCATCATTAAATCCAAAAAATCAAAACTTTCAATATCAAAACACAAAATAAAACCAAAACCATTTTTTATTAACACAAAATAAAATCAATTTATTGAAAGAAAATAAAAAATCTGAATCTTTCCATTGGTTCAATTCTAAAAAAGATCAAGACTTTCAATAAGAAAAAAACATAAAATAAAAGAAACCCATTTTTATAAACACAAAAAGGAAAGCAGTTTACTAGAATTTTTCCATAAGCATCCTTGGCTCGATCATCAGAGATGGCTTCAGCTACAACTGCAATGTAGAGCAAATAAATTTATAAGGATTCAACCTTTGAAAAAAACAAACCAAAAATGTATGCTTTAAGAGGGTGAGAGAGGGTACTTAGGGTTCGATTGATTTCGCATATGGTGACTGAGCCTTGCAGTGGAAAGGAAGGCATGGTTTTTGGGAGGAAGCAAGGTCGGTTGACTCAGTGAGTTGGGGAATCAAGTTATTGAAATTTGGGGTTTAGGGTTTTTGTTCAGTCTTTCACAGTACAAAAGCTTTGTGAGATTTTGGATCCCTTTTTGTTGTTGTTTTTTTTTATAAAAAAAAAATTAATGTTATTTTGTGAACAGAGGGCAAGAATTTCTTTTTAAAAAACAAATCAATTTAATAACCTGCTCATACAAAAGCACAAGAGTATGCTATTATATTATTCTTTAGTCCCTGTTTTCATAACATGGTTGTAACTTAGTCCCTCTTTATTCAAAGATTATATATTGTTGCCATCTACTTTAATTACAGTCCTTTATTTCAGAGCATATTTATGGTTGAATTCACTTTTTTAAATATTTTTTACCTTAAATATTTTTTACATAAAAATAATTAAATTGATGTTTTTAAATGTTTTTTTTATGATTTTCATATACTAATTTAAAAATATTAATATCAAAAAAAATATTATCTTAATATATTTTTAATTAAAAACATTTTTATAAAAATATTATACATTACCAAATATTTAATACTTAGTACTATCATGCGAAGTGGTATAGTACGCACGACTCACTCAAACATTGTAAAAACAAATATATTTTATTGTGCTTTAAAATGGATTGAGTATCTAATCTTATTAATCTTGGTTTTTTTTTTCTCCATTCCTTTTTCATTCTCATAATTTTTTCAGAAAAAAAAAACAACCTTTTTTTTTAAATAATCCTAGCCTAATAATAACCACGTCTGGTATTATAGAAACTGATTGAGATTGTGTAAAATATATCAAATATTAATCATTAATTAATAATCCAAACTTAGGTAGGTTAATGTTAAGAAATAATTAAAAAAATATATTTTAATAAAAAATAACTAGACTAAGATTGTCAATTCCATTCTAGTTGTCATTCTATTTTTTCAATTGGAACAGTATGTTTTGATTTTAAAATGTTTTGTCATATTATTTCAGAATTGTAAAAAAAAAAATATATATATATATATATATTCAAAATATTAATTCAATAAAAATGATTTCAACTCAAATTCAAAGATAAATTAACTTGAAATCATGCAATTCAAATTTCAAACACAAGTAAAAAAATGAGAGTTAAATCAATATAACCCGATCAACTCGATGAGTTTAAAGAAAACCTGCACGGCTGATAAAAATATAATTTAAATAAAAAAATCAAGATGACATATTTTTTAAAAAAAAATATTGAGACGACAACACATTAGATCGCCCTGGATCAGCCTTCTAAATTCGTGATCCTGGTCATGATACCATAATAAACCCAAATAAAACAAATAAAAAAAATTATGAAACTCAATTCTTAATAAATCTATTGTTGAATGATGAAATTAAAGAAAATTCAATCTAAAAAAAGGACATAAAAAAATAACATTTCAAAATAAAATTACAAATTTAAATAAAATTATAAAAATATCATTGACATTCTTACAAGACTTTTCTATGTTTTAATTGTCCTAAAATTTTAACTTGAAATTGTTCGTAAAATGTCAGTTTAATCTAACGGTTAGATTGAGAAATATGATTAATATTATAAAATTATATAATATTAAAAAAATAAAAAAAAATATTATTTAGCTAGAATAAAACCGGAAGTTCCAGCTATAATTTGGACGGAATTTATGGAATGGATTAAAATTATGAGAAATAATAAAATTTATTTTAATTTATTTTATTTTTTAAACTAGAAAGAAATATATCAATTAATTTAAATAAAATAAATAAAATTAACAACTTGAATTAAACTAAAATGACAAGTGTTTTCAAGATTTGGTCATGTCAAAAAGTAAAAAAAATGAAAAAAAAAAATTGCTTGATTCTCTCTTCATTCATCAATACCTAGTTTTAGCATGTATTTGTGATGGTAATGTGAAGTGATTTTTTAAATAATTTTTTGAATGATATTTTAAAATATGTTTTTTTAAAATAAAAAACATTAAAAAATATAAATTTAATATTTTTAATAAAAAATATATTTTAATTTTTTTTTTGAAAACAGTTTCAAATGCAATAACAAGTATATCCTTTAAAAAGTTTGAAGCTGGACAAACCCATAAATTAAAATGAGGTGAGAAAAAGTCTGACATAACCCTCAAAGAAAGACAAGCTCTTGAAAGCTGAAGCTCCAAAACCCTCTCCCTCTCTCCCCTTCTCAAACAGAAGAGGAAAAGAAAAAATGAACCTTTCGAAAGTCAGCAAGCACCACTGCCTTTTACAGTTCAGAATCCACATAAATCCTCAAGAAACAAACCTTCCGAAAATCCCTTTTGGTCCTTTCAATTTATTCATCCAAAGAAGATGGAAAAAGCCAGCAAACACAGCACAAACTCGGTTAGAATCAAGAACCATAGATTCCAAACTCAACAGACTAACAACCTCCCTCAAGAAACTCAAAACCATCCTCAAAATCTACGAACTCATGTCAAATCGAAAGAGGGGTCCTTTTGTATCCCTGCAGTTGATGTCCAGATGGACAAATATAGTGGGGCTGAATGTAGGTATGGGTGAGTTTGTGCATAAGCACCCCCATGTGTTTGATGTATTTACACACCCGGTTAGGAGGAATTTGTGTTGTAGGATTAGTGGGAAATTCAAGGGTTTGGTGAGTGAAGAAGAGGGTCTTGTGAAAGATTGTGAATTGGAGGGTGCGAAGAGAGTTAAAAGGTTGTTAATGATGTCTAAAAACGGGAGACTTCATGTTCATGCTTTGAGGTTGATTAGGAGAGAATTGGGGTTGCCTGAGGATTTTAGGGAGTCAGTTTTAGGGAAGTATAAGGAAGATTTTAGGCTGGTTGATTTGGAGATTGTTGAATTGGTTGATAAAGATGAGAACTTCGGGGTGGCTGAAGTTGAGAAATGGAGAGAGAAAGAGTATAGAGAGAAGTGGTTGAGTGAGTTTGAGACGAAGTTTGCATTTCCTATCAATTTCCCAACGGGGTTTAAGATTGAAAGGGGGTTTAGAGAGAAGTTGAAGAATTGGCAAATGCTTCCTTATTTGAAGCCTTATGAGGGAAATGAGGTTGTTCAGGTGGGCGCTTGTGGTGGGAAGAATAGATACGAGAAACGGGCGGTAGCGATGATTCATGAGTTGTTGAGTTTGACAGTGGAGAAGATGGTTGAGGTTGAGAGATTGGCCCATTTTAAAAAGGATTTTGGTATGGAAGTGAATGTGCGCGAGTTGTTATTGAAAAATCCTGGGATTTTCTATATATCAACTAAGGGAAGCACTCATACTGTTATTCTTAGGGAAGCATATAGTAAAGGTTGTTTGATTGAGCCAAATCCGATTTATGTTGTTAGGAGGAAGATGTTAGATCTTGTATTGCTGGGTTGTAGAAACACAAGAGAGTTGCAAGCTGAGGAAGAAATTAAGAACGGGAGTGATAGTCTCATTAGGAAAGCATTTGCTGGAAATACAACAGTTGGCGAGTGGGTTGTCCCAATTTTAGAGAGTTTTGACAATGTGAATGACCATGATGATCCAGGTGAAATCATTGATGCATCAGAGGAGTTTGATGGATGCTAGGAAAATTGAAGCGGTGAAAATGACGAACGAGCTAGGGGATGATACAAAATAAGCATATGGTGACTTTACATTCATTATCCAAGATGTAATTCCGTGGACTGTTTGAACACCAACAAGGTTGCCGCGACAAGCAGTTCTCCTTTTATAAATGGAGTAATTTCACATAGTACATCAACACATCCTTTTTGTAACACCGCGTATTATCAGTTTAACACTTTCTTCCTCCTTTGTCAGGGGAAAGGAGTGGTATCGTGTAGCATTCAGTAGCATTCCAGAAGGTCCAAGGGACAGAATGTTCACCTTAAGTTTCATCAGTCTTATGAGATATGCAGCAGTTTGAAAATGCAGGTACTCTGATCGAAAATGATGACTGAAGACAAATAACTAGTGTTATATAGGATGCATAGGTTTCTTCTCAGACATGCTAAGGGTCCCGGGAACTAACTGCGAGGATGAAATGTGATTGGTTGTTTTAAAGATGATCAGGCTGGAATTATGGACAAGCATTCAAGGGGTCAGGGGATTGATGGCCTTGGCTGAACTTGAATAAGCATGGCTGTCTCCAAAGTCTAAACACAGAAGTGGTGCTGAGAGTGATTTTGCTTCTTGATGCGTGAAGTCTTATTGTACCATGGACAAGACTGGCACCGGATGGGGCTGCTTGAGACTAGAAATGAGAAGAGGAATTTTTGTTTCGTGTTTTAAAAGTTAAAAAAAAATTATTTTTTTTAAATTAATATTTTTTATATATTTTCAAATTATTTTAATATATTGATATTAAAAATAATTTTTAAAAAATAAAAAAATATTATTTTTATACATTTTCAATTTAAAAATATTTTAAAATCCAACTACACACCCTTTTAGAATTGCAATTGCGTCCAAGCAGTTTCTTTTTTTTTTTTTTGTTTCCTTTTATCCCCACCTTTTCTGTAACATAGGTCATTTTTGTAAACCTTCTTGGCATCAATTTATTACTTTCTTCTATTTTTCGTGAGGGACGGGAGTAGTTTGGTGTAGCATTACTCTTTATCAGATACGCAGCAATATGACAATGGTTGGACAATCTGAAGAATTGAAGATATGAAGTCCAGGTGCTGGGGTCGATAATGATGGTGAAGAGAGAATTGCAGCACAATAATACATACGCTTCTCCTCCAATCTCTGTCATTCTCGTGCCAGGTAGTGTGTAGTGTTTAATTATTGTCAGGAGACAATTGGAACATAGGGAAGGTGGAGATTAGCTTTGTTTAGTAGTGGTGTACAAGAACTTGATTCTAATTGATGGAATAACCTCTTATGCTTTTTTTTTCTTGGGTACAATATAGTAAAATAGAAAGACCAACTTCAGAGAAGACGATTCCCAATCTTATCAGCTAGCAATAACCATGTGAGCCCCGGAGGGGCAGGTGGTGATTCCAATCCTGCATTGCAGAATCAGAACCTAAACCCAAATGGGTGTTTGTATAGTCTGCACGCTGGTAACCTTCTCAAAGAACAGGTATGAGCTTATATTGACCATCCTTTTTACAGAAAAGCTAGAACAAATGAGGGTGGCAACAGCTAAAAGTTTGCAAATGCACCTGATTGCTTCCATGGAATCTAATCTTACACCAAACAAAAACAGTCCAATATTTTAGCCAGCAAGATGCCCTGCTAAATGCCCCACGATTCGGCTATCGTGTTAATTGCCAAACCAATATAACCTGAGAAACCCTTAAACCAATTCCCAAAGTGATCCCAAATCCGTTAAATTTTCCTAGAAAACACACATCCATCACGGTGCATTTATCATCATCGTTGACAATCACCAAAACGCTCTATAAATGAGTTAATTACACACTCAAAACATAACCACAAGACCAGCACAAATCGTCTGTTTCTGCCATGCAAGTGTATCCAAGCAAAATTGCACACAAGGCCAAAACAAAATCAGAATGTTGAGCTTACTATTCCTAACATTACAAATATTTAATCAATACCAACACGACAACAATTAGAATGACAATAGCAATGACCAGAAAGATCCAGCAAGCACAGCCACTTTTGGTGCGTTTGTTCAGAAAAGCCAAATTCCTCTGAACCCTCTGTTCCAAATATAACCAACATAAGCATCAGGTGAATGTGAAAGTTACCTTCCAGGCAACCATAAATTTATGCATAAGATTATCAAAAGACTCTGAAAAATCATCTCCTTCACACAGTAAAAGCCCTTAATCAATAGTTAGTTTTATTGCTAATGAAATACAAATTTATAACAATTAATTGTGAACCGCCAATCTAAAGATCGGAAAACAAACCTGCATACGGGAATTCGTTACATCCACATGCTCGTCTAAGTCATCCTGAATAAAGAAAAGGGAATATTGTGTTATAGGTTGCAATCAACTTCAGCATGTTATAGGATGGTGAAAATGCGAGATTATAAATAGAAAAAAAAAATGGGGAATAAATAAAAAACACCGACCAGAAGCCTAGCGTGTAGGGTAAGTTCCTCGTTGACAGCCAATGCAATGTGTTTTGTACTTGTCACTGTCTCGTCCAATTTCTCAAGGCCTTCATCTTGTTCTGTTTTTTACGCAAAACAAGTTATGAATCAGCATTACATAATCAGAAAACCACAGAAGCCAAAAAAAAAATAGTTGTTAGAGCATGCCTCTCATTGTTTGCCGTTGAAAACCAACTAAGCCCTGGTTGTCCAAGCCAGATGCTCTATATATAATATCATCTGTCTTGCTATCAGACCCAAGCAAGTTCTCTCTGTTAGCAGCACCGGCCATATTGAGAGCAGTGGACATCTGGTAAACTTTTGTACTCAGATTTTTCAGCATCTCTTGACGCCGATTTATCTCTTTCCCTGATCTGGTTTTGAAAACAGTAGTCAAATATTTCTTTCACATTCAGGAAAACAGCAGCAACAAATTATGGCTAGCATATCACACAGACAGAGGTTCTCCACCCTCCACCCTTGCGCTTACCTATAAATGACTCGTTCATCTCATTTTGGTAAAGTATACGTTGAAAGATCAACAAATCAAAGGATTTCCACTCCTCAATTGTAGAATACTAAGTATCTGCTACTATATTCGATCCTCCTATGAAAAGGGTTTTCTTAACAAACGTGAATGAGCATTGAACAAGCAAAAATTTCCATAAAACAAAATGAAAGAAGAAAAAGAAACAAACACTTTATATTACATTATCATCTAAACAAACACGAGCCCTCCACTCATTTAGCACTGTCCTAGCTCCTTAAAAGATTAACATTAAGATTAAATTTGAAAAACAACCCGTGAAGCCTTCACCAAAACTTTAGAAGAAATGAAAAATAATAATAAAGGATTGCTGTTACATTATCATCTAAACTAACACAACTGCTTCACTCATTTAACACTGTCCTAGCACCTTAATATTAACACTAAATGTGAAAAACAACCAACACCTAAACATTCACAAAATAAAAGAGACAAGACACCCACAAATATAAAACAAGATTCCATAACCATACTAAGGAACCCTCTATACATAATAATGGAAACACTTACAGTGGCTGTTTGCCTGGAAGTGCTGACAAAAGGGACTGCAGACTATCAAGTTTGGTTGTCAAAATAGTGGCCTTTCTCCGTATCGCAGAGAGATGTCGCTGTGTTTCTGGTCCAGATTGAGGCAAAGAATTCTTCCCAGAAATCATATCACTAATTTCATCACCAAGTTTTGATGCTTCATTGAATTCTTGCATCCATAATTCTGATGGCGATGCCATTTCCCCTACAATAAAATCTCAACTTCCAATTTAATCGAAATGGATCCAATTTTCACGAAATATCTAAACTTTCAGAATTCCCGTCTCTTATTGAATAAAATTTCTAAGTCTTCTTGCTATCAGAATTGAATTCAATTGGCAGCTAAATTTCTAAATGAATAAAGCACTTAAAAAAAATCCAAACAAAACCCATAAAAGATAATCAATTTGTTGTTCGTTTATGACTTACCTTAGTAAAAACGACCAGGGAGTGATGATTTTTGAGAATTGAGAAATGTTTCTACAGCTTAAGCTCTGTTTGTGTAGAGAAAATGAAGACTTGCCTGTGTTTAGCTGTGCAAATTGATCCGAAGTTTCTAAACTAAGAAGAGATGCAATGTTGTAAGAAATCAGAATTCTATCGCAAAAAAAAATTAATACGTCGGTCTTATGAAAATGTTTTTAAATATTAAGTAAAAATATAATGATGAATTAAAAAATTAATATTAATATATAATAAAAATTATATTTGTTAATAAAAACATGTAAAATTTTAAATTAATTTTTAACGTAATAAAAAAAACATTATTTTTTTAGTTCCTGTATAATAATTTTTAAAATATACAATAATAAAAATATTAAGTATAAAAAATAAATAAAAACTTATTTTCTAAAATAAAACTTAAAAATTATAATTCTATCATCACTATATTATGATATAATAAAAAAAATTAATAAAATTTATAATTATATTATTTCTAAATAAAAATATTTTTATTTTTAGTGTATATATAATAAAGAGAGAGGAGCAGCTAAGGTGGGCCTCTCCACTTGCGGTAAAGCATGAATTATCCATTAGTTATTTAGTTGTTGATGTACATTCAAATCTTTAAAATTCCGTACAAGTTAAATTGAATTTGATGATGATGAAAATCGATATAACTTTTAATTAAATTATTGGATTGAAATAAAATTGTAGGAATGTATTCTATAAATTTAATGAATCAATTATTATAATAAGTTAAGGTTTTTTTTTTATGTTCAAATTAGATTTAGAAATTATTGTTTTAAAGGTTTGTTATTTTTTTCATTTCTTTTTTAATTAGGATTTAATTTAAATTTTATTTAATTAAGGATTTTATTAGTTAAATCAATTAAACTTACTTTTTTAAATTTTTATATGTCATTAACATATAATTAATATAATTGTGCAAGATGCACAGTGGATCTCATCATATGGCATTATTAATGGACTGTTCACAGTGTTTTTTTTTCTGTTTTTTTTTTTAATAATTTAGCTTTTATTAGACCAAATTATAGGCTAATTCGTTGGAGAAGAGTATGATCGAAACAAGGGAGATCAAAGTGAAAAACATGAAAGGAATGAATGGCTTCAATAAAGTTTGGATGAAATATTTATTATAGTCTTTGTACTTTTCAAATTATAAATATTGGGTCTATTTAGTTTCTAAAATTTAAGGGCAAAATCAATTTTGACTTCAAACTTCATTTGCTTTATTTTTTGGTCCCTAATTTGAGAGAGGTTAAAGAAAGTTGTTGGAATCTGATACTAGAGATAGAAAATTTTTGTTGTCACTAATTCCGGCCATAAAAATAATTGCTATTGGTGTCAAATTATTCTATTTGATGAAGGGAATTCATATTAGATGCTTTTTACTTTGAAATTATCTAGAAAAACATATCTAAGATGTTTTTATTTATTTATTTTGGGTTGATTTCGAGGTTTTAGATGATATTTTAGGTTTTTTAGGTCATATATAGGTTTATTAAGTTACATAGGATGTTTCCTAGATATTTTGGATAAAACAATGAGTTAAAAATAAGTTGTTAGATTTAAAAAACTTCTGCGTTGATTTTCTGGTCATCATAGTGGCCGTAAATTGTGTAATATTAGATGACCTGTCATTTATTTTAGCAGACAATATATCATTTAAATTTTTTTAAAAAATAATTGAGGTGAACGACATATCTAAAATAAATAAATAAAAATTAAAGGCCTCAGAACGCAAACTTACACTTGCAAGTCCGTACGCGAGACCTTACTTGATGGGTCAAGGGTGTTGGTTTGTCAAGCCCAACAATGTCTGGCTTTTTTTAAAAAAAATTGTTTTTTTTAATTCATGCATTTTTATTTGAATTTTTTTCAAAATAAATTTTAAATTTATATCTAAATTAATAAACATTCTCTATTTTATTTTATTTATTTAGTCTCTTTTAAATAATGATTATTTTTTAGTTATTTTGTATGCATTTAATTTCTTTAAAAGATTGTTCTAGTTCATCTATATTTTTTATGTTTTTTATATATAAATTTGTTTTTTAAAAATAAAAAAATATTTATTTTTAGATAATATTTTTAATGTATAACTTTGCATAATATTTTTTTCTTTTATTTAATCAATTTCATGTATGTCTAATTTTATCATTATTTAATTAAATAAAAAATATTTTTTTGTGAATAAAGTCATCGAACACAACCGTATCAAGGCCTGAGTTAGAGATTAAATATCTTGATTGATATGTACCTTAATTTTTTAATTTTATTTATTATTAATATTTTTTAATTAATATATAGTTGTTAATTTTTTTTAATTATATATATATATATATAAAATTTTTGATTTTCAATTAAAATTTTTTTATTAAAAAAAATGTTACAAAAACAAGTTTTTTTTTGTTTTTATGAATGAATTAATATAGTACATTACAAGGTATGTCGGCAAAAGGCTTGTGCAAACGTTGAAAAACTCCAAAAACGGGGAGTTTCTCGGCATTTGTAGATTGAGTGTGGGACCTATTTGGTTGGCCCCGCCCTCAACTTTTGAAAACCAAAGGCTAACTTTTAGTATTTGGACACTCTCACACGCGGAGCCAAACGGTGCTTTAAGGTCATGAATCCCTTCTCAAAATCAATGAATTGGAATTACTTGGCAGAGGAGAGAACACATCTTCCCTTACTATGATGGAACACTGATTGCAGCTTTTGATTTGCAGTGCATTTTCCTTGTAATCAAGAAATTCTTCTTTTGATTCATAACAACTGCTACAAAATGCAAAAATAGTGTTCAGGATTCCAATAGCTTCTATTTTTTTTTTGAAGCTTTTTAAAAATATATTTCAATTAAAAAATATAAGTTTTTGTTCTAATGTTTTTAGATACACTAATATTAAAAATAAAAACAATCAAAAAAAATTATTTTAATATATTTTCAAACAAACCGCAAAACCAGACAGTCCCAGTGTAAATCTCCGAACATTTATAACCAACAAACATTGTCTGCTCTGCTGAGAAAGAGCAGCCTGGCAATTCCACAAAGCGCCATTGGCAGAAAAAGACATCACAATCTCGAGCGTGATATCCTCAAGAGTTACAAATGTTGAAACAGTTGCCATATCACAACAATTAGAATGACAACGGCAATGACCAACAAGATCCAGCAAGAGCAGCCGCCCTTGGTGCTTTTGTTCAGAAAAGCCAGTTTCCTTTGAACCATCTGTTGCATAAACAGCATCAGCATCAATTGAAGGTTAAAATAATCCAGGCAACTTAAACGGTTAAAATTGCAGAAATTTCCCCATAAAAATATCAAAAGATTAACTCTTTCACACAAGTAAACGCCCTAATCCCATATGTGTTCCACATTGTTCACAATCACTGAGAACAATTAAAATTAAAAACCAGGAATCAAACCTGTAGACGAGAATTTGTTACATCCACGTGCTCATCCAAGTCATCCTGAATTAAAGAGGGAAGGGAATATTGAGTTAAAGGTCTACAACAACTCCAGCATGTCAAAGGATTGTCAAAATGCAAGGAGAGTATAAAATGGAAAAATGGGGGATAAATCAAAAACTCTGACCAGAAGCCTAGTGTGTAGGGAAAGTTCCTCGTTGACAGCCAAAGCAATGTGTTTCGTACTTATCACTGTCTCCTCCAATTTCTCAAGGCCTTGATCTTGTTCTGAATATTTTTATGTCAATTAAGCTACAAAACTTGAACTACATCTTTCTAAAATCAGAGAAAGCAAGAACATCTAAGTTACAATAACATGCCTTTCATAATTTGCCGTTGAAAGCCAACAAGACCATGGTTGTTCAAGCCAGTTGCTCTACTCATGATATCATCTGTCTTCTTATCAGGCCCAAGCAAGTTCTCTCTGTTAGCAGCACTGGACATATTGAGAATACTAGCCATCTGGTTAACTTTAGTACTCAGATTTTTCAGCATGTCTTGACGTCGATTCATCTCTTTCCCTGTTCTGTTCGTGACGGTATCAGAATCAAAGGTTTTCAACAAGGTCAGGGGTGAAAAACTACAGCTAATGCATTGTTTGGCATAACATATTTATCTATATCTATCCCTTCTAACTACCAATGAATTTCTCGTTCATTTGATTTCAGTAAAATATCTATAGAAACTACAAAGGTCAAAATATCAAAGAATTTCTCATATTTGAGTACAAAATACCATGCAATACTGAGCACTCACTTCAATATCTAATCCTCCTATGAAAAGGGTTTTTCATGCAACTCTGGAGGAACACCACAACCTCATATATAGCAACCGAACTTCTACAACGCAAAAAGAAGAAAGAAACAAAGAATTTCCCGCCTCCCCTATATTTATGCCTTTCATTTGATATTGGTAAATTCCCATCGAAGATCCATTTGTTGATACTTTGTACTCTTCAGGTACAGATTACCAAACCATACAGTAGTATGGAAAGGGGTTTCTAGGAAACTCTAGAGGAAAGCCTCAACCACACAATCAAAATATGAAGCAAAAGAAAGAAAAAGAAACAAAGGGTCGCTGTACAATGTCGTCTAAACTAACACAAGCATTTCATTCATTCACCACTGTTCCAGCTCCTTAAAATTAACATTAACATTGCGAAACTGGCCACACCATAAAATTCACCAGAAAGGATAAGCACAAACATAAAACAGGATTCAATAACCATAATAAAGAGCCATTAGGAAGTCTATTGCTAACCCAGACATTGCAGCATAACTCAATTTAAGGCCCCAGACAAGGAATTTACTAAACAGCAATTCACAAGAAAGAAAAACACTTACATTGGCTGCTTGCTAGGAAGTTCTGACAAAAGGGACTGCAAAATATCAAGTTTAGTTCTTAAAATAGTGATCTTTCTCCTACTTGCGGAAAGATGCCTTTGTGTTTCTGGTCCTGATGAAGGCAAAGAATTCTTCCCAGAAATCATACCATTAATTTCATCACCCAGTTTTGATGCTTCATTGAATTCTTGCATCCATGACGCCGATGGCGTTGACATTGCCCCTATAATAATAATAATAAAATAAATAAACTTTGCTGCTTTATTTGCCCTGTAATCCTACCAAAGTCAAAGAAAAGCTTATTCTCAAAAAAGGGTATTCATAACACAAAAAACTGTCGTAAAATTCTAGTTCAAGATTGAATTCTGAAACAGTCCGTGATTGGCATAATCAAACTACCCCGAATTGCTGGATCATAAAACCGAGACATAAGACCTGGGCTTCAAGGGAACAGAGAATGTTTACCTTAAATTGTATGTTTGATGGGTAATGGATGATGGAGAGAAGAGAGCCTTGGCTTCAGAGGAACAGAAAATTAACGTTGACGAAAAGCAGGCAGAGAGACGAGAAGGAAAGCTAGTTGTCTGGTTCCTAATCAATGAGTAATTAATGAACTAAGAGTGACACGTGTATGACGATTAACTTGTCGGATTTACTCAGGAAATTTTTTTAAAAAAAAAAGCCTTGGAGAGCCCGTTTGTTCTTAGGTTGATAATGTTTTATAATTGCAGGTTTTATTGTCGTTGGTGGGTTAATTAAATTAAAGTTAAAGAAAAAACTATGGTAGAGTGCTTTCGCTGTAAATGAACTAGGTAATGCGAGTAAAAATGGATTACAATAATATTTTTATCCCTTTTTTTCCTGCTTCAATTATTAATTTTCTTTAATTTTGTTTTTTCACAATCTATTTTTTAAATATTAGATTTGATTTTTTTTATTTGTTTTTTATTTGATTATCATGTTGTGTGACAAAGGTTCGAAGTTAAATTAATGCTTGATTTAAAAAAAAATATGATTTTATTATTTGTAAAAAAAATTTAAAGATACCAAATTAAAAGTGAGGGAAAATGCAGCAATTTAACTCCAAGCAATGTTTATTCAGTGCTTTTCTAGAAAAATATGCGTTGATTTTTTTTTTCAAATTCTATTTTGGTATCTTTAATTTGAATACAATATATTTTGATCTAAAATTTTATTTTGTTGATATTTAAGTCCATGAGTTTAAAAAATAAGAAAAAAAGAGTTGTTAAAAAAAAAGAAAAAAAAAGCATTAGTTGTCGACCACATTTCGATAATAAATAAACTTATTATTAATGTTAATAAGCTTTATTCGATGAAAAAAAATTCCATTAAGGGATCTTTTACTCTCTTTCTCATCGGAAAAAAAAATAGTGATTGATAAAGAAATTTTCATTTCAATTTGGTTTTATATTTCAAATCAGTTTAAATGTGTTTTGAGTTTGAGAAATTAATTTATTGAGAATCTAAAGATTCTTTTACTTGAAGTCCTCGTGATCCAGGAAAATAATCTCAGTTTTCAGATTCCACCAAGTCTATGCAAATGCGAAAAGCTTCAGGAAATATCAATGACAGACAACAATTTTACTGGAAACTTACCAGGAGACATTGGAAACTTATCGATGCTTATCGACTTATCTAGTGGACGCAATATGTTACCAGGGCCAATGCCACGCTCTCTTGCTAATTTATCCAGGTTCAATTCCTTATGATATATGTCTTGCAAGGAACTTGGCTCAATTAGCTTTGTATAGAAATAATTTGTCTGGAGAGATACCAAACTGCATAGGGAAACTTGCTTCTTTAAGACGCATTTATCTTAATTCCAACGGATTGAGTTCTACCATCCCCTTGACATTATGGAGGTTGGAGGATCTAGTGGTTTTGAATCTGAGTTCAAATTCTCTGAAGGGATCACTTCCATTGCAAGTTGGAGGAATGAAGGCCGCAACTGCTATTTATTTGTCATGGAATCAATTGTCTGGTGATATTCCAAGTACAGTAGGTTCACTCCAAAACTAGATAAATATCTCGCTTTCTAGGAACAGTTTTCAAGGGTCCATTCCAGAAGGATTCGGTGATGTGGTAAGATTTGTCTCAAAATAACTTGTCTGGTATGATCCCCAAGTCATTAGAGAAACTTAGGTATTTGAAGTACTTGAATGTGTCTTTCAATGGATTACAAGGAGAAATTCCAAGTGGATGACCTTGCAAACTTCACTGCTCAGCTTTTATGAGAAACAAGGCTCTTTGTGGCCCTTCCCAGCTGCAAGAACCACCGTGCCACAGTAAATCTCATAGGTCTTCAAAGACTAAATCCAGAATTCTTCGGTTCGGTTTACCAGCCGTTGGTTCTCTACTGCTTGTGTTGGCTGTCATTGGTCTTGTTTTATCGATGAAGGCATAGAAAAAGTCCAATTCCAGAAGCCTTGCCATTGACTACAGCAATCCAGAGAAGAGTTTCTTACCCAGAACTGCGGCGTGCAACAAATGAATTTCAAGAGAGTAATCTGCTAGGTGTTGGAAGTTTTGGCTCTGTATATCAAGGGATGCTTCCTGATGGGCTAAATGTTGCTGTGAAGACTTTTAATCTGCAGTTGCAAGGAGGATTCAAAAGTCTTGATGCAGAGTGCGAGATCATGCGCAACATTAGACACCGCAACCTTGTGAAGATTATAACTGCAGTTGCTCTAATATTGACTTCAAAGCCTTAGTCCTGGAGTACATGCCTAAAGGAAGCTTGGACAAATGGCTACACTCTTACAACTATTGCTTAGAAATCATTCAAAGAGTGAACATAATGATTGATGTTGCATCTGCATTAGAGTATCTTCATCAGGTCATTCAACTCCGGTGGTGCATTGTGATTTGAAACCGAGCAATGTGTTGATACATGAAGACATGGTTGCGCACGTATGTGATTTCGGCATTGCAAAACTCTTAGGTGGAAGTGAGTCCATTGTACAAACCAAGACCCTTTCCTCAATAGGGTACATGGCGCCAGGTGATTATTCTTCCTAATGTAGATTATGTATTCCTTGGTTTTTCTTAAATATTTGGTAAATCACATCCTTTAATATTTTAATTATCACGCTCAGAATATGGACTGAACGGACTTGCCACAAAGATTGATGTCTACAGTTTTGGGATCATGTTGATGGAAATAATCACGCGAAAGAAGCCCACCGATGAAATGTTCGAGGGAGAAATGAGCTTGAAGAGATTGGTCAAAGAATCTTTGCCTGGTTCAGTGGCAATATGCTGAATAGAGGAGTTGACTACTCAAACAAGGAGCAGTGTGTGACATCTATAATGGAATTGGCTCTGCAATGTTCTAATGAGTCACCCGAAGAAAGGATCAACATGGTTGAAATCCTAGCAAGGTTTAAAAAGATCAAGGAGCAATTCTTAATATATCTCTCCCCTCTACTTTCTCTTCTCTGCCTAATAAAGAAAAATGCTTTGAGATTTGTAATTTCTCACCTCCATTTTCCTTTCTCCTGTTTTCCACCTGACGAGGCTGGTCTTTGTTAGGTGACATAAGAGACTTGATAGGTCTCCTCCCACATAGGTTGGTGGGCGTCTAAGTTGAGCTGTTGAACACGACTTGAATTTTGACCTCCTGGAAGCCTGCAAAACAAGGTCAAGAGATCTTTCATTGCTTAAGCTAGAATCAATGAAGATGGAAAGAAACTTTTATTTTGGTTCACATGGGTCAAATCTTATCTTTTTTGTCAGAGGATGTCAATTTTGTTCATTCCGTTTGGAATAGCCGGCATATTTTATTTCAGTTTAAAAAATAAAATAAACGAAAAAGATTTCATTCCATTTAGAATTCAGATCATTCTAGAAATTTTGTTCAAATTCTAGTGGGAGTGTTTCGGTTTCATTTTATTTCAATTAAATAATGTTTTTTTCTAAAAAATAATATCGAGTTTTACAGTATTAATCATATCTTGTAATCCAATCATTAGATTAGACAGAGATTTTATGAGGGTTTCCTGACATATTGGTATATTTCAAGTTAAAATTTTAGAGCAATCAGATATTAGAAAGGCCTTGCAAGATTGTTAATGACATTCTTAAAATTTTATTCAAATTCATAATTTTGTTCAAAAAAATTATTTTATTGTGTCTTTTTTAAATTATTTTTTTAAATTTTATTATTAAAGAATGAATTTATTAGGAATTGAGATTTATAATTTATTTTATTTAAAGTTATTATAATCTCATGACTTAAGTAGTTTTGACATTCTCGTACCAGTAGATTTTAAATTAAAAAGATCATCCAATTATATACTATTGAAACATTATCCAGAGATATTTAACATACTCATGTGAAATTATCTAATCAACTATCATACAGGACATAATTATATAGTTAAGGACTTGCCGAATAGTATGGTCCAACTATATTTAGACGGGTATTACAATCTTGGTGGTTCCTTCACGTTATTTAATTTTGACTTTTTTGAGAAGGTCTTTCAGGGCATTCTGACTCTCCACATTTATGAAAGCATCTGTCCATATGGAAGTCATGATCATTAATTCAAGGAAAACAGGATTTGTGATCTTGCTCGCCATTCAAAATCAGCTTATAAAGCTTTTTCTTAGTCTTCATTTTTATTTTTATTATCTCACAAAATAAGTCATGGGGAGAGTTTGGATCACTATTCTTGTTTCGATGCTGCTAATGTCTCTGCCGAAGAAATGCATTAGCATACCCACAAGTAACTTCACTGATCAATCTGCTCTTCTTGCCTTCAAGGATCACATTACTTTTGATCCTCAAAACATGCTAGCTCACAACTGGTCCTCCAAAACCTCCTTCTGTAACTGGATGGGAGTCTCTTGCAGTCTTCGCAGGCAAAGAGTCACAGCGCTGGATCTCTCTAGCATGGGCCTCCTAGGGACCATTCCTCCACAACTTGGAAACCTGTCCTTTCTTCAAAGTCTGATTCTTTACAACAATAGTTTCCATGGAGATCTACCCAGCGAGATAGGTAATTTACGCCGATTGCAATTAATGGATATAGGTTCCAATAAGTTATCATTAGTGATACCCGAAAGTTTTGGGAATTTGCACAGACTTGAAGGATTAAGATTCGATGGAAATAATCTCACAGGTACCAAATGATCACCTTTTATCAACTTTAATTTCTTAACATGTGAAGCAGTGAAGGGTTTTTTTTTACCATGCATGGATATGTTTCAGGTACAATCCCATCCACAATCTTCAACATCTCTTCCTTGAAAGTCCTTGATCTCATGTTTAACGGCCTATTTGGAAGTCTTCCGAAGAACATGTGCGACCATCTTCCTAGACTAGAAATGCTTTTGCTTTCCACTAATCAACTCAGTGGCCAAATCCCATCTGATTTATTCAAATGTAGAGAGCTACAATCATTATGGTTGCCTTATAATAACTTCACTGGAGTTATTCCAGAAGAACTTGGATTCCTCCCTATGCTTGAGGTTCTAAATCTTGGTGTCAATATGTTGTCAGGTTTGCAGTCTCTCGTTCCTATATGTGCACAGAGACACAGACTTTCTTTGATGCATTTTTGTAACATATTTTACTAACCTATTCATTGATTATCATCTTTTTTACTAATATCCTAAGCTATTGTGCAGGTGATTTGCCTCGATCGATCTTCAACATGACTTCTTTAAGAACCATGCAAATTTGTTGCAATAACCTGTCAGGTAATGCTTGTTTTTCACAGTTATAAATATATAAGATTTGTGAGTAATGATGTTAAAGTTTATAATAACATTAAAATATACAAAACATTAAAAAAAAATTCAATGAAAGTCTCGACTGTATATAATTTTTTTAATATATAAACATGCAAAAAAAAAAAAAAAACTCATGTTGGACATATTTTCAATATAGATATAATAATAAAAAAATACTAGTATGCATATTAAGTATTTATTCAAAATTATAATTGATATAAAATCAAAGTTTTAGCATTCATACTAATAATAGTAATAACTATATATGTTTAAATTGAAATAAAAAAAGAATATGTACTTGTTAAAATATTTTAAAGTAATGAAACTTTTATTGTTGTCAATGATGAATTTTTTATCTTTAAAGTTTTATTATTTATCACTTGTATAACTAAGATGTCTGTAGTATATTTTTTAAGATTTCAACAATATTATATTGGTTTAGATGTACTTCTAAATAAGGTATTTGAACAAAAATTTATATAACTCAAATATCTCTTAACAAAATGAATATTAACTCTAGATTTTGAAGAAAAAACAAAGCATAAAAAAACTAAAATATGAGATGATCAAGAGTGTATAAAAATTAAAAAAACATTGTAGGAATTCTTCCTTCACTCTCTCTTTTTATAGTGAATTTTAAAAGTTAAAAAGTTAAAAAATTAATTATGATAATAATCAGAATTAATTCTCATATTATCAACTTTTAATTAGTCATTTTAAATGAAGAATTAAATCTATAATTTTTTAAGATGAAAGCACACTTTGCCTGAAACATCTTCTCTCTAAAAACTTGGATGCAATTTAGATTTAGTTTTAACTTTTTAACCACTCGCTTTATAAACACTTGAAAGTTTTGTTTATTTTCAATGTACGATACGGTTTTTTAAATAGTTTTGAGCTTCATCACAATTTCTTATTTATTTATTTGTTTTTTAATTCATGTTAATATTATATGTTAAAAAATATATATTAAAGATTAAATTTAAATAAAATTTTAACTCTAAAAATAAATGGATCTTACTTTTAATTTAACTTCAAATATACTCATTAACCATGTTATTCAAAGAATGCTTTCTTTATTCATTCTTCGCACCTTGAACACAGTCGTTTATAGTTTGAGATGCTTATAGAGAAAGCAGAGCACAAGTCGTATAAGTGCATAAAGAAACCCTGTCATTAAATCCCTAATCGAAATGGTCAGATTTTGTAACATTATTTTCCTGTGGAAAGCCTACAGTATCGCACAGAATTTATACGTTCTTGGTTTCTCTCTGTTTAGTTTTATAATTTACCTTATTTGCAACATCTACCAAACTATATTCATTCGGAAACAGGATTCTTGAGCTTGTATTACATAAGAATGCTGGATCAAAGATGTCCCAGTTTACTTGTTCAGATAAAACAAAAAGGCATTATCTTTTGCCTTGTTCTAATTCTAAGTGTCAAATTAGATTGGTTTGATTATTGTTCCTATTAAACCGAACCTGATAAGAAGAAAATAAACACCAAGAAAGACAGAAATTTTGACCAAAAAGGGTCATACATACAAGTAGAATCCTAATTTATATTTTATTGCTTTATATTTTTCTCTTATGTAGTCTTTCTTTAAATTGTTTATAATTTCTTAAATATACAAGAAACCAACTTCATCCAACTTAATATAAACTAGAATATTAGTGTCCTCTACATTATCATCATCATCAAAAGATTATACGCCTCACTTTTTCTTTTTCTTTTTTCTTTTGGCAGGATCAATACCTCAAGAAAACAGCATTGATCTTCCTAACTTGGAGGAACTGCAATTAAATCTAAATGGTTTAACAGGTCGGTTCGATACCCATCTCCCTCTCTCTCTCTCTCTCTCTCTCTCTCACACACACACACACACACACACACTCTTTCAGTTTTCAGTTTATTTCATCAATTCATACCGATTGGCTTACATGTTGGTGATTATATATATGTTATCAGGGTCAATGCCACGCTTTCTTGGGAATATGTCCAGGTTGGAGATACTTGATTTGTCATCTAACAAGATGACTGGAAATGTTCTACAAGAATTTGGAAATTTGAGAGCGCTGCAAGTCCTCAGTTTGCAATCCAATTCCTTTACTAATCACCCTTCCAGTCAGACACTCAACTTCATCACCTCTTTGACAAATTGTAGGCAGTTGGAAGAATTGCATATTGGGGGCAACCCTTTAGATGGCATGTTGCCCAATTCCGTAGGGAATTTATCCAGCTTTCTAACAAAATTTTATGTATACGCCAGCAAGCTCAAAGGCAATATTCCAGGTGAGATTGGCAACTTGAGCAACCTAATTGTCTTAAGTTTGGAAGAGAATAGTCTGATGGGACCTATTCCTACAACAGTGGGAGGGCTAAGGAAGATTCAAGTACTATATCTTCATAAAAACAATCTTAATGGTTCCATTCCATCTGATATATGTCTTGCAAGGAGGTTGGTTGACATAACATTAAACAATAATGTATTGTCTGGAGAGATACCTTCCTGCATAGGGAATCTCACGTCTCTAAGAAACCTTTATCTTCACTTCAATATATTAAGTTCTACCATACCTATGGCTCTGTGGAGCCTAAAGGATCTCTTGATTTTGAATCTGCATTCAAATTTTCTATATGGATCTCTTCCTTCGCAAGTTGGAGAAATGGAAGCTGCAATAGGAATTCGTTTGTCAAGCAACCAGTTGTCAGGTAATATTCCGAGTACAATAGGTTCACTCCAGAACTTGATAAGATTTTCATTATCCAAAAACAGCTTTCAAGGGTCCATTCCAGAAGCATTCGGTGGTTTGGTAAGCCTGGAACTCTTAGATCTATCACAAAATAACTTGTCTGGTGAGATTCCCAAGTCACTAGAGGCACTTAGATATTTGGAGTTTTTCAATGTGTCTTTCAATGGACTTCAAGGAGAAATTCCAAGAGGAGGACCGTTCGCAAATTTTACTGCTCGTTCTTTTATTATGAATAAGGGTCTATGCGGCCCATCTCGGCTGCAAGTCCCACCTTGCAGCATTGAATCTCGTAAAGATTCAAAGACTAAATCCAGACTTCTAAGGTTCAGTTTACCAACTGTTGCATCTATACTGCTTGTGGTGGCTTTCATTTTTCTTGTCATGGGATGTCGACGAAGATACAGAAAAGATCCAATCCCAGAAGCCTTGCCAGTGACAGCTATCCAGAGAAGAATTTCTTACCTAGAACTTCTGCATGCAACGAATGAATATCATGAGAGTAATCTACTAGGCATAGGGAGTTTTGGCTCTGTCTATCAAGGGAGGCTTCGAGATGGGCTAAATGTAGCTGTCAAGATTTTTAATCTGCAATTGCAAAGAGCATTCAGAAGTTTTGACACAGAGTGCGAAATCATGCGCAACATTAGACATCGCAACCTTGTGAAGATTATCTGCAGTTGCTCTAATCTTGATTTCAAAGCCTTAGTCCTGGAGTACATGCCTAAAGGTAGCTTGGAGAAATGGTTATACTCCCACAACTATTGCTTGGACATCATTCAAAGAGTGAACATAATGATCGATGTTGCATCAGCATTAGAGTATCTCCATCACGGTTATCCATCTCCTGTAGTGCATTGTGATTTGAAACCGAGCAATGTGTTACTAGATGAAGACATGGTCGCGCATGTATGTGATTTTGGTATTGCAAAACTCTTAGGTGAAAATGAGTCTTTTGCACAAACCAGGACCCTTGCCACTATAGGGTATATGGCACCAGGTAATGTGTACTCTCCCTAAAACAGAATATGTTCATTACTTTAGCTTAAATATTCGGGAAATCACATCCTAGCTGTAACATTCTTGTCAACTGCAGAATATGGATTGGACGGACTCGTGTCCACGAAGATTGATGTCTATAGCTTTGGAATCATGTTAATGGAGATGCTGACGCGAAAAAGGCCTACCGATGAAATGTTCGAGGGAGAAATGAGCTTGAAGAGATTGGTCAAAGAATCGTTGCCAGATTCAGTAATAGACATTGTGGATAGCAACATGCTGAATAGAGGAGATGGCTACTCCTTAAAGAAGGAGCACTGTGTGACATCTATAATGGAGTTGGCACTGCAATGTGTCAATGAATCACCTGGAGAGAGGATGGCCATGGTTGAAATCTTGGCAAGGCTTAAAAACATCAAGGCGGAATTCTTGAGAGATTCTGAGAGGCGGAGGCCATAACATACATCAACTTGTTCTAGTTTATTGCTGTCCAATTTTCCTGTGTGAATTAAATTTGATGGTCAATACCATGAATTTTGTCTCTTTATCATTAGTGTTTATCATTGGACGAGGCCTTAATTTTTATTTTTTTTAGTTAATTGAATCTCAATTCAATCAAGTTTTTCATCACTAAGATTATCCAACATTGATCCAGTCTTAAAATAGAATGTTCACATATGAATTGTTATTATAATTATACAAGGTAAAATTTCTTTCAGACAACTTCTACTTTAATTCATTTTCACGTAGAAAACAAGCACATGTGTTCCTAAATCAAGCTCTCAGGGGACCATAATGAGCTTTAATAGGCCATATTTATAACTTTGAGGCCTTTTTTCTGCAATCCCTAAGGCCGAAAGCAGAAACAAGAGTTCATATGAACCTAAGAACTTTCTATTGAATGACCAGGTTCAGGGCCAGTTATTCTGTGTGATTCTGTACTAAATTCTTAAAACTACAGTGATGAGCTGTGTCTAAAGATTTGACATGCAATCTGCAAATGCCAATAAGATAGTTTGAAAGGACAAACACGCATGAGCCGATAACCTTTTGATCTAGGTATCTAATTAGTTCAAATCATACCGATCAAAAAGGCACTTCAATATAAAGTGTGAAGGCCATCGGAAACTATTTTTTAGGTCAAAATCCTCCTTTAAGTCTTTTTTTGTGATCTAAATCTCCAAAATCGCCTCAATTGTATCTATTTCAAAATTTTAGCTTTTCTAATTATCTTTTCCTTTTATTTTAGTATTAATTTCAGATTCTATGCTATTTTTATTTTCTATTAGGACAAGCTATTTAAATTCTTGTTCTCGGAATTGGAACTTCATTATCAATTTTAAAAATATTCATATTTGTGGATTTTCCGTACAGTTTATTACCGTGTTGGCTTTTGTGAGTGATATATATCTTTTCAGTTCCACAACCCTTGCCATTGACAGCAATCCAGAGAAGAATTTCATACTTTGAACTTCTGCGTTCAACAAATGACTTTCATGAGAGTAATCTGCTGGGCGTTGGAAGTTATGGCTCTGTGTATCAATGTGTTACTAGATGAGGACATGGTTGCGCACG
>Ga0325404_1000595_pt1 | contig 36729 bp, 21 predicted proteins | sample PopdelMetagenome_18_FD_205664 | JGI IMG/M metagenome (GOLD analysis project Ga0325404, IMG submission 205664) | Populus deltoides microbial communities from Bellville, Georgia, United States - Xylem-Control-R1 | ecosystem: Host-associated > Plants > Phyllosphere > Stem > Wood/Secondary xylem...
AGGCAACCATATACAGCAGGCTATTGATAATATATAACAATCGATGAACATTACAATGTTATTGTTTTTGTAGTCATTATATAGTTTGATTTGGTCTAATGTCTAATAAATGATTAATCTAAAAGGTATAAATTATTAGTATGAGTTGAAAAAAAAGAAGAAGCTCGGTTGATCTGATAAAAAAAAAAATATACGTTAATTTGTTGATTCGGACAAAACATAATTACCAGTTAATTAATTTTTATTTTTTTCTTTATTAAAATAACATTTATTTGATCATTTTAAAAATTTGTATTGGTCAGCCCATGGACCCTTCTAACCATGTCACCAGCCTTGCTCCGAATTGAGGTTTTACAACTACGGATGTCCGTTAGAAAAAAGAGTTCGAATCCAGCCTATCTTGTTTTTTTGGGTGTATTTCACCTAACCGTTGAAGTTTTTAAATTAAAATGATTTTTTAATATAATATATTTTGATTTATAATGAGATTTTAGTTTAGTTTATAATGATTATTTTTGGTTTAGTATTTTTTTTAAGTTTGGATTGTCGTTAGTTTTTTTTATTTTTATAATATAAAATCAATACCAAGACCAAACCAAATTGATTTTATTTTTATATTTTCTTACTGAAACTATTCAATAAATTTAGAAAACCCATTCGATTATGTTAATTTGGGGCCAATTTTACAAATATTCTAGATAATTCAGTTAATTTGCGGACCCATGCTGTTTTATTGCATGTGTGGGGAATGAGCATGAAATTTCGTTTAATTTATATTTTAAAATAAATCTATTAATACATGTGTTTAGTTTTTTTATGTAAGAATTGTATATTTTTTATATAAATATAATAAAATGTATATCATACATATTTGAATGGTATATCTCTGAGCATAAGACTTAATTTGAATCTTGACAACAGATATAAATTTTATAATATTTTTGTAAGCATAAATCACATGATTTTGTTTGGTTCAAAACATGGGTAATGGAATATAATTATTATTATGAAACAAGAAATTGAGACAATAGCAATGTGAGACTATAGCAATGTGATTGAACAAAGAACAAACGAACAATACATCCACCGGCCTGTTAGACTATTGGGGGCGATTATTCAATACAAATCATCAGAAGAATGAAAAGAGAGTAGGAGGACAGTAAACCACAAGAGGAATGACAAGTAAATAATGGTAATGGAGCCCATCCTCAAGGTTTAAGACCAGCCTTGAGAGCTTGAACAGTGGCAACATCAGTCTTGAAAGCCTTGGCCAAGATGTTATCGTCAATGCTGGTGGCGAAAAGGGTGGTAGGAAGTGATACGGTCCCTGCACTAGCACTTCCGAAAGCAGAGAATGCGAGAGCTGCATTCTGAGAATCCGCGTTGTATTGGAAGTGGACAAGACCCTTAGGGAAGATGAACATGTCACCAGACTGTAGAGTCTGGGTGAAGAGCTTGTTGGTCGTGTCAACGAACCCTACTTGAAGAGAACCATCAACAAGGAAGAGAAGCTCAGCAGAGCGAGGATGAGTGTGAGGCGGATTAGTAGTGCCGGCCGGGAATTGAAGGACTGCATACGAAACACTCTGACCGATAAGAGCCGGGAATTCAGCTGCGCTTGCTTTGGAGACCTTGAAAGCTGAAGCCGGTGGTGCACCAACAAGGGCACGCATGCCAGTGAATGTGAAGAATGCTCCATCAACTGTGGTTAAGTTTAGTGGGGCTACAAAATCAGAAAGAATATCCGGGTCTCCAGAGATTGCCATTTCAGCGACAGCAAATAAGGCTGCTAGCAGTGATAAGAATTTGAAGGTGGAAGAAGCTGAAGCCATGATGAAGAACTTGACGTGAAGAGGTTAGAGCTACTAAAGACGTCGGATATGGTATTTGTGATGATGTGCTTAGGTTTTGGAAGATTTATATATGCAGAGAGAGAGAGAGGAGAAACTAAATGAGAGGCAACCATGAACGGACAGCAGGCTATTGATAACAACAATCGATGAACATTACAATGTTATTAATGTTTTTGTAGCCATTAGTTTGATTTGGTCGAATGTCTAATAAATGATAGATTGTTACAAATATTTGTTTTCTTAATCTGTCTGAAATGGGATTAAAAAAATACAAAATACCATGAGATTTGATCCCATAAACCCGCGATTGAGGTCTTTTACCGAGTATATTTGTTTTATTTATTCGGTATATGTGCTTGTTAATAAAAGCAAATTAAGATATAACAAAGAAAAAAATAGTTCAGATGCCGGCCCATGTTGTTTCTATTGGGGTGGGAATGAACATGAGATTTTTTTTTAATTTATCTTTTGAAATAAATTTGTTAATACCTGTCTAGTTTTTTTTTTTAATATAAGAATTATTTATGATTTATAAATATAAGAAAAGGTGTATCATATATATTTAAATGGTAAATCTCTGAGCATAAGACTTAATTTGAATCTTGAAAATAGAAATAAATCTTATAATAATAATAATAGCAGCAGTAATAATAATAATAATAATAACAATAATAATAACTCTTTGTATACTATCGTGTTCTTAGGAGTATAAAAAAAGAACAAAAGGTCAAGATTGATGGTGTATTGAAAAACAAAGAGAGAGTGAATTGTTATAATCAAGAATTTTTCATAAAAACCAAAAAACGAGAAATTAAATATATAAAACAAAAAAGAATCAGAATAATGTGGGAAAAATAATCAATCTTTTTTTCTCTAAAAACTAAAAAGCTAGTCAGGCCTGGAATGAGCTGCCAATTGGACTGCTAACTCATTCCTTTCTGTCAGCATATCCCTTAGCTGGACAAGTCCCTCATGGATGAGGAGGCGGTAATTTTGAGAGGAGACATGATAGTTAACTTGATTAAAAGAAAACGAGGATGATTTTGTTTGATTTTGTTCATAGCAGCATAGGTGAAAAAGCTTAGGACCATGCTTCAAATCATGAATTTCATGGCATGACTAAAGATGCAATTACACAGCATGTCAAGGAGGCAACTTCTCTTCTACTGAGTCTCACACATCCAACAGTCCAGTCCATGTCTTCTAACGAGTGATTTCAATTGCAAAAAGGAAAACTTCTGTAAAGTTAGAGTACATTCGATGCGAAATTCAGATGAAATTTTAAGCAGAAAATGATCAATATAGATCTCTTCAACTTATGTGAAGAATGTCAGCTAACCAGATTCCCATGAAATGTAACAGAGCTAAATTAATTAATGCCCACTCTTCTTGGAGATTGATTAGACAAAGGGGGAAGGGGAAAGAATCTTCATGACGGGCTCAAAACTGGAACTGCATTTGAGCAGTATATCCAAGATCATTAAGGTGGGCTGCCATGGCCTTGTTCATTGGTGGAGGTCCACACCTCAAAATCTGCAATAAGAAGGTTATTGGTTGTTAATGTCAGGGAAGACGGAGAGCAGGGAGGGAGAGGGAGAGAGGATACCTGAACATCAGGTGCTGGTGGAGGGCAGTGGGATTGAATCATTTCCTTGGATATGAACCCGATGCCACCCTCCCATCCTTCTGGGGGCTGAACATGAAATTTGACATAAATATACAGAAGCATTAGAAGTTAGCTTCATGAAACCAACAAATCATGAATTTAGGAGATTTATAAAACTCTTCACATCGAAAAGGAATGCATCAACCATTGGAGCATCAAGAAAACCACATTAGTAATTGGTCTCCTTTTCTAATGCCCACATAAAAAGCATACAGCAGCTAAATTGTCATTTGCAGTATTAGTTTTGTTTTATTAGCAGTCTTATTGAGATATGCATCTTTCTTACGAGGTGCGGAGAACAAATTTCATTCTTCAACTCAGTGAAGATAACAGAAAAGCAAGCTTTTCAATAAATAACTTGGAATCTAAGAAGAGACGCGACTTGAAAAGATAGGAAGTAAAAAACTGAGAGATTGTGAGAGACAAAATTAATAGTTGGAAAGAAAAGGAAACAAATAACACCTGATTCAGAACATAGTAGACGTTAAATTGGTTAGGAAAAATGATTGCCAGATTATCAATCTCTTCCTGCAAACAAGCAAACAAAGTGGCTTATGCTTATTTAATACATCCAACAAAGAAATGAGAGAGAGAGATTTACCTTCAAAAGAATGTCCTCATATGTGACATTGGCGTAAATAAGATGTATGTTCGTTTTGTCATCTGGGTTTTCTAATATGGCTCTAGTTACCTAAGAAGCTAAAAGAAGAGAGATAAGTAATCAATAAATCAAACTGATAATTTTAGCCAGCTGCAAAATAAGAGATTATTTTAAAAATATATACCTGGAACATGGGAGTAATTCCAGTGCCCCCAGCAATCATTCCAAATGCTGTGACTTGGTTAGGTTGATACTTGAAACGCCCCTAGAAAAATCATATAAATACATCAATTACCAACCTTTTGTGATAAAGTTTCAGACAGCAAGTAAGATGTGATGCGGGCTCTGATAACTGACAAGGTTTACAGTAAATCGGTTGTCAAGAAACCTTACCATTTACGCAAAGCAATGGTAGGAACCATATAAATGTTGCTCCTCAAAATTGAAAACAAACTTTCTAGAGTAAAAGAAATCAAAATCACCTAACAAATACCAAATTGATCTCATAAACTAGCTGGGAAATGTGGAAAATCCTGAGGCAAAGAAAGGCAACAGAGGAAAATAGCTCTACCTTAGGCCCCTTCACGGCCAAGTAATCACCTTCACGCATTTCACGGAAGTGTTGGGACATCCTACCTTGTGGATACATCTGTTTACTTGAAACAACAAAATCAGGATGACAAACCAAAATAGTATTTTTGCAATATCATAATGGAATGAACGAACAGTACAGCCGCGAATCAATCAACCTTTATAACTAGTTCAAAGTATCCAATATCAGAATCCAACGTTGTTGGGGTATACGGCTTGACAACTTCTTCACCGACACTATCCTTTCCCCTGTTGATAACAAAAGGTTAGTTTAGTTATTCCTCGTATCAGCCAACTGAACACAAAAAAATGGAATTCACCAATCAGGCATTCGCTATTGTAGAAATTCAAGACAAAGCGAACCTGCAACTCATATGTTGTCCAATTGGCAGTCCCAAAACTGAATTCGGTGTGGGAAGAGCAAATTTAAACTTGGCCACATTATGACTCAGTTCGGTTCTCTTAACAAGTTTATATTCCTTGAAATTTTCAGGGTCCAAGCAACCTATCAAGACATGACAAGGCATTAATCAATTTGCACAAATCCTGATTTATATCCACAAAGCTTTAAGCTTTGACTCCATAGCCAAGATAACCAATTCTGCATTTACCAATCATAAGAAGCTAAGATTGCTAGTAATTCTAGACAATCTCCAATCCCAACAAATGGATTCTTCTCTTTTTGCACCGAAATTAATCAAACAGCTGATAAATTTGAAAACTTGAGCATTCCTAACACATAATAATTAGACCCACTGAAAAAAACAAAAAAGCTTCAAACTTTATAAACAATCTGCAAAAATAACAAAAACCCAGATACTAAAATACAAAAAAAAATAATACCTTTAGGCTTCTTGGTGATGTAGAAATAAAAAGCAGTGCCAGCACCAATGGCAACAAGAGCCACAGCAATGCTTATCATTTCCACTCTATGAGACTGTAAACTTTCCATTTTGGATCCAACAGGAAGAGAGAGTGATTTTGCTACAAAGGGACAAGCTTTTGCCTCTCTCTTCCCTTCTCAGTAAAATTTTGGCTGTTTGGTGGATTCAGGTAGGACTGGCTCATGGAAGTACTTATATTAGTGCATGAGAAATTTTCCAAAGTCCTTGCTACAGATGATAATAGCTCCAATGCGTTGAATTTTAGATACAGTGAACGGTAAAGTACATTTTGACCGTATAAATTTACCAATACTCCATTATCATCCTTATATTTTAAAATCTTCAATTATTCTTTATTTTATAGTTCCTAAAAACTAAAAAGTTAATAATGGAAAATGCACCTTTTTTTCATTTTTCCTATTGTTTCATGTGATAATATAAAAAAAATGAAAAATAAAACTCATAAGTGAAATTTCTAAAGCAAGATTACATAAGATTTTGATTGCTATTTAATGCTTGGATTTTGAAAATCTATATGCTAATCCCTTTACTTTTGTTGACTCCTTGTTTTTTTTTTATAAAAAATATAGAATAATATTTTTGTGATTAAGAAAAAATCAGTATATGTTCAGCTCAACTGATATTAGTGTCTTCGTTTTTCATTAAAAGATCTCAGTTAATTTAACCTTTATTTTATAATAAAAAAATATATGTTTTTATGTAACAACGGTTAACTAAGTTATAATTGTGGTTAACTAAGTTGTGTTGAAAAATAAGAAAAAAAATAAGTGTGAACACTGGAATGAGAAAAGTGAAGTAGGATAGATTTTATTTCTTAAACGAATTTGGAGTGAAAATTGGAGAGAAATTCAATTCATAGCATTGAAATTTTCTCTTGCTCGTCCTCCAACTATATTTCTTTTACAAATATAACTCTGATTTTTAATCCGTGGTTTCATTGCTCTCAGTTGGGCTCTCAATCTCAACTTTGTCTTGAGACTCTTCTGATTTGCTTGGAGCAGATTCTACTTTGGCAAGCTTGGAGACAAGAAACATTGCCAGATGAGTGTCCCCTGAAACAAAAGAACTCGGACATGAGCAAATGATAATGGAACTTCAGGATTCAGGCATTGAACCGTTGCACCGACATTTTCAAATCAAATACAGAATCATGTCTCAAGAACTTTGCTTAGGTTACATATGCTCAGCTGAAACTGATCTTACAACAACATATGAATGCCTATTTGCTTGATATGCACACAATTCTAATAGAAACTTAAATGAATACCAAGTTAGATTCATGAATACAAGTTATATATCCTATGCAGCTCATAGGTTCCAAGATTATAAGCTCAGCAGCTTTCTGGACTCACTCAAGTTTTGACCTGGTTTTAAGAGTAAAATGACTTGGCGTATGGCAAAAGATATAAAATCATGGTTTCTCAAGCCCTAGGTTACAACCCTGAACTGATAGACGTATCTGTTAAATGCAACTGTCTGCTAGACGTTCCACATCATAAAATCACAATAGCAAAAGAGAACGCAGATTTAAAGTTCAAGTTTCAATTTTAGGCTGACTGACAATTTTTTTCATACTAATGGTTGAGATGAAGGGCAACTGAATTTTGCGTCGACAAATCAAACTGTCAAAACTTTCAGTTTGCCGCAATGATCTAAGTTGTTCAACTAATTTCTCTGCATAACCTCATATTATGATGTATGAAGAGATTTAAGAACCGAAAAGAGAGCACTTTATCACAACTAATCATGGTTGTCAAACCTAGCCCGGCGATTTGACTCAACAAACCTGCAATCCAGAGCATGATGGTCGGATTACAATTTGAGCTAGTTTTGACAGGGGTCCAGTAAACTGATTTGTGACCCATTTGACTCATCTTCATCTGGGCGAAACACTATCGGGTCAAAACTAAAGAATTAAAAAACAAAATAATGTTGTTTTAATAAAAAATAATTCATCAGGATTTATCCGGCAATCCGGGCCCTTAACTGTGTCAGATTGGGGGCTCAGTTGGACAACTATGCCTAAAATAATCATATCCCTAATTACCATAAGAGCAACATTATGATATTAATATCCTTCTCTAGTCTCAGCACTTAGTTAAATTTAATACTGGTCAGACATAGTTCAGAACTCAAGAACAAAAAACATGGATAAAATATATATACTGCAGTATAATAATTATGCAGAAAAACGGGAGAAAATAGTATATCTAGTTAGAGTTAGTACCGAATGTAATACGACTTCCAGGCGATACACTGACAGAAGCTCCAGGTGGCAGCCGTTTCTTATCGATGAATGTTCCATTAGTACTGTCCAAATCTGTGACCACAAGATTTCCTCCCTTGTTCTGAATGCGAGCATGTAGAGCAGACACTGTTCAAATCAGCATGACATTAACAAGGGAAGTCAAAAGTTGGTTGAAGAAATTCACAGACAGGTTGAACCAACACCTGTTGCAACTGGAATCACCATGTCTGCCTTATCGGGGAGGCGGCCAACAGTAACCTCACTCTGGATTAATGGCAGAAAATTGAAGGGTCTTGTTAATTGGTGTATGTTGGAGTAAAATTCAATGATCATGAACAGGGAATAGAGACACTCACAGAAGCTATTTCAAATGCATCTGGCATTTTAACCTTGAAACCTATATGCCCTGAATCCCCATCACCTGTAATTCACATTAGGTACAGCATTGTTTGCTTCAGATTGGGCAACAAACTACATGATCACTAATTGCAACTTAAATCTCATTTATGTGTTGAACAGGAATTATCATCAATCATCGATTCTTGAAAGAAAAACAGAACTCACTAACCAACGGGTACAAGAAGCCATCTTTCTTCAACATCAGTCAAAGTGCTGTCAGCCCCAGAAGCATGTACAGCACCAAGACTCCTTTGCTTCTTTGCTTTAATCCTAACACCTTGTAGCTGTGTGAAAAAGTTCTTAGGAGACTGAAATGTGATTGAATTATGGGCAAGAAGTGAGGCTTTGGAATGAAAGATTGGTGTTGCGAGAGAAGTTGAGCAGCCTGGAAGCTTGGCATGGGAAAGAGACTGTGTAGTTATGTCCATTTTTGCTAACTCTATGACACTATACAAATTAGCTGTTGCCTTTAATGTTGGTGTGGATAAAGAGGTTTTTGGCTACAATGTAGTGGAAGTATGTGGCAGCCATTTAATGTCAAGACAAGGATGTGGATAACCACATCTTGATTTCCTTGGATTTTTTTTGCATCTTTTTACTTCTCTTTGTTCAGAACTCTACTTTCCAGAAAAATCTATCCAATTTGTTCATGGGTCTGTGCCTGGGCCTTGATTCATGATGATTTTGATCTCAAGTTTTTAAGTTCAGATCATCCTGCCTCGTCCAAAACTTTGAAAATACTCTAACAATAATAAAAATATGTAATATTTAGAAAATAATTAAAGACACTACAAATATTTAGAATCAATTTTTTCTTATGATAAAAAGAAAAAAAAACAATTTCTTATTGATAACCTAGAAACCAATTTATCCCATTCGTATGTAAATTCCATGGGAAACTCCTGCTGGGTAGAACTCACACAATCGACTTGGCTTGTTAATCCCAATCTTTTTCATTTTTATCCTGGTTTGTCCCTCGGTTGCTGATGCGAAGAGGGTGATTATAACGTTACAATTTAAAGTGTGTTTTTTGTTATAAAATATATTAAATTTTTAAAAAAAAAAATTATTTTTAACATTAACATATCAAAATAATTTAAAAACAAAAAAAATAATTTTTTTTTGAAAAACCATGTTTCCAACACTGCCTAAAAGAGTGTTTGGGAACGCGGTTTGCACTGTGTTCCCAAAAATTTTAATTTTTTTTTGTTTTTTATTTAAAATATATATTTTTTATATTTTCAGATCTTTTTAATGTGTTAATTTTAAAAATAATTTTTTAAAAATAAAAAGACTTTATCTTAATACATTTCTAAACGAAAAACACTTTTAAATCGCTGTCGGTACCGCAATCCAAAAAAATAGCTTTAATACAGGAATTCAAACTTGCGTTGATCCTTGGCCATAAAAGGAACTGCGCTAATGAACTGGTTCATGAATTGCAGTTATATATCTTTCGCAACTTCCATATTTAGCAAAAGCTAGCTGATAGGAAAGCTATTAATTAATCAATCTGGACCTGGTAGCTTGATTTCATTGTTAATATTAGTTTTGGTAACTTCTACGATAGTTTATCAGTCTGAATCCGATCTCCTTATGTTATGATGTGGTTGATTCTAATAAAGATTTGACAATGAGTTCTTTCAAGGTTAGGATTGGTTTGACCTAGCCAGTAATGGAAATCATTGTGACTGTTTTTTTTTCCCCATTAATTAGGATTAAAACATATTCCTGTAAATATGGCATTGCCATTGATGCCACTACTCAAGGCCAAGCAGCTGGTTGGATCTATGCTATCTCTCAGCTGGGACGACTTGCATGTGGAGTTTTTATCGATCTATATGTTGCCATCATATCAACCATCTCATAGCTAAAGGATTCCATCCACAAGCTAAGTTGTACTTCGACACTCCATTCTTCAAGTTGGTTGCTGTGTTCCTTGGGGTGGGAGTTATTGCAGTTGTTATGATTTGGGATTAATTAAAATAATTCTGCTTAATGTCCATGCAGATATATGAAAACAATATGTGTGTGGCTGCAGACTGGGACTTCGTTTTTCCTTTGTTTGCAGTCACAACGTTAATTAAACACAACATTCTAATTACTTCAGGCAATTCATGCATGCTTAAGCCATAAAGAATATATATATATAAGCACCAACTTAAAATAAAATCCTTCCTGTATATGATCATTTTTCCACTGCTGGACTTAAGGTTTACTAAGATCTTAAGCATGCATTAATGTTTTTGGTTGCTACATTGATCAGGGCTATAGCATGTGATTCGCATAAAATGGACGCCTCAACGGTTAACCCCTGCATGATATTAGTTGCTTCTAATTAATTCGTTATAATTGTAACTTCATGTTTAAGATCAAGAGATCAATTGCTTTGCTATTACAGAAAGAAGTGACTATATATATTAAACAAACTCAATATTCTCTATATATCGATCATTTTTTTGTTTTTTATTAACGTGTGTGTCCGAGCCAGTTTATGCGTTTGTCGACTAATTCCACGGGTCCTGAAATTAACGATCATGTAAACCTCCAGTAACTTTAAAATTTGTAAAACCCGATGTGGCAATCTCTAAAAATCAAATCTAAAATCTGATTAGTACCTTATGCTTTCGATCATTCTTTTGTTGCTTGGAAGTAAGGTGGATCAGATGTCCTTCTCTTCCTAGGCTTTTTTATTTTTCAAGTGTGGTTGACACATGGGTTATCACCAACAGCTGTACATGTGTCCCACAGTCCTAGTGAGTACGCAAGTCTTATATGAAAATGATCATTAGCATGGAACGTTAAACTGACTAAAAAACAACATGTTCAAGGGCAAATGGGATCTCTTTGATTGCCCTGGTCATCCACGCCGACGGTTTGATCTTCGAATTCTGTAGCTGAATAAGATATATAGAGGTTTCCATTTTTATTTACAGATACGTAGGCGCCCCCGATTATCCTTGGAACATATATAGGTTTTGGCATGACTATCATTATCTTTCCCATCCCTCATATTCTCCTGCTTTTTTGGTGGAAGATACATTTCATCACTTGATGTGGTAATAAGTCAAATTTCATTTACAAGCTAGCATGCGACTTTGTTTATAGGTTTTTGAGGAAAATTTTCTACGAGAAGAGAGATTTCAATAAAAAGGGTTACTTACGAAGAAGGAAAATAAATGACATGCTGACATTTCTTTCGATTAACCAATAATGGTAAATATTTATGTAATTAACAAGTTGAGGCAATCGTCCACCATATTATTCAAACTAAAGCTAAAGCACGGGTAAAATTAACTAATTAATTGACTTTGATTACACTCCAACTCAAACATGAACCGACAGTAGGTAACTCTCTATCTCTCTCTCTTTTGTCATATCTGAGACATCGGATTGCCTAATCAACCAGACACTGCTGCTCTAGCTATAAGCTATTTGCCTATATAAACACCCTCCACTGGGTCTAATGATCATATAATTCCAGTAAGAGAAGCAAAGTTTTGAGTTTCACCAATAGTACCTAGCTCCTATCTCCATCCATCTTTCTACCAAGTAGCAAATTTAACTTCACTTTTGGTACGTAAAGCATGGGTGCTTCAGTCCCTGCATCGCCAGAAATTCTTCTGACAATTCTACTCTTTGCTATGAGCTGCCTCTGGGCCTTTCCTGAGGTCGCCGGTTCAAAGCATGCAGGCATTACGAGGCACTACAAGTTCAACGTACGTGTGTGTATATATATACTTTGCGTGTGCTAACACTCAGCGAAGCATTTAGTTTTATGCTTTTGTCTGGCTAGCCAGCTCATCATCATGTTCATATGCAAGTAACATTAATTGTTAACTGCAATGTTCTTTCAGATAAAACTGACAAATGTCACCCGCTTGTGCCACACTAAGAGCATGGTGACTGTTAATGGCAAGTTCCCGGGGCCTCGCGTAGTTGCCAGAGAAGGTGACCGTTTAGTGGTGAAGGTGGTCAATCATGTTCCAAATAATATCAGCATCCATTGGTATGAAAGTGATCGAGTTTTCTGTTGTATGGCACTGTTGTTCATGGATTGATTAACAATGACATGTAGTTAAATTATATCTATATTTGGTGGCAATTAATATTGTTAATGAATTGAACAGGCATGGAATTCGACAACTTCAAAGTGGATGGGCAGATGGACCAGCATACATCACGCAATGCCCTATTCAAACAAACCAGACTTATGTTTACAACTTCACTATTACAGGACAAAGAGGAACTCTCTTCTGGCATGCTCACCTCTCATGGCTTAGAGCTTCTGTCTATGGACCCCTTATCATCTTACCTAAGCGCAACGTTTCTTACCCATTTGCCAAACCCCACAAGGAAGTGACTATCATGTTGGGTAATTATCTACCCTTTTTTTTCATCTTTTCTTCGTATCTTCCAAGTACCCGTTCTAAAAAATCCAATCAAAACCGATTTTATTTTCAAATACAGAATAAATATTTTTAGTTTTATTTTTTAAAAACAGAATAAATATCTAAATGGGTTTTCTTTATTTGATTTCTCGGTTTGAATTTTTAAAATTTTCTAACCAAATCTTCTGATTTAATTTCTCAAGTTGATTTTTTAAAAATTTTAGATTGATTTTTACAAATATTGTACATAATTCAGTTATTTTACTCACCGGTTGTTATCTCCTGCAAAGTCAAACAAGCTAATTAAAAAGACATTTGATTGAATAAACCACAGGAGAGTGGTTCAATGCTGATACTGAGGCAGTGATTAGCCAGGCTTTACAGACAGGAGGGGGGCCAAATGTCTCTGAAGCCTACACCTTTAATGGACTTCCAGGTCCATTGTACAATTGCTCAGAAAATAGTAAGTGATCATAACTCTTTTGGTCACCCAAATTGATACTTCGAAAGCTTATTTTACACAAACACAAACACACACTTGGACATTGTTTTTGTATCATATGTTTATAACTTGCAGATACATACAAGCTAAAGGTGAAGCCAGGAAAGACGTATCTTCTCCGACTGATCAATGCTGCACTCAATGATGACCTCTTTTTCAGCATTGCAAACCACACCTTCACCGTTGTTGAAGTGGATGCTACTTACGCGAAGCCTTTTGAGACCAACCTCTTGGTTATCACAGCAGGACAGACCACAAATGTTCTTCTGAAGACCAAACCCATTGCCCCCAATGCATCATTCTACATGTTAGCAAGACCATACTTTACTGGCCAAGGCACATTTGACAACACAACTGTTGCAGGGATACTCCAGTATGAAACTTCTTCAAATTCGACAGCTTTTAAACCAACCCTTCCTCCGATTAATGCTACAAATGCCGTAGCAAATTTCACAAGAAGACTTCGCAGTCTGGCTAATTCTCGATTCCCGGTGAATGTCCCTCAAACAGTAGACAAGAAATTTTTCTTCACAGTTGGTCTGGGAAACAGCCCGTGCCCAAAAAACCAGACATGTCAAGGGCCTAATGGCACGAAATTTTCAGCTTCTATGAACAACATCTCCATGGCTCTCCCTTCATCAGCACTCCTTCAATCCTATTTTTTCAAAAAATCAAATGGGGTTTACACCTCTGATTTCCCAAGCTTTCCTCTCCATCCATTCAACTACACAGGGACCCCACCAAATAATACTCTTGTGGCCAACGGTACCAAGCTTGTAGTGGTACCATTTAACACAAGTGTGGAGGTAGTGATGCAGGGCACTCGTATTTTCGGCGCTGAGAGCCACCCTCTCCATCTTCATGGCTTCAATTTCTATGTTGTTGGAGAAGGGTTTGGAAATTTTGATCCAAATAATGACCCCAAGAACTTTAACCTTGTTGATCCTGTTGAAAGGAACACTGTTGGTGTGCCTACTGCTGGTTGGGTGGCAATTCGTTTTCATGCAGACAATCCAGGTCCGTAGTACTATTTCTTAACAATAATGATAATAATAATAACAATAATAATTAATGAGTTAAAGCACACCCTTTCCTCTTTCATTCTGTTATTTTTAGGATTTTCATCTATTCTACCAACGTTTTCTTAATCATATCGACATAATTAATGTGTTGTGACGCAGGAGTATGGTTTATGCACTGCCACTTTGATGTCCATTTGAGCTGGGGGTTAAGGATGGCATGGATTGTCTTGGACGGAACACTTCCCAGTCAGAAGCTCCCTCCCCCACCATCTGATCTTCCCAAGTGTTGACCAATGCTAGCTATGATCATGATTTTTTCTTCTGGGTTGCAAATTCTAACTTAAAATTTTGTGTTGCTGCTGCTTTCCTATTGTTTTCGTTGAAAAGTTGTTAGTTGCCCACCAGCATTCCTATTGGACTTCTCTGTATTTCTGGCTTGCCATTCTCCAAACCTGACTATCGAGCTCACTGGAAAAGAAAACGTGGAGGAGGTTTTGTAATATATTACAGAGTTCATTGCGCTCTTCTTTGGAGCATAAATAAAAATTGTTCATTGATGAAATTACAACCCTCTCTCTCACTCATCTCATTTTCTCACGTATATATCCTTTATTCACCAACGAGCGTTTGCTGGAGAATGAAAAACTGTACTTTTGACACGTCATCCGTGCCCTTGTCTATGAATGACCAGCAAACTATGACCCCTTTTTTTTTTACGAGGTTGAATTAATTTTTTTTTTTATGGGATGTAGATCAGAAAGCTTTAAGTTTTTTATCCGTGAAAGAGAAAGATATAGATTTGATATTTAATAATCACTATCTTTTAAAAAAACTATACTAATAATTATTATGACTACTTTCAAAGGGTTTTTGTTTTTTTTCTCTTTTCTCTAATAAAACAACAAAGAAGAAGAAAAACTATGTTTAAGAAATTTTTTTAAGGAAAATGGAAAATTATAATACTACTACTGGACGCGTGAATAATTAGATTTGTTTTAACCTTGCTTCATATATAATTAAAGTTAGAGCTCCATGCAGCAGCAAAACTATCACTGTGCTTTATGGTGAAAGCTGGTTACTTTCGAATCTCTCCCATCCCCTGAGACCTGAAATAAATCCATGCAGCAGACTTGGTTTAAAGTATACACCAAACATGAATTGAAACTAACACACCAGCATCCACAGAACAGGGACATTCGCTAGAGCTGCTCTAGGCAGACATGGCAACAAGTGCCCTTTGTGCTCCTACTTGATAGTCCAGGCATGGAAAATGGGAGTAAAGAGTGCAGAAAGGAAAGGAATTTCAAGTAATGAAGGCTGTTTCTCTCTATTTGAGAAACACAGAATCTGTTAGCATGTTAAAAGGGAAAAGGGAAAGGGAAAATTTCACAAGCCATGTTCCATACATACTCAGAACATGAGTAAACAACACAGATTATGGTTATCAACATGACAGCTTACAATACATACCCGCAATCTACCACCAGTTCAAACTGAAAAACATGGCAGGCCCTCCTATGTTACACAACGTTTTTTTGTTTTCTATTCTGCATTTTTTTCCGTCTTCACCCTCATTTACAAAGATCAGCTGGATGTCCAGATACTAGGTTCTTTGTCGGACTCTTCGGCCATTGGTGTCACAACCATCTGAAAGTTGGGCCCATACACTCCGTGACTTTCCACCCTCACTGCTGCAATCCTCCTCACAACCTGCCACCGTCTTCAGTAACTCTGATTGCAGTGATGGGCAGTTCTCCTTGAGGTAGGTAAAGCCATCTGACCGCATTACAGCTGCAGTGATGATGCCCAAAGGAGATGAGAAAACCGTATCAAGCACCAACAATTCATCATATATTGAACAATGAGGCATATCTATACATCTTAAATTTCCAACTGTGCAGTTCATTAATAGAAGGAGATACAGATATATAATGTACACCTGTGGTTAATAGCAATAGTTTGCATTATGTGATGCTTTTAAGTTTCAAGTGAAAACCTTGACACATTACTCCAGTGGGAACATTTGCTTCCCTTGTAAATACCACATCATTTACTTTTGTCCTCATTCCTCGTTATCTTTCCGTACAAGTTGGGCACACTATGAAGAGCTACATTTTAGATGTGCGAATTTAAGACAATTTTGCCTGGCTACACAGATGTATGAAGTGGAACATGATTGCCAAGCAGTTAATCTATGCCCTCCAAAGCTACATCAAAACAAGGTTGATGTGATTGATGTGAGGCCCTTCTCCTACCACCACCAAGTGGTAACTTGGCAACATATTTATGCAGAGGACTTGTTTTTTTACAGTTCTTCACAGCTGGATTTCACAAAGGCCCTTAGCCTATCCCCTCAATTGACACTGTTTATTTTGACAGTCATACAATCCTCTAAATAATGAATGGTAAGGGAAATTCAAAAGGGGAGACTAGAAATTACCTGCAAGGTTTTCAGCAGCGAATTTTAGGCAAACAGCTTTCAACTCTGTTGCGTGATGACAGTCAGCCAAGGCAAGGATGCTGGAAACAGAATTCACAGATATATCCTTGCAGAGATGAGACTCGCACATCAGTCTGAGTCTGTCCAGACCATACCTGTCTGCTGCAGCTAGCAGCTTTGTTGTTAATGTTTCAGACACGGAGCAGACAGGAGAAGAGCTAGAAGTCACCATGTCCACATCTTCAGTGAGAGTATCTCGGTATATGAAGTGCAGCATAGCCTGTAGGGAATCACACAAGGAAATAAATAAACACGGAAAACCAACAAGAACACAAATCCTGACCCAATATGCCTTTAAAAGATTCGATCTTATGGGAATAAAAATCACCTTGAAAACCACAGGTTCCAGATCAGAAATGACAATCTCTTGTTCATCTTCCTCTACGCCATCATCAAAAAATTTAGATCGAAAAAAAGGAGATCGGGCAGAAAACACCAACTTGTGAGCATGGAATTTTTCCCCTGCCACGTTAAAAATAACATCTGAACCTTCCATATTGTCGAGCAGCATGCCAAAATGAGCTCCTATATCAGACTCTGGAACCTGAATTGAGTTTAACTGGGAACTATTTGTTGCGGAAACTACTACTCCAACAGTACAATTAATTTTCAAGCAATCATCCTTAAGGTAATCCGATGTTTCAAGCATTGCTCGTCTGAAAAATCGCTTGTAACCCCTATATTAAAGAAAACAAGACAGTATAAACATCTAAGTCCAAAAGTTGCCATTGAATCATTTCAAAATAAGTACCTAGCCTGTCTCAAATATATATCTCAAAAGTCAGGAAAATTGGGAGGTTGAAATTCAAATATATTGAACATTTTACATATCCACACCAAACAGGAGGAGGCAAATGTACGGAAATAATAGAGATAAAGCAGGGAAGAGGGTAAAAAAAGGGGGCCACTTAAATAAAATGAATCAAAATTTTAGTCTTAACTCTCAAGTCAATGCAAGGAAGATGACATAAATGCAGAAGAAACAAAAATAAAAGATTAGCCACGACTATTGTTGAAGCTATGCAAAATCATACTAGAAAGCTGGGATGGAGCCCTGGTACCATAAAGGTGCACGATCAGTGCTTTCTGTTTCTGACAGTTAATTAAACTTCAACACCTGTTCACAGAAAGTATACATAGAGAAAGTGGAACGCTCTGAAGAAAAATAATTAACAAAGGAATGAAAACCATTAAAGAGAAAGAAAACAAGAAAGTTAAATAGAGGAAAAGCAGGATGCAAAAGAAACCAGATCCAAAGACTTCAAAAGTGTTTTAGAGTAAAACATATAATAGGAGTGCCCAGATTATCTAACAAACTCAAAGTAAGATGCTCAACCACAAACTCCACATCACACTGTGGAATAACATCCCAAGTTCAAGGTGTTCTTCTTTACCTAATCATCAATGCCAAACGTCCATCAATTAGAGAGCTGATTTACATTTTCAATTGTATAAGTTCTCGAAAATCTTTTCAAGGTAAATATTAACATCGATGAGACTAACCCTTATAAGCTAGAATGGAATGTAAAGAGAGAGAATATTCAGCACCCTAAAATGTTCCTAAATTTTCAGAAGAGTCAAGCAGCATTTAACAGTCTATGTTATCTGGTGTGTACTTTCTATACTTCAAGAGTGATTTCTACAGAAGGCATGCTAATCACAGAGTTGTTACAGAAGTAAAAGTTGTCATTTCCATCTTAATATGGGTCCATGACTACTATGACCTCTATGATTTCAGAATTGGAGACAGAATCACAGAGATTAGTTATACCTTAAAAATTAATGGAGTGAAGAACAGGTTCTGAATTACAAACAATATCCTTTCAAATTCAGTAGAGGTGTAGAACCTGGACTACACTGACTAAAGATCTCCTTACACGTAACTTTTTTCAATTCAAAGAAGACCATCAAGCTCTAGCATTAAACAGCAAACTTATAGGAATTAGCCCCTTAGCTCTATACTATAAGACAAAAAAATCCTCTCCAAAGGAAAAGAAATTTTACACGTCACATGATGTCTGATTAACCAATAGCACAAATTCAACCATGAATAATTAATACAAACACCAGTTAGACCAAAAGGCTTTCAATATACACCAAATAATATCATCATAAAAAAATGCTTCAGAAATTCCAAACATGTTTACAGAAAAAATACAAACTAGAGCAGTATCTATATGCTCTCTCACAATTTATTCCTCTTCTCTTCCTCATTAAATAAACCGAACCAAGGAACAATGCTATTCAACATCAACAACACCTAACGCATCACTTGAGCATTTCTATACAGAACTATTTCATCAAACTTCATCGAAAAGCAATCGATCAACCACGTAACAAAACAATACACCATTTTAACCGGGTAACAAAATCCAACCAGAACCAAATTTTACATGAAAAAACAACTTGTACACCACAATTCTTCTTACTTGTCATCTCACATAAGCTAATCACATAAAAAAAACTCTAAGAAACCAATCCTATGCAACATATCAAGAGCTAACCCTCTCAAAAACCAATCAAACACGCGAAAAACAAACACACCATCACCCACATTAACAGAAAGAAGCGCTCTTTTCAACACCAAGTCAAATTACCACACGCGATCGCAACAATCAACTATCATTCTCCTCACGCAACCCCATTGCTTCTAAAAAAACCAATCAAACCACAAAACACAAAGCTGCCACATCAACAAAACAAAAACAAAAAAAAACACGAAATTTAAACTCAAAAATCAAATTTATTACCACATACTACCGCGATACTTCAACGTATAAGGCCCACCCTCAAGCGACCGATCAAAATGACTATGAACTTTATGTTTTCCTTTCCCACTCTGATCAACAAGCGTCAATTCAAACAAAGCCCTAACATCCGTCCCCTCGCTAGCCAACGCGATAAAAACGGACACATAAGCTGAATGATCTTCCGGATTTTTCCCATCTGGGTAAAAATAAATCGCCCATTGATACCCTCCCACCGTAAAATTATCGCTCGCGATGTGTTTTCCTACTCCCATTCCTTTCGCCAGTGAATAGCCTTGTATTACGAACTTGTGAGAGCCGTTTACCGTTTCGGTTACGGACCGGGAGGTTGTGGGCGAGACCAGTGGGTTCGGTTCGGTCATATTGACAGATTGTTGTTCATGCAAATTAGGGTGTATCTTTTTTTACGATTGCAGAGAGACTGGAGATTTTACAGGGTGGGAGGAGGAGGAGGAGGAGGAGGAGGAGGGTCTAGAATACTCTAGTTGAGGGGATAAAAAGGGGTGGGGGAAATGACTGTTGCTGGCTTTAAGGAAATTGGTTTTGGTGACGTGGTGGTGGTTTATTGGGTGGATGATGGTAAGAAAGTCAATATTATTAAACCAATCCGGCCTGAAAATTAATCCGGTCCAAGAATTAACTGGAACTCAATGTATATATAATTCTTGATTTGCTTAAAATCTTGTTCGATTTATAAAAATAAAATAATATTGTTTTAATTTAGAAAAACAAGATAATATTTTTTAAAATTAATTCAAATTAACTTATCCAGAGTGTTAGTCTAATGAGATGCCAAGCAGGTTTATTAACTCTGAAGACGGTTGTTTTTTTGTTACGTGGTGTAACGGTTACCTTGTTTATCTTATTAACAGTCTTTTTTGGAATATAATAATAATTATAATTTAAAATGTTTTTTATTTAAAAATATATTAAAATAATTTTTTTTATTTTTTAAACTTATTTTTGATATCAGCACATCAAAACGATATGAAAATATTAAAAAAAATTAACAAAAAAAAAATTAAAATTTAAGAAAACGCGGTTTCAACTTCATTCCCAAACCATTTACACCGTATTCTCAAATGAGACCTTAGAGTCTGTTTGCGACCGCGTTCTTAAATGAGATTTTAGAGTTTGTTTGAAAAAGCTGTTGAAACCGCATTCCCTTAAATTTTAATTTTTTTTACTAAATTATTTTAATATTTTTAAATTGTTTTATTATGTTAATATCAAAAATAATTTTAAAAAAATAAAAAATTTTATTTTAATATATTTTAAACAACTATACCTGTAATTTCAAACAAACCAGCGAGGTGGGATTTCTAGCAAGGATTATTTACCGTGGGGTCACGGATGTTTCATAATTAATTAATAAAGAGGCAGAGTCAATTTTCTTATGCTTATAGGCTACTTTAATTAGGCTCGGAGAAGAACATTACTTAAAAATTCATTAGTAAACTCGTTAGCCTTGAGAATTAGGTTCGTGAGTAAGCTTCTCACCTCTAATAAGCCGCCATCGATGACTCTTCAGTGGTCAAATACATTAAGAAGATATTTTCAAAACATATTTACCCATGAATTTTTATGATGAAACACTCTTATAATGTTTATAATTTTTATAACTTAGACTGTTTTTTTTAATATTTTTTATTTTTTATTTTTTTTTACATCAAAATTATAAAAAAAAACATTTAAAGAATATTAATTTAATACTAAAAGCTATTTTAAAACTGTTTAACAACGAACAGGTGAGAATGAACTCTTTTAAAAGATAATCTCTTGGATTACTCCTGCTCCCCCCTCTCATGGCCACCTCTAATTACACTAGCATGAATGAGAATTTAAAAAAACCGAGTTACCAAAAAAAACAAGAAAAAATTAATTAAAAAAACTAAACCGGAAAGAAAAACCGAAAAAATCAATTGAAAAGTATATAATAACATCTTAATTTCGTTCGATTTTGATTTTAAAAATCTAAAACAGACCTAAAAAAACCAACAAAAACTCAACTATATAAAGAAAATGTGCTATGAAAAAGTTAAAACATGAAACCTAATAGATTGATTCAGGGAGTGCCTAGAAAACCATCTGATTCAATGAAATTTGGTGAAGGACGACAACAATGAAGGGTGCTGAGAAATGTAATTGTATCAACACGCCATTATATTCCATGCAGCACATCTTGTGCATCACATGTTCAATTCGAATTGTCGTTTTTATGTGAGGGAGGCTGGTTTGGTTTAAAAACCCTAAAAAAAAGACTAAAAAAATTATTCTATTAAGAACCTAAAAAAAACAAGCAGGTTCTGGTTTCCAATTTTCAAAGAAAAAAACCAAACAAAAACCAATTCGATTTGAATTGGTTTTTGGTTTGATCTATGTCAAGATTTCTAGAGATTAAAAAATCCGGTTTGATTACATTTTTTAACCCAAACCAGACTTATGAACACCCCTGCTAGCAGGCTTAGCACCAATAGCTTTATTGATACCAATAACGAGTTTAAAGGAATGTTTGAGACAGTCATAAAAGTTATTTTTTCAAGTGTTTTTTACTTGAAAATATATTATAATCATAATTTTAAAAAATATATATTTTTGATATCAACATATTAAAATTATTAAAAAAACAAAAAAAATATTTTAAATAAAAAAATTTAAAAACATAACAAAACAGTAGTTATATTTCTCAAAACTTCATTCCCCCTCCTAGTACCAATTATCAAACACCATACTCAAATATATATTTTTTAAAGTTTTTTTGATAAAAAAATAAATGTAAGATGAATCTATTTATAATTTCTTTTAAATAGTTATATTTCATTACAAAATAACTAAAAAGGCTCACTTATTTGCTATGTATTGTGAGGATAAACAATGTGGATTCAAACAATATACTGGTCATTTTATCCTTTATTGCAATTGACAGTTGCTTTGAAAGTGAGAGTAAAGTCGTCTCAAGTGTTACTTTTAAATTAATCAGGGGTAATTTAGTCATTCCATGTTGCCTTAAAATTGACCTTCCGTACAATGATTTTTATGTATTTTCTCTTTTATTTTTTGCACAGTTCCAGCTCAAAAATGTTAGCCATGAAAAGAGTTTTAGTCTTTACACAATTTTTGTATAGTACAATGACATATAAACCTTTGACTAAAAAAATAAGGCTGGCTTGGAAGGGTATTTTTGTCTTTATAAAATAGTTTTTTTGTAATATTTATATCATTGGGTCCTGTTTAGTAATATGCATTTTTAAAATATTAAAAATTCAATTACAGAGGCTGACAAGTGTTGTTCAAGCGTCTGCATGTCAATGTCCCGTGCACCATTCTAAAAGCGCATGGGGCATATTATGGTAGCCAAAACTTGCCGACCGTCAAAACCTGCCGACCGTCGTCTTATTCTACGCGTTAGGTGGTGTCACGGCTACTAAAAAGACATTTGTGGTCATGATAACGGCGGTTCAGAGTCTATTATATTTTTTCTCCTCCCTTTCTTTTCTCTTTCTTGGGCCTTGGTATTTGTATAGAGCCTTTAAAAAACCAGTTGTCTCCACCAGTTTTTATTTGTTTTGAATTTGGTTTTTATTTTTTTATTTCTTTTTTTTATTGTTTTTTGAAGGTTTTTTTTTCCATTTCATCCCCCATTAATTAATTTCATTGCATTTTTATATCAAATCTGATCCCAAATTTTTTTATTGCTATTGTTTTATCCTTTGCATTATTTTTTTTCTTATTTTGTCCTTTAAAATTTAATTTACTTTTTTTTATTTCTGATTTTGGTCCTCATTTTTTCTATTGTTCTTTTTTTCTATTCTTTTCGTCATTTATTTTGTTTTTCAGTTTAATTTGTGTTTAGTTTCTTTCAAATATTTTATGTGCAAGGTTTAGTGCTTGTTGTTTTAATTTTATTTTTTTATGATTTAAAATTTTGCATTATAATTTTTTCGTGTTTTAATTTTATTTTTTTATGATTTAAAATTTTGCATTATAATTTTTTCGTGTTTGCCTTTCACAGGGTAATCTCAGTCTCATGATCTGATCCACCAGTTTTTATGATGAACCCGGTTTAAGTGCGGTCTTTTTATAAATCCTTTTTTTAAATTGGTTTTTTTCTCACTCTTCTCTCTCTTTTTCGCTAGAAATTTGCTCATGACCTTAAAAAAACAATTATGACCTCTGGTTTGTGATTTGATCAATTTTGGCCCTTTTATCATGATCGTTGTTTATTTGACTTTTAGTACTTTTTGAAGTTTTTTTTTAAATTTCATCCTTAAGTATTTTATTCAATTTGATTTTTTAATATGATTTGATCTATCTACTTGTGATTGCTCTATTTATGTGTTTTATACTTTTATTGATTATTATGTTTTTGCAATTTCATCCCTTCTGATTTTGTTGCATTTGTTTTCTTAAATCATATATGGTCATGACTTTTTTTATTTTTGTATTCTTATCATTTTCTTTATTTATCCTATTCTCAATTTTGTACATAAACATTTAATTTCATTTGATTTTATATCCAGTTTTGGTCTTAATTCTTTTGAATTTTTTTATTTTCTTAGTTTTTTTCCAATTTTTCCCCTAATTATTTTCTTTCATTTTTTATATCATATTTGGTCTGTATTGTTTGTATTTTTAATTGTTTTATAGTTGAATATTTTATTTTGTTATTTTTTCATGGTTCCTTTCCAACAATGCAGTCTTTTATTGAAAATTAATGGTTTTTTTTTCAAATTCATGATTAGGCATTTTATTATTAAGTCACGAGCTTCATTCTCTATTTCACTTTTTTTTGTGTTATCTTGATATCATATCATTAGTAATAGGTTAATGAAGTTAACTATGGTTGATTTAGATTTTGTTTCCTCAGTTTTTTTTACATTTTTTTTTTATATAATTTTGTCATTGAGCTATGTGGTTTTTTCACTCTTCTTTATGCAGCGTTATTTTGAGTACAAGTTAGTCAAGTAAACCCATGTTAACTTACATTTTATTACGAATTTTTTTTTTATTTAAGTCTAGTTTTTTTTGCTAAGTGCTTTTTTTGGAAATCCAGTTCTTTTTTTTGTTTCGGTCTCATGTCATGAGTGGCAAATTGGTCGAGTTAACCTGGGTGGACTCGAATTCTTTTCTCTATTTGTTAATGATTTGTTTTTTAATTTCATCATTTTACATTAAATTATTTGACCTTGAACTTTGTTATTAATTGACATCTATTATTGTTTTGTTATTTCGAAAGCAGGTTTGGTCAAGCTAACCCGAGTCAATTTATATTTTTTTTCAATATTTTTTTATTTAACTTCAGTCTTTTTGTTAGGTCCTTGTTTTGTAAGTATAATTTTTTTTTTACCCTGATTTTATGTCGCTGGTGGCAAGTTAGTCGGGTTAACCCAAGTTGATTCAATTTTATTTTCCCTGATTTTTTTATAAGTTTATTATTTTGTATTAAATTATTTATCCTTAAGCTTTGTTATATGTTTGGTTATTCCGAGAGCAAATTAGTAAAGTTAACCTGAATTTTTTTTTGTAGGTTCTTCTTTTAAATCTTTTTTCTATCTCGATCTCATATCGCAGGTTGTGAGTTCGTTAAGTTAGCCGTAGTTGACTTACGTTTTTTTTTATCATTATATATTTTTTATTTTTTATTTGACATTATGTTATTAGGTATTGAATTTTATGATTTTTTTTATTTTTATTTTTGCAGGTTATTTAAATCTTATATTCTAAGTTGTATTTTAGTAAATTTAACCAAATTTATCTTGAATTATCACTGTTTAAATATTTTTTTTTATGTTGAAATAATTTAGTCTGGTTAACGATGTTGCACAAGCCACCTCTATAATACTTTTTTGAAATAAATACAAGAGTTACTGAATAAAAAATTATTAATTCAAATTTCAAGTATAATATAATATAATTATATAATTTAATATTTTATTCCAAATTAAATTTAAATTTATTTATAAATTCAATTGAATTTCATCCTTCAAACAAGTGTTTAAAAAACAGTCCTCGGCTCTCTCTCGCCCTCCCTCACTCGTCTCCATCGTTTTGACTGTACGGTCTCCGCCGCAGAATCAGCAATACTATCTGACGATGATATCAGCAGAGGAAGCTCTCCAAACCATTCTCAAAGTCGCTCAGCGTCTGCCACCTGTCTCCGTTCCACTTCACGACGCTCTTGGCAAAGTCCTCGCCGAAGATATTCGCGCCCCCGATCCTCTCCCTCCTTATCCTGCCTCAGTCAAGGTTTTCATTAATTAATTAATTAATTAAGACTTTTAAAACGATTAATTTTCTTCTTTTAATAATTTTTTTTCTTTAAAGGATGGATATGCAGTGATAGCATCAGACGGACCCGGAGAATATCCGGTTATAACAGAATCAAGAGCCGGAAATGATGGACTTGGTGTTACCTTAACTCCTGGAACCGTTGCTTATGTTACTACCGGAGGTAAATTTTATGATAACAGAATCCGGTGATGGGTTTTATTTGTATTTTTGTTCAAATTTTAATTATTTTGTTTTTAGGACCGATACCTGATGGAGCGGACGCAGTTGTCCAGGTTGAGGATACCAGAAAGGTCAAAGACCCTTTGGTTGAGCGAGTGAAAATAATGGTACAGACTCGCAAAGGCGTTGATATTCGTCCTGTGGTATGGTTTTGAATATTAGGGTTAGAATTATGTGTACGAACATTACGTGGAATGAAATTGGCTGTAAATTGTAATGTGGCTTCCTTGTGGTCGAAATTCACATAGAAATGTATTTTTTTAGTTAATAACTAGTGTATTTTGGCAGGGATGTGACATTGAGAAAGATGTTGTGGTATTAAAATGTGGAGAAAGATTAGGTGTTTCGGAGATTGGGTTGCTTGCTACTGTTGGTGTAATGATGGTGAAGGTATTGTTTTGCTTCTCATTTTTATGACTGATTAATATGTTCATCCAGAATATGAGAGATTGTGCTGTCATTTAGGTATATCCTATGCCTACGATTGCGGTGCTTTCTACTGGAGATGAACTCGTGGAGCCAACAACTGGTGTTCTAAATCGTGGCCAGGTATTATATTTCTCTGGAAACTTCAACTCGGTGGTTGAAGCTAAACGCAGCAGTGCCTAAGATAATTCAATGCAAGGAGGGGAAAATGGGCTATAACGACCATGCATTAGGACAGTGAATTCACTGAAATCATGTAAAATTTAAGTAAATTACTGACTGATTTAGGTAATTGAAATTTCTTAGATTGAGAAATCTCTTATTCTCTTTGCATACTTTATAATAGATCCATGGCAAAGAAATTAAACACAAAAACATGTGGATTCAGATGTTATTCTACTTAAAGAATGGACCTTTTGGATTGAAAATGATTATTTTTACTGTAAATAATTTTATAGGTTCATGGATTTGAGACTTTTTTTAGAACTGGTTGCTATTTTATTTTTCCTAGCAGCATAAATATTTAGGCACTTTGTAGAGAGCAGTTGCCATGTCTTACCATTGATGTTACTCCAGTAAACTACCATATTGGATTCATCAGAATTGGTTGCAGGATGGCTATTTAGCATGAATAAAACCATCTTTTATTCCAATTCATAGACAGATCCCTTTGTTTTCCATCAATGTTACACAATATTTTCCATGTGGTTTGTGTTTCTTAAGTTAAAAAATTTATCCTATTCAGCTCTGTGTAGATTAGGGACTCCAACCGTGCTATGTTACTGGCAGCTGCAATACAGCAGCAATGCAAGATTCTTGACCTTGGAATTGCTCGAGATGACAAGGAAGAACTTGAGAGGATCCTGGATAAAGCCTTTTCTGCTGGGATTCACATTCTTCTGACTTCTGGTGGTGTTTCCATGGGAGACAGGGATTTTGTGAAACCATTGCTCGAAAACAGAGGGACCGTACATTTTAACAAGGTAAATTTGTGTCCATTTGTATGCTTTTTTTATTATTTTACTTTGGCAGTGTTTTGTTTTATAAATATATGTTCTGAGGTTTAGTAGGTCCAGATTAAGTGGTGATAATTGGAAGAAATAAGTGTTAAGCTACAATCAATTCTACATCATGTTGTTTTGGTGTTGATCATCTCCAGGTTTGCATGAAGCCAGGGAAACCTTTGACATTTGCTGAAATCAACTCGAAACCAGCTGACAATATTGCATCAGGGAAAATTCTGGCTTTTGGATTGCCTGGAAATCCAGTGAGCTGTCTAGTTTGTTTCCATCTCTTTGTAGTCCCTGCCATCCGCCTTGTAGCTGGATGTGCAAATCCTCATCTTCTGAGGTTGCTGAGACTTCTAAAACATTTTTCTTCTTTTCTCATACTTACTCCAATTGCAATTTCTTTCAACGTTGGACTGCAATTTAGAGTGATTGATTTGACTATGAGATTCTAATTTACTATCTCTTACTCAGAGTGCAGGCTTGTCTTCACCAGCCCATAAAGGCAGATCCAGTGCGACCGGAATTTCATCGTGCAATTATTAGATGGAAGGCCAATGATGGATCAGGCAATCCTGGGTATGTTGCTTAGAGATATTGCCTTTGGATGTGGGGCCCTGGAGGGTTGGGATTCAGTTGGATCCAACTTGTTCCTGACTTCCTCTGGGTTATTTGGTTTTCCCAGTATAAGAAAGACTCAACTGTATTAAAATGTGTCCCATTCTTGTGGATATCAGATTTGTTGCTGAGAGCACTGGTCATCAAATGAGCAGTCGGCTTTTAAGTATGAAATCAGCTAATGCTTTATTGGAGTTGCCCGCAACAGGCAGTGTGATTCCTGCCGGAACTTCTGTCTCAGCCATCATAATTTCTGATTTAACTAGCACTTCCAGTAGTGAGATTGGCTTATCATCAGATGCAGCTTCTTCAGCACAGAGAAATACTTGTAGAGAAACAATTGCTGGTGAGACCTTGAATGGTGAGTTCAAAGTTGCTATTTTAACAGTGAGTGACACTGTTGCATCAGGGGCTGGGCCTGATCGAAGGTATGGTATCGCATGCTGCTTTTTCCCAACATTTTAGCATCAACTGCACAGAAGCTGTTACTTACTTGATAGACTAAGCACTGCTATTAGTTTCCTTGCCATCACAAAACATATTATTCAAATATGGTGATTTGCATTGTTTGAATATGCAACCACCTACCTCATGAATTTTTGTGAATGAACAGATTTAAGGTGCTTGTGGCTGTTTCATTACTTTTAAATTGAATATTGATCAATATCTTAAGGTAACAGACCTATATGCCAAACCAAACTTAATGACACTCTGGTAGTGTTTGACATTATGATAATGATTGCCTTTTAAAGTGCTTTTCGCTTGCAAATGCATCAAAATAATGTTTTTTTTTTACATCAGCACATCAAAACGATCTAAAAACACTAAAAAAATGAATTTGAAGCAAAAAAATTCATTTTTTTTAAAGCGTGGCATGGCCACGTAAACAAACACACCCAGACGGTTCAAATTGTATGTATTAATGCATCTAGATACACCTGTCTGAATAATTATTTCAGAAGGGTCACTTAATTGATGCTAAATCAAAAGAGCGAAGTCAATATTGCTCCTTGTCAGAGTTAAACATGGAAAGCATTGAGTACTTTGCAACAGTGTTTTAAATAATAGCTAGGTCTGCAAGCCATATTGATGGGGTTCTCTTGTCTCAGCAAGTTGTTTTGATGACTTTAGTTGAAACCTACAAAGAGGAGGATAGGATATATCTGCAAATCAAGAAGAGAAAGAATATAATAAAAAAGGTGAAATGGTGTCCCATTCCTTAACATCTGCTAAATACACCTGCAAAAATTCCTTTGAAGTAGAAAACCATGAGGAAGGTATTCTATACCATAACCGCTTTGGGAAGGAGTGATTTCTGACTTTTTTTTAAAGAAGTTTTTCTTTTCCTGTCCAGATCCTCCTAACTACAATGATCACGAGACTTCTTGGTAGATTATTGTCCTCATTGATACCAAATGAATACAAAAACTTCCACCAACTCAGAACCATCCATTTCTAACCACAAAAACCGAAAGGTCTTTTCCAATTATTTCAAGTCATTGAGGCCTGTTGGAACTTGGATTTGTTTCTCTCTGTTGCTAAAACACATTGCCTTGAAATCTTAGTCATCTCTTAATATTTTTCCATGCATATTTTATCCCCTTCTTGCATACGATATTTCAACTTTAAGTCCCTGTTCTTGCCCCAACAAATTCTCAATGCCTATGGTTCCACCCATTCATTGGAAGTTGTTATCTTGAACTATTTACCCCAAACCTTCTTCTTTTCGAACATGTACATGTTGCTGAACTGAGCACACAACTATGATTTTCATAAGGGATGTAAAATTATATCCTTGACGTGGATTTTAGATTCTGACTTGCTTGTCTATGGTGTCATATCAAAAAGATTGAAGTGTGGACTGTTATGAAACCTAGCTTTGCCAGTCTGGAGAAATTAGACTGTTTGTCCTTTTCTTGTTGGGAAAAATGTGTTTGTTTAAATTGATCGAGTTTAGAATTACAAAGAAGTATTATGAATTTCTATTTCTATGTTCCGGGGTTTATCTAAGCTCTGAAAGTTGAATAATCTCAAAAGGGTTTGGACATTTGCAGTGGCCCCAGGGCAGTGTCAGTTGTAAATTCCTCATCAGAAAAATTAGGAGCAAGAGTAGTTTCAACAGCTGTTGTCCCAGATGATGTGAGCAAAATCAAGGCTGTTGTGCAGAAATGGAGTGATACTGATAGAATGGATCTCATTCTTACCTTAGGTGAGGTTCTTCATAATTCTTTACCTTGCCAAATTCTTAAGTTGAATGCATCACAATACTGCTTCTTCCTTCTTCTTTTCTCGAGCCTTTTCCCCTTTTCTAATGTTATTTTATTTAATGAAGGTGGCACTGGCTTTAGCCCCAGAGATGTGACTCCTGAAGCAACCAAGGAGTTAATTGAGAAGGAAACGCCTGGCCTTCTATATGTCATGATGCAAGAGAGTTTAAAGGTACCATAACACCTGCCTTCTTTTATATATTACTAATGTTTAAATCCATGAGGTATGCTATTCATTTACTCCGAAAATGGTGGTGTAAATTGGAAACTCAAAGCAATGCATTTTTGCATGCTTTTCTTGGTTTCTTTCTTATGTTGCATCTAATTTTTGCTTCAATGATAGAACTTTTGTGTGTTTAGAGATGTAGCCAAGCAGCATTGATTTGTACACTTGAAGTGCAAAAAATAGATCATGCTCATTCCATTTGTGAATCCAATTCTCACACTACATTTTTTTAGCGAGTGTTTGTGTTTGCGATGAGATTCTATAAGTACAATGACAATTGACCATAAATTAATCTGCTAACAACACCGACATTGGTGAAATTGCTGTGATCTTACTGCTGCAGAAGCACTTTTTGCTCAAAAGAATTTTCACTTCCCTTTCCTCATCTAATACAGGTGACACCTTTTGCTATGCTATCACGATCTGCAGCAGGAATAAGAGGCTCAACATTGGTAAGGTCACAATCATTTTTAAATTGTTAATCTTCTAAACAATAGTGTGGACGGGAAGCATCTCAATGTTCTGTTCTTTATTTCTTTTCTCGCAAATGCTTCCAGCAATCATCAGGGATTTAATTTTGTTGTTCGTTTATTTAGGATTTATCAGTAGGCAAACTTTAAACACATTTCAACCGCAGGGATTATGAAAAGAACTTACATTGATAACGTGCAGCAGGGAAATAAAATCGATAGTTCATAGTTAGAATTACAAATCAACGTTGAAGTTATCTCTGAAAGTTGGACTGTCGGCTAAAAATAACAGTCAAGATTGTTTTGACATGATGGTTGTGTTGTTGAGAACAATTCTTGATTTGCTATAAATTACTGTTGATACCCATCTTTTGAGTTACCTTTGCTAAATTGGTGATCCAGTGTGGTCTGGACTCAACGATATAAATCATTTCCAGTACACCCTTGCTTTCCTTGATCCATGTCTTTTCAACCATATTTTCAGATCATCAATATGCCTGGGAATCCTAATGCGGTTGCAGAATGCGTGGAGGCTTTATTGCCTGCTCTCAAGCATGCACTAAAGCAGATCAAGGGAGACAAGAGAGAGAAACATCCTCGTCACATTCCTCATGCAGAAGCAGAACCTGTAGATACATGGGAACGCAGCCATAAGCTGGCCTCTGGCAACCACACAGAGCCCGGCTGTTCATGTTCCCATTAAGTATATCGGGGAGGAGAAAACAGAAAACATGTAATTTATGTTTGCTAGTGGTTGACTTCTTATAGAGTTTGATAGAGTTTGAATTTTGTATCAATAACTCTATGGTTGTAGTTGACTTCATCTATTTACCTGCTCAACATGTCTATCCACCGTCTCTTCATTTGATTCTCTCGTTTGAATTCCAGTCTGTTTCTTCTTGAGAGCCCTGAGGCCATGGATGATTTCTTGCCAGCAAAACCTAACGTTGACAAATCTATTTACCTGCTCAACATGTCTATCCACCGTCTCTTCATTTGATTCTCTCGTTTGAATTCTAGTCTGTTTCTTCTTGAGAGCCCTGAGGCCATGGATGATTTCTTGCCAGTAAAACCTAACGTTGACAAATTGGTCTGGCCGGCCCATTCAGTACAGGGTAGGCTCGAGCTAGGGTTAAAGAACCCAAAAACATGTTCCTTCTTGCTCGAGATGGCTGCTAAAGTTTTATCGTGTTAGATAAATAGAGTGATTTTTTGCAAAATGAGGAAAACGAGAGGAGCAGGTCTGAGCAAAATAATCAAAATAAATTGGAAAAAACGATGGAGAGACCAATCAAGAACTAGCTCAACTGTCTCAAGGCAGGCCTGGTTTACGGGAAAGGTGATTTAATTTGAATTGATTATAATTATTTTAATTAAAATAATATTATTTTAATTTTTTAAAAACAGAAAATAACTTTTATTTTAAAAAAAAGTTCAAATTAAAATTTGACTATATCATTCAAATTTAATAAATTCCAGGTTTTTTTTTAACTAATAACATTGCTTGAAATTGTTATGGAGTAATATCAAATGAATCCTTGACCCACGAGTCTTTTTACAAATTGAGTTCCAAACCTGTGCTTTCATTACCAACAAATCCAATAATCCTCAATTTGATTCTTTTATTAACAAAAATGCCCATGCAGATGCCGAGGCATACTTTTTGACGGAAGTATTCATCGTCCAATTGATAATTATTTGATATACTATGGATTAAATTGCATAAAAACATAGTTTAGGAATCTAATTGAGAAATAAAAGTATTTGTCAGGGACTAACATGAGCTTACCCCGATCTTTTAAGACTCCCAATTGGGGACCCTTTCAAAATAAACCCTAAAAAATCACCCAATTTCGTCTGCTATAAATAAACTGTCTCACTCCCTGTCTCTCTCCCTCTCGAATCTTCTCTGATCCATCAAATTCACTCGCGCTCTCGCTCTTGCTCTCTCTCTCGCTCCAATTCCTGCAATTGGGCATTTCCAATTTTCAATTCCCAATCTCACAGCCAAGAAGGTTTCGATTTTTTAAGCTCCTTGTTGCCGAACTTGAAAAGAGGGGTTGTGGAAAAGGAGGGGGAGGAGGAAGGGTATAATAAATTTATGGTTTTGTCCTCGTGATCTTGAAGAGTAAAGATATACCCGAATTCTGAATCCATGTCAAAGGTTTGTTTAAGCAAAATTTCTATCTTTTTGATTGCTAAAATTAGGGTTTTGTGATATTTCCTTGAAATTATAACTATATATCATTCCTGCTTGAGATAATGCGATTAGGTTAGTGAATTTAGAGAATTCATGGACTTAGTTTAACAGTGGCGGTGAGACTTTATCGGGTTAAAATCGACTTTTCAGAATGATTAAGACAGCTAGCTTACAGAGTAGTTAGTGTTCGGGGTTTGTCAAAAGGTTTGATCTTTTTGGTGCATTGATTTATGAGTGCTTGCTAGCTTAGGAGTGATCGTGCAATTTTGAATCCTTTCATCATGTATGTATGGAAGAAGGGAAAACGTTGTTTTATAATTGTATGTGCAGCTGAATATGATCTGGTGTGTGTGATATAATGGGATTGCGATGGTTTATCTCATTTAAATCCTGTGAAAACATTGCCTTACATTACTTGGCTGGGTTTTCTTTTTCTTTTCTTTTTCTTTCTTTTTGTGTGTCTGTTGAGTTTTCTTTGATAGTTGTATGTCTAGAAGAGGGTTGTGCAGGTGAATATGATCTGATATGATATAATGAGATTGTGATGGTTTTTCTCATTTAAATCGTGTGAAAGCATCGCCTTACATTGCTTCTCATCTGGGTTTTCTTTTTTTCTTTCCTTTTGCGTTTGTATCTTTTGAGTGTTGTCTAGGAACGGTTTATAGCCCAGTTTAGCTGGAAAAGTTTATCTATGTTATACATAAGTAGTACAACCAAGAAACTGACTTGAGTAATTAATTAGGTCATTTTATCATTTTCTAGAAAATTCGGAAGCTTATTTCTGATGTCTAGCTGTTAAGTTGTATAATAACTCTCTGACAGATATCACATGCCCTAATTTACAGGGTTTTTTTTATTGAAATTCTCATCCTATGAATCATGTGTGATCTTCAAGCTGCCAGGTCTCTGCCTTGTTGCATCTTTTGGACTTGAGGATTTCTCCTAATGCTTTATATGGTGTTTGGAATTATGAGCATTATAGATTTCCTTGTTTCCCAGAAGTTTATATAAATTCCCAATGTTAATCTTTTCTATTGACAAAAGAATATCCAATTTCCTCTTCAAAATATAGTGACCCTACAAAAGATAGTGAACAGTGTAGATCTAACATATTATAAAACAAGAGAAAGATATATTGAAAGCCTGCATGTTTGTTGAGTTTTTGCCTATAGCATGAACTTAACATGTGAGCATGCTATATTTGACGCTTGTTGTGATCTTTTTATGTTGCCCAACTTTGGCAGCAGTTTTATTTTTTCAAACATCTTGTTCTGTATATGCTTGGATTTAGTCTGATTGGAAAGGTAGCTGCTTGATGCATTCTTTGTTTATATCCTGAAATTCATTTTTAATGGTATTTGATAGTTATGAAGCCTTTCTCTTGTGATAAATAACACGCAGTTGGTGGTTCACCTGGTCATGAAACATTGACCCATGGATCCGGAAAGCAAGAAGTTTGGAAGAGGTAAGAGTTAGTTTTTACAATATTTTTGGTTTGTTGCTGCTTTACCCCTACCCCCTCTTGATTTTGCTTGTAAACAATATTTTTGAATCCTTAGTGTGTTATCATCATTACCCATGTCAAATCACTACATAGCTGGATCTTTCTCGAATGATATGGGGACATAGCTTTCTTGTATTGGTGAAGCATAATTCCTTTTGCCCTCCTCCCAAACCAAATTAAAATGTTACATAAACCAAAGCTGAAATGATATCACCAATTCTATCATCTATCACACGGTCCAAAGGAAAGTTAAGGCCATTGTGTCATGTTCTATCACATAGTTCATGTGTTTTCACCAGACCTCTTGGGGTATGAAACTGCTGTAAATTTTATCCAAGAACGTATTATAGAAACAAATATTGATATAAAAGAGTGTAGGTAGGATTGATTGTTAGGTCTATAACCCTTAATTAAGTATTTTTGGTTCAAAAGTGGAGAATGATTAGTTAACAATTCATGGGCTCTTCTGAAAATATCTATTTAGAAACATAAATATAAATAATCTTTCAACACAGTTTAAGTTCTTTAGCATTGTTGATCACTGACTTGTTAAAGCCTCATCTTGTTATCATCTTTGTATACATTTATACATGGGATTGGATGTAACGCATGCATATGCAACTGGGCTTTATTCCTACCCCCTTTTTTCTGTGAATTAAGAAAAACACCCTATTACCCCCAATTGTCATTGTTTGCCCAGCTTATCTTCTTTATTGAGTGTTTCTCAATACCTGAAAAATTAAGACCAGATTTCATGTTGTCTTTATTTACACAGCAATATTAGCTTCGTTTATTTTTTTCTTATTGTCGTTCAAATACCGTAAACTTTCTCCATCCACATGAAGAAGAGAAAGGAAGAGGGCAATGAAGAAGAAACTCAGAATGTGAAAATGAATATAATGAGGTTTGCACAATATTTTACTCGTTATGGTTATGAGATGGTGCCCTTTTGAAATTTCAGGACCAAGAGAGCTGACTGGTGCTGTTGATCTTATAAGTCATTACAAGCTGTTGCCCCATTACGAATATTTCTGCAAGCGGTCACTTCCTTTGTCAATTGCTGACACACATTATCTTCACAATGTGGTGGGAGACACTGAAATTAGGAAAGGAGAAGGGATGCAATTGGATCAGCTTATCCAAAATACCTCCAGAGATAGTAATGCACGCATACAGCCCTTTGACTTGAATGTACTTAGAGAGGCCTTCCAACTGAAGGAAACTACTCCCATAGATTTGCCTTCTGTAAGAAATCTATCTTGCCTTGAATTTCATTGGATTATCAGTTGCTTTAGTTTAGTCTTGCACACTTGATCAAATTGTCATTGGCTCTTGTTTGATGTCCCAATGAATTTTTTATTTGTTTTTTTTTTTAATCTTCTTTAGGCAGAGAAGGGGACTCCTACCATAGCTGGGAAATCAAAAGGTGAGTCCAAGGACAAGGATAGGAAGCATAAAAAACAAAAAGACAGAGATAAGGAGAAGGATAAAGAGCATAAGAAACATAAACGCCGTCATAAAGATAAAGATCGGAGTAAAGACAAAGACAAGGAGAAGAAGAAGGATAGAAGTGGGCATCATGATTCTGGTGCTGATCACTCCAAAAAACACCACGAAAAGGTTAGAACTCATTACTCGCTTGCAACTGACATGTGATTGATAAATTTGGAGTAGTGAAATTTCTGGGCTAAGTTACTCTTGCATGGTATTTGATATTGATAGTAAAAAAGTCAACTTGTTGTTGCATGATTGTATATATTACTAAGCAAATAAATGACATACTCAGCATTGAAATTATGCTAATGGCTAGGAAGGAACTGCTGTTACTCGGAGGTTTTGACATTCCATTTTTTATGTATGCTGTGATGTTTTCTTTTTCTAAATTTTGTTGAATGCTCAATGGCATTGTGACATATCGACTTTTTTGTTGTATGATTTCAGAAAAGGAAGCATGATGGGGATGAAGATCTTAATGATGTGCATAAGCACAAAAAAAGTAAGGTAATAATATTTGTTTGAAGTAATGGTAATTTTGCAGTATGTTCAGTCTCATCT
>Ga0325404_1000596_pt1 | contig 36710 bp, 22 predicted proteins | sample PopdelMetagenome_18_FD_205664 | JGI IMG/M metagenome (GOLD analysis project Ga0325404, IMG submission 205664) | Populus deltoides microbial communities from Bellville, Georgia, United States - Xylem-Control-R1 | ecosystem: Host-associated > Plants > Phyllosphere > Stem > Wood/Secondary xylem...
TAATCACATCAATCAATCCTTTGAATTGTGAGATATGCCTGCATTTAAAATGAACATTTACCATAAATTAAAGCTATCTTATATTATCAGATCTGTTATTATAAAACATGCTCTAGTTAAGGAGTTGTTAATACTTCAAGTGCAAAATGATGATATAAAACCTTGATAAAAATGCACTTTTAAGTATTAATCAATCCCTTTACTCGGGATCCTAACATACACTAAATGTATGCTAGTCCATGCCAATTTCACCCATTAATATTGTTATTCTTTGTCCGACCATAGTTATCATTATAAATTTCCATTTTGAACATGACTCATTTCTTTTGGAAGCTAAGATATAATATCACATGTTCCCCGAGGGGAAAGAACCCAAATTTTCAACTTTTAACGCGTCTAAATAGTCGCTTTAGGGACTTTCTGAATTTTCCCGCAGGGGTCGTATTCCGACCTCTCCTCAGATTGTTGACTATATCTAGAGTTATAGGACTCCGTTTCAAGCAAGGTTGGTCTTATTGGAAAGCTAAGACACGGGGCTACAAGTCCCATGAAGAGAGGAGAACCCGTTTCTACCCCTAAGACACTTGAAATTATTCGTCAACAAATCAGACCTACTGCCCTATAGGATTTGTCATGACCCGGTCTTGGTTGGTGACCCATAACTGGAGTTCTATAGCTCCAAATTGAGTAAGACCAGTTTACTTAGTTAGTCAACATCCAAAACTACAATTTTTGTGAGGGATCCTGATCCTAATTCCCTCATCCTCCTACTCGAATTCTCTCCAAAAGTCAGGAAACGAATCTGTCCAGATTCATCAACCTTTCCATTTACACACAACATCCACAATTCAGCCTTTTCTCTTTTATCTCAACCCCTAGCCATATCACATACCATATAAGAGTGTTAAAAATATTTTTTTTAAGAGCCAATTTATCCTATTTATTTCAATCTTCCCTCTTAACGTCAAAATAGAACATTCTTTTATCAATTTTACGAACTTTCCGAGCAATATTCTTCTAAACACAATCCTTGACATTTCAACATGCATTTTTCCTCATTTTGACACAATTAAACACACGTCGTCAAGCTAAATATGTCAAACTAAACGTCCTCCCCCTTTGATGCATAATTGATCGAAAGCATGGCCTTAAGGAACCAAGAGTTCCCTCATTCTTTTCATGCTAATTTCATTCAATTAACACACACATTCACATAAAGAAAACAATCTATTATAATAAATTCATTAAGGAAAACCACAATTTCCCTCTTTTCCTCTACGCTTTTTATATGGTCGGCTAACTTTCATTGCCCCTACTTATGTGGCTAGCTTTTTATATCAATCCCAGTTGTCCTTAGAAATTAGGATAACAAGCACAATAACCTTATACAATGTTTTTCCCAGCAACACTCATGACACCAGCCATGATGTTTAATCTTGTTTCCACTATCAAATTTCTCATCCTTTACTATTGTAAATCAACATACAGCATAAACAAATAAAATTTTAGAATGTATTAAACTCTTCAAAATATAAAGAGGTGAGGTGGTAAACACCTACCTATTCCTCTTAGTGGTCCTGTTCTGCTAACTTGAGGTCCCGCAGTTGATGCCTCTCTGTGCAAGAAGTATAACTTCTATTCGAAGTGGTTGGTTCTGATCTCCACCGTTCAGAATCTAGATAAAATCAGGACGAACAACATATCCAAATTATAGCTCGATCCAACAGTGGACAGTGGAGAAAATGGTTAGTGACTGAGATTGTCCAGAAGTGTATTTTCCTAGAAATTTTCTGCCTGCGATATCTCTCAAACTGGGATTGAAATAGAAGATCCCTTCCGTGACAATGTACAAGATATGGAGGAGAACAACATACCTAAATATCGTTCTGCTCCAATGGTGGAAGTTGGAGTTATAGCTGTTGGAATTTCTACCATCCATATGTCTTCTCTTTGTCTTCTAAGTTCCCTTGTTCCTTCTTTTCTCTCTTGTTTCTTATTGATTTCTAGCTAAAAACACTTTTCCTAACATAATTTTTAGGTTCCTCGCCTTTTTCTCTCTCTCTCTCCCAAGCTCTTTTCTCTCTCTTTTTTACCTCTTATTTTTCTGTCCAGCCGTGGTTTAATGAAGAAGAGAGCTGCTAGAATTTTCCATTTGATCAAGTATATTTACAAAACTGCCATTAATGGTTTTCATGCTATTTTTCAGTCTAATTTTCAACATTACTTGACAACTTTACCAAACTTGGATCGCTCTAAAATTGTAACTATATATGAAACTATATGTGAAGGAGGCTCTCGTAAATTTTCAGTCCGATCCGACGGTTGGATTGAGCGTTGTACTTAATTGTGCTAAACTGGTTAGTAGGTGATTTTTACGTAAGAAAAATCTAAATTTTCTTGTTTAACCCTTTTATAAAACATATTATTAATCCATTAAACCCTAGGGGTCATTTTATCTTTGTACATAAACCCCTAACCTTCTATTATTTGAACATTAAGCCCTCTTGGTCTTACGTATTTATTTTGTCCCCACAAATTTTTCTTTCTAACAATTTAGCACTATATTCACTTTTCATTTCATTAATTTCACCATTTTCTTGATTTAGGTTTCTTTAATTTAATTTAACCCATTTTACTATCGGTTAAATTTCTCATATTTTAATAACCTAGAAAAATTATAACCAGGGGTTTACATACCTTATAGGACAACAAATCTGGTTTGTTTATGAGTAATTTTGAGTGTCTTAGGGACATAACTGAGTTCTCCTTTCTTCAGAGGACTTGTAGCTTTGTGTCTTAGCATTCCAAAGGGATAAAGCTTGCTTGGAACGGAGTCCTAGAACTCTGGATATAATTAAAAATATAAGGACAGGTTGGAGTGCAACCTCTGCTAGCAAATTTGGAAAGTCACTAAAGGGACCATCTAGAAGCGTTAAGGTTGGGGATTGAGTCCCTTCCCTTCGAGGAACATGTAATATTACATTTTAGTTTCCAAAAAGAAATGAGCCATGTAAAAAATGGAAATTTATAATGATAACTATGGTCGGACAAAGAATGATGATATTAATGGGTGAAATGATAAAAATGAAAGATACAAAGAAAGGAATAATTGAAAGAAAGACATATATTGACTGGTAATATGGTTATTATGAAAATTATCTTGAATGAGGATAATTTATGAGATATGCCTATGATTACAGGAGGGACCACAAGTGTAGTGCAGCAACAGCGGCAGCGGAGCACGAGTACAGCTTCTACTGCAGGTAGGTGATCCACACCTAAGCCTCCTAGTTAAATTTAATGATTTAATATGTTATTAATATCATATGTTAATAGCGAATGTTCGATATTATGTGAAAAGATGAAAGTTTGTGTAATGATGTTATTAGTTCGGATAGTATCCCTAATGTATGTGTGTTCAAGGTGAATGGCCCTGTGTGAATCGCCAAGTGATGGAATTATTGCTGACATAGAAAATATAAAAAGTGTGATATGTGGCATGGACTAGCATATATTTAGTGTATGTTAGGATCCCGGGTAAGGGGATCATCATGCATCGATGCCTATAATGCATAAGCTAACATACATTTATTGTATTTTAGGATCCCGGGTAAGGGGATCACCATGCATTGATGCCTATGTGGCATGGACTAACATACATTTAGTGTATGTTAGGATCCCGAGTAAGGGGATCACTATGCATCGACTAGCATATATTTAGTGTGTGTTAGGATCTCAGGTAAGGGGATTACCATGCATCGACTAGCATACATGTAGTGTATGTTAAGGTCCCGAGTAAGGGGATCATTATGCATCGACACCTATGGGTTGATGATGATACCAATGGAATCGGTATTGATAATGTGATAGGTGGAAATATAAATTATTAATTTTATAGAATCTTGAATGGAAGTGGGAAATGGAAGATGAAACAGTTTAGAAATTAAATGGGGAAGAGTTCCAATGGAAACAAAAAGAAAGAAGTAAATAAAATAAGAATACATGCCTACCTTTTTAAATTATTGGATAATTGTGTTACTATGTTTATTGCGGTATTCATGTTTCAATAATATGTATTTTGTTTTCAGGTCCATCGCATGTACGATAGGAGTAGATTTTAGCTTTTATTCACTTTTGTTATGTACTAGGGAGGTTTACCTTGTATTTGTAAACATTGAAACATTTGTATTATTTAATTTGTATAATTAATGTTTAAACATGAATAGATAAACTTAACTCTGTAATTCATATAACCATGTTCCATGTATATGTGTTTATGTCATATATCCCACTATAATGATATTTGTTGTTCAATGTATGTTATAAATATTGTGGTTGAGATGTTGATGATGTTTGTGGGATTGAGACCCAAGATGATTAGGTCGTGATTGAGTTATGAGATGCAGGATATTAGAAGTGTGTTATATGTCGATAACGTGGGAACTCCCGATATACGGGAGAGTATGCCGAAATTTCGGTAGATTTTCATATGAATACCTTATATAAGTTCAAGATTTAAACAATAATAGTTAGACAGTAATCGCAAGACAGTAACAATTCAAGATTTAAATAGTAACAATTAGACAGTAATAGTTTAAGATTAAGGCAGTAACAATTCAAGATTTAAACAGTAACAGTTAGATAATAATAGTTCAATTTCAGTGGACTTTTATATAAATACCATGTGTATAAAAAACATTGTCTAGTTTGCTTATGTGATTGGAGGTGATTTGTTCTGAAATGATTGGGACTATTACATTTTGTTATTAGAGCTCAGGTTACTATTTCAGGGACTAAAATAATGATATGGTTTGGAAATGTATTTTAGGATGGTTAGAACAAGACAAGGAGCCAGAACTGATCCATCCCCAATTCGAGGAAGTGATTAGAGTTCTCATTATAAAAGTGATCCATATTGGGATCCCTTGGCAGACACTTCCTCTCATATACCATCAACATCAGTGCACTCCGAGAGGGGCGGATCAGTAGGACTTCGAGATGATATAGAGTCTCGTTAGGCAGAAATATCATTACTCGAGGCATCAGATAGACAGAGGGGAGATAGTGTACCCCCACTAGTGGCGCCGACCGCTGCGTTAAACCCATTTTTAGATCCTGCTTTTATAGATCATATAGTGAGAGCTATAGCAATAGGGATGGCAACTGGAGCCTCTAGTATAGCTTCTAGATTATGAGGAGTAGTCGTCATAGTGTAGTGGGTAAAGGGTATGTAAGAGATGGGTTGTGTGACTTATTGTAAGGAGGAGGATGCAGAGGTTGCTGGGCATTGGTTGATAAAGGTGGAGAGAGTTATAGATCAGATATATATGCCATATGAGTTAGGGTGGATTGTGTGACTTAGCTATTGACTTAGAGTGCCCACTCTTGGTGGGAGACCATCAGAGAGAAGAGATCGGGAGAGGTATTGAGATTGAGGGATTTTCATGAGGAGTTTAAATAGAGGTACTATTCTTAGGAGCATAGGAGGGAGAAGGAACAAGAGTTTTTGGATTTGAGGCAGAGAAATTTGATAGTTCTTGAGGATGAGGGGAGATTATAGGACTTAACAACTTTTGCCTCCACTTATCTTCCTATGGAGCGCCACAGGGTGGAAAGGTTCCGTGATGGACTGAGGCAGGAGCTAAGGATGATATTGATAGCCATACAGTTCCAGTCTGTTCAAGATTTGGTACGGGCTACTCAGGGTATGAAGAGGGTGATGAGGGATGCTCCAAAGTTAGTGGTTCAGCAGAGTGAGGCGACTGGAGCTAAAAGGAGAGATTTTGGATTTTCGACTAAGAGACCTCCTCTCCCAAAGAAAGGGAAGAGTAGACAGTCATTAGGACAATTCCAAAGGAGAGGTGGGAGGTACACCCCAAAGGGTAGCTTGGAGGATCTGGACAGGTTAGTAAAGGAGGATCCTCCTCAAGGTCGGGTATATTACATGACCCAAGAGGATGTGAGAGTTGTACTTGAAGTTATGGCAAGTACTTTGTAGTTAAATACAATGCAAGTTTATGCTTTAATTGATCCTGGAGCTAGTCATTCCTTTGTAGCGTGTAGAATTGTGAATAGCTTACATGTGTTATTTAATAAGTTGGGTGTAGGAGTGACGGTTAGAACACCTCTAAGAGAGAATATAGATATTGATGATATTTATAGAGGATTGAAACTATATATTAGAGGGTTAGAATTGAGGGTAGATCTTATGCTGTTAGAGTTAAATGATTTTGACTTGATTCCAGGCATGGATTATGTAACGACCCGACTTTTTAAAAGCCAAAATCAATGGAATTTTTTTAATAAATTGTCAGGTTCTAGATGTTTTTCACCATATTATCTTGCAGATTTATAATTACATTCCATTCATTAACAAGACACAATCCACGTAGAATAACATAAATCAACATTCCCATAAAACAGATTTTCAATACATGTGCCCATAATATCATATTTTCATAGTGATAAGTTTACATTACATCATATTGACATACTCATAAATTCACATTCATGTTCTAGTCTCGTTATCATTACAAGTTCATATAAAAGTGTCGAACGACAAGTTACACAACTACTTTCGCTATCCTGACCTCATGTAATTTCACAACATAACATCTTCATAAGAAGAATACCACATACATATATAACACATTATATCTACATGTTCACACATACACATCCTTGTTTCATTTTAATTTTTCGTTATAAGTCCTTATAAAAAGGGTTGGACGACCAATTGAGCGATTAACACGTTAGTTCATACATAACTCATATCATCCATAACATGCAAATATATAGTTCTTTTCAAAATGTGTGAGCTGCAAAATGAATTTCCTTATGCACCATGTTGTTATGATGTCCCTGTTATAGCATAAGGTAATTTCAAGCATTATAGGCAATTAAAAAAACAAATAATAAAGCAATATTAAAGTTACATTTCATTCATGGACCAAAAGAGTATAAATTCTTCAATTTCTCCTTACTTATGTAAATACCACCATTAATAATTCGTCAATTACCGAGGCTAATTACAATACTCAAACCCGATCATCCATCTCGAATACCATTAACCAAACTAACATTATTCTTTATTTAAAGCATAACAATCGTAGTTCTTTCATATACTTGGTATATACAAAACATAGTACATATGAACGCATCAATTCTTGAAACTAACTCGTAATTCCCAAATCTAGCTATCCTCTTAGGATGCCATTAGCCAAAGCCAATTATTTATTCATCCCGGTCATCCACTTAGGATGCCATTAGCTGAAGCTAATCATTTATCACAACCCGGTCATCCATATCGGATGTCATTAGCCGTAGCTAATCATAAAACACAATCTGATCATCCTTCTAGGATGCCATTAACCGAAGTTAATCATTAACCAATCAAACGTTCCAGAGGCAGTTTATGAAATCACTATAACATGATAATATATCCTTTGAAATGCTTATTCAAACAATTTATAACAATTCATAACAATTTGACATTCACTATAACATAATATTAAACCCTTCGTAATACTCGTACAGACGTTCCGTAATAGTTTAACAATCAGTAAACATGATAATAAATTCTTTGTAATACACAAACAAACATTCTATAATAGTTTAGCATTTAGTATAACACAACAGTAGACCCTTCTTATTACTCATTCAACCATTCATGACAGTTAATGTTTAATACAATCCAACAATAGATCCCTGGTAATACTCATATAAAAATTTATAACAATTAACATTCAGTATAATGCAATAGTAATCCTTCGTAATACTTATACAACCATTTGTGACAATTAACATTCAGTATAACACAATGCTAGATCCTTTGTAATACTCATACAACCATTTATGACAATTAACATTTAGTGTAATACAACGGTAGATCCTTTGTAATACTCATACAACTATTCGTAACAGTTTAGCATTCCATATGGCACAACAGTAGATCCTTCATAATAAATTCACTTTAGAAACTAACGTTGCGCTAGAAGGGAGGTGGAAATCATCTACCTATTCCTCCAGTGGGGTGTCTTTGCCCGGTTGAAGGTCCAATCCCGGTCGCACCACCTAACACATCAATGATCACAATCAGCACATTTGTATTTGATAATCACATAACTCGTCACCATACATTTTCCAAAAATACACATGTTCACATTCAAGTGTTCCACATATTACATAATCATATAATGAGATCTTTATAACCATTTACATCATTTCTGACATAGGAGTTTGCCGTAAAAATCAGTAGTGAAACTGCTTCACTGGCGACGTAGAATTCAGTAGCGAAACTAATTCGCTAATGACATGCAATTCTTCAGCAAAATTGACTCGCTGGTGACATATAATTTGTCAGCAAAAAATGGTGACATGGACTCGTTAGCAAAATTGATTTGCAGACACACAGACTTGTCAGCGAACTAATTTGCTACAATGCAAACTCATCAGTGAACTAATTCGCTGGATCAGAAATCTGTTAGCAAAACTGATGACACGGAGTAGTCAGCGAAATTGATCTGCCGAAACATAAATTCATTAGCAAACTGGTTTGCTACACCACTAACTCATCGGCAAACTAATTTGTTGAAGCACAGACTCATCAACAAATTGGTTCACTGCACCACTAACTCGTCAGCGAATTGATTTGCTGAAGCACAGACTCGTCAGCAAACTGGTTCGCTGCAACATAAACTCGTGAGCGAACTGATTCGTTGAAACAAAAAATTATCAGCGAAATGATTCGCTAGGACACAATTCGACAGCGAAAACTGTTCCGCCCTGGTACTACAATTCGACAGCGAACACTGATTCACTGCAGACAACGCAAAATTTCAGCAACGAATGCTAATTCACTGCATACAACACAAAATTTCAATAGCGAATACTAATTCACTGCATACAACACAATTTCAATAGCAAACGCTAAGTGGCTGTGGACAACACAATTTCAGCAGCCAACGCTGATTCGCTGCAGGCAACACAATTTCGACAGCGAACAATGACTCAATACACACAACGTAATTTTAGCAGCGAACGCTAACTCGCTGGTGACATGCAATTCGTTAGTAAAACTGACTCGATGGTGACATACAATTTGTCAGCAAAAATTGGTGACATGGACTCGTCAGCAAAATTGATTTGCTGAAACACAGACTCGTCAGCGAGCTGATTCACTGGAATGCAAACTCATCAGCGAACTGATTTGCTAGATTAGAGATCCATCAGCAAAACTGATTAGAGTAGAGCTTGTTGAGCTCTTTTTAGGAAGGAGGAAAGGGAAGGAGCATGTAATTCATTTTGGGAAAAGGGAAGGGCAAGAGCATGCGGCTTGTTTTGGGAAGAGTGAAGAGTCACACTTTCTCTTTCCTTGTATTTAGAGCCCCCATAAGTGTGCTAGGGTGTTTGGGCATTGGACTAAAGTTGTCCTTATCCCTCTTTTGGGTTATCTTGAGCTGGTTTCTATTCCAATTCTCCCCTAGGATAGGCCAGTCCAACACTAATTTTTGTTAGGTTTTATAGTGTCGTTGTCGATTCAGAAATCGACAGCAAAAACTGTGTCGCTGCCGATTCAGAAATAGGTAGCCAAACTGTGCTATTGTTGATTCAGAAATCAACAGCAAAAACTGCGTCATTGCCGATTTAAAAATCGGCAGCCAACTATGCCGCTGTCGATTCAAAAATTGACAGCAAAACTGTATCGCTACCGATTCAAAAATCGGTAGTGATGGTAGAGTCATTTCAGCTTTACTTCTCTCTTTTTTTTGGTGTTTACAGATTGGCTAAGTAGATATAGTGCACAGTTTTGATGGCTAGAAGGTTAATGAGGAAGGGTTGTTCTGCTTGGTTCGCCCTATAACTTCTCATTGGATTCTCTAATCCCACTCTCTACTGTTCATAATGAAGAGCTCATCAATATGCCAAACATATCCAAAATTGAGTAGGATCTAACGGTGGACTGAGATGGAAACTGTCAATGATCGTGACTAATTGCAAGAGTTATATCTCTCATACAAACCTAGAACGTTCAGATCCCATCGGTTAGACATTTGAGTTTCTACTCTCAAGGTACTCTCTCTCTCTCTCTCTCTCATTCGACTATTCTAGGTATTTTCTGCATAATTTTGCTATTCATATATCAAATCTATCCATATTTACTAAAACACCTTTATGTCAAATTTAGATACTTTTTTCGTTCAACCAAATGCCTTTTCTTAGTTTGTTTTTAAAATACCATATGGAAAATCTCTCTCTAAAATTTCTTTTCTAATAATTCAATATTATTCCATTTTATTTTTTTTAACTAACCCTCTCATTTTTTGTTCTAAATTATCAATAATTTTATTAACATCATAAAATTTGATCGGAGGTTTACAATTTACCACCATTTCTATTTTATTTCTTACTATTCAATTCATCATGTGAAGTCTTTTGTTGGAGTTTTACAGAGTTTCCACCGAGTCATCTGCATATTTAAATTATAAATTTTTGGGGTTTCACATTTTCACTCTAATAAGCTCAATATGTCTTTTACCTCACAACTTGTTTTTTTTTTTGTTCTTTAGGAACTGAAATCAACAAATCAAAGTTAGTAGCCTTCGCAGTTCAATCCAATTATAATTTTTAGACTTAAGAATTAATAAATATACTAAAAACAAAGTAAAACAAAACTATAATTATGATTTCGCGAGTAACAATGCAAATTTGTACGAATTGTGGATGAAATAAAGACACGAAATAAAACAAAAGTGGATATTAGTGAAAAAAATTACTTGACTCCTAAATAACCCAATTATCATAGAATCAAAAAGATTTGGATGAAAACAAATAATAAGGATCACGTTTTGGAACTTGACGCAAATATGACATGTTACGCAATTTTTTTACATACCATAATTGAAAACCAGACCAAACGATATCAGAATGACCTCTAATTCAATATTTAGTATTCTGATAAAAAAAAAAAACAAATATCAGTTTATAGGTCGTCCTCTTATGTCTAGGCACCCAAACGCCTTGTATGATTAGTTTGCAGCAGAATTGAATCTCAAATTAAAACCTCAAGCAAACGATATCAAAATAAGCTCAAATTTAATAAATAGTTTGATATCACCCCCAGTAGATAGAATATGAAGTTTCAATTGATTCTTAGGTGGTGTGCTTATAGTTCATTAAGAGTTGTATTTTTACTACAGAATTGAATCTCAAATTAAAACTTCAAGCAAAATTTATCAAAATAAGCCCAAATTTAATATATGATGCAATCTTACCCCTAATAGATAGAATATGAAGTCTCAAATGGTTCTGAGGTGGTTTGCTTATGGTTCACTAAGAGTTGTGTTTATATGGCAGAATTGAATCAATCTTCAAATTTTATCTAATCTTTTTTTTCTATGCTATTAATATGATTAAAGACAGTAACAAAATGAAATATAACTCTCTCTTTTTCTTAGATTTTACAGACACAAAGAACCAGAAGATGAATGATGCAAACACTAAAAAACTTAAAGCAACACTAAGAAAACGAAAATAACAGAAGGATATGACCTTGTTTCAGAGCTTGGCTGATACGGTTCAGCCTTGTGATACGACCCAAGTAAGGTCAGATTTGGATTTTGGCATAAAAAGCACAATTATAATTCTCAATTCGACCGTTGGATCGAGCTAACATTTTACGTGGACTCTCCAGACATGTTGTCCTACTATGGGTTAAAACTTCAGGTCAATCAGAGTTTCAGAAGGCACCACAATACTGGTCAACAGAGGCTATATGAATTTTGTTATTTACTTCCATTTGACTTGTGGACTTCCTATTTGGTTGGGATTCTTTTCCTACAAGGATGTGGCAGCTGGTTATGGGAATTTCCTAGTTCCACAAGGATCTTTAATGAGCTACAATATAATCTCCAAGTGTGGCAAGGATTCATTAATATTTCAGAATCCTTTTCTTATAAGGATTCCTTATTCATCCTAGCTACACAAGGAAAGAAGGGCTGGTGGTATTTAATGATAAATTAGTTATTTTTATTATTTTATTTTGTTAGCTACAGCCCAAGGCTTGTTTGGGCTTACTTAATACTTTGTTTTCAGTTAGGATCCAAGGATTTGTTTGGATTAAGTTATGGGCTTTTCAGTTTAGGGTTTTGGGTTAGTTTTGAGTGGACCTCATATAAGTTCACATAAGGGGTCCATTAGGGTTAATTTTTCAAGAACTATTTAAACTCATGTAAGCCAAAATTTCGGCAAGCTTGGATGATAATTACTTCTGAATTTTTTAATTTTAACTTGTGAGAGTGATTCTTGCATTCTTCAGTTCTTAAACGAACTGAATTTTACTTATCGAAGATTAACTGGCTTCATGATATCATTCTACTCAATCCAATAGTGTTGGTGCCTTGAGGCAGATTTACATTGTGTCACACTTCTATCAGACCTATTTTGGCTTTCCAAGATCAGATCTCAATCTTGATTGTGAGTTGTGTGACCACATGATCATGAGGCTCATATCAGTTGGTATCAGAGCTAGGCTCCGAAACAAGGTCATATCCTTCTGTTATTTTCATTTTTTTTAGTGTTCCTTTAAGTTTTTCAGTGATTGCGTCCATCTTCTTGTTCTTCGTGTCTGCGTCATCTAAGCAAAAAAAAAAGGTTATATTTCATCTTGTTATTGTCTCTAATCATATCAGTATATTAAAAAGAAAAAAATAAAGCAAGAGGCAGGGATTAGTTGAAATTTGAAGGATCATTCAATTTTTGCAGCAGAAACACAACTCTTAGAGAACCATAAGAAAACCACCTCATAATCAATTGAAATTTTATATTCAGTCTATTAGGAGTGAGATTGCGTCATATGTAAAATTTAGGCTCATTATAATATTGTTTGCTTGAGATTTTAATTCGAGATTCAATTCTGCCTCAAAAACACTACTCTTAGTGAACCATAAGCAAACAACCTTAGAATCAATTGAAACTTCATATTCTGTGTATTGCAGATGAGATAGCACCATATATTAAATTTGGGCTTATTTTGATATCAGCTTCTAGAGATTTTAATTGTAGGTTCAATTTTGTTACAAACTGCTCTTACACGGGGTTTGGGTATCTAGACATAATAGAACGACCTATAAAATGATATTTCTTTGGTTTATTGGTATCCTAATACTATATATTAAATTCAAGGTCATTTGGATTGTGTTTTCTTTAGGTTCCAGAATCGGGTTTTGTCTTGCTGTAACGGGTTTGTTTGGTGTTGTCTTTCAAAATTTGTTTTGCTTCTATTGATTTCAGTCCTGCCATTATACTATAATCATATTTTGATATCTGGCTGTTGTTTGAGTCATTTTCATCACTTTCACATTTGTTTGTTTTTTTCGATAAGTTCTAGTCCAAACAAAAGTCAGATTCGCAATCTCGAGTCTAAATCAATGTTCTCCTATTTAAACTCTATTCTTGTCTTTGTCTTTTTCTTCTTCTTCTTTTCCCTATTTGTATCATATATTCACCAAGGGAGAGGGAACAGAGAAGGATTGTTGATCAACGATGCGAAAAACTAAGCCATGGTTTGGGGGTTTTAGAACGAGAAGTTGATAAGTGTAGAAGATTATTCTATGATCTTCAAGCTTTATGGGAAAAGGAGGTACAACGCTAAAAGAATGAAAGACGGAGGAGAGCTGCTGTGGTTGTCATTCAAAATTATATATGCAAGTGGTTAGTACGGTGTGCTTATTTGAAATTCTTGTTAGTCACTATCTCTATACAGTGTTGTTGGAGAAAGGTGTTAGCAATAAGGGAATTCCAAAGGCTTAAACAAGAGGCTACTAAAGTCACTACTAATCCTATTCAAGATTCGAGGGCAAATCTTCTTGAAGAAGGAGGGAATGATACGGTTCAGCCTTGTGATACGACCAAAGTAAGGTCAGATTCAAATTTTGGTGTAAAAATCGCAATAGTCTAGGTTTATGGAAACAATTATAATTCTCGATCCGACCGTTGGATCGCGCTAACATTGTATGTGGACTCTCCAGACATGTTGTCCTACTATGGGTTAAAATTTCAGGTCAATCAGAGTTTCAGAAGGCATCACAATACTGGTCAACAGAGGCTGTATGAATTTTGTTATTTACTTCCATTTGACTTGTGGACTTCCTATTTGGTTGGGATTCTTTTCCTACAAGGATGTGGCAGCTCGTTATGGGAATTTTCAAGTTCCACAAGGATCTTTAATGAGCTGCAATATAATCTCCAAGTGTGGCAAGGATTCATTAATGTTTCGGAATCCTTTTCTTATAAGGATTCCTTATTCATCCTAGCTACACAAGGAAAGAAGGGCCGGTGGTATTTAATGATAAATTAGTTATTTTTATTATTTTATTTTGTTAGCTGCCCAAGACTTGTTTGGGCTTACTTAATACTTTGTTTTCAGTTAAGATCCAAGGCTTGTTTAGATTAAGTTATGGGCTTTTCAGTTTAGGGTTTTGGGTCAGTTTTGAGTGGAACTCATATAAGTCCACATAAGGGGTCCATTAGAGTTAATTTTTCAAGAACTATTTAAACTCATGTAAGCCAAAATTTCGGCAAGCTTGGATGATAATTACTTCTGAATTTTTCAGTTTTAACGTGTGAGAGTGATTCTTGCATTCTTCAGTTCTTAAACGAACTGAATTTAACTTATCGAAGATTAACTGGCTTCGTGGCATCATTCTACTCAATCCAATAGTGTTGGTGCCTTGGGGCAGATTTTCATTATGTCACACTCCTATTAGACCTATTTCGGCTTTCCGGGATCAGATCTCAATCTTGATTGTGGGTTGCGTGCCCACGTGATCATGAGGTTCACATCACTAGCTGTGATACCAACTGATGAGAACCTCGTGATCACATGGTTACAGAAACCACAATCAAGATTGAAATATGATCCTAGAAAGCTGAAATAGGTCTGATAGAAGTGTGACACAACAGAAACCTACCTCAAGGCACCAATACTATTGGAATGAAATCGAATGACACCACAAAGCTAGTTAATCTTCGTTAAGTCATATTAAGTTCATTTAAGAACTCAAGTACAAGAATCACTCACACATTAAAACTAAAACATTCAGAAGTCTTATTTATCAATCGCTGCCAAAATTTAGGTTACATGAGTTTAAATAGTTCTTGAAAAATTAACCCTAATGGATCTACCCTAATGGACTGATTTAGCTCACTTACAAAACTGACCCAAAAACCTTAAACTAAAAAGCCTATTGCCTGATCCAACAAACCTTGGATCCTAGCTGGAAAAAAAAAGTATTAATTAAGCCCAAACAAGCCTTGGGTTGTAGCTAACAAAATAAAATAAAAGCCCATAATATCAAATTTTTTGCTCTGTCGTGAGAAAAAGAGAAGGAAAGAAAATATTACAGAACTGATTCAAAGCTTATTTATAGCTTTCCATGTAGCCCATTAACCCTAGAAACTAATGGAAAAGGTAACCACCCATGTTGTTTTCAAATTGTAGTAGGATTCTTTTGTTGTGTTTTCTCCTCACCTAACAAGGAAATAAACAAAATAATAATCCTAATACTTAAAGGAAATAATTAATGTTCTCATATATAATAGGAAGTTCAAAACTAATTAGGAATCTATAAAACACATAGAAACATCATAAACACAAGGCTGGTCGAAAAATTAGAAAATTGTCATCCTTGTTATCGAAACCTCATGGCCCAAACAAAGTTGGACTGGACCCCTCTTGCACATGAATAACATGTTCTAAGGCCTCCTCTTGATACTCCAATGGACCTTTTAAATCTGACTTAGTTGAAACCTTCAAAACTAATGCATGCAATAGCTTAGTCTTTGACCGAGTCATTGGCCCATTTGAAACATGTAATGGGTTCTTGTTGGTGTTTGTGGGCTGATCCACATCACTGTCTCTATCTTCTGTATCAGGATAATAACCAAAAGCTATCTTAGAGCTCCTATCATGTCATTTGGTCATGATATATTGACCTCATTTTGCTTATTTTACTTTCTTTTGGCTGTTAATTAATAATAAGGGTTTCTTTAGATTGCGAACACATGAGAGTTTGTTTTTGCGGAACTTGTTTTTAAAAGTGTTTGTTGTTTTAAAAAAATACTAATTGGTCCATGCGCTATGTTATTGATCCATTTTATTTTTCTAATAAAATATTTAGAAGTCACAATCGTGTTTTAAAAAAAAATAAAGAGAAATCTAATAACTCGAGTTATAGTCCCGACCAGCTAAATAAGCTAGTTTTATTTAAATCATGTGAAGAGGGAGGGAGGGAGGGAGGGAGAACGTTAAGAAATGGGAAAATATATATATATATATATATATATATATATATATATATATATATATAAGCGATTACAATAACATGGGAAAAAAACATTTTTCCAAGAGCAAAAAGATAAGTTATTTACTTAATTGTATTTGATGAATTTGTTTATTAAAATTGATTTGCAATAGAAATCAACACACACATAAAATTTACTAAATAAAATAAAAGGAGAGAAATATTATGCAAGGCTGCATATATTAAAAATAAAATAAATATTTAATCTATATAAAATATATAAAAAAGTACAAATGAATCATATTAATCTCTTAAAAAATTAAACACACCCAATATAATTACAAAATAATTGCTATTTAAAAAGGCTAAAAAAACAAAAACAAAATCACAGAGAAGAGGTATTAATTAAAACATAAATTTAAAAATTATTTTTAAAAATACGTAGAAAAAGGTATTACTAAAAAAAATGAGAATTAATAAAAACAAATAAAATAATGAGACCAGACGTTGTGAGCTTGGTAAACTAGGCCAAGCGTCTGGCCAGCCAAGAAAGGGCCCGCGCACAAGCCTGCAAGTTCAGCACACAAGCCTTTAATTTTTTTATTTAATGGGTGGACAACATATTCTTTGATAAAAAAAAAAAGACGACGCGTCGTTTATAATTCCTTAGATTACGGTCACTATGGAGACTGAAAAAACATAGTTTTTTTTTTAACCCAAAAACTCATTTTCAACTCATTTATTTTACCCAAAACACCTAGAAAATACCGTTGGAACCTTGTTAAACCAATCCATGTCCTCCCTCCACAAACACAAAAAAAACTTCCCAAAACTCATAATCACTTGGAAACAAAAAAATCTTTTTGAGCTCAAATATGGTTTTTTAGGCGATTTCAGGTTAAAAAAACACTTAATCTTAACTCTCCTCGTCATATAAAATCATTTTTTACAAACATCGTCTATTTTAGCGGTGAAAATCATCTCCAACGAAACTTTTTCTCTATATGCAGGAATCCAACGACCCATGCTCTCTCTCCTCCACCAAAAATAGACTTAAAAAGAGGAAAATAAAGTTTGGTATCAAAATTAGATCAATTACCTAATATCTAAAAAAGATAGGGGACTAAAATAAACTTTTCAAATAAATTTCAAAGTCGCCACCTATTTTATCCACTCTTTTCACTTAAGTACTCTATATTTTAATTTAGCCCTCCCTCTAAAAAAAATACAATTGGGTGCTAATTTAGGTGCAATATGACTCAATTATGCAAACAAGAAAAATTTAAGAACCAAATTGAATTTTTTAAAAAATCACTATAGAAATCCACAATAATACGTGAGAGGATGAACAGTAAAATAAGTATAGTAAAACCTCTATCTCTTTTATTTTATATTGTAATTAAATTGAAGTTTTTTAAATATTTTTTTATGATTTTAAAAACTATTTTTTAATACTTTTTAATGGTTTTAAAGAACTTCTATATTTTGCTCAACTATAGAGGAAAAGATTGTTTGATTAACAAAATAGCCTCTTTTTTTTTATCAAGTCCAATATATAATTACATTTCAAACCTGGATTTCATTGAAAATAAAATAATATGTTTTTTATTTACATATATCTAATTTTCATTTATTTTACATACAAAAATCTTTAAATTTAACATCAAGTAATATCAAGAATAAAAAAACATTTTTTAATATTTTTTAAATACTTTTACAAAAAAAACACCATACATTACAAAACTCAACTCAAATACAAAGTGGGGAACCCACCTCTACAAACAGCTAATTGAAGCCCTTCCCTTCTTTTCCTTCAATTTTGGTTTTATCTTCGAGAAGATATTGTACCTTTTTGTTGAAGTTAATGGTTATATAGCATGGCTACTCACAATTGTCCACGTGTGCATAAGCACATCCCACTCATCCAATCCAACACGAGGGGATCCAAGACGTCTTGTATTTGTCTCTCGAATTTTACACAAGGTAATGAATTTCCATTTTGCATGTAGAGGAAAATTGGGAATGGTTCAAGAAAAAAGAAAGGAGAAACAGTTAATAGTTTTCTTTAAAAATCTAACACTGCGAAATTGTGCAATACTCTTGCTCCTCCAAAGTTCCAAAACGACTCATGATTTGCTCTAATAACAAAATACTCGATACATCAACAAGGGACATGGCATAATTATCAAATCATACAAGCCAAGCTTATTAAACAACAGAAGAAAGCAAATATTTGAAATCTCGGCAAAAATTGTATTATTGTTTTAGAACCACTCTTCCGAAAAGCATTGTGCTATGGGTGACAAAGCCTGCATACTTTTTACACATAAACTAGTCGTGCATATAAGTATTGATAACCTCCATCCTCCATTCTTCATTATTTGCTGGGAGCTTGCTTCATTCTACACTGTTTGTTCATGCTTATTGCTGAAGCTTATAGTTCCTATGCGGAGTATGGAATGCTCGAGGCCATTCTTTGGCATAGCCAGGGCCTTTCTGGATCCGGGTCAATGAAACAATGCATCAGAAATTGATCTGCCTCTTCATCTATCAGTTCTCTTGACCATGTCACTCGTTTTGATGGGCAACTACCTGGCCCAAAGCACCTGCAATTTCAACTAAAGCAGTCACATAATGCAAAAACATGTCTTCCTATTAACTAGCACCATACACTGGAAGAAGTAAACAGAAAGAAGCAGGTCATTAAAGGGTTTTTTATTTTTTATTTTTTGGGACAGAGATCTAGCATGAGAATAAAATTAATAATTACAAGATGGCAATTCTTCCTTCAAGAATAGTAAAAGTTCATCAAATATCAGGCAGAGCCAAAGGTTATTTGTCAATCTTAGGCTTCCTTGAGAACATCCGCATATGGTTCATTAGATGAAAATTTTATTTAACATTATTTGTCAAATCTCAAATTAATAGCAATCTGCCAAAGTCAAACGATGCGTGATGATTTAAACCAAAATACCTGTACTCATAAAAGCAAGCACTTCTCTCATTTTCTGCTTTACCCCAGTTGTTCCATCCTACATGTCTGATACAATGATCCATGTATGTGTATGCAAAGACCACTCTTCCAAAGGGTCCCCATGGACGTCCAAGGTACATATATGAAGTCCCTCCATTACCAGTAATCACGCATCTGCATGAAAGTGATAACTAATTACAGCAGCACAAACCATCACAAGAGAGAATACCAAAAGAACCAAGATATGTTCTCCTAGCCAGACATAACCCTACAAGAATAATGTATTAAAGGTGATGGTATTGATATAAGCAAATTGTCCCAGCAAGGTTTCAGTAGGCAAAAGTTACAGGGACTATTATCTCATATAAGATGACAGCTATATAGTAATAAAACCAAGTTTCTGAGACACAAGGTCATATGACATGGGCTGAAAATCAAATATTCTGAGTGAATGAAGAAAGTGATGAAAAATCAGAGGACTCTGATTTTACATCTCACACATGTACACACACACACACACACACACACACACGTGTGTGTGTGTGTGTGTGTGTACACATATGTATATAACCGTTTTCCATCTTTAATCAGAAATAACAGATTAAATAACTGTACAATTCTACTTCAGCAATGAATCACATAATTTATGACTTCAAGCCCAATATTTGGAATGAACGCGGGATATCAAAAACAAAGGAAAGTCTCCTAAATAAACATTGACAATGTCATTAACCTGGACTTGTAGAAACACCAGATATAAATAGTGAATGTTACATAACTATAGATTTACTTGGAGAAACATACCAAAACCATGACTGCTAACTGCATAATACAACAAAACCAGGTAACTTCTACCTTACATGCTGCAATACTACTTAGGAATAAACTACAAGGTCAACTTAATATAAAACGAAGAACAAACATGAAATGTTTGGCAGGAAAAAAAAAGCAATGTAATGGGAGAAAAATGAGCACAGATTCCTTTTTCCACTACATTACATTGCATTGCATTGCATCCAACCAGATTGAAAAAGGTATTGACATGGTTGTTGGAAGTAGTACTAGAAGAATGACAAGTAACTTTCTTTTTGGAAGACAAAACCTACATTGGAAATCTGACAATTAATAACTATAGGTACCTGGTTGTTCTAAAAGATGTCAAAATGAGGAGGTTTTAAAGTCCGGACTCTTCAAAATTGTCCTCCAAAGGATATTTAAAAATGTCCTCAAGAGGCTCCTTGTACAATTCTGTAAACATACAGAAATCAACAATTTAATTTCCAACTAATCTATTTGGAGTCCACTCTATAAGTCTAGGATCATGATTCATCTCTGGATTAGACGCAAATTTCCTATGTTTATCAACATCATGCTATATAAATCTCAATAACTATAGGGATAAAGACTGCAGCTCGATGCCAATAATGCACCAAAACTACTCTCTTTGGGTTAGGGAGCAGATATGAAAACTGTAAAGACCTGTACAGAGTTTTTGTAATTGATAGAGTTTAAAATGCCAGCACATTTTCATCACATAGAAATTCATGTTGATTCATATTGAAAAAGCTATCAGACAGCTTACAAACATTATTGAGTCAGTACAACACTGTCCAACTTCTCCAGAAAAAAGATGCTAACATTGCAAAAACCTTGACTGAGAACTTAATGGGAGGCAGGAACAATTGAAAATAAAGGTGAAAGCCAATAAAAACACACCTCAAAAAGACATAACCAGTTGACTCCTGAGAAGATTTTCTGCTTTGAGCAGTTATAAAACCTGCTGACTTGCAGTGAATATGACAATGTTCCAAGAGAGCAGTGCTGTTCCCAAAGATAAAGTCCACACTTCCTTCAATGTAGCAATCTTTCAAATACTGCTTCCCATAATGCAAATAGAGAGTATCCTACAATAAGAAAATACATGAGCAGGTGCTTTTGGGTTTGTGTACATACGATACATCCTCCTATAGTTCAGAAACCCAATAATACACTTGCAGGATACCAAAGCATACACACTGGCTCAATTATTGACTCACAAATTATTAGCCTTAGCCATCAGAATCCTAGAGAATCAATAGAACAGTGAGCTCATCCATTTTATTATCTACTTCCCACTTATAGGAACACGCCCATTCTTAAATGTTTCAAACCAATTCATGATGTTTTCCAATTACAACATAGCTCGAATAACATGCCCGCAATTTATCAATGACTAGTAAATATGTGCACAAGTAATTTTGATTAACGAGGTAGTATTATAATTGGCATTCCCCTCTCATTAAGTTTTCAAATGAAGTGCAGTTTACCAATAGAGATAATTATCCAATGTCACTGTATTTACCATCCTATAAAATTAACATGTTTGGAGGGTAAATGAAATTCTTAATAATCTATGTTGTATATAAACATGAATGATGAAGTAAATGATCCATGAAACACACCAAATGCGACAGTTAATATACCTGCCACCCAAGGAACCGGCAATTATAGAATGCGCACCGATCAGCAGTCACCCTAATTGCCACAGCTTGGCCTGAACCCTGGATACAAGTATATAAAAAACGCAGATCAATAGCTTCAAATCATTTATTAAACAATTCAAAATGTTTCACTTTCAACAACATAGAAAACACCTTAAATCATACTTTTTGACACAACCAATGGCTAAAAGAAAAGAATTCTAAAGTACCATATTCACACCCAATGCTCATACAATTTAAACTTCAATTTCAAAATATGAACAGAATAAAAAAAATCATTTTTTCAACAAAACAAATGAATAATGAACAAAAATCAAAATTACACATCACACCAATGAATTTGTCACAACCTAACTCAGCTAAGGATGGAGGAGGGTTTGCAGGAGATGACCGTTGGAAAATTTAAAAGCAAAGGGAACGTTGTGTGAAACAATGCGTCTCATTTAATCACCTGTGCACACCGTTTCAATCACTTCCCACGCTGCATTTTGATTAAGCTGTTTTGCTATCTCAGTCTATGTAGCCAAGAGTGGCCAATACGGAAATCAGAGCAATTCCCTCTAGAAGAAATGGATGTTGTATTTAGTTTGGTAATGTAACAGATTGAGTAATCATCATGATGAATGAATTACAATGAGGAGGTTGTTATGAGAGTTGCTCATCACGCCTACTGTTCCTTAAGAAATACATCCATTAGCTAACTTTCTATTCCCACATTCCAGTATTCCTGTTATTCACCTCTGGCTTCTTTTTTTGTGGGAACTTTACAAAATCGAATTCGTAACAGAATTTACCATACTTACTAGTATAAAAACAAAAATTCCCAACACCTCAAACACAATAAGAACCCAAAAATCTTCTTCTATCACAAGAAGCCACCACAAAATTGACAACAAAAAAGGAAGCGACCTTGTTAAGCACAAAGATTAGTTCACATTACCTCAGGAGAAGAGTTTTCAAAAGTGATATTCTCAGCAATAAAATCCTCTCCTTCCACTATCACAGTCCCACACCCAAACGTCCCAGTTCCAATGACCCTCGAAGCCTGCAGCCCAAAATCCCAACATCAAGTACCTCCAAACACACGTGTCAAAAACCCAGATGAGCAAGCTAGAAATCACAGAAAATAGGCGCACCTGGTGATGATCAATTTTGGCAGAAGTGTTGTTCCAAGTCAAGATAGTGTCTTCAGGTCTTAAACCCGCAAGAGTTATGAGATTCTTGGTCTTCGGCACGTACACGGGCTGCCTGTAAACCCCAGGTGGCACACGAATCACAGTTCTACACGTGTTGCAGAGTGGCACCGCATCTACTGCTTCCTGCACCGTCGTAAAGTCTCCACTCCCGTCTTGTGCCACCGTCACCACTCGACTAGCCATTTATTAATCCTATAGAAGTCTCTTTCTGTACGTGAAATGGCGATGAGATCGATTTGAGGAAAGGACAAGAATTAATAGAATATTGGGATTTGTTCGTTTTTTTAGTACTTTTTTAGTTTTAGTTTTTAATGTCAGATCCTTGGCCTCCACAAAGCAGTGGGTCGGATTTAAAAAAAAAAAAACTGTAAATAAAAAAAAATAAAGACATTATTAACGTATTTATTGGGAGAAAAAAAATCACTCATTAACCGTGTAAACATAGAACCGAATAAAGTACGATCTTGAGAAGTAATACACCTCCGTATATAAATATTAAAAATATTGTTGAGGTTGAAATGAAGCTTTTAAATTTTAGGGTTTAAATTATAAGGTAAATGAAATTGGTAATGAATTTCAATAAATACTAGAAAAAATTAAAATAAATGTGTTTTGAAGGATGGGATGAAATGCAACAATAATTTTTAAAGAAATTTTTTTCATCTCACAGAACAAACTCTTTCAAAAGACAAATCACCACTTTCATTCAAAAACCTAGAGAAACATTTTACCAATATTGGGATAGGTATTGAGACTTGCTTAATACTTGCCCTTATCATGGTTTTGAAATATGAAGATTGGTTTCACATTTTTATGAAGGGTTAACACCTAGAGATAGGCAAATGGTGGAATTGATGTGCAATGGAACTTTTGAAGATAAAAACCCTAATGAAGCAATGGAGTACCTAGACTTGCTAGCTGAAAATGCTTAAATTGGGATACTACAGGCACTTATGAGGCACCAAGTAAAACTCAACATCATACATTTAGTGGAGGAATGTACAACCTTAGGGAAGATCATGACCTCTAAACCAAATTTGCATCTTTAGCTAGAAAAGTCGAGGCACTAGCATTGAAAAAGAGTGGTCAATTAAAATATGTTCAAGAAATTATATGTCAAATCTGTGAAACCAATAAACACTTAACAAATGAGTGTCCAACTTTGTCTTCTTTTAGGGAATGCCTCCATGAACAAGCGCATGCTTTAAACAGTTTCCAAAGGCCCAATCATAACCCATACTCACAAACATACAACCTTGGTTGGAGAAATCACCTAAATTTCAGTTGGAAGAGTGATAACAATAATGCACAAACTTCACAACCACCGTTTCAAGCACGCTATAATTTTCAAAATTTTTATGGATATGCACCTCCTTATGCTCTACCTCCTAGAAGAAATCTTGAGGAAACATTGCATGCATTCATTAAAAAGCAAGAGACAATCAACACTCAACTTGCTCAAAGCATGACAGATTTTAAAGATACTCTTGCAAAACTCACATCTACTCTCAGTTTTCAAGAGAAATGTAAGTTTCCATCTCAACCACAACAAAATCCAAAGGGGCAATACATTGCAAATGCAAGTAGTTCTGAAAGCCAACAGATGAATCAACTCAAATCAGTCATCACTCTTCACAGTGGTAATATTATTGAAAAACCCATTCTTGAACCTTGTAAGAAAGATGATGAGTTAATCTCTAAGGGTAAAGAAGGGGTTGAATCTGAACATTGCAAAGAAAAGACTGATTCCCCGCAAGTACTTCCATTTCCTCATGCCATGACCAAACAAAGGAAAGTCAATCACAATTCTGAAATCCTTGAAACTTTCAAACAAGTAAAGATCAATATACTTTTGTTGGATGCTATTAAACAGGTACTTGCAAATTGTTTCAATGCTTTAATTACTAGGGACTAGTAATAAGCTGGTTGGGGGGTGTGATTAGTGTTTAAAAGTGCATTTTTATCAAGGTTTTATATCATTATTTTGCACTTGAAGTATCAATAACTCCTTAACTAAAACATGTTTTATAATAACAAGTCTGATACTATAAGATACATTTAATTTATGGTAAATGTTCATCTTAAATGCAGGCATATCACATAAATCAAAGGATTGATTGATGAGTTTTACTACTGAAATTGAGAAGACAAAGAGAGGGTTAAGCTTAGAAAAGAGATGTTGTTTCAGTCCAAACTGGAACACTGTTCAGTCATGGGGTCATATCTAGAGCTGTAGATCTTGGATTTCAATATGGTTTATATGGCTAGAAAGCTAAGACATAGGCCTAAAACATTCATGGGAGTCCAAGACTCAATTCTGCTGTTTAGAAGTCCAAATCTTAGTAACAACGGAGAAGTCGGAATTTGTCCTGTAGCCTAGACAATGTTCAGTGTTCAGCCCATATCTCGAGTTATAGAAGTCCAAATGCACCGATTGTTTGTTTGTTAGAAAGATGAGACAATTTTCTAGAACTTTCGTGGAACAATCTGTTTAAAATTTGACGTTAGCAATGACGTTTTGTTCAGACAAGAAGATAAGGATCGTCACCAAGTCAAGATGTGGCCACCCACTCAACAATTAGTCATCAAATCAATAGTTCTGAATTTTGGCCTATAAAAAGAGGTATTTGCTATGCATTTAGGAATCTTGGTTTTCAGATCATGATCATGTTCTTGCTCTCTTTCCTTGTATTTTTTTAATGCTTAAGTTTTGTTTATATTAATCTCTTGTTTATGCTTTTCATTTCATTTCCTTTACTTAGTTAACTTATATCTTATTTATGTTCTTATCTTGTTTATTTATGTTTCTCTCTTTCATTATGTTTAGCTAAGTTTATTATATCAAGGTGAAAAGGTTACACTAATGGTGTAAGAATAAGTATAGTATAAACTCAACATGGACTTTAATGTTTGATACTAACATGTTTTGTATTTGTTATCTTGTTCACTTTTAATACTTTGCTTGTTAAATGGTTAATCTAGATTTATGTTGTATAACCCTTGGTACAACAAATACTTGGCACTTTCATAGCCCAACCGTATGGTATAACCAACACCTGTGCTATGAAAGGAACTAGATTTGTTGTTAAAATAAGTTATAATCATGAATACCTGACAACATTTACAAGTATTAGCATTATTCGAATAAGATAATTAATGTAATCATGTTAACAATTTATAATCTAATTGGAACCTCCTTTGTGTATGGTTTCCAGTTGAGTAATAAAAAGAGTTTATACTATACTTGTTTGAAATACCATTAGTGGATACTTTAACCTTGACAATTATTTTATCCTTGTTTAATCCTTATATCAATATCACATCTCAAATCTCTCTTCAACTCCTTTTCTGTTATTATCTATTTCTTTATTTGTAGTTTATACAGTTAACCTCCCTATGGTTCGACCCCGGTCTTGCTGGGTTATTTATTACTTCTACACTCCTACACTTGGGAGAAAACATCAACTCTTTGGTCGTGTCATTCAGTAGCCTTGTTTTTGACAAAAGGCATAAGTTTCCAACTTCTTTCACCAAAAAAATATAAGAGAAAACCATGAAAGTGTGAGAAATCAAAGTGAGCTTAATGAGTGCAAGGAGAGAAACACTATTGGAATGACTTGAGAGAGGTAAATAAGGAGTTTTAGAGAGATGGGTTGGTGAGAGAAGTTGAGAAATTAAAGATGAAGCAAGGAGAAAGCTTGAGCAAAACTCCAAATTTCTTCTCGAGTTGAATGAATAAAGGTAAGCCCATCTCTTTTCTTATATTTTATGGAAGTTTTGTGGTATATTGCTATGGATTTGAAATGGGTTTGAGAAAGAGTTAAGGTTGTATGAAATGGTAATATATTGAATTGTTGTTTGTAAGCTTGTTGCTTAGACATAAGATAAGTAGATAAGATGGCTATGGTGATAAAAATTGAAAACGAAACCAAAGACTTCCAATGAGGAAGTTTCGGCCAAGGGGTCATTTTATGGGGTTTGTGTGGAAATGAAGACTTATGTATTTTGGAATATGATTATGGTTAGGGTGATGAAATTAGAAAGTTTTAACATAAGTTGATGAAGAAGAAATTTAAGGGTAAGGAACTCGCTTATGGTAATTGATTTGGTTAGGGTAATGTTTATACCTTTGAATTTGTATGTGTTGTATTATGTGATGATGAATTTTGTGTTAGGTTGTTTTTAATGCATATATTTGTGATGGAATAATGTTTATAGATGTGGAAAATAATTGGGTTAGTCATTAATTGATAGAATTAATGAAGAACACTTACCCTTTACCTTGATGGAAGTTTCAGCCTATGTTAAAATTGAAGGAAATGAGTATGTTGAAGGCAATGCCATGAAATTTATGTGTTACGGTGATATTGATTACTTGGAGAATGGATAAAGATTAATTGGAAGAAACAATATATTCCTTCCTTTAAGGAAGTTTCGGTCAAAACTTGGGTGTGTTTGGGAATGTGGTGCAAACCGCGTTCCCTCAAATTTTAATTTTTTTTTCTTAAAATGAAAATTGTTTTATGGTTTCAGATCGTTTTGATGTGCTAATATCAAAAATAATTTTTAAAAATAAAAAAAACTTTATTTTAATGCATTTTTAAGTAAAAAGCATTTTGAACCGCCACTACTATTACAATCCCAAACACACTTTATAGATGATATGGTTGAGATAAATTGATGAATTTAATATAGAAATTATGTAAAACATGTTGATTTGAATGATTAGTTCATGTGTGAAATGTAAGCTTTGTTAAAAAGAAAAGATTGAGAAAAGTAAAAATTTTGAAATTTTGTAATGGACATATTTTTCCTTGTTTGTGTGTTTGGTGAACATTAATTTGAAAGAAAAAAAATGAGTTATTAATTGAATTTAATTTGCAAATTTGGGATGGTATTGAACTTTGCTAAAAAGAAATTAAAATTAATATATGGATTCAAAATTTAATTGCTAGAAATTAAGGAAGTAAGTATTTAATTTTCTTGTAGGCATGATGCAGTTACACGAATTAAATGAAGAAATAATAGGCTTGCATGGCCAAAACTTTATGAGTTTATTTAAGGGCATTTATGTATAGAAAGAATTTTGAATTTTCGATGCAATTGATTTGAGAATTTGAAATCTGTATGGAAAATGAAATTGACTTTTATGATGAATAAATGACAAATGGTATATTGTTTTTTCGATGCAATTGATTTGAGAATTTGAAATCTGTATGGAAAATGAAATTGACTTTTATGATGAATAAATGACAAATGGTATATTGTTCCTGATGGTACAGGAAAAGGCTGCAGGACTACTCAATAGCAAGGGACCATTTCACTTGCTCAAATATTAGGTAGGTGCTCGGCACTTTAAAATTAAAATATTATTTAAATTATAATTTGATACAACCATATTATTCGATAGTTGCATCCACATTTAACTAGTGTTTTGCCTATGTTTTATATATAAAATGCCTTGATATTCTTTATTTTATGTTTTGAAGGCACTTTTAGATGAAAGATGCAAAAAGGAGTAAATTGGAGCTAATTGGCATATTAGACCTTCAGTCGATGTTTTGTGTAAAACGTGAGCTCTAGAGGTCGAAATGAAGTGATTCTAGTGGAATTAAAAAGCTAACATCCATACCTTTCTGGGCATCTAAGGCAAGAAAATAAAATAAGGAAGAGCATGGAAATCGCAGCCTTCAAAGTCAAATCTCGCAATCTGCCAATGTTGACCTTCAGCCATTCCGACTTGAATATCTTGAGTTACAGACATCCATTGGATGCAAACTTAATTTTTTTAATTTCCAACTCAAAGACCTATCAACGCTTCAAATTTCAGACAAAAATGATGTCATATGAGGGAAATATGATTTTTCAAAGATGACAATTGAATTCTGCCAGCAAACAGGTTTCGTGAAGAAATGAGTCCAAATTACATTCCGAAGCATCTAAACCGACATCCAAGTTTTTACTTCAGCAATTTAGCTCCTCTAAGTCAAAGCTTGAAAATTTCATGCAAGACTATTTCTTTTTTTTTAGGAAAATAGTTATTAAAGTACTTAAATGTAAACTGTCTACTTAAAGGAGGATTATTTTGTAAAATAAAGACCGGGGTTCCTAGGATATAAAAAGAATGAGAGAAGAGAAGAGAGAGCAGCCGGCTAGAAGAGAGAAAAAACACTCATTCTCCTCCACAAACCCGAAATCATGTTTTCTTTTTTCTTTTTGATTAGTTGTTCAACCAGCATTATTGTAAGTTAGCTTCATATAAGTCCACTTAAGGGGGGTCCATTAGGGTTTCTTTAAGTCTAGAGTCAATATAAATAAAGGCATAACCAAACATGTAAGGTTACACAATTTTTAGATCAATAAATTTCTCTGTTGCACTTATGTGTTGGTGGGATAATCTCCCTTCCTTAGTTCTCTAAAGAACTGAAAATGACTTATCGAAGAACAACTGGCTTCATGGCGTCATCCTAATACTTCTTGTTCGCGAATCAATATTCGTTGGGTGGGGGTTTTTCCATTTCCAATAGTGCTGGTGCCTAGGTACAAGTTATCTTTGTGTCACACTCCTATCAAACCTGATTTACTTGACTTTCTAGGAATTGGTGTCTTTATGTGCAGGTTGTGTGACCACGTGATCACGAGGTTCGCATCAGGACTCTAAGTTATTATTTGTAGACAATCTATTGCCAAGTTTGATATCAAAACTGAAGTTGTGGTTTATAAACTTGTAAAGCAACTGAGTCTAATAATTATAGCGGATCTACATTATTAATCTTAGGAAGGACATTCAATCAAATCAAACATAGACTGCAGACACTTATGTTTTCTTGATTAATCAACTTATCTAGTTCTTAAGACTGTCATTGAATTAAATTACTAGTGCGGACACTGTGGTTGTTTGATGGTTAGGGTTAGTTAGACGATGGATCCATTAACTAACCAATGTTAAGAAGAGATAAATATTCAGAATATAAATTGATATTTCATTTCCATGATCAGTTCTGATTTTCGTAGGTAGATGTTTACTTACGACCAATGTTTATTCTCTTGATAATTTTCTGATTTTATTTAATTTTGCTTGATAGTTTTCTGTTTTTTTTTTTTTGCTTTAGCCTAGATAATGTCCACCCCCCCAAATTACATATCATCTAGCATAAAAATCTGACTTGAACCTTCCTCGTGGGATCGACCCCTTGCTTGTTCTATATTATCTTGTGTGTTGTGTTTGAAGCTAGGATAATTAATTTATGCGGCTGTGACATCAAAACATAATTGCAATTTTCTTTTAATGTATCTTGATTTTATTTGGAAAATATTAAATTATTGGAGAAACTAGTTACCTTGGTTAATTAGACTAAAGCCCTGGTTAATGGGCTAATGGAGAAACTAGTTTTCTTGGTTAATGAGATTAGTACCCTAGTAAATGAGTAATCAGAGAAACTAGTTATCCTATTTAATAGGACTGGTGCCCTGGTGAATGGGTAATTAGAAGCCAATAGTGATCCTACATGATTTTTATCATAGCTGCTAAAATTTGAAAATAGAGATGGTAAGATTTCATATAATTCCTCCAGAGTTCGGGGTAGCTCTAAATGCGAGCTATAGACTGGAGAGCGAAGGTCTGAAAGGAAGACTAGAGAGAGATGGAGTTGTTGGAGCCATAACTCCTCTAGCCACCATTAGATTCCACTTATTTTCAGATATGTTGAACGTTATACCCTACACTAAAAACTGACAAGATGGATTTTGTTTATCTGATATCATTTGAAAGATATTACCGTTATAATGTGTCTGGGAAAACTGAGTTGAGGGCAACCATAACTCCTGGTTTGTTTCTCCTTCATTCACCATTGGATCTATTCTGATTTTCTAAGGAAGGTTCGCCTAGATGTCCAATTGGTTCTAAACGATGGAGAGCAGATTCTAGCAAGTTTGAAAAAACTTTTTCTTCTCGGACTGCCGCTGGCAGTTTTTAAGTCAAATTGCTCCTTTGTGGATCACAACTAATCTAATCGTTGGATGACTCTGTTTTTGTATATGTTATACTATACTTGCTTACCCTGAACTGGACCATTGAATTTTGTCTAGTTTTTATGATCTTAAAAGAATTGTCTCTTTGAATTTACTGCCTAGACATGACTGCCAGTAACCACTGAGTAACCGGTTGATTGGTTTAACAAACCTAAAGAACGATCGACCGATCAACCCCACTACAGCCACCAAAAAACCCTTTAATACCACCCTCAACATATCAAACACCACCACCACCAAAACCATCCCCTAACCTCCTAGAAACACTAAGACTACTCTTAAATAACCACTTAAAAAAAACTCAACTTACCCCCACCCAAGTTGCGACCTTGGCTTAGAAGAACACCACCACCCACAACTATGCCCCTAACATTTCATGAGTTGATAGAGTGAAGGTCTCTAACTCTATAACCCATACCAATATAGCCTATTTTCCACGTTAAGAGAGTGGCACCATCTTTGACATTTCAAATAATGTCATTCATGAAAGTGTATCAAAACAAAACCAATGTCTGGTGGGTTTCTTCTCGAGTTATAAGATGCCTTATCATATCGCCAATTCTATTGCTTTTCAAGTATGGAAGAATTATGGTCTTAAGAGTGTAATGACAACACAACAAGGTTTCTTGATTTTTCATTTTAAGAGTGAGGACGATGCTAATTGATTATGGAGAAGGGACCATGGATGTTCGGTCGAAAATCCCTTAACCTCAAATTATGGCACCCAATTTTTGTTCTTGACAAGAATAAAATTTTAAAGGTGCTTGTATGAGTTCGCCTCCAGGGTCTACCTTTTCCATTTTGGAATGATCACAGGCCTAGGTATGGCTGCGAGTATAATGGCGAGACCATTAGCTTGTGACGAGCAAACACTTAGTGACACTCGGCTTGACTATGCTAGAGTATATGTGTGAATTGGATGCTTCACCACCCATCATCCATGTTTTTTAGCTACGATGTAGGTTTTCTATGGAGCCTATCATAGCTACGGTTGATTATGAATGGAAGCCAGGAGCGTATAAGATTTGCAAAATTTTTGGTCACTCATGTAAGGTATTGGTTAAGGCCTCAACCTTATTGGCGGAAAACATGCTCAAGATAAAAAAAAAAAATGAAGGGATGCTCTACAAGCTTGTAGCTCACCAATTATTATTGTGGAAAGGATTACATCCACTTTAATTGTTACTACTGTAACAAAATCAGTAACCTAGACAGAGATAGATCAGGTGGAACCGGTCGACCGATTTAGACTTGCCAAGAAGCAGATGACTAGTTGAACATAATAGAGGCCCTAGAAGCTACTGTTCTTGGAACCAATCGGTCGGTTGATACATTAAAGGAATCAGTTGACCGATTGAAGCCACAAATCATTACTGAAGCAGCTGAATCTACTAATGGTGAGAGAGAGCTTGCTAGGGAGTTCTTTAAGTTAAGTAATGATGATAAAGCTTTTTACAAGTAGAGATTTCAAATTCAATGGTTAAACTTGGGAGATAGAAACATCAAGTTCTTCCACATATCGCTCCTTTATAGACATGTTAAGAATATAATCCATTGGTTGACTGATGAGATATGATCTTGGGTTCAGGATCTGCATAGTCTAGGTCAGTTGGCAGTCTGTTATTTCCAAGGGCTACTTTCCATACATTTGACTATCACCTCAAATAAAGCTTCATGTTTCTTCTCTGGTAGGATTCTTCCTAAAATTACCCTACCTTTTTGGAATCATGCATCACAATTGATGAGATCAAAGAAGCTTTATTTTTCATCCAAGATGTTAAGACCCCAAGTCTAGATAGCTATACCTCATTATTCTTCAAAAAAAGTTGGGACATTAGTAGTAGAGACTGCATTACTGTTGTGAGGTACTTTTTTGATACCAATACTCTACATAGGTGTGTTAATGCTATTAGGATTGCTTTGGTTCCTAAGATTGAGGTATCAACCATTATGAAAGACTTTAGACCTATCTCATATTATAATGTGATGTACAAATACATATCTAAAGTCATTGTAAGTAGGCTAAAGGGAATTTTTCCAAATGTAATTGGTCCTATTCATTGCCTTTGTTTTGAGTAGGAAAAATTAGATGTTATCTTATTGACTCAGGAGCTCATGTATAACTATCAACTAGTTAGTCCTATGCCTAGATGTGATTTGAAAATAGACATAAGAAAAGCTTTTGATACAGTTAGTTGAGAATTTATCCTTACGGCCTTGAGGGCTATTGGAGTCTCTGGTGCCATGGTTAGATGAATTGAGGTATGCATATACCCAACTCATTTCTATGTGGCCATGAATGGGAAGAGTCATGGTTTCTTCCCATCTTCTAGGGTCTTCGACAAGGTGATCCTTTATCTCCTTACTTGTTTGTTTTTTGCTATGAAGGGCTTAGAAGGCATACTTAGAGATGTTTTATAGAACCCGAGGTTTAGATATCATTGGAGGTGTTAGAGGACTACCATTACTCACTTGTGCTTTGCAAATAACCTTATGATTTTCTATCTGACAGACATGGACTTAGTCATGATTGTAAGGAGGGATTTGAATGATTTTGCAGGGTTGTCATGACTTATTACAAATCTAGAGAAGAGCCATGTCTTTTTATCAGGAGTTGATGATGAGTATGAGACCTTTTTACAGATTTTTTTAGGTTTTAGGCAGGGTTCCCTACCAATCAGGTATCTGGGCATCCCATTGATATCTATTAAATTGACACATACTGACTACATGCCTTTGGTGGAATGTATTTTCTCCAGGATCAAGTTATAGACCTCAATTTCTTTTACTTATGTTGAACGTCTTCAATTGATCAAATATGTTCTCTTCGACATTCAGGTGTATTAGTCTTTCATGTTTATTCTTCCTTGCTCTATTATTAAGATAATTGAGGGCATCTTTACTACCTTTCTTTAGAAATGCTGCTCCCTCTCACACTCAGGAGCTAAGGTCGTCTGGGCCTATATTTGTTATCCCTTTAAGGAAGGTGGCCTAGGAATTAAAAAGGTTTAGACTTGGAATAGAGCAATTATTCTCAAATCCATTTGGAGACTCCTTTCAAATAGATCACCAATCTAGTCGGGATGGATCCACAATGTTCTTCTCAAAGGTAGATCTTTGAAGTATGTCATGCCTCATTCAGTGTCCTCCTGGTTATGAAGGAAGATTTTTTCTTAGCAAATATTGGTGTAGAGGGAAGTTTGTCTCTTGCATTGGTGATGGGTCTACTACTTCTCTGTAATTAAACTACTGGTTGCCATATGGGCAATGGTTTTGCGACCTTTTACCTTTCAGGGTGCTATCATCTACCAGGCTCCCATAGGATGTTAATGTCATAGACATTATAAAGGAGGGTATTTGAGCTTTCCCGTCGAGTAGTCTGGAGCTTCAACCTATTTGGGACTCGGTTCGCTTTCACCCCAAGAGTGTCTTTTCATATTATTATATCTAGAAAGGTCATTTTTTAGGGAGGCTCTCTATTTACTCAATATGAGAGATTTTTATAGAGTTCAAACCCACATAATCATATACACCATCTTCTCCGGTTCCCAAGATTCATCGTGGGACACTTATTTATCCTCTAGCTTGCTTTTATAAGTTGTCTTCACACAATTAGAATACTGCAAGCTTTCCAAATCATTTCCTCTTCGGTATGTATCCTTTGTAGGTCACATGTTGAGACATATTGATGCGAACCTCTTGATCACATGGTCAAGCAACCCCTAATGAAGATGATATTTCCCCAAGAAAGCTGAAAATCAAGTTTGAGAAGTGTGACATAATGAAAACCAGTCTCAAGGCACTAACACTATTGGAATTGAATCGAATGATGTCACAAGGTCAGTTATACCTTGATAAGCCAAATTTAATTTTTATCCCAGCAAAGATAATGTGTTGCATCACTCAAAATAAGGGTTTAGTTCATAAATCTATGGCTACCTGCTTTTCAACATATAAAACACTTGTATAATGCTTCAAATAACCCTAATGGATCCCTATATGTGGGTTGATTTGAGTTCATTTACAAAATTGACCCAAATAAGTAATAATAAACCAAAGAATAAGAAGAAAATAATAAAAATCCAAAATTAATATCCTAGATATGCTAGAATTATATTTGCCACCCTTAAAAAGTCTCAAATAGACTAGGAAATCTGATCTGAATGTGGAATTAATTTTGAAGTCTTCTTGCCTTATTGTGTTTGTTTGTAAACAATGAATGAAGAAAATCTCCCTCTTTTATACCTCTCAATTTAGTTTCCTTCCTAGACTAGAGGAATCATTAATTAATCTTTCCTCGCTTAGGAAATTAGATCTGACAGCCCCCTTAACATCCTTTGTTGACTAGAAAACTTCCTTCTTTATTGATAAATATTGTCCTAAATAATAGAGAAAATAATGAACGAAATTTCCTTGAATTTTAGGAGAATATTTTTCTGATATAAGTCCTTGTAGAATTAGGAAATCAACCCCAAACAAATCTGATATAATCCTAACATCTTAGTTAACTCAAACCAACTTTGGACCCCATGTGGACCAAACTCATATTCATTAATAGAGACCAAATCAGACCCAAAATACACTTCAAATAAACTTTCTTTGTTGCCCAAAAACATCTTTTGCATAGTTTGTTATGATCTAGCCGAATTACCCACCAAAAGAATTGGGTTGAACCCATCATACATAAGAACCTCAATCTAATTGAATGCATCCCTAGGTAAAGACCCATCATGAAAAACCCAAGGCTTTACCATATACTAAACCATATCAATAACCAATCTCAAACACATAACTGAATGTTTACTATAAGGAATCCAACGTTGAACCTAAATCGTATCATTCCCTCCATATTCAAGAAGATTCACCCTTGAATCTTGAATAGGATTAGTAGTGACTTCATTAGCCTCTTATGTTAAGCCTTTGGAATTCCCTTATTCCTAACACATTTCTCCAACAACAACACTATATGGAAGTAATGACTGATAAGAATTTCAAAAAAAACATGTCATACTAACCACTTGTGTACATATTTTTGAATGATAACCACAACAACTCTCCTTCGTCTTTCATTTTTTTGGCAATATACCTCTTTTTCCCATGAAGCTCGAAGTTCATATAATAATCTTCTACACTTCTCAACTTCTCGTTCTAAAACCCCTAAACCGTAGCTTACCTTTTCATATTATTGAGCTAGAATCCTCCTTCATTCCCTCTCCCTTGCTGAATACATGACACAAATAAAAAAAAAAAAACAACTTCTGAAGACATAACAAGAACACTGATTTAGACTCGAAATTCCAAATTTGACTTTTGTTTGGATAAGAATTGATTGAAAACAAACAGATGTGAAAGTGATGAAAATGACTCAAACAATAGCCAAATATCTCAAATATGATGATAATAAACTAGCAGGAACAAAATCAACAGATACAAACAAGTTTTGAAAGCTAACGCAGAACAAACCCGTTATGACAAGACAAAACCTGATTCTAGAACCTAAAGAAAAATATATCCAAATGACCTCAAATTTAATATATTTTATGATTAGGACCCCAATAAACAAAATGTGAATTTTGAGCTGATTCCAAGTTGATTTGATATATGGACACGAAACAACCCCTTTAAAACATGAATTTAGAACCTAGACCCAATGATGTTCAAATGACTTGATGCCTAACATTTAGTGTGATTTCACACTACATAACCAGAATATCAATTTTGAGTTAAT
>Ga0325404_1000603_pt1 | contig 36428 bp, 22 predicted proteins | sample PopdelMetagenome_18_FD_205664 | JGI IMG/M metagenome (GOLD analysis project Ga0325404, IMG submission 205664) | Populus deltoides microbial communities from Bellville, Georgia, United States - Xylem-Control-R1 | ecosystem: Host-associated > Plants > Phyllosphere > Stem > Wood/Secondary xylem...
TGAAACAAGATCAGCATTGGGCCTTCCTCACCTGTAAGCCCATGAAGGCCCACCTAAGCATGAGAAAAAAAGGGCGACATGGTAAATTAAAAAACCAAGGTACGGGAAAAAAATCCCTTGATTAGGGTCATAATTTAAGCAAGCCCGTCTCCGTATCGTTTCCTCACATCACAGTGCTGCTATCGATCTAACTATCTAATCAAACAGAGTGTTCCTTGAAACTCCTCCAAAACAAACTACAAAAAGATCCGAGGAGTTTGTGGATTCTCAATCAAATCTTCTATCTCTTTTCTCTTATCAATCATCACTTTTTTTTAGGTAACCAATCCTTATACTCTTGTTTGTTTCTTGATTTAATGTTTCGATCAACTGATAATCTAATTGTTTTTCTTTTAACTTTTCTTGCTGCTTTTGTTCTTTATTGTTTGTAATCAGATCCGTAAGTTTTTGTTCTTTTAAGACTTTGTTTATCGAGTTTTGCGATAGTTAAAGATGAATCAGTGTTCAAAATCTGTACTTGATTGATGAATAATCGCTGATTATCGTATTTTTATTATGATTTTGTGGGGGCCTAGCGATTTGGGTTTGGTGGAAAATTGGATGTGTTTTTCGGTTTGATAGGGATGTGAATTTGGTGCGAGAAAGGATTTACTTTTTTCCCCCTTGTTATGGGAAAGATGGGCATGGTTTTTGTAGTGAATTATCGTATGGGCTTTACTCGGTGTGTGCTTTGTATTGTGGTGCAGGGTCTTTTTCAAAAGTGTTTTTTCTTGAAAAATGATTTCTTTCAGATTTTTTTATTTTATTTTTTATATTGGTACATCAAATTCTTCGAAAAACACTTATAAAAAACATCACTTTGATGTTTTTTCAAGTAAAATGCACCTAAAAGTAAAAGCTACCACACTCCCACACACCCACTAAAATCTCTTTGATGAGTTTGTTATTGGGTTACTGAGTTATTTGATGGTTACTGTTTGCAGTCATGGCTAGTTCGGCACCTGAAGGATCCCAGTTTGATGCTCGTCAATTTGATTCTAAGATGAATGAGCTGTAAGTCCTTATTTTGCTCTATGATATGTTTGCTGAGGTTTGCTGGTTATAATGTGTTTTGTCTCCATTTCACTGTTTGAATAGTGTCTACAATTTATTGGCTTCTCTTTATCCTTAATTGCCTGGTGCCCTATGATGTTGAATTTGCTAGCTTGATGAGTGCAGGCTCACAGCTGAAGGACAGGATTTCTTTACCTCGTATGATGAGGTGCATGAAACTTTTGATGCTATGAATTTGAAGGAGAACCTTCTGAGGGGTATTTACGCATATGGTGAGTGGCATTAAAACTGCAATCCTTTTCATGTCGACTTTATCTGAGTGGTGTTGCATGATGAAGCACAATTTGGAAATTTTTCTGGTTGCCTGAGTTTACATATGCAAGCATTTGAGATTTTTTCATTGCCTAATCAGATCAATTTAAAATAAAATTCAGATTTCAGGTGGTTGGCTGGGTTGAATTTAGTTTCTCATACTCCACCTATCTAACTGCTTTTTTGTGTTGCCGTTCTTTTTGTTGTATATGATGAATAACAGTTATTTTAAAGCTCCTGTTTTGTCCTTGGAATATATTTGTATGCATTAGACATTATGTCTGTGCTGTCGCAAATTTGAGATCTCATGGTGTGATCCAATTTTGTTTGAAGGTTTTGAGAAGCCATCTGCAATTCAGCAAAGAGGGATTGTCCCATTCTGCAAGGGACTTGATGTAATCCAACAAGCACAATCAGGAACTGGAAAGACAGCTACGTTTTGCTCTGGGATTTTGCAGCAGCTTGATTATGATATAGTTGAATGCCAAGCATTGGTTCTTGCACCTACCCGAGAACTAGCTCAACAGATTGAAAAGGTTATGAGAGCACTGGGTGATTATCTGGGTGTGAAGGTTCATGCTTGTGTTGGTGGAACCAGTGTTCGTGAGGATCAGCGTATTCTCTCAGCTGGGGTTCATGTTGTAGTCGGTACTCCTGGTCGTGTGTTTGACATGTTGCGGAGACAATCACTTCGCCCTGACTATATCAAGATGTTTGTATTGGATGAAGCAGATGAAATGCTCTCAAGAGGATTCAAGGATCAGGTTCCTACTTTTACTTCAATCTGCACATGCATTCTTTCTTAAGGCTTTCTACTGTTTTTTGCATGGTACTGTCACTTTGAGTTACACACGAGTGTTTCTACCGGAAGTTCTCTCTAATGATCAAACTTTGTTTTAACAGATATATGATATTTTCCAATTACTGCCCCCAAAGATTCAGGTTGGGGTCTTCTCTGCTACTATGCCACCTGAGGCCCTAGAAATTACGAGGAAGTTCATGAATAAACCTGTGAGGATTTTAGTGAAGCGTGATGAGCTTACCCTTGAGGGTATCAAGCAATTCTATGTTAATGTTGACAAGGAGGAATGGAAGCTTGAGACACTTTGTGATCTATATGAGACCCTGGCAATAACCCAAAGTGTTATCTTTGTGAACACCAGGCGCAAGGTGGATTGGCTCACAGACAAGATGCGCAGTCGTGATCACACAGTCTCTGCCACTCATGGAGATATGGACCAAAACACAAGGGACATTATTATGCGAGAATTCCGCTCTGGTTCCTCTCGTGTGCTGATCACTACTGATCTGTTGGCCCGTGGTATTGATGTCCAGCAAGTCTCACTTGTGATCAATTATGATCTCCCTACCCAGCCAGAGAACTACCTCCATCGTATTGGTCGTAGTGGACGTTTTGGAAGGAAGGGTGTTGCTATAAACTTTGTTACCAGGGATGATGAAAGAATGCTTTCTGACATCCAGAGATTCTATAATGTAACGGTTGAGGAGCTGCCATCAAATGTTGCTGATCTTCTTTGAAGCAATTTTGGTTCACCAAGGTAAATGGCTGAGCTTGGAAGTTAAACTATTATGCTGTTTGCAGTTTTGGGGCCTCTATTTAGCATGGATTGGACTAGTCCTGCAGGTTTGGTTCTGAGCATTTGAGATTGGGGTCAATCCCATTTCGGGTGCAGAAGTCCCATGTGTTAAATTTTGTTGCAAGTTTGTTTTTGCTTTTTCCTTTTTGTGTCGGAGTAAAATTTGCAGAATTATGGTAGTGTCAATCATAAAATTTTACTCTTTGCGTGGTTTTTTATTTTATGCAAGGGAATTTCATGTAGGTAAAAAACTTATGATAAAGTCATTATGTTATAATATTGGGCTCTCCGTTGCTGTTCTCTTGAGCAATTTAATTTGTGTTTCTTGATGCCTTGACCTTTTCATTAGCAAGCTCCCTCTTTCCTCTGTGTGTGTCATGTTCTTAGAAAAAACTAAAAAACTCCTAAAGCCTCAATTACTTGAGTTTGTGCAACACAAGTGTTTTGCTAAGCCGAGGGATCCTACTATTCAGAGTGATATTAGCAAAGCACCTTCACTTGCCCAGATATTTCTTTCCCTTGAGCAACTCCTGGACTGGCATGTATATGCATATGGAGTGCCAATGATATATATTATATGTTATTTCACTTAATTTTTCGGCTGGGATGTGCCCTATCTTTGGACCGATGATATTATGGGAGCATGCACATGTTATTTATCAGTCTTTCCACGGGAATTTGTTGTTTGTTGCGTGTGTGCATATGCTGCTCTTCAACCCGAGTTCACTGATTAGGTACCGTTAACTATTCTGATTAGGTATTTTGGACCGAATTTTTTAAAAAATTAATTTTTTTTTGTTTAAAATAAAATTAATTTTATGTTTTTAAATTATTTTGATATATTGATGTTAAAAATATTTTTTTTATTTTATTGTATTTTTAAATAAAAAACATTGTGATTCTGCATATTATCATCGATTGCGAATGCACATGGATCTTCCTGTCTGTGATGAGAGGTTGAATAGTCTTACTGAAAAGGCGTGGCCTCTTGACCCGTATGCAGAACGAAATGATGAGCACGTTGCACCTGGTCAACCACCATTGCCCACTTGCTTGAACATGAGCACAAGCATCCTCCATTATGCTAAACTTCACGGACCACAACCCTAATCGATCAAAGAGCAGCATTGCTACTCCACTAAGAGTCGAAATTCTTGCGAACACAACTTGCCATTAGACATTGCAGCACTTGTTTCTCCACGGTGGACGCAACATGTCATTCTCTCAAGCCTTTGTAGTGTGTTTTACTCTTACCTTGCCGCATGTGGTAATGGAAAATCTTCTGTTAGGCCTCTTCCATTGACACACATTGTTGTTTCGAAAACACTAAAATAAATTAGCCGAATCATGACCGTTGCGAAACATACAAAAATGTGCTTCAAACCAATGATGATGACGATGTTGCTGCAAATAGCGAACCATTATTAGGAAAAGTCTGAGTTAAACTTTTCGGTTACAGTGAACAGTAAGAATTCCTCCTAGTGAATCTACTCCATCAAATTCTATGAAAATTGATCTCAAACATGGTGGTGTACTGGTCTCCCCGGTCGAGGGAATTTCTCACAAGAAGTTTGTGTCTCATGGAAAGATTTTGGATTTCTTCCCTCTATATACAAAACAGATAATAGTAATATATAAAAAGTATAAACATAAATTGCAGTGATGAATACTGACACAAGGAAGGTATTCTTCATTCTGACTGGTAAATACTGAAAACACGAACATGCAGGAGAAAAAACGCACAAGTAAAAAACTACTGCCCTAGACAAAATGATTGCCCATTAAACACGCCATGTAGATTCACTCATCGAGAAAAATGTCCATTAAGTCAATCCAGGCTAAAAAAAAGTGGAAAAAGGAACCCGAGCATCTCTTCCTGTGTTGGACCCCACCATTCCATTATTCCAACTCTTTCCTCCTCTGTCAGAATCAAGAAGCTCAACCAATAAAAACAACCTCTCTTACCTTCATTCAATGTCTGTTTCTCTCTGTCTCCGCAGCATACCTATACCATATTCCTAATCCCATGGAAGATTACAACAGATCAAAATCGTATTCTTATTCTCATGGGAATGATATGATGCAGATGGAGAGTTATCACGGTCCACAAAGGCCACCAACTTCTTCTTATGAGCTCAGGTCCTATAGCACTTCCTACGCTCAGACTCAGGTGGCCAACGGCAACTATAACACCAACAATTTCGGCAACAACAGGGACTTTAAGGCTAAGAAAGGAAAGGGCTATACTGGTTCATCTTCTTCGAAGTCTTGGAGCTTTGATGATCCTGAGTTTCAAAGGAAGAAGAGGGTTGCTAGCTATAAAATGTATAGTGTTGAAGGTAAAGTGAAAGGGACTTTCAGGAAGAGCTTCAGGTGGATTAAAGATAGGTGCACACAAGTGATGTATGGATGGTGGTGATTTGATGATGGGTATTGCTCTCTTCCTTATTTTTCTCCTTTGCCTAATTTCCTGTGTTTGTACTTAAGGTCTGTGTGACAATCACTGAAAGTTTATAGATTGATGTGTTGGTGTTATGAATTCCTGATGTGGGACTAGTTTTAAGTTGTGTAATTGATTGTTTTTACTTTTTTTTGCTGCCCGGGAGGCTTAAATTAATCTGTTAATTCCCTTACAAATTCTTTTGATAATGATGTGATCTATATACATATATATATATATATTCTTTAAGGTTACCTGAGTTTGATTAATCAGTTCTATGGATACTTTGGTTCTGTAAATTGGATTGTTTCACAATTCGTCATCATGGGTTAGATTTATTATTGAAAAAGTGGATTTGCTGTAGTCTGGTCTTTGATGTAATACTATTCTTTATCAGTGCTGGTATTATTATTATTATTGCTTTTAAATTATAGTTGAAGGCCATGTTTTTTGGTTAATCTTGAAGGTTTGCAGAAGAGGGTTCTGTTGTCTACACTAGATTTGAAATCCTTTTTCTTTCTGTTTATGTTACTTGATGCATTTAAGGTTATGAAACTGGAATGATTATATTGTGTTTTTCTATAGCATCCATCATACATGATCTCTACATTCCTATAGCAGAGGCATATCATCAATCCTTTTCTGCTCGTTGTGCATAAATGGAAACAAAAACCCTTTCCGAAGCCAAATATGCTAGACAATCAACATGACTTTGTTACATATGCGCTATATAAAATGTCTTCGGAATATCATTTCTTTTGTGTTCTTTATTGCAAAGTCTTCTATCCGTTTCCTTGATTAGCTTACTTTGAAATTTGATCTTAAGCCACATTCCTGTTTCTACTCAGAGCGATACAGGCCAGTGATGGTTTTTCATTCTTGAACTTCGTAGTTCCAAAACCTTCATGGCCGTGAATCATGATAATGTCCAAGTAGGGTTAACTTCTAAATTTGGAGTCGTGAAGAGCTAGGGGCAGAGGGGACCTTGGATTCTTCTAAGTTGATGACAGACCAAAATATGAAGCTTACCTATGCAATTGAGTTTCCTTCGTTCTGCATGTCTGTTTGTCATCTACTGAAGTTATCCATGTTAGCATAGTCAAAAGCTAGCATTATAAGAAACATAAACATGTTATTTGATCATGCTCTACTCTGTCAAAACTCTGAACTTGTTATTTATAATTTGGTTAATTAACCTTATGTGCTAAGGAAAGGAGATGAGTCCACTTCATTAATTTGTTGTTTTCATTTCCTAAAGTTGGTTAAATCACCGTCATTCTTGATGTGCAGATCAAGCAAATGGTATTAGCAGTATAATGATAAAATGTCAACTCTCCCCACTCAAATGCCTAACGTGTCCTTTTCGAAGAACTCTGAACCTTTTGTTTGTGTAGCGTTAGTTTTTGATGTGAAACTTTGTCATTTCACACTTCCTTCAGGATAAGCAGTACAAATCCATGATAGATTACTCTTGGATTATCATACATGTCATGTAGCACTTTTCTCATTGCATGCCGCCATTATGATCTTTGTGCTGTCATCATGCGCAGATGCAGGCGTTGTAGATTATAAGGATATATGATGCATATTGCTTTTGGTGAAAGATCCACATTGAAGAATCAAGATAAATATGGATTGAACAGTAGATATATATAGCAATGGTCTTTCATTTACGGTGGATAACTTTTTAAAGAGATTGTTCTATTAGTGTCTGTTATTCTGGTGAAGGGTGCTTATCACATCAAAATGATTTTTTTTTCATTTTTTTTTTTGTGTGTGTGTGTGTGTGTATATATATATATATAAACCGTTAAAAAACACTAAAAAAATGTATGAACTTGATGTTTTTTCAAGCGAAACACTTTAAAAAAACAAAAGCTATCGCCCTCAAATACAGGCTAGGTTGGAAAGACTGAATGCAAAGTTTTCAGTACTTGGTCTGGGGCCAAATATTCTAGTTTCTATTACTGAACTTTGAAGGCAACGATGGTGGTTCGAAACAAGTTTTTGTGTTTCAAAGCAAGGTTTACTGTGAGTTGGCATAGCTTAAATGTTGTATTCGTATTAACTGTTAACTAACTCTGTCGTAGCTTAGATGTTGTATTCAAAATACAACTATAGATATATGCAGTTTATTTGCCTCTTTTAAGCCAAAATTTGTCTCACCTTCTTTTATCCACGGATTGCATGTGTTGAGATGTGAAGTATACCTAAAACTTAAAGCTTTATAGCTGTACAACCAAGCAATAGTGAGGTGCTAATGGTTTTTTTTTTCCAATTACTATGTGTCTTGGATCAGAACCCAGCTTGCCGGTGCTCCGGTGTGGGTCGGTTTAATTTTTTTAAAATATAAAAGAATAATGATTAAGTGTTATAAGTGTAAATTTTTTTTAAAAATTAATGGCTTTACATCATAGAAATAGAACATAAAAGAAAATATCTATTGTCAATCCCTAGAAATCCGAATTATAAAACATAAAATAGAAAAATAAAAATGAATGAACAAAAAATAATACCGGCAAACCCGGGTGATGAAATTAAAAAAAAATCAAGATTATGAATCCAATGATGAAATCAAAAACAAATTAAAATTTGATAAAGATGCCAAGAAAAAAAATTAAAACCAAAACATTGAGGGTTAAAATCTAAAATACCATCAAATATTGAACTGAAAGGCCAAATTGAAAATTTTTAAGTCTATAAATTCACAAAAAAATTTAAAACAAAATAAAAATAATGTGAATGAAGAAAAAATTCAAAAACAATTAAAAAATCAAAACTAAAATACACCATTTGATGCTCAAAATGCTTGATCTAAAAAGTTGACTCGTGACCCAGGTCAGGGGATTTTGACCATCATAATACATCCCGTGCCTGTAAAACCTTCAAGGGCGATGAAGTAATTCATTGTATATAAAAAATATAAATTTATTAAATTATCTTGATCAATTGATAAATAACATTTTGATCCTTAAAAAACAAGTTTATCACTGCAACCAAAACAATTGTTCAATTTATTAAAAGATAAAATGATTAAATATATTATTTAAATTCACATTATTTCTCCCCACTGATATAAAAAGAGTTGAGTCCTTAGTGTTTTTTTTTTTTTTTTGTAAGTGATGCCAGGTACACTCATTTCAATTGAATTTCTTTTCTTTTAATTAATATGAGTATTCAAATCAGTTTGTGTATACTTTTATTAATTCTACTGATCCTGAAGTTGACAACCATGTAAGCCTTTAGTGACCATGAGGGGATTCAAAATCATGACCATTAAAAATCAAACCTAAAACCTGATCAATTAAGCTACCCTCAAAATTTATTTCTTTCGAATTCTTGTTTGTCTTGGAAGGGAATTAAAAAAAAAAAAGGTACCATTGCTGATGTTTGTCCAAACTCCAAAGTGAAGCATAAATTGAGGACAAAAAAGAGGTGTTGTGTTCTTTCAATTATGGACAAGGGAATATCCAATTTAATTGACAGAATCTCAGCCACCTTCATAGATTCATCCATAGTACGGAATCTAATTGTTCCTTTTAACGACTTATTATTATTATGGAATTAAAGTATTTCATCGTCTGGCAAGTAGTCTAAATTTTACTCGTAAAATAATTTTACTATAAATGAGAAATATTCTACTCGTAAAACATTTTTTCAGAATTTCATATTCTCCAGTAAATAAACTAAATTTAAGAGCTTATGAATTTCTATCACCTCTAATAGAAGGGTGTCGATCAAAGAAAGAACAAATAAGGAACCTTTATGAATTTCACCTAAAATTCGGGGATGCTCACACAAACGATCTTATTATTATATTGCCTGAACATGGCAGGCAAGAGTCAACCAACAAACCCCAGGTAATTGTAAATTAAGGCAAGTAACTAACGCTAACGTTAAAGACAACAACCAAACACATAAAACCCACCATAAAAAGAGACATGAAAAAAATTGGAGACTCACAACCTTAATACAGCAAGTAGGAGAGATCTTTTTGCTTCTCTGCCTTTCAGATTTTACAGAGCGAGCAAAAAGAAATGTGGGAATCCATCTGTTTAACGTTGGCAGCCACCGCCGGTACTAACATCGGCAAAGTTCTTCAAAAGAAGGGCACGGTCATTCTGCCTCCTCTTTCTTTCAAACTCAAGGCATGCTTCTTTTACCCATTTTCTCTTTCTATCTCTTTTGTTCTTCCCTTTTCTTTTCATGACATATGCTTTCAATTGTGTTGAATAACAAGTTAACGACCAATAAGGTAAGATTATTTGCTTTAGTCTTCAAGTTTGTTGAAAGATCTTCGATTCCTGAATTTGGAATTCTGTTATGTTAGTGTTTCAATTTCAAGAATTGATCTTTATGCTGTCAAGTGCATGCGTGTTGCTTGGATTATTGATTTACATTATCAATCTTTCGTTTCTTGATTCTGGGTTTATGGAATTTCTCCCAATTCTTTTCTTATTAGAATGTGTGCTAGCTAACTATGTACGTGAAGGAAATGGGCTCTTGCATATGTTTATTGATTTATTGTGTGTGACTTTTCAGGTGATAAGGGCATATGCTGCTAATGTAGCTTGGATCATTGGTTTTCTTATGGATATTATTGGTGCATTGTTGATGTTGAAGGCATTGTCTCTGGCTCCTGTGAGTGAATTCATTTATGTTCCTGATTTTTTTAGATTGGTCTGCTTGATTGGAAATTTCTTTTTCTATTGAAAAAATGGAAAATAGTAGATTGACATTTTTGAACTATTTAACTATGCACACATTTTCAACATATATCTGCGAAGGGGAAAAATGAAAAAAACACGGTGAGATTCTGCTTCTTGAAATTGATTTGAAAAATATATTTGCCGTATTCTTCCACCAATTACCAGTAAAAAGGGAGCTCTTTTATTTGTTTGTGCACTTCATTTTGGTTAGTGCTATTTATTTGTCTCATTTGTGCCTAATCTACATCAAAGTGATCTTGACTGTTTTCTTTTAGGTTTCTGTCATCCAACCAGTTTCTGGTTGTGGACTTGCTATTCTTTCTGTCTTTTCCCATTTTTACCTAAAGGAAGTCATGAATGTCATTGATTGGATGGGGATCACTTTGGCTGGTATTGGTACTATAGGTATGTAAATTCTTCTTGGTTGACTCCTGGATTGGTGTTGATCTCATTATTATACTCATAGTTCAGAATGTTGCCATGATAGTTATGGCTCAAAAGTAAGAGCACATCATTACCTATTTTTCATTTTTTCCATGCTCTGTGTGCCTTTTGTGGATGGATATAGATTTTATTGGGTGTCTCATTTGGAATAGGTCTTAACCTGAAATCTTGTTTTTCATTATCTAACGAGTATAAAGTGCTGTTGTATTTATCCAAATTATTGATAGAAACTTATTAACTGGTTATGAAAATCCAGTCCTCCAAAATTGTTCGTATATACATTGTGATTCAACGTCATATTTATGTGTCTAATTAAACCTTTTAATTGCTTGTTTTGTATTTGCAGGAGTTGGTGCTGGAGGTGAGGAGCAAGAGGCTTCATCCATATCTATTTTTCAGTTACCTTGGCTGGCGTTGCTTGTTGCCATCTTGTTTGTAGGTACCTTATACTGTGCACCAACTTTACTAGCACTAATATGCTTTTGTTATCAGAATTATTGCATAAATATATGAGTATGTGAAGTTGTTTCTCTTGAAATCTAAGCTGGTCTTTAAACTGCTGAATGATAGGCATGTTGAGAAATTCAGGTCTGGCAAGGACATCAACACAACCAAAATAAGGAATGAAAAGTTTCTCACAGATACTACCAACAGTTTTTTCATAAACTCACTAGGCTATCTCTCTACATGCCACCAATAATGCACACAGCACACGCTCATATAACACATGCACGGAGCGGTCATATGTGATGAAACACACAAGATCAGCCAAAGGTCCCTACTTATACTAGTGTAGGTCAAGACATAATGTCACTTCTTAATGTTGATTCCTGATGCACTGCTGGATGTTAATATTTGGTACAATTTCCAGAGAAAGGGGATTTTGTTTTAATTGGTTAAATTTCAGCTCCATGGTTGCCTTTATATGCTAGCATGGCTGACTTTGAAGAGTTGGTGTTGATTCTCAACACTCCCCCTCAACAATGATTCTCTTGGTTTTTCACTAATTGTAATTGAAACTCTGCAAATTTGGTATGGTTGAGGTCTTCAGTGAATATCAGTTCCTTTTGACTCTACATAAGCATGATCTCCACCATGCTGAATGTTGGTCCCTTGCTAGCACAGTTCGCAATAATTACCTAAAGCCCAATCCTTGTTTGCAAACTCCAGAACTGGTCCTTGACTGCTTGTTCTAATACCACTGTTCATACTAAGACAAAATTTGCATTCAAATTTTGAAAGTTCTTCTCCAAGTTTTTGATTATGCAATCCCATTAAGTTGCAAATTCTTTTGGTAGAAAATCATTTATTTCATGCGAGAATGAAGCATGTGGAACGGAATTATCACTTTGTAAAAGATAGGGTTAAAAGGAACATTAGCGTTGCAGAAAATTGTTATGGAAGTCCAAGTGGCTGAAATTTTCACTCACTGAAGGACTCAATGCTTACAATTTGCAAAGTTTCAATTGTGACTTGGTATGACAAAAAGAGAGTCATTGTTTGGGGGGACGCTGAGAGTCAATGACCGACTCTATAATCAAAGAAGCAAACCTGAATTTTCTCTCTAAAGCACACCTTCAGTCAGCCATGCTGCTGAAAGTTTAGCCAACCAAATTACAGCCACCTTCATAGCTAGAACCAACCAAAGAATGGTTGCGTTTACAACTCACCTTAAGAAGAATAAACTGGTCTCTTTGGCTTCTTTTTTGTAGCATGCGCCATTTAGTTATTAAGACAAATTCTACATAATGCGTGTAATAGGCAGCAAGAGTAGAGAAAGCTTAATGAGCTTGTGAGCATTTTTTGTGTGGTTTTAGTGTAGTGCTCCAATATAATAAAAGTGTATTTTGTCTCAACCCTTTTCATTTCTCAGCTAGGAATGTTTCAAAATTTCATCCTTCTAATTTAAAAGTGGGGGCTATAACCTGATTGCTACCATTTATTGTTTTTGGTGCCCTTATTGCATATTTTTTCAGTTAGGGCTCAATTCATTAGACATTTTACAGGTCTCTGCATGGTTGGAGGGAGTATATTAGATAATGTGATGATTACTCTGTATGATTTGACCTGTGCACTTAAATATGATTTTTTGACATAGGTAGTTCTCAATGGATGGCTTCGGATGTACAGACGTCAAAGAAGAGCACATGAGACAGTAATATTTTCTATGTTTATGTTGCTAGTTTGTAAGAAAATGTTTCTGATTTTGAGTCTTCAACCAACCACTTAGCCTCATTTTCTGCCTTCCATTGACAATTCTTTTCAATGCACAGATGGACTATGAAGTTGTTGAAGAAATTATATACGGCTTGGAATCTGGCATTTTGTTCGGGTATGATTCCTGACAAACCATCTTTGTTCAGACATTTGTTGCTTTTCAGAGTTGACTCTTTTTATACAACAGAGTTTTATGTCCAGCAAATTCAAAATAATAAGGATCTTTTATGTGCTAATATGCATAGATAACTTTGTTGGGCTTTCATTATGTCATTGAATGCACAGAAATTTACATTAAAAGATGGAAACATGTGTTATGCCTAAAGGGTTCACCACCCAGTGTTATCATTTTAGTTTGTCATTTAATCAGAATAGTTATAGTCACTTCAATCAATAATGTAACTTTTATAATCATGAATTAACAGTTTCATTTCTTTTAAAGAAACCATTCCTTGATGATTATGCTGAAAATATTGTTTCAAGTGCAATTCAACATATTAAATGTTTTGAACTATTGATGTTATTTGGCTAGGTTTAAGATATTAAATGCTGAATTAAGACATCTAATTCAGGATGGCTTCTGTAATATCAAAGATGGGATTTGTCTTCTTCGAGCAGGGCTTCTCCAAAATGCTAGTTCCTTTATGCCTCACCATCAGTATATGCTGTAGTGCAACAGGATTTTATTACCAGGTATTTTCAAATCATCTTCTAGATTTTCTCTGGAGCTCCATCTGAGGCTATTTTGACTTTTTATCCATATAGAACTTGCTTTCCATATTTTACATGTCCATATTTGGAGAGATTTCTGCTTATCTCTCTTGTCCCAGAACAAGAAAAAAGCAATTTTATTTTGTGTTCTAGCTCCATCAAATGCATACACATGTCTTATTGATTTTCCATTAGGCTTTATTTTGGGTGGAACCAGATCCATTTCACTCGTCCTGTTGAAGCTACATGTGTGTGTAGAAAAGTTGACAGATCAAACTGATTTATGCTTTCCTTCTGAACAGACCCAAGGTCTAAAACATGGAAGGGCAATTGTGTTGTCTACATGTGCTGCCGTGGCATCAATAGTGACTGGTGTACTTGCTGGAATGCTTGCTCTGGGGGAACGGTTGCCTTCAGCACCAGCTGCCCGTTTTTCTCTTCTTCTCGGATGGTAACTGCAACGCAAAGTTTTTATTAAACATTTGCTCTTTTATATTTGATTATCTTGATATGAACTTGATGCCCTAAGTCGTGGGTTCATAAAGCCCACGTAATTTGATGCTATACCACAGTGAAAGTGCCCTATTCAAGAGGTTGCATGTGGAAAAAAATCTATGGTTGGACAATTTTTCAGAAATCTGATTTTAAAACCTTGACTTCCATGTTATTGAAATTTCCTCATTTGGTGCAAACTGATGGGCCAATGGAAGTATTCAGTCCCATTATGCTTGACAACTGAATACAATCTGAACCAAAAAAACAAGTCGAACTCCACGCAATGATATTAATCTACCTTCCATGGCCAATTTTGTAGAATTTATTAATTGTTTTTCTGACTGATGAAACCTAGTCCACACAAAAATGTGCTAATAGGGAATTAGGGATCCCAGATTCCCAGCTAGGAAATATGAGATATTGTCATGTTGCTATAATATACTATTTCATTGAGCTTTTCCTTATTTCAGGCTGCTTATCGTAGTAGGTGTGATTTTACTTGTGAGTTCAACTTGGCTGTTGCGACACCTTCCACGACCATTGTGTCACTTCACAAGTAGTGCTGATCGAAATTTCAGTCTGAGTCGATCAGGATCACTCCGACTTAAGGATCCAAACCCAACTGCTGTTATCCATGCAGCAACATTGCATCATTTGATATCATCTCCATCTAAGGAGAAGGCTTGAACAGAAACAATGCTTGCAAATTTTTTGCCAACGCCTAGACTCTAGACATTTTGGTTAACATGGTTGTGCATTCCCTGAAATGCTGCATCGAGCTTGGTCTTGTTAAGGTTGGGGTGTATAGTTGGTCTGATCACTGCGTTTTTTTTTGGAAGGCATGAAATTTTTTAAACCATTCCTTCTGTGATATAATTCCAGTTTGGAATATCTACCAATTTCCAACTTCTTTTAAAGTAGCATTTGACTGTAAGATGTAAACCATTTGTCACAGTATGGTATTGTAATTAAGATTGGATTTCTGTCAACAACTCTACTGCAATCATCTCGGCATACAACAGGTTTTACGAATTATATACAGCCGCGCAATAAGATCAGCTTCATCTACAAACAGGCCTAGCTGGCCATGGAATAGATTCTGGGACTATGTTACTAAAATAATTGGTTGCCAGTGCAATGTGTTTTGCCATGAAGCTACTCGGTTTGTTTGAGCACTGGATCATCCAGTTAGGATGAAGCCAGTTACTGTTTCTGTCAGACATCCTATGTTAATTTAAATTCGTAGGAGATGCAGATGGGAAAGAAATCCCGAATCATTTTATTTCCATTCGAAAACACGGTTGGCTTTGAGGATATGTAAGAGGGTGACAAAATTTGTTGCAACACCAGACTAATACTCTGTTTAGCTACTTTACCATGGCATCATGTGCAAAATTTCCTTTAATTTTTCCTCATGTTGTATTCTCACTTCCTCGGTGGTTAAGCGTTGGTATTTCCTACAAGGCACCAAGCAACATGCATGATGGTAACAGGTGGTAAGGACAAGTAATTTGAAAGGACAATTGTCTGAAAAAACAAGACCTAATTCCGAGTTACAGAAGTAAAGGAGGGAGGGCCCTTCATATAATAGCACGAACAGTTGCATACCTCTGCAATCACTTCATGGTATGTCCTAGCAAAACAGTAAAATGGCTTTTCAGTTGTTGCAGCGACTCATTTACGAACAGAAAGGGAGAAAAAGGGACCCCATGAGAAACTGCAGCCATCTCCACCTTTACCTCCGAGTTCATGACATAACAAGACCAAAAGGTCCACTATGACCTGGACAGGAACCGCTGCTGTTGGTGGAAGATTTATATTGAAAAACAAAAACCTGTCTCAGAATTTCAGAGGCATCATCAAATTCGTGAAAATACAAAACTCATGGACCACATTGTGGTGAAATGGGGCATAACCATCAATTTAAACAATAAGGGCTAGAGTCGTCTTCTTCTCTTTTTTTTCTTGTTCTTTCGAAAGTAAAAGCAAAATTACGCGTCCAATGAAGTGGCATGCTGTGGTACTTCACTGGATGGACACGGAGAAGAGAGAACACGTTCACAGGCTTAGGACCCCTCAGCAGGCAATTCCCATGTGGGTTGCAGTTGGCACCATCAAAATAAAGCTAAGCCTTAACCAAAAGGCCACACATGATTTTCCCAAAAGCTGACAGATCAGTTGGGCTCCAAAGATTTTGGACAAATTGGTTTGCTTATTGCAGTGTGTGCTACTCTGCTAACCTGAATAGCCGAGTTCATGATTCCAAACACCAACACTTCACCCTGGTAAAGGACTATTCCTGCTTGCTATTACATGGATAGCAGTAAGGATGTCTGTAAGGAAACACGGATTTGCAGCCACTAGAAAGGCTTATAAATTTCCAATGGCATATATCATCTAAATAAATAGTTTTGCCTTCTCATAATCATCATAAAGGGTCACAAATGTTTCTTTAAAGGAGTGCTCCACAAAGAAAAGGCTGTTTGTTAAGTGGTCAATTACTTCACAGGAAGTTTAGGGTAAGAATTAGGCTTTTTTAGGCCATCTTTTCACATTTTATCAGCCAAGAGCTTGCTTCCTTCAACAACCTCCGAGTAGTAAGCAATAGTTGTAGTTCTATAAACATGTTCAGTTGATTTATACTCTCAATGACTATACTAGGATATTGGTTGAATTCACCACGCTAGAATGAAATCTCAAAATTTGCTAGATTTGGCTAAATAATTGCTTCTAGTTTAAGTTTCATCGTAGCAGAATTTACCCCTAATGATGTGTGTACACATCTACACGTGATAAGCCTTTCAAGAGGTATTATTTCAGATGACGTGGGTTCGATCATTAAAGCTATCGTTTCCAGTCGACATGGGATAATGACATCATCATAACCCCCTGACAAAGGGTTGTGTAGTGCAATATAACTAACGTTTCCACAAACGACACTAATGATAACATGTGTTCACATCCACACATGGTAGACCTTCTAAAAAGTATTGTCTCAGTTGATATGGATTTAGCCATATAATGAGTTTTGTCCTTGAAAAAACACCTATTATAAGGATAGAAGACCTTCATGCTATGTAAGTTATTAAGGCTTTTGTCCTTATAATCAATATATGATAGTAGCATATCATCGTAACCCTCAAGATGAGGGGTTTGGGTAGCATCTCATGTATGGTATTCCCACAAACAGCACCACCGATAAAGCTTTCACTAGATTTAGGCCTTTTTTACAAACAATGATGGGTTAGATGTTACTTGCGAAATAACCATCTTATGTTTAATTCAATTTAGGATTTTTTATAGGTAGATATTATGTAAGAGAAGTGGATAAAGAGATAAATATTTTTCTTTTATGTTTGAGATGGAAAATATTCCTTTTTTGTCTCCCTTAACATGTGATTATATAACTCACCTTGAAAAAAATCCGGAGCTACTTACAGTGAAAGGTGACAATTCTATTGCGATATCCAAGCCTCTTGTTTAGGGAGCTATGATGATGTTATTATTTCACATCGGCTAAGAGATAAAAGTCGTAGTTATTTATATAATATGTAGGTCTACTTTGTTTTTAAGAGGTGCATATATTTTCAAGAACATAACCCATTACATAATTAAACCCATATTAACTAAGATAATATTTCTTAAAGTACCTATCATATATGGGTGTGAACTCAAAGCATCCACCTCCAAAGAACCTAATTAAAATGCAAAGGTTAAGTGTTATACCTCTGTGCATTGCATGCGCATCTTTCACACCATCGGAATGTATATATAGCAAGTCATGTGTTGTCCAAAAAAGGACTAAGCTCTATGCAATAACCACTTTCAGACTGTTTACAGCTGAAAAACCTTCTAACTTTGCGTTTGGAGTTGACTGAATATTCAAATAAAGCAAGAAAAGAAGGTCCTCCTACGACAAAAAAAAAAAGGGTCCGGTAATCATCCACAAATCTTGCCGATAATTACAAGATAAGCTTTATCACGTTCTTTCTTCAAGATGCTTCAAGATGCCAATGACAGTGGGATTTACTTTTATGCCTAAAGCAAGATATCTTGGTAAAACCAAAAGCAAGTGGCGGAAACATACAGTAGTTTGCATGTTGCTAGAAAAAGCTTCCAACAACAAAACTGCTTCTAATAAGAAGCTGCGGGATTGACCGAGTGTTTCGCCCTTTCTCTCATGGAAAGATCAACTGCGATACTGCACAGGATGTGTCTGGCCTTACGTCACAAGTTACTGTGAGGCGGCCACATCTAAATACTCTTGTTATCAACCCACTTGTGACGTTGATCACATATAAACACTCATGTTATCAACCCGCTAATTCTTTTTATTTCACACAGGGTGAAACTTAACTTGGACGATTTCGTGAGAGATCAATTTTTCTCAACACCGACAAAATGACTATCAACCAAACATAGACTACAGGTGCCTTGACGGAAACCTTTTTTCCATCGTGTGAAAATTGCTCCAAATTCAACTTCCATTTGACACTGAAAATAAATTTTGATGTGAAAGAACGGTCGTCAACAGAATCGACTTTCAGAGGTTGGATTGATGAGGTGCTTGAGGTCCAATAGCTTCACTACCAACCAAACACCTTAGTTGCCTCCAACAAACGCACTTAAATAGTCCACTTTAGGGACCATTATTCACTATTCATTAGATGAAATTGTACTAAAATCGCTTGCCATTTGTTTGCATTTCAATGTATCTTTGCCCTTCAGTAAGTGGTAACAACCAGATAAGACCCCAAAATAGTGGCTTGATTGACCATAAACCAATGAAAGTTCTGAAACAGCATGGATGATTCTAATAGACTTCAAACCATAAAACAACGACAAAAGTACATAGTACCCAACAATTATGTGGTCCCATTTCAGAAAGAATCTTCTACACAGCTCAGAGTTACGATGGATTACATCAGGAATTAATTTGGGATAAAGACCTACCACCGAAACCCTCACTGTGCATTCTGTTGTTTAGAATAGTCTCCGAGTTGCTCCATATTCCAGCTTTCACGAGGCGCAACCTGTTTGTGGGAAGGAGTGTATAGCTGCAAAAATTTTAGAAGTTCAAAATTCTGTCAAGTAATAAGGCTCTATTAGTTGTAACTAAATATTAATTTCAAGAAAAAGCTATTGATAGGCTCTTGGAACAACTACAAGCCAAGTGGCTGGCAATGTCCCATTTGAAGTTACAGGGGGGAAATGCAACAAAAAGGATGGAATATGTAGTAAATGCACTCCCATTCTCTACATTCCAATAGAAACTAATGGAAGACATCATGTCGGTAAACATGAGGACGGACTTGTCCAAGTTTGAACCAGCTTTTCTTTCCATACATTATTTTCAATTTGTGACCTCATCAAACCAACAAACTGGAATCCACATCACTGGCAATTTTGCAATTTTTCATCGTAAATTTAAGAAGAAAATGTGTTCTTATCATCGAACATTTTTTTATAAAGAAAAACTAGTGAAATTGCTCCCGTCATTTTGAGGTAACAAAGCATGTGAATTACAATTGGTGCAACTACAAGCAAGTCTTATAGTTATCCCTTATTTAGTTATTTTTTTAACATTTTTTTCTTTATGTTTTCACAGAAAGTAAATTTTCTCCAACCCCGAGTATCTAAGATTTTACCTCCATCTTTTCCATAAGTTCTTTGGCTGTTGAAGCAGAGACAACAATGTCCCGAGCACCAGGCTTGATGAAACCTTGTTCGACACCATTGTCAAATAATGCAAGCAAACAGTTATAGTATCCATCAACATTTAGCAAACCAACCTGTGCAGAGTACCACTCAGTTTCAACATGGAAAGGTAGTTTGCCTAAATATGATCCTCAAGCATGGAGAATGGAAGGTTACCGGTTTCTTATGAATTCCAAGTTGCGACCATGTGATCATCTCTAATAGCTCTTCCATGGTTCCATATCCTCCTACAAGAATACACAAGTATTATCACTTATTATCAGAAGCATTTTAAAAACTAAAGAAATCCTGTTAGAGAACATGAATTAAGATCTCTACTTCTGCTTCTCAGGTATGAAATTATATCTGCTAATTGTTCATTGAGAAAATTGATGAGAACAGCAAAGATCATTACCAGGAAGAGCAATAAAAGCATCTGATTCTTTAGCCATGGCAGCTTTACGCTCATGCATGTCCACAACAGTTCTTACTTCTCCAACAGTTTGACCAGATATCTGGAATGTTGCAGAAAACAATTTACTGGTGAACAACTGATCACAATTTTACTGCTAAGAAGTATAACTTCTTTTCAGCAAAGAGAGCTAGAACTAATATTATAAAGGGTCCGGTAAATTTCTAACCAAAAAGTCCAGATGGGGATTAGAATGCTAAAGCAAAATACAAACAGATGAAAGTCCAAAGGGAAAAGCACTACTAATATTTCAAAGGAGTCAAAATGATAGAGTTAATAACTTCAAAAGCAATAAGAGAAAAAACTTGTAAGACCTAAGCACTTAAGGAGTGAAAACCAGAAGCAAATCAAATTTCAAACAAAAAAACCTTGTCAGCATACCGGCAGTCCAAATTACAATCAGAATAAGAAAGATATTCACAAAAAGCACCATAGATGAAGACAGTGACAAAATTTTATTTGAGTTAAAAGCATAGGTACCTCAAGAGGCATGAGTGCTTTTGGAATGACCCTGCATTTGAGGAGCAACTATTAGTTTAGCACTGCAATATAATAGGAAAAGATCAAACACCTTGTGTTTAATCAAAACAGATAAATGAAAAAAAAACGAAGAGTATATTCCTCAATGCAACTTTCTTGATTACCCGAGAACATGGCAGCCCCCATCATACACTTTCTGGGATATCAAACCCATCAGTCCAACACTTCCTCCACCATAGACCAGTTCTATCTTCCGCTTCACCTACAAGCCACATTCAATATCAGCAAACCAGAAACCAAACTAATCATTGTAACAAAAGCTAAACACCATTTCCATTTTCACAGATAAGAGTCATTTAGACCATTAATCAGTACAAACCAAGATAAGTCTTGCTTGCAAACATAAACCCATTCTAGTACAAGAACTATCCAAACAAGTGCACTGAGTTACATATATCAAACACCTCACAGCAAGTATCCATAAATGAGAAAAAGTATCAAAAAGGTCAAATATTTGAGACCAACAAACACAAGAGCAATCTTAGTCAATGAAACAATATCTATGAAAAAGTGAGTTTATTGGACCAACCAGTTCATCTCCCAATTCAATAGCAGCATCGCTGAAGACTTGTCTGTTGCCAGAGTTGCTTCCACAAAACACACACACCCTCTTGAACTTGCTACTCCTTGTGTTGCCTTCTTCCATTCACGAAATCTCTATTACAACAACCACCTTAATGCAATCTCTATATATCTATATCCTCCTCGATTCTCAATAAGAAAAGGGGACCCTTTAAAAAAAGAAAAACAGAACAAAAGGAAAGACAACAAAAGAAGACAAAAAGCAATCAAGCAAAATCTTAAGTAGATAATAACATTACTTATTGATAAGTTGCAAGAACCAAACTTTTTTTAGAAATCAATGTTAAAAACTAGAAACAAAAATCTGGGTTGATCTTGAATTTAAGAATCATTTATTAAAAAAACTGAAGAAATCAAAAGGGATGTATCGTTTCTTATACATTTGAAGAATGAGAACATAAGAAGCCCACATGCTCCATGCCCTTTCTAATCCAACGTCTCTCTTTCGGCTTTGTTGTATTTTTACATATATTTGGAGTATTAAATTAAACAAGCATAGTAATTAAAAAAAAAATACTGCTGGTCAGTAATTGATGAATGATAAAACAAAAAAAAAATTATTTAATTTTCCTTGGTCAAACGCAAAATCCAAGTAGTTTTAACTTGTACATGACAAAAAGAATAATGAAGCAAATATTCCTTAAAAATTGCTTCTTTTTTTCACCGTTTGACTTTCCTTAGCACATTGATGGTTCTTGCACGCTCCAACTTCAAGTTGTAATGGTGTTTTGAATAATTTTAGAAGTTCATTTGATGGTTAAAAAAAATCACATTTTATTTTTAGAGTTTAAATTTTTTAATTAGAATTAAAAAAATTCATCTAAATGCAACAAGCCAATATAAAAGCATTATTAAGATTTTCTACGAAGGTATTCTAACTCGAAAATACCCATGGAAAAAAAATATATTCTAACTATATACCTAGTGCCATTTTGTCTATAGTTCATACTAGTATTTTTCTTATTCAATTTAAACAAATTATTTACGTCATAATAAATATGCCTGTAAAAAAAATTAAGAAGAAACATGTCCAATTTAAAAGAGTATATATATATATATCCCATGTCTAATTTTACACTCCAAATGGGGTTTCTTTTCTTAATAAGTTCTTGTTATATTCTATTTTGGTGTAATATATCAAACATATTAGTAATAATAGTTTTTAAACTTTAATGGTTAATTTTATATCAGTTTTCGTGAATAAAGATTAAGTACTTTTTAAATTATCATTTATATTCAAATTGTTGTATTTAAAAAATGATTAACAATATTTTTTTAATTTTTTCGATTAAAAATAACGTTAGTAAGAGTTTGTTAAGGTTTAAAATAATTTTTTTTTATTTTAATGTTAAGGATAACCTTATAAATGAGGAAGCACATCCCCTGACCATCATGTCAATCCTCTCAAGTTATTGGTAGTTAATTTTTAGAGAATGTTAGTTTAATCTGATTGAGTAATGATGGGATTTATCATGTTATAAAATCCAAGAAGTTAAAGTTAATGCATTGGATAATTAATTAATTTTATAATTCAAGCAATTTATTTATTTTTTTCTAGTTAAAGTGGTTAATAGTTGATATGTGATGTTTACCAGGTAAAGGTAAAGGTAAAGGTATCTTGAAAAAAGAAGAATTTTATGGAATTAAAAACTATTTGATGCTTATTAAAGTATCTTTTAGAAAAAAAAAATATAATGATATTTTTAAAAGAGTTTTTAGCAGCTTGGCAAATATATATGTACTTGAACTCGACGTGTAGCTGAGCTTAGAAATGTACTAACATGTATTTGGGCTCAATTTAAAAATGTTGGGTCTGATAAATTACCAGAACCATATATACTTGGGCTCATCATATAACTGAATTCAGAGATATTAAGTCATTACCCTATCTTTTATTCTTTTTTTAACATAGGTTTTAGACAAAAATAACATGGGTAAAATACATTGATTCATCACCCCTTAAGTAATTTGTTTTCCCCCATAATATGACGCTTTATATTATGATATAAAATGGTTTTTATATATAATTTTTTTGATTTTAAAAAAAATTGTACTAAAAACTAACTTTGGAATGAAGTAATAAGTGTTTTTTTTTTTTTTTACATTACAACCTCACTTAAAAATGTATTTTGAATGTTTTAATATGTTATATCAAAATTGAAAAAAAATACTATTTTTAATGCATATTTAATTTAAAAACACTTTTAAAAATTATAATACACCATAATATCAAACACACGTTAATGTAGCGTTTAATTAATGTCCTGAAGCAGAAATGACAGAAACAATGGAGACAAAGATATGTCTGGTTGAAGAAACAAATACACATACATAAAAATAAATGTCTTTTGTGATAATTTTGGAAAGAATTTTTGTACTTTCAAAACAGTAAGTATAAAGGAGACATGTCTCCAAAGACAATATTTTTTATTTTTATTTCTAAAATATCCTTGTAAAAAACCCTCAATTTGAAAATTATCTAACTAAGATAAGCAATGATAAAAATAGTTATTATCATAGTTTTAAAACCCAACTTGGTGGGTCAATCCACGACTAAGCCCGGCTCACTGGTAGAGGCCCAGTTTGACCCAGGTCAATGTAAAAATAAAAATGATTATTATTATATTTTTAAAACCCGATTCAGGAGTCGACTCAGGGCAAAGCCCAAGTCACATATTGGGAAGGTTAACTTCAATTGACCCGAGTCAACATAAAAATAAATAAAAATTATTATCATAGTTTTAAAACTGGACTCGAGAGTCAACCCGAGACAAGGTTCAAGTCACAAGTCAGGAGTGTCAACCAGACTGACCTAATTTGTTTTTTTTTAAATATTAAAGCAACCTTGCTTTGACCAAAATTTTTTTTCAAAAAAATCAACATGTTTTCGACTCGTGTTTTATTCTAGGTCAACATAGGTTTTTATCGAGATCAGGTCGAGTCAATCATTCTTTTATTTTTATAAACTTGGACCGGTCCAAGCCCCGAGTCAGCATGATTCCAGGTTAACCCGTCAGGTCAGTCATGATTTTATAACCAAGAATATTATAATATTAAAAAAAATAGACCTCTTCGTTTCTCTCCCTCCTTTGTTTTTTTTTATCAGGGGACAGTAAACAAATACCACCTGCTACTACCTAGATGACAAGTGAAGACTTCCTCTTTCTTTTTTCTCTGACGTTACAGACATGGTGTTGCATTAATTCGTAGCTCTAATGTCACGAAGCAAAAAACATGATTTTTTTTTTTAATTATTTTTTTTTCAATTTAAAGGTAACGTAAGGAGGTGTTTGGCGTCTCATAAAAGGATTAAAATAAGAGCAGGTTAATGGATGGACAAAACAGAGCCGTCCCTTTGATGATATTATTTTTTAATAATAATGCTTTCTTTCATGTCTGGATTGCTGTCTTCTTGTGGAATGGTCCTCCTGACAGGGATGGATTTGTGCATTAAACCCCTTTCTCTTTCTCCACTTTATCATGATAGAAATATGGCATAAAGAAGCTCCACCGGACCCCCCCCGGCCCTCCCTCCTCTCCTCCTCCTCCAAGGCCGGGTCTCATAATTTCGACACGACAATCCGACTTCATTTTTTCAACAACAACCACCACAGCAGCAGCAACAATAATATTATAGATTTAGCGTTTTTTTTATCGAAATTAAAATGATCCGAATTCAAAGTAATTCCAGATTTTTATATTGGATTGGGTCAATTAGATCTATCTTTGCTGCAAGTACTTTTGGCCAGGCTTCAATCCTAGAAAAGATGGGATGGGATTTAGATTGTGACTGGTTTATTCAATTTTTTTTTTTTTTTGTAGCAAAAAGAAATGGGCGGCCATTAGCACCATGTTTTTTTGTTGCAGCAAGAAATTTGTTTTATTGCGAGTCTTTTTCTTATCGTCAGTCAAAATCATGGTCGGGAGCCACAAAAAATACTCGTTATTTCTACCAAAGAAATAACAATATAAAATCCCATTAAAAAAAAAAATCAAATGGTATTTTATCAAACAATTAAATAAAGTATTCAAAGTGTTTTTTATACTGAAATACTTTAAAATGATGTTTTTATATTTTTTAAAAAATATTTTTAAGATCAACGTATCAAAATAATTCAAAACATAAAAAAATTAATTTTTAGTAAAAAAATTAAATTTTTATGGAATGCGGTGTCCAAATGGTGCCAAAATCTAAAACATAATCATGAAATATTGTGCGAAAAAAATGTTAGCTAATATCATAAAAAAAATTATGATTTTTTAAAAAAAATGAAATTTTAATGATATCCAATAAAACAAAAAATCAAATTATTTTCTAGTGAATCTATTTCAATGGGCAAGACTCAAGAGTTTCAGGCTTAGGGAATATATATAAAGAACGGGCCAAGTGCGTGGGTGGGCCTGCTCAGTGGGCCACGAGACTCGAAATCTCCAAAACGTGAAGCCCAACATGGAACTGAACTGTGCTAGACCATGAATCTAATTATAATCACTGCACAAGAGGCAAACAGCAAGCATTCTTGCCCATGTTTCCTAGAGATTGGTTAGTTAAGATAATCTCTCAGTATCGATGCACCTTTTTTTTCCTAGGATCCTCCTAGATATTGTGGAGGTTAGTTTTGCATTGCCTTGCGTAGCTAGCTTACAGCTAAGAAGAGAGAAGAAGGGAGAAGAAGAGAGATGAACGATGAGGATTTTCCACAAATACAACCAACTTAACCGTCAATGAAGGGCTTATCTGTATTGAAGCAGCACCCAGATGTCAAATATTGGCATCTTTGCCTCCTCGCCTCTATTTCCCTTCCTTCAATCCTAACTCCAAGCATTCTGTTTGGATACTCAGAAATTATAGAAAACAAGAAAAGTGGCCGTTTTTTCTCGATTTTTTCTTTATGAATATCAAAGCCAGTTCCTCCTCCTTTGGCACCATCTCAAACAATTAAAATCAACAAAGAAAAACTCCTTGACCCTTTTTTCCTGTATTGTTTATGCGCTGGTTTTTGTATGAAATTTCTTTGGCCAATGGTCAATGAATTCGTAATCCAACATTTTCAATATTTTCTTTGTTCCTTGCAACAATGGCTGGAGCATTGGCTATGATCAAAAGTCTCTGCGGTGCCCGGTTTCGAAGATCACGATCAAAAGCATCAGAATCACCCCAACAAAGAGGGGAATCGAATTCGGATGTGAGCACCTCTCCATCATTAGCCTCCCCATCGCCGCCGCCACAAGCAGCAGCCATGGAAACAAGAACGGCGCCTCCACGTACACAAGCAGGCGGTGCAGCAGAATCTCACGATATAAAAGAGAATGATGCCCAGGAAATAAAAGAATTGCCTTTACCACCGGCTATGCAATTGACAGCCGAGACTACTTCCGCCAGCAACTGCATGAAAAAGTCTGCCTCCACGCGGAGTCTAAGCAGCATGAGCATGAAAGCCATAAGCATGAAGTTGCCAAGAAGCATGTCATTGGTGAGGAAGGACGGAGATGACAAAAAGAATCAAAAGAAGAAAGGGAAACCGAAGCATGAGGATTCAGTTTGGATGAAGACAATAATATTAGGGGAAAAGTGCAAGGTACCAGATGAAGATGAAGCTGTGATTTATGATGGCAAGGGAAAAAGAATCTCAACATATCACAAAAAGGCCTCGTGTTCTAGGCAGAATTCTCAAATTGATTTAAATGCAATTCCTTCTCAAGACAGGGAAAAGGGGGTCTCAAGAGAAGAGGGTGAAGAATTCTCTTGATGTTAATGGATCATCTTAATTTGTGTTATCAAAGGGTAGGAAACCTTTTCTGTTTTCTTTCTATGTTCTTCTTCTTCAAAAAATAAACGTGCATGGATTTATTATGATACTCAATGAGAAAATCAGGAGCAAAAATGGTTTTCTTCCTGCTAAAATTGTAATGATTTCAAATTTGATAAAGACAAGGTCATAGTCCTTTTAATACATTAGCAATTCCGACAGTTATATTATAATAGATGAATTCTATCAGTATCAATGTATGCAGTTTAACTTCCTCTGGGCAATCATAAGTTGTTAATGCAATATTATCTTGCTCTGGGCAATCGTAAGCTGTTAATGCAATAAAATCTGTCAAAATGCTACGTGAGGTGCTGCCATTCCTCAGTTTGGTTTAAAATAAAGAAAAAAAGACTCTACAATGGTATCACCACTAGACTTGTGTGAAGTTGTTCTTCCATATTTACCACCAAATTGCAAGGTGACCTCGTAAATTTAGAAAAAATGGATATCTCAACAGCCAGGGCTTTTGTCTTTGGTAATTCAAACTGCAGCCAGGATTGAACAAGTAAACATAGCTAATTGTAGTGCTGAATGCATTAGGACTAGATTCTAGAGTCACCTCTACAGTGGTTTCCCTGATGATCGGGCGGAAATGTTTTAACCAATGCCTCGAAATCCAACCTGTATTCAAAGCAGTTTCTTTAAGAACTTCATGATGATTTGTCATTTCCTACTATCGATCAAGGATATCAGTTTCGTCATTCCTTGGCATCTCAAGATTTCGCAAAAGAGACCCTTTCACCATCAGAAATTATCTAAAACCAATAAAATTACCGATGAAATAATTTTGTTGGTAAATTACAGTGATAATTACCGATGGATACTATTCCGTCTGTAATTTGGTTGGTACATACCGACGAAATAATGTTGTTGGTATATACCGAAGAAATTACAAACGAGATATGTAGAATTTTAACTAAATATAGTGTGCAGTAAAATTGACATAGTTCGCCTTATGATAAGGACTAAGAAGTGATTTTGAGCTGTTATATATGGATTTGTTATAACTAAATAAAAATTTGATCTGAATAGATTATTTGAATGATCTATTAGATATATTTATAAACTAGTGGGACAAGTGGTGCCAAAGCAAAATAACGATTCAAAATGACCATAACTTTCAATCCGACTGTTGGATCGCATTCAAATTTTTATAGGGGTTTTCAAAAACCATTTTCTTCGAGTAGCTATGAAATCGCTACTCTAACCTTCGTATCTTTAGATTTTGAAAACATCACTCCTAGGCTCAGTTTTGATAATTTTGATAATTTTCATTATTATTTTTGAATTTCATACTATTTAAAGATTTTACGCTTTTTTCTTTTATAATCTTGGATTTTTATTTTTATTTTTTAATTAAGGTAGGATTTCTATTCTATTTAAAATTTCATAAATCTATATAAAAGAAAAGAAGCAAACTTTATCATTATTATTCTAAAATAAATAAAATCTACAAACTTAAAATTTATATCAGCAGCCTCTTTCACTTATTAAAATTATCGTGTTCTTTCTGTGTTTTTACTGTCTTCAGCTTAAAAATCCTGCACAAACAAAGTGATGCCCTCAACTCTAGAAGGTTTATGATGCATCATTAATAATTGTTGAGATATTTTGAGAACATTGAAACAATGAATTAAGGTTTTATATCATTAAAAGCAAAACTATCATAAGAGGTCAGGATGGCCGAGTGGTCTAAGGCGCCAGACTCAAGTTCTGGTCTTCGAGAGAGGGCGTGGGTTCAAATCCCACTTCTGACATCCAGTTTTTGTTATATGACTTGTCTAAAAGTACATAAATCAATTTATTTGCATATTTAAATTAATTTTTTTTAATAATCTCATATCCAGACACTAAATATGATGTATTCATGAGTCCAATAATTATTAATTTTGATTTATATAATCTAAATTTCATAGTTTTTTTTTTTTTGAAATCTTTAATGTGTTATGTCTTTTATTTATAGCATCTACAGGTTTATTCAAAACTTCACAGTAGAAAAAAATAAATTTACATACATGATGGGATTTTAAGTAAGAAAATTACTGTATCTCTCGTTGCAGTTTTGATATTCTATCACTGTGAACCAACATGAAAAATGGAAAGATGAGAGAAACATGGTGCTTAGCAAAGTTTCAATAATTAATTACTGTTTTAGTTATATGAAATTCGATTTTTATCTTGATTTTTTTTATTAACGAGGTAAGTTTACGCACACATTGATTAATCTCATGAGTTTTAAAGTTAACGATTATATAAACCTGCATCAATTATTATTATATATATATATATATATTATTTTCTTATAATTTTTTATGTTTAGTGTCAGGGAGGAGTGATCGTTTCAGAATCAGATAGCCCTCTTTCTCTCTTTTTAAGGGAGTCGTTATTGCTTTCAACTCACAGTGAGTGGTGCTTCCCAGAAAGGAGGTTTTCTTGTACTAGGACTTGTTAAGAGTTTTGATCATCTCTCATGGTGGATTTGCAGTCTAAGATAATACACTAATTGTATTATTTAGGATGACAGTCAACTGGAGTTGCAGATGGTTGCTGTAATTTTTGTTGACGAGTCTGCAGATGGTTGCTGTAATTTTTGTTGACGAGTCTGCAATTTATTATGTTTCTGAGTAACATTACCTAAAATATACTAATTGTATATTTAAAAGGAAGAAAAAAAAAACTCTTTGCATTTAAGATTCAGTTAGATGAACTGGGAATCAAGACATAGGCTGTGATTCAGTTAGATCAACTGGGAATCAGGACTCTGCATCTCATGAACCGCTGGAAAGAATAGGCTGTAATTTTAAGTTGGATTTTGATGTTTTGTTTCAAATATTACAGATCTACAAAATGTCTGTTGATTTTTGTTCTTGCTTTGAGGAAATATTAAATTTGGATCGAAGAAAGGATCACCTTACTATGGTCCAGGCAGTACACCAGTTTATCTCAATGTTTATGACTTGACACCCATGAATGGCTACACCTATTGGGCTGGCCTCGGCATCTTTCTCTCTGGTGTGGAAGGCCGAGGCTCCCAAGTGTTTTTTTATTGAAATTAAGAACCCTTGTAAAACAATATGTATTTTTATTGAAATTAAATACATTAAAAAGAAAAGAAAGAATTATGCTAGAATTTTTTAAATGGAGTTTAAATTATTTATATTCTAAAAAAAATCAAATAACTCAATAATATGAAATTATATATATTTATCCCAACTTCTTGATTATCTTTTGTTGAAATCAAACTAGTTATTATCTAGAACATATTTAAGGATTTGCCGCATTTGTGGCTAGAAGAGCGCAATGCCAGCAATTAGCCAGACAGCTAACGTAGATAGAGTCAAAAGTCAAAGAAAACACAGCACTCCTATTATTATTAAACTACGTTTCTTTTTTCTTATAAAAAAAAAAAGACGCCCTTTTAAATTTCCTTCCTGAAAGCGCCTATTTAGAAGCCAAAAAAAAAGAAGATACAGGACAGTAAAACGTTGGAGAAACCTCCCTGCCTCCCTCCTTAATCTTTCCTTCATAGGTGAACAGAACAGAACAGGGTTATCGATACTTTTATGCGGTTTTGCTAAATTCACTAGCCTGTTCTCCTGTGACCCAAGAAAGAATCATTTACTGGTAGGTTTTCTCCAACAATTAATAAACAGGAGTATAAAAACTGTGTTAATCTTGATTGATCTCAATTGGGTTTTGTTTATTTGGTCATTTGGGTTAGCATTATAAAAGGGTTATGAGAATTATGTACTGTTTGATTGAAAAGTTTTGATATTGAGACGAGGGTTTGGATTATTTGGTCTGGGATTGATTGGATTTTTGTTCTTGCTGGTTTGGCTGAGGTTATTGGATCTGATTTTTTATTTTGGATTGGTAGTGATTGATAGAAGTGGTTATCTTGGAATGATTGTCGGTGGGTTTGTGATAGATCCATGGGAGAATTGTCGTGATTGAAGGGATTTGATTACTTGGTCTGGTGTGACTAGTTTCTTTGTGTTTGTTGATGAATATTGTTATTTTTGAAGAGGAGGATCGGCTTGTGAACTTTCCCAATTCGCTTCTGGGTGTTCTCAGGCCCTTGGATTTACTTGTTGAACGAAAGGTCTTTTCTTTTTGTATCCCTAGAGATAGATGGGATAAGGAGTTTTTCAAGCTTCAGAGTGGATAATTACTATTATCACCATCATCCATCTAATTTTCAAAGGTTGTGATTGTATAATTTTGGTTTGGAAATTGGAATTTTGGGGAAATGAGTTCCTCGCAAGGGTCCACATTGTCTTCTAATGTCGCCGAGCTGGTTGATGGTTCATCTGCTCACAGGGACGTTTCTTTGCTTGATGATGTGCCTGTTTATGTGAAGGAGCTCATTGCTGGTGGAACTGCTGGAGCATTTGCTAAGACTGTCATCGCACCACTTGAAAGAACTAAAATACTCTTACAGGTGCAGCACCTCTCCTTTTTATATGAATTTGTGGATTTCATGTGACTCATTATTTCTGCTACATGTAGTTAGATTTTGTTTGGATTAGCCATTATTAGGCTTTGCTGAAATTGAACTCTAGGTAGGAACTGTTTCTAATATGCAAATTTCCCTGTACTTTTGCAAAAAACTAGCTTTTTTAACTATTAGTTAAAGAACAGAATTTTGAAATTTGAACCAGCAGGTTCCGGGAAGAACTTAAGATTCTTGATCTCGAGTTTATTAAAATGGGTTTTTCTCTAAAACTTGTGTTCCTAGAGTAAGCCTGAAAGAGGATTCTGCTATGCAAATTTGGTGCTGCATGGGGATTTTGCATTATTGTTGCATCCTGCGCTGACCAGTTGTTTCTTTTTCCTTATTGACTTGCTTTCAAATGTTCCAATCAATTTGCATTTTTTTTTTTAACTTTCTTGCTTATTTTTGTAGACAAGAACTGAAGGGTTCCAATCTCTTGGAGTGTTTCAGTCATTGAAGAAACTATTAAAGCATGAGGGAATCCTTGGCTTTTATAAGTAAGTTGTAGTTTGTTTCTTCATTTACTTTTTATTTATACCAGTCATGAATTTAACATAGTTTATGGTTATGCTTTATGCTTTCTTCTAGGGGGAATGGAGCCAGTGTTATTCGGATTGTTCCTTATGCGGCCTTACATTTCATGACATATGAGCAATATCGTGTTTGGATCTTGAATAATTGCCCTGCCCTTGGTACAGGGCCTGTGATAGATCTATTAGCTGGTTCAGTGGCTGGAGGAACAGCTGTTTTATGCACTTACCCTTTAGACCTGGCTCGTACTAAGCTTGCTTATCAGGTAACTAGTTTGCAAGATTGTTATTGAAGCTTTTGTTTTTGAGCTTGATGGAAGCCCATGGATTTCATATTAAAGGGTAGTGAACAATGAAAGCGTGTTCTAATTTGTTTCTGAAACCTGTTTTTAATTCATTTTCATTATTTGGAAACTGTCTAAATTACGTTTCAACTCAAAGTAGTCTTATGTTGTTGAACACTTCAACTGTTCTATTTACATGGTTTTCTAGAAGTAGATGGTTCAGCATGTAATCTTCCGTCCTTTTTCTAATGGTTCTGCAGGTTGCGGACACAAGAGGGGGTTTCAGGCGTGGCATGAAAAGTATATGTGCTCAGCCTGCTTATAACGGCATAAAAGATGTACTTACAAGTGTCTACAAGGAAGGGGGAATGCGTGCATTGTATCGAGGAATAGGTGCGTATATGCTTGTTTTATGGTGATTTGCTGTCTGATGCGGTGCGTAGGCATTGGTGTCTGAAGGTGATCAATACTTGTGTTTCTTAGTATGTTATTGAGCATAAAAATTTGAAAAATACTACCTTTACATAGGAGCATTATCATGTCCATTATCAACTATAGTCGGATGGATTTAAATCATTAATGGTGTCGGTGGTGATTAAATTTAAACTGTAATTAAATTTGAACAGGTTTAACTGATCTCTCCAAATCAACCAAATCTCCATATTTGATCAATTGATTAATTTAATCTATCTTTTTTTAGTTATTTTAAGTAATGATATGATTTAGTGTTTTTTTTATCATTAGTATCTCAATTTGTTTTTTATGGTTAAAAATGAACGATACAAACAAAATGGAGATGGATAATTCTAAAAAATAAGGGAGACATAGAAAGGGCATTGCATGCAAAAGAGAAATGATATTGCACTTACCATTCTCAAAATAAGTAAATGACATGATCTTTGGTAATTGCAACTGCTAAAATCTTTTCCTAAACTGACAATTAGTTTCAAAAATCACCTCTATACAACGCTATTTCATCTCTTCTTTTTTGTTGAAGAAGCTGCTGCATCACCATTATCCTTGCTTACAAAACTCGCCATTTATGATGAATTCAAACTCGGATAATTTCATCATTGGATACAAAAATAAGATTTTTCCTAAATCCCATCAGCCACTTGCGTCTTTCCACAAAACCAAAATTGGATTATTGAATATTTCTGGTCAAAACCCAAAACTACCACAAGTTATAGCTCAATTCAGCTTTGCCAGTATGCCTCTTTCAGCTTTCCCACTAGGCCCACGAACATGAGCTCAAAAGCATCGCAGTCAGATACCTTGAAGACAAGTCCAGAACAGTTGTAACATAGAAACATTAAAACCACTAGGAGATCACTTTTCATTGATTTTAAGAGTGTGACTTGCATGCCACTGTTGATTCCACCCAGCTGCTTTTTCATGGCTAGTTAAAATGTCCAGCATATCATGAACCATAGAATCCTATATGTTGACATGTAATTTTGACAACAATGCTTGGAATAGTTTATAAGCTTTACTGTGATTTAACTTCTACTTTATACACACACACACATGATACTTGCCCTGTTCAGGTGGCCACAATGATGAAGTTTCCTTATTTGAGCAGGTCCAACCCTTATTGGAATCCTCCCTTATGCGGGTTTGAAGTTCTATGTTTATGAGGAACTTAAGAGACATGTCCCTGAAGAGCACCAGTCCATTGTGATGCGTCTTTCATGTGGAGCTATTGCAGGCTTATTTGGGCAGACAATTACATACCCATTAGATGTTGTTAGAAGACAGATGCAGGTATATCACAAAACTTGTGCAATCCTCATTTAGCTGGCTATTCTAGACATGACTATTACTGTAGGATGTAGAAAATTATCATAGTACAGCTATACAGGGAGTGAACTTTAGTCTATAGGGCACTTGCTGTAACCCTGTTAACATGAACTCCGGTATGAGTGATTGCTGCTTCTGGAATGTATCCTAGATGATAGATTTTCTGGTTCCTGAATTTATATTAGTGAATTGACCATGTGCTTGACCACTTGATCATCGTATGCCTCTTCACAGTTCAATGTTGGTAGGAAAAGCATGTCAAACTTGGTGTAACCTGTTTCAAATTTATTAAAAAAAAAAAATGGCAGCTTTTTAGTTGAGATTTTTAGTGTCAGCATACCCAGTTTGAAACTTCAACAAGAATTTTGGGATGTCAGGTTTTAAAGCATTACTGGAATGTATTTTACAGGTTGAGAATTTACAACCTTTAAGTCAAGGTAATGCACGATACAGGAACACATTTGAAGGGCTTTCTACTATAGTCTGCAATCAAGGATGGAAACAGTTATTTGCTGGGCTGAGCATTAATTATATCAAGGTAATGCTTTTAATTCATGGAATATTGCAACTGATATTAGACTCTTGTTATCCATGCATTTTCGCTGACAATCAAATATGTACTTCAGTACTTCCATTGCACATGAACTTCCTTTCGCATTTAAATAAGATAGTATTTACTAACCGTGTTCTGCTTGGTTGTTGAGTTTTTGGATTAAATGGGAAAAAAATTGTTTTTAGGTGCTTTCAAGTGACAACCATTTTAATATAATTTGTAATGGAAGAGGCAATTTTATTTGTGATCCCTTATTTGGGATGCATGTGATATTGGATATTAGGAGTACAATAAATTGCCAAGTGTTTTTATCATGTTTTACACCTGAAGACTCTTACATAGATGCTTTGGATATTGATTTCAATTTACGTGTTGTGCTGACTGTTTTGATTTTTAATTGGCTTTCATGTATTGCCTAAAGCTCACCACTTCCTCTTTAGTTATTATAGGCATGCTATTGGTGGTGGTTTATTTATTTACATAGATGGTTTGTGAAATTTTGATCTGCCAAGGAACTACAAGAATATGATCTTCTGTCTTCTTGCAATGAATGCATTGTGGAAAGTGAAATGCAAATCTTTGGTTAAAATTTTATTGATTATTATGATTCATTAGAGAAAATGAGAGAATTTTGATTTTTCTCCTGGAGTAGGAAGTTTTTCCTCTTTTCTTCATTCCTTTTCTTTTGTTTTTTTTTTTAAAGGATCGATCTGATAATTCTTTTCCTTGATGTTTTCCTAAAATTTCTGGCAAATCACAAAACCTGATGCACTGCTGATATCTGGAAACTTTTTTCCCCTTTTCTGACTATATGAAATTTGCCTGTTCAAAACCACGTTTGTTCTTGAAAGCCTGCTACACCAACCTCTTTATGGTCGCATGACTTTGTAGATCATTGTGAAAATGCTGGACCAACTATCATCATCAGAAATTTGACCAACTAGTCAGTAAAAAGAAAAAAAAGCAGAAAGTGTGGAAGTATTTTCATCAGGCAAATGGCCTTTGCTATTACTAGGTTCATGAATGCTTTATAGAGGCCATGTACATTGCATTATTTAGTCCCATAATTGATATGCATGCATGGAGTGGGAAGTGTTTTGAAACTAATCTGAGTGGTTCCATGCTTTCAAAATGTTCACTAAGATTTTGTTTTTCATTACCCTGTGATTGCTCTTTAAGCTGGATTCACAGTGAGTTTGTAGTTAATAACATCGTTTCACTGCCTATTGCCAGATCGTTCCTTCTGTGGCTATTGGCTTCGCTGCATATGACACGATGAAGGTTTGGCTTCGGATACCACCTCGACAGAAATCTCAATCAATATCTCCTGGATAAATCTCCAGCTGACTAAGTTTCCATTACAACTATACAGTGCTCAACTAGTAATTTTTCATTGTTGTGAGACTTTAAGATATTTGATGCACAGGTTAAAGGTTTTCTATGCGTGGTGGATTTGATTTTCAAGATGATTGTTGAGCGCAATTTGGACTGAAATCATTACTGGAATCAAAATTAGGTGACACTGCTGTCTTTAAGTCTTTATAAAATGTGCTCGTTTTATGTTGCTGCAATATTAAAGTAAGCCACAGAGAACTATTAGAGTAGCTCTTCTTGGTCTTATTTGGCAGGTTGTCACGTGTCAGTATAGCCACTGGCTATGGTGGCCCATGAACATTGGCCATTTTC
>Ga0325404_1000604_pt1 | contig 36417 bp, 15 predicted proteins | sample PopdelMetagenome_18_FD_205664 | JGI IMG/M metagenome (GOLD analysis project Ga0325404, IMG submission 205664) | Populus deltoides microbial communities from Bellville, Georgia, United States - Xylem-Control-R1 | ecosystem: Host-associated > Plants > Phyllosphere > Stem > Wood/Secondary xylem...
TTTGTAATAAAAACTTTCAATCTTATAAAATTAAAAGTATATTTAAAAGGTAATTTAGAAATATTTTAAAAAATAATAGTAAACTTTAATTAAGAGACTAAATTATGTATTTTTTTTAAATGAAGGGACTGACTTTTAAAATCATAAGAATACAAGAATTAAATTATAATTTACTCTTTAAAAATAGTTGTGTTGTGTGTGTACAATTAAGTAGTGTTTGTTATTGCAGTAATAATTATTTTTAAAATATTTTTTACTTGAAAATACATCAAAATAATATTTTTTTATGCATATTTGAAATTATTATATGCATTGTTAGTTCAAGGTATTTAATTAATTAAATAAAACATTAGTATTTTATTTAATCAATAGTGTAAATTTGAAATTAGTCTTGTAGTTTTTCGTTTTAAAATAAAATCTCTAAATTTGAATGTGATTTAGGAAGTTACATTGGGTGCCAAGTTCCTCGATAAAACAACACTAAGAGAGATATTTTAAATATAAAAAATAATATCTTTGAAAGTCATGAACTCGAATTCCAATAAAGATATCTAAATTTTTAAAACATAGCTTGAATACTGTAATTAGATGAGAATGTGATTGTGGTTGTTCTTTAAAATATTTTTTATTTAAAAATATATTAAAATAATATATATTTTTTATTTTTTAAAAATTATTTTTAGCATCAGTACATCAAAATAATCTAAAATACAAAAAAAATAAAATAAAAATTCAAAATTTTTAAAAACAAACAAATTCTTCAAAAAATAAAAAAATTGGTTAAATTTTGGGAGCTTTTGTTTTTCGAAAAATAATCTTCTAGAAAATATCTTTCTATTTTTGTGAACCTTGCGAAAATGGATCATGGTAAAGTAACATCCAATCAAACTCAAGACATTCAGGCCAGCGACAAGCATTGTGATAGTCGCTATAGCATTTTTAATGGCAAAAGTTATTTAAATGTGTCAAATTGTTGATACAGTTTTTTTAATAGTGTGAAAATGATTTTTTTATATGAATTTCAATAGAAAAAAAAGCTATTTTTAATAATACATTTGTACTTCAATATATTTAATATTAATTTTTTTTTGCTTTTTAAAAGAAAAACATTGAGAAAAATTGTGTAGACGAAAGAAAAATATTTTAAATAGTCTATTTTAATGCTTTTTGGCTTTATATATACACATATATATACAGGAATGAATTTTCTGTGATAAAAAAATATTTTTAAAAAAAGTTAAAAAATATTTTAATTTTAGCGTTTCATTTGCCTTTTTCATTGGATGTCCTAACACTCCCTTTAAAGGTTTGTTTCTTTAAGGGTTTATTTGAATATATGATAAAAGTTTTTTAAAAATGTTTTTTTTCTTGAAAATATATTAAAATAATATTTTTTTATTTTTTTAAATTTATTTTTGATTATAGAACATGAAAATAATATAAAAAATTTAGTTAAAAAATATTATTTGAATTTTTTTTATTTTTTTTATTTTAAAACTAAGAAAATTAAGAATTAAAAAAAAAAAAAAAAACGATTCAATCAAAATGCCGAAGGTGCTGAAAAGAACACGCGTGGCCGCCATTTTACGGAGAACCAACAAGAAACGATGCCGGACTTTGACTCTATCTTATATTGTCGGTCACATATGACATCCAAGCAAGAAACATAGCAACGCTCTCAAAACCCAGTCGTAGTCTTTCATATACTAATTTAAGCGATGATTGGGCAAGGATAAACGTATTTAGCGACGTAAAAACATGCCGTAATAGTCGAGCAACAAATTCTGAAAACGGGCTTTCGTTGTAACCGTATGATGAATTGTTTTTACAATTTTATCCTTACAAGTTTCTTAACTAATTTTATTTTTTTTTTATCGTTGATGTCCGGGCCAGCTTACACGTACTTCGATTAATCCCCCGAGACCCTGAAATTAACAATCAGTTAAGTTTTCAATAACCCTAAAATTTATAATACTCAAGTTAGTGATCTCTAAAAATACATTCGGTATCTGATCAGTTGAACTTCAATCTAACTAATTTTTTTTTAATATTAAAATTTTATCTTGTTATATTAAAAGTTAATTTAAAATTCTACCCGTGGTGTAGGTGGATACATAAATTTTGAAGAACGGAAAATTCGAACAATTTTTTTATTAAGGTAGTTTATGTGTTAATCAAGATTAAATCCTTTTCTATACCATATTCAAACAATACTAATAATATTTATTAATTAATATTTTAAACTTAATCTTTATTGATTAACTTATAATTTCTCTCTTGGTGTTGTTTAGCCCTTTTTATATAAAATTTTTATATTTTTTTATCAAAAAAATTAATTGGTGAATTAATTTCTAATCTCTCTTGTTTTTGTATTAAGAAAAACTTTAATCATATGCAAATTTCATGTCACAACAACAATAATTTTAATTGGCATGAAAATCAAACAAGCAAACACTATGAAACATTCATATCCGTTCTCACAATTCCAAATTCAGTATCACTGTGAAAAAAATCCAAAATATGGAAGAAAAATGGGGATGTCGGGGAGAGTAAAAAATTAAAAAAAAATAAAATAAAATAGTTGAAGTCAAAATAAAGAAACAAATTTTACTGTGGTGTCCCAATCGCAGCCAGACACACAATATAACAACGCGATAGACATTGACACGTCTTTATCAAATCCATATATCTACTCTCTATCTTATGCATATCCAAAAGGCAACCGCTCATTTATTCATAAATAAATAAATAAATAAATAAAAGATACAATCCTGATTTTGCCCCTACATCTTGTAATAAAAGGTCACTTCCCTCTGTGTGCTCCATTTTTGGTTAATTTCCCCATGGTTGAGAAAATGACAATCAATTAATAATGCATTTGTTGTCCCATGGCACGGTTTGGAAACGCGTTTGATTAAAATTTTAAATTTGTTTTGTTTAAAATTATTTTTTTATATGTTTTGGATTGTTTTGATGTACTAATCTCAAAAATAATTTTTAAAAATAAAAAAAATATTATTTTAATATGTTTCAGCACAAAAATAACAATCAATTGATAATAAATTTGTTGTTGCTTTTTAGTTTTATGCATCACAACTTTTAAAATTAATTAGGAGGTTTTTAGAAGTGTAATAGCAGTAGTTGATAATGAGAATCAAGTGTTTTTCACATTGAAAAAAGTTAAAATAGTAATTTTTTTTATTTTTTTTAAATATTTTCAACTATTAAAAAAATCTAAAAATATATAAAAAATTAATTTTAAATTTAAAAAATTAAATTTTATCTGATTTTTATTCAGACCACAATTCCAAACAATAATATAACTATACTATAATAGTTGGTGTAAGGTACACGTATGAATTGGAAGTCAACATTGCACATGATAAATTGTAAATAAGCTAGACGTTGATGGCTTAGATTCATATTTTATCATCATTAAAAACTCTAATCTAAGAAAAAAAACAAAGTAATTACTGTATTATTATTTTGATAATTCGGCATACCAATGTAGGAATTTGGTAAGAAATATCTAAAAAAAGTCCACCCAAAGAGATGTTCTATCTTAGATATTAGACACTAGCCATCAAATTTTATTAATATAAAAATACAAGACTTTATAATTCTACATAAAAGTTTATTAAAATTAAATAAAGTTAAGGATAAAAGCAAGATGGCAAATAACACAAATATATAAAAAATTTAATAACCCACATTTAAAAACAAAGTGATATACACCTTTCAAGTTACTGTATTTATTTTTGTGTTTAAAAAATAATTTAAAATTTAAAATATTTTTTTATAATTTAAAATTTTTTTAATATACTGATATTAAAAATAAGTTTTAATAATAATAAAAATTATTTTAATATATTTTAAAAAACAACTATTACAGTTAAATATTATTCAATAAAATGAGAAAAGTTAATTTCATGAAATTGATGAAAACACAAGGCTATTATTGGAAAAAAAAGGGAAATTGACCTTTTGCTACACAAAATTTATCTCAATACACATTATTTTTGGAAAAAAAGAAAAAAAAAAGAGAGAAAGGAACAGCTGCCAAATTTTCCCAAGTAGAACGAAGCTACCATGTCACGAGCTTCTTTTCCTTTTCCTATTCCCTCAAATAAATAAAAAAGAAAAAGAAAAGAGAAAAGGCTCTTCACTTTCCTTTTGCTTTCAAAAACTTTCACGAAAAGAGTATCATCTCTCTCTCTAACAGATTCAGATCCATTCCACTAACGTTTAGAGACTATTATCCTGCCAAGAGTAGTTGGTAAGTCTCTCTCTCTCTCTCTTCTCCAAATTTTATTTACCTTTATTATTTTAAACAGATAATTTTCTATCAATCATTTTATCTCCTTGAATTAGATCGTGGTTGATCATGGTAATGTGCTTCGTTTTAAGATTGTTGTTGACTTTCTTAATAATTTGTTATTAATTTTCTTGTAATTTGTTTTAATTGTAGAAGTAGATTAATTAATTAATGGTGGCGTGTTTTGATCATTTCTTGTAAGCAAACTGGTTTTAATTCCTTAACCTGCAAGTGATATAAGAACATGTATGGTCTGTCTTCAGTCTTTCTTCTCGTGTCCCACTTATGGTCTCAAGCGGTGGAGATAGAAGTTACGTGGAAGGCACTTTCTTCTACAGCCGCCGCCTGTTGTGTATGTTAAGTCATCGTTTTTGGCTATTACTTGCTTGTATAGCTAAAGAAGCAAAATTTGGGAACTTCTTGGTTATTTCTTTCATTACCTAGTCCACTTTTTCTTCTTTTCTTTAATTGAATTCAGGAAATATTAAAGGGTTTTGTGTTTCAGTTTTTTCTTTGGGTTTATATTTGTGTTTCTGAAGTGGGTTTTGAATAAAGAATTCAAGTCAGAGAGTTCGGTTTCTTTTGGTTCATTTTTGGTGCTTGGTTATTAATAATTTGTGGAGAAGAGAAGTGGTTTTTTCTTAATTATTGGGGTTTATTGTAGATAAATTAAGTTGATGGGGGGCAAAAGTTCAAGGCAAGCCAATTGGAGTTCGAATCCATCTTCATGGGATGCCTATCAACAACCATCATATAGTCAAGAAAGTTTTAATCATTCACCACCACCACCACCACCACAGCAACCTTATGCATCACAACAATCATTTGGGTCGCATCAGCTTTATTCTTCCTCTCAAGACTTAGGGGGTGGCGGTGACAGAAGAAGGCTCGACAGGAAGTATTCAAGGATTGCAGATGATTACAAATCATTACATCAGGTAATTTAACATGCCGTGGTTTTTATGCGGATTTCGGTTTTCTGTCAGATAAGCAGAATTAAGAAGGATTTGGTGGGCAAGCATGTTTTGGAAATGAAGTTTTGGGTTTTGTATCTCCTCGCTAGGTTCTTAATATCATTTAGATTCCATGTCTGTTTGTCTTCATCAGATGTAACTGTGCCATTCTTAGATGATTTATTATGCTTTAAACAACAGTTTTGGTGGAGTGGTGGTTTCTCTTTTTTAAAAACGTCATCCATTTTCTACCTATGGTCATGCATTTTCCATGAAATGAGCTCTGGTCTTTTTGCCAGTTTCAGAGATTTTGAAGTAAAATGAATCCTTATTTTCCTTGCAGGTGACCGAGGCTCTTGCACGTGCTGGTCTTGAATCTTCCAATCTCATTGTTGGTATTGATTTCACAAAGAGCAATGAGTGGACAGGTTAGCGTTTATCATTTTTGCCTAAAATGTATGTTGCCTGACCTATTGCCGAACAGGCTATTAAATTTGATTTGATAATAGGTGCCAGGTCATATAACAGACGATGCTTGCATCATATCGGAGATGGTTTTAATCCATATGAACAAGCAATATCCATTATTGGGAAAACGCTGGCTGCCTTTGATGAGGATAACTTGATTCCCTGTTTTGGATTTGGGGATGGTATGTATTGATAAATTACTTGGTTTTGAGAATTCAATAGATCAAAGATTGCCTAGTTATAAGCATTCACTTGATGCAACTGCCAATAACAAACACTTTTCTCTGGCAGCATCAACACATGATCAGGATGTCTTCAGTTTCTATCCAGATGAGAGGTTTTGCAATGGATTTGAGGAAGTCTTGAGTCGGTATAGGGAAATCGTGCCCAATCTACGACTTGCAGGTTTAAATCTTGTTTTTTGATACTGGTGCTTCTCATCTCATAGTATTTCGTTGAAGTCTAGAATTGGATTTTTTAGTTTATGCATATCATTTTGTTGCAGGACCTACATCATTTGCACCAATCATTGAAATGGCAATGACCATTGTTGAGCAGAGCGCTGGCCAGTACCATGTACTATTGATAATTGCAGATGGACAGGTACGCTATCTTTTCTACAGTTGTAATCTCAATTCAGAGACAAATAAGGGGCAGAAATGCCATGCTTTTGTGACCAAAATGAGTGGAATGAGGGATGGAAAATTGGACTATCTATGCAAGAAATTATAGAATGCTGACAACCTGTTGTCATTGTACCGGTGATCATTTCTCCCATGTGAATGGTGGTTTGGTCACTGATGGCCTGGAAAGTTTTCATTCAAACTAGGTGTTGTTCCCAAGGCTTTACTGATTTATTGTTGATGGTTGTCTCAGGTTACTAGAAGTGTTGATACCGAGCATGGCCAGCTAAGTCCACAGGAACAGAAGACCGTCGAAGCCATTGTACGAGCAAGGTAAAGTCAGGGTAACTTTTTTTCTTCTGGAGTTCCTTTTTTTTCCTGGTTGTTTCCTAAACATCGACCTGCTTTCTTACAGCAAGCTTCCCTTATCTATTATATTAGTTGGGGTGGGAGATGGGCCCTGGGATATGATGAGGGAGTTTGATGATAACATTCCTGCTCGAGATTTTGATAATTTCCAGGTAAGTATTTGGGGTGTTATTTGATTTCCATCTTAATTACTCTTTTGTTTTTAGAAACGGTGTTTTTTGACATATGCTTCTTCAATGGCTGCTTCTCTCCAGTTTGTGAATTTCACAGAAATAATGTCAAAGAATGTGGACACATCAAGAAAGGAGACAGAATTTGCGCTTTCTGCTCTGATGGAAATTCCTTCTCAGTACAAGGCAACTATAGAGCTTGGTATATTGGGGTAATGCACGCTTCCCCCTCTGGCTAGTTTCAAAGTGTTTTTTTTTTATATTATTATTTTGATCTATTTTTTATTTGAAGTGTTGCATCTGTTTTCTTGTCATTCTAATTGTTATGCCATCTTTTATTGGGCAGTCAGAGCAAGGGAATTGTTTCTGAGAGAGTTGCCCTGCCTCCACCTTTGTATGGTGCAGCATCTTTCAGCAGCTCTAAGCCTTCTCGTCCAGCCAGTTTTAAGCCAAGTGTTCCTTCTTATCAAAGAGACAGCCAACCTTTCAGCTCAGCTCCACCTGCTACGTGTTCAACTTATGATAATCAGGTATGCTTTTAATGTTAGGGATGCTTTTGGATCAATGATATGATGCTTTCTTTAGGGTTTTGTTCACTAGATAAAACTGTTGCATTTAGAACCAGTCAATTGTATTTGTTTAGGGTTTTAGGTTTCACTTAAGTATGTTGTATTTCATACTCTGTGCTATGTGCTTTTGTGCCATTCCCATTTGGTGCCACACAAGAGCGTCTCTGTTAAGAACAGCATTATTATCTAGGATTGAACTGCATTTGGAAGCCTTGTCTTCTTCAAGTTATATCTTGCCTTTTCCACGAATTTTCCAGCAAAGTCGGGCTGACTTTATCAGCTGATTTGACTGCAAAACTAACTATGTTGTTAATGTACAGCTTTGCCCTATTTGCCTCAGTAATTCGAAGGACATGGCCTTTGGTTGTGGGCATCAGGTAGATATATAATCTTCTGATTTTTTCTCAGTTCGTATATGTTTGGAGTTCTGTTGACAGAAAGAAATTGATGCATAATTTTTCTTCTATCCATCAGACATGTTGCGACTGTGGAGAAACCCTTCAGTTATGTCCAATCTGTCGAAGTTCGATCGAAACAAGAATAAAGCTCTTTTAAGTAGCATTCTGCCTTAACACGTCTCATTCATTGTTGTTATTTTTTTGTTTTGTTTTTTATTCGTTATTTAAATCTTGCAAATGTTTGGCCAGTTGGTCTCAGATTCAGATGTATGTCCGTTTGTACATTCTCCCAATTCTCATGCGTGCAATTTTAGTTTTTGTAAGGATATCAATCAGAGAGTAGGTCTAGCCTTGCTGGGTGGGTAACCTTTGAAGTCCAGTCCATTTTTCATGTGATTGTTTAGTTTCTCCTTCCCTGCAGAATCATATTGGATTTTCAATGTAGGCCTGTTTGTTGGAAAGGATATTTTTTTGAAAAGTGAATTTCGGGAAAATGAATTATTTTTTGATGTTTGGTTGTGTAATGAAAAATAAATTGAAAAATATTTTTCTTTGTTTATGTCATGGAAAATGAGCTGGAAAATAATTTATTAATATTTTATTTTTTTCAAATTTATTAAAATAATGAAAAATAAATCTTACAAATTAAAATTAAAAGGTTGAATGAGAATGAATTTAAAAAAAATATAATTTTATAAATTATTTTAAATAAAATAAATAAAATAAAAAATAAAAGATGAAGAAATTAAAATAATAATAATTAATATTTTATAAATTATTTCAAATAAAATAAGTAATAATAAAAGGAATGAGGATCAAATTTGATAGATAAAATTTTAATAAAAAAATAATAAGAAAAAATTAAATGATAATTATAAAAATGAGAAATAAATTTTAAGAGATGAAATTAAAAAATAAATATTTAAAATAAAATATATATATATATATATATATATATATATATATAGCAATTAAAATTTTAAAGATCAAATTTGATACAATTAGTAAATAATATAAAATTTTTTTTATTAACCAACTTTTTTAATGATAAATAAACAAAAAAAAATTTAAAATTTTTTTTTTTAAAAATCACCTTTTAAAAAATAAATACAGCCATGTAGTTTTGTAATTTATGTGAGATTGCATCTTTGCTTTTTTATTAAAATCCAAAGGCTGGCCCAAATGCTCCCGTCCTTTTGCTTGTAAATAAACCGACGTCGTACTTGTAATGGTGAATGACTGTGAGGTTGAACCCGACCCAAGATTTTCAAACAAGATCAAATGGGAAAAACAAGTACTTGAGGCTTTTTACAGTCAATGGAAAACTTGACGCCGAGAGTGGTGACAAATCATATACACGAACACAGCAATAATCCCATGGTAGATGGATGAGCTGTGAAGTAAGGAACTTGGGCACGTACGTTATGGACAAAAAAGGCTAGCAATAATGCATGGCACCACTCCGTTTCCAGCAGCTTCTGCTTTTGCATTTAATGTATTCAACTGTTTCCTGAAACCAGCAGGTGATTTAAAACTCGCAATAAGTGCATGGAAAAATAATTTCCTTATATCGGCTGTCTTTTGATATCCTTCCCCATATCTGCCACTGAGATGGCCAAGGGCCCCAAGTTTCCTTACCACAAACTGAAGCATGAAGGTTTCTGTGATGAATATGAAGAGAGGCAGAGATTCAATATTGTCAAATCAAGAAGTTGGTACGGGTTCAGGAGGGTGCATATAAGAAAGAGGTTTAGGCTCAAGGTTCCAAGCTTGGGGAGATTCTTGAGGAGGAGAGTTAAGCTGGTCTCTGCCGTTAGGCTTTCATGTGCCAAGGTGCTGAAGAGATTGAAGGAAGGTCAGGCTCATTTTGGTGATATTTTTGCAGGGAACTATCTGTTCATGCAGGTCAATCCCACTCCATTGAAGTACTTCGAGAGATCTTATTATAATAACAATGTCCTTGACCTTAACAGCTTTCCTCCGGGCTACTGCTCTCTTCCAAGAATTGCTCATTGAGTCCGGTTCTTAGCTTCTATGATCCATTGTAAGGTTGCTTTTAGGTCCTCTGCTTGATGTAATTTTAATCAGTAAAAAACATGTAATCTGAGTTTATTTTCTCATTTGATGGATCCCTTTTACTTGCAATCTCACTCTTTAATGATAGGAATATCTTTAGACCAGCTTTCTCATCAAAATCTTTTTGAGCAAAGTTTAAACAAATCACTGCATACATTTATGAGAAAAAGTAATTAGATTTTTGCAGCTGACTCTGGGATTTTATCCTAGTTGCAGGCATGAATAGCAATATGCCTAATTAAAGACGGAGGTTTAAGGGATATTCATCTTTAGATCTTTAGCGTTTTGCATTAGCCTGCGCCGTAAGATGACGACGACGCTGATAATTGAATTAATTATAACTTATTCTATATAGTTTATCAAAATTAATTAATTTATTAATCCTCGATAACTATATATTAGTTCTTATATTATTAAATTCAACTATATAACTTGTTATTCTTTTCTCCTCGCATGACCGTGCTCTGTAATCAGCATGACTCAATCCTTTATTACCAATACCTAATTTTCCTCTATAACCGACCACCGTGTCATATCTAATTAATTTTTTTCTTGCTATTTAACCTGGTGGTTTAATGGTAAAATCTTGGAATTAAAGGTTTCGCCCTTATAGTTTAACTTATAGTTTAAGGTTCGAGTCTTATAATTACTAATATGATGACCATTGAAGATTTACATGATCGTTAACTTCAGGATCCATGAAATTAGTCGAGATACGTGCAAGCTACCTTGGACATCCTGTTAATAATAATAAAAAAATTTCTTGCTATTTTCTTTTACTTTTACGTTTTATATTATTTTTCATCTATTAAATTGAACAATATTATAGATTTTGGTTATTAAACCACTTCCATTAATCTCCCATTTTCTTTTCTTTTTTAAGTATACATTGCATTAGTACTTCATATATATAAACTTGATCCTTGTGATGTATTTTTTTCACTTTCTTACTGCTATCAACAAATCATTAAAATCACATGATCATGTCCATCAGCAAATTGCTTACTATATCTAAACACTACTGTAATAACTAACAATAGAATATAAAACTTTAAAAAACGCGAACAGTACTCTTTACAGACTCGATCCTAAAAGAAGTTTATATTTGTCTACATTTTACTACGCAATAGAGAAATTAACCCTTGGATTTGTACCAACTCAACCCAGATTAATATTAATTCAGCCTCTCTCTCTCTTAGTGAACTGTTCTATATTTTCCATTTATCTATAGATGTTAGATAAGGAAAAGAAAACGTAAAAAGTAACCTCCAATCACTGGAAGCTGGGAGATTTTGGTCTGGCAAAAGACACGATACTCTTCGCTTCGGTGATATGCATGGGGGTGGAGATATTGTGGTCTTTTGAAGGTCCAACTGACAAGTCTCTCAGACGTCTGAAAGGTGTTAATTGATTATCTTGGAGTGGCTTTGCACCACTTTGAAAGGGCTCTTTCAGTTCTTACAAAGATAAATTACAGAAGCAAAGACAACCCAGGCCCTAATGCCACGGAGCATCACCCCCAGGAAGCCATCTCAAATACGAGAACAATGGTTCACAGGTAATCAGGGATTTTCGTCAAACAAGGTGCATGTAGGGCCAGTGGCCCGTCAAGTTTCAGCTTGAGATCCTCTCATGCAGTAGAATTTGCAGTTTGTTTCTGAGCTATGCAATCTTTACTTGTCAGCGGGACTGTCAATATTCTCAAAAGGTTGTCCATCGTAACTAGTCTCAAGCTTCAGGCACTTTTTTAAAGAAAATACTTAGCGCAGTCGGGTGACTCCTCAAATTTGAACCGATGGCCGTCCGTCAAATGCGTAGAGTTTCTTTCTACTAGAAACTATAGATATCACGGTCTTGATATGGACATCAGCTAAAAAATATCTGTAAAGTACATAGGTTTAATTAGTCTAATGAACAAATCTCACACTCTCACACACATACAAAATATCAAATAGAATAATCAAATATAGTTTTTTTTTTAATTTTTTTAAAATATCAGGATGCTTTTTGTAAGTCCATCCATTTTGTGAGCTGTTTTCAAATCAAGCACCAAGAATTACCAAGACTCTTTCCTTGAATTTTGGAAAAAGAAAATTGCAGAAGTGGATCGTTAATTTGCCATGGGGACACCATGCCCGTTATTCATGCTGGTGTCTCATGTCCACGTGCATGCATGTGTATATATTTTGAAAGTTTTGGATCAATAAGGTATCCAATGTTGATGTTAGACTTGCTGTAGTGACGTGAAATGCTACAAGGTAAATTTCAAAGGTTAGCTTAGATATTAATCTTCAATAATACTACTTGGGGTATTTGGTTGTTGAGGAATAAAATTGTTTTTGAGAAAGAAACTATAAGCTTGTTTGATTGTTTTTTCACCATCCTTCATTGAGTTGCTATTTGGTTGCATACTCTGGATTCAAACTTTATTTATACAAGAAATGACATTTTAAGATTTTCCGATGACATCAAATTGTGGTGTAATAAGAAATCTTAGGTAGTTTCTTTTTTTTTGTTGTCGCGCCCCCCCCCCCCCCCGAAGTCTGTTTCTTTTATCTTCTTTTTTGGTCATGTCCTTGTATTTTGCTTTTGCTATTGACTTTATGACCTTTTCAATATACTCTCGATGATTATTCAAAAAAATAAATAAATATTACAAATAATTTGTTGAGCGGTAAAGATTCTAATTGCAATGTAATGAATATGATACAGAGAGGAACAAACTCATGGATAATTTGTTGGCTAGTCATCCTTTTTAATTTGAGGATTCATATGGAGGAAAGGAAATAATCTTTGATTAAAGTAGTCGGATTACATTAAAGTTTTTTTTTTATTCATGAGTGCACGAGCTTGGTTTTTTAAAACTTTGGGATCTTTTCGGGTGATTGTGAAAGATTTGTTAAGGTAGATCGATGGTGAATGTTCAAATTAAAGCACAGTTCTAAATGTGCTTCTTTTATTTTCTAAATTAGTTTATTGTGTGTGCAGTTGTGAATTTAAGTATTTGCATGATGAATAGATAGAGAATACATATACAATCTGGTATCAGATATTGTTTTACACCGATGGAAATACCAATGGAATGTGTTCGTCGTTATATTCTAGTGCTAATTGGAATTGTTCCACTTCTTCCTGACACTGTTTATAGTGTTAATTACACATGGATATACCAACAAAATATTTTTTTATGTATTTTCCAATGGCGATGAGAACTGTTCACTTTTCAAGGCGTTGTTCACTTCTCAAGACGTTGATAATTAATGTTTTTTTTACCAACAGAATCACTGACAGAATGAGAATTCCAACGCACTGATAATTAATGCTCGTTTAGACTGTGGTACATGTTCTGCAATGGAATCACTGACGGAATGGAAATTCCAAGGGGCCGGTAATTAATGCTTTTGTTGATTGTTGACTATTTACTCTTTTACCGATGGAATCACTGATCAAATGAAAAGCTGACGGTAATATTTAGAGGGGTTTCTGAATTTTTTCGTACGAATTGAAAATTTCAACTTGATTTCTCAAACAAAATCACTGACAGAAATTTTAAAGATTTTAATATTTAATATTCTGTTAGGAATTCCATCGCTAAAACCTAATATAAAAGACCACGGACACAGCAAACGGAGCTTCATCTTCTTTATTCTTCTTCTTTTAACCTCTTTCTTTTTCTCTCTTCTTCTTCATTCTCTTATTTTTGTTCATGACCCGAGCCGAAATCAAGCATCATCTTCTATTCTCATCATAAGGTATGTTGTCTTTCTTTATTTTTCTCCTTATTTTTCTATTTTTGGGTTTTTTTAACAATCCCTTTTCATTTATTTTGTTTTTATCTTTTGCTTTTTTTTTAATTCTCGGCCGACACTAATCACGCCATTCATTCATTTTTCTTCTTTATTTGTGTTTTTTGTTTTGCATTAGTTTTGTTTTTTTGTCATTATATTTGTTCAATTTTGCGTTGAGTTATAGTTGTTATTTAAATAACTTTTTCTTTATTTTGAATAATTTTAGTTATTTTTTCAATTTGGTTGTTCGATTTCAATTAAATGTGTAGGACTAATTTTAATTATTTTTAAAATTTTTGTTAATTTAGGATTAAATATATTACCACTTAGAAAATGAGAATTTTGTTCAAAATTGAATTATTCTAATTTGTTGAAAGAAATTGAATAAAATTAATTGGTTTGTGGTATATTTGTTGTGTATTTACAAGTTAATACATTTTAGTTAGCCTCATATATAGGGGAGTTGCCGCCGATTTTTTTTTTAAAATAAAAAATTGTCTAATTTTTTTATTACTTTGTACAGATGCCTAGGAGATAGTCTATTATACATGATGAGGACAAGATCATTACTAGTTCTTTTAGCAATGATGTTGACGACCACGAGTCATTAAATGTCGACCAAAACCAGGCATCTAAGGCATAAACATCGACTCACGACACAGGGTCATCGAGCGCGATGTCGCAACGTTGAGAGGGGGTCCTTTCATAGCAGAATTCATTTACCCTCAAGTACGAGGCCTAGTGAAAGGATGATCTTTCAATGTAAATTTGACTTGCTTTCACAACGACATGTTTAATAATTTTTTTTAAATAATTTTATTTAACTAATACAAGTTCAGGTTTACAAACATTGAGACTGTAAGAATAATAACATTGTCCTTTAAATCATCGATGAAAATTCTATAGTTTCAATGAGGTTTCCAAACATCCAGAATAGAAACTATAAGTCGATTTATGATTTTCAAGATTTAAGGTTAGTATTAACTTAAATAGTTTTTTTTTATTATGTTAATTTGGTTAGTTTATTTAAATTACTAAAAATTTTCTTTTATAAATTTTTACTGCAAGGAAAAATTTGAATGAGAGAGAGTTGATGATAATATTGCGATGAGGGTTTGAGAGAATCATACTGTCACTAGGTAAGATTGAAATCAAGACAATTTTTTTTATTCCAAATATTAAAATTTTATTTTGAATTTACTAACAAATAATTTTTTGGTAACATATAGGTTGCGTGATTTTTGGTACGAGGGGTAGAACAAAGCAAAAAAAATAAAAATATGAAAGAAAGCGAGCTTCTAACCTGAAATGACATGGCGTTTTGGAAGGATTTCAGACCACCATATATTTCGGAGGCACAATAGACGGACTAGATTCAGCGTGTGACATTTGCGGGTTTCACTCGATGGTCATAGTTCGGTATGGAGAACCTACACCGGCATGTTCACGGTTCAATTACTATGCATACCGGCAACTTTGTTCTATTCGTTTCGCATACGAAGCGGAAGGTAAATTTTTTTTGTTACTTCCATTTTTTTATTTGTTATTTTTTATAAATATATTTATCTAACAATATTTTTATTTTGCAGGCTACAGTTCTTGGACACGAGCCAAGCTCGATGGAGCTTTTTGTTGAAATGCATGTATGGAGTGATGACCGCCAAAAAAGGGTGCAGCAGTTCATGGATAGTCGAGTTCAACACTTTGTGATATGTTAGTTTTCAATCATTTTTTTTATTAAGTTATAATTTTCTTCAATTTGATGAATTTATTATTTATTTCCAGGATATATATAACAACAGCTTGAAAGAGAGATACGAGAACGATCCTTCGACCCATCCAAATTTAATATGTGGTTGGAGGCAGGATCGTTCAGTAGGCCTGATAGAAATCGGGTGTACGGACTCTCTAACACTACAGCCGAGAAGTTTGGACAACCCGTAGTGTGTCGACCATTAGATGCTAGCAATCGGTCCTGAGCACTCAAACTCCCAAGTTCAGGCGATATTAGACCGATGAGTACATGATTAGATGACTTATCTTAATAAAAAATATGAACGACTCATTGTGGATTATGAAGAACTCTACTGAGTGGTAATGGAGATGAGATCACACATGGGTGGTCCATGTGCTCTTCCTTATTCGCCCCACGGTCCTGGCAATAACCAATCTCCTCCTCCTCTTTCAGTGCCGTCTCTGTTTTAGATTTATTGTATTTGAACGTAAAAATATTTAAATTTGTAATAAATATTAATTTTTATATTATTTTAATTTCTTTTTATATATTTAATTTTAATTATTTTTCTACTTCTGTTCAATATATATATATATATATATATATATATTTTAAATATTTTAAAATATTACTGACGGGGTTACTGATGGACCACATCCATCGGTACATTTCAGAGAGTTGAAAAAGAATTGCTGCAAATATCACTGCTACTGTTAACTCTTCGACGGAATTACAGATGATATTTTTTTAGTGATATGTTATAATTACCGATGAATATACCGACGGAAAAATAAAAACACCAACAGAATTGCATATGGTATTTTGTTTGTTATATGGCAAACTTCCCGAGGGAGATACCGACAGAATGAAACAGATAATTTTTTTTTGCGTGCTTTGTTCGTTTGTAAATCCATTAGTAAATTTATTACCGACGGACCAGAAATTACCAACGAGAATTTTTTGGTGGAATGTTTCCGTCCGTAAGCCCGTCTGTAAAATACTTACCGACGGATTGTGAGTGTAAATACCTACGGAAATTTTCATTAGTAAAACTGTTAAATTTGATAATATATTTTGTCAAATTATTGGTGCTCTATGATTTCTCACTTTGACTTGGCATGATCTTGTATATACTGTTAACAAATACTATCAGGCTATGCATCCACATACCGAGGAGTATTGGATGGTCGTCATGTGTGTTTTATACTGTGACAAACATGCTTCTATCATGGTTTGAAATTCTGAGTTGGTCACCTCTTATGCTCCAAGTTTATATAGACTTTGACTAGCCTTATAGGATGGATGATATGAGATCTTGTAGAGGGTACGACGCCATCCTCCCAGGGGATATTTATGCTTTTGGGAACCAAGCACGCAAAGAACCGTGGCAAAGTCTTCTACTAAATTAGTGTACAAGGTTCTAGTTGACGCGACAACTGAACTCACTTGGGCCAAATCTTTCCTCTGAGAAGTAAAGGTTAACCTTCCTCGAACAGCACTTGTTTGGCGTGACAAAAAAGGTACCACCTGTTCAAGTCATATAATCTGGTTTTTCATGTCTGAAAAAAGGATGTGGAAATCGATTTTTATTTCGTTTAGGAGAAGGTTGCTCGTAAGGATCTTGATGTAACTACGTACAAAAGCTTTGACGGATTCTTGTTTTCTCTATTCAGAGGACAAGCTTCATGCTGTCCAATGATTATCCATGAGTTTGAAGGGACTGTTAAGGAGATTATGTCGACTCCTCTCTTGTTAACCCGAATTAAGGAATACCAAACTGAAAAGTGACTCTTGTAGCTAGTAACACAAGTAGTATATATACTTAGTAGTAATATCTCGTACTAATAAGATAATTTCGACACTACTAACTTCTTACTATTAAATGATTTATAAAATATCATTATAGTACTTTCATTTAAATAGGATTTTACTTTAAAATATCAAAAACTTAAACAATTAAATAGTAAAAAGAAAAATAAAAAAATGAGGGGCTATGGACTTGAAATGATAATTCAGAGACCATTAATGATTTTTTTAAAGCTCGTGCCATCTTCTATAATACTTTTTTTGTTTTGATTTTTTTAATAATTCAGAGTGTCTGAGTTAGCTTACGCGTACTACGACTAATCTCCGGACCCACTGAATACCCTGCAAGCCCACTAGGCAAGTAAGACACTGCGAGGGTAGCAAGTATGCACACTAAGATTTGAACCTAGGGTGCAGAGATAGAAAATTCCCTGCCAGAACCACTAAACCAAATATTATTGGTGATCAAAATATCAGGATCCAAGTATTTGACTTCAGAACTTAAATTTCAATTTATTTCACCTAAAAACACACAAAAAATCTTAGTAAACCATTGTCAATCTCAAAACACACTTTAATTAATCTAAAAACTCAAAATCAAATCAAAACATACCGTTTGATTTTGTTCTATATTTTCTAGTATGATTTAAGGCTCAAGCCATCTACACTACATTAAACTCTCATATTAAAGTTGAATCTAGTGTCACCAAGATTAGTGTTTTTTATGGATGGATTGTGACTAGCCAAGATTTTTTTTCTCTCATCTCCTTTCTCAACATCTCTTTCTCTTTTTTCAACTACCATAAAATGTGGAAATAAAATTTTATAATCAAATTGTAAACTTTGAAAATTATAATGACAAATTACAAAAAAAAAAAAAAGTTGTTCATGAACAGTGCAAATGAACATCGAAATGAATAATGTTTTACATTGTTTAAGCAGTATTTTGATGTCCAATGAAGCACTACACTCATTTATTTTTATTTTTCTTAATTTAATAATACTAATGAGAGAAAACCAAACCCTTAAACGTACAAAACATTGTGAGGGTTCATTTTCCATGTGTTTTCTTTAGATTTATTTATGTGCAACCATTGTGGACCTACCCATGTCCTAATACAAATTAAACAATTTTAAGGGTTTTTATAAATTTTATAATTATAGAGATTTTTTATATAATATTAAAATTCCATTCTACTCAACAAGTACGAGTTTAAATACTATTTTTTATTTATAATATAAAATTAATGGTACAGAATTATACAAGTTTGAAACTTGAAAAAAAGTAATATAAAACCGTTAATGGTAAGTAGTTCTTTAAAAACTAGTGGCTGCGGAAAGAAAAATTTAACTCGGTTGCAGGGTGATTATTTTCAGTTTGGTTTAGTTTTTATCAATTAAAAATAATTAAACTGAAATTTTTTTAAAAAAACTGAAATCAGTTCAAACCGACCGGTTTCGGTTTGGTTTGGTTTTTTAGGATAAAAACCGGTTCAAATCGTTTTGGCTTGGTTTTCTCGGTTTTTTCCGGTTTTGACTTGATTTTTCCTGTTTGGCTCGGTTTTGTTTGGTTTTTTAAAAAATAACTGAACCGAACCGGTTGATTTTTTTAAAATTTTAATTAGTTTAATTAAAACTTTTAAATTTTTTACGATTTGGTTTTTTTAGTTATTTTTTTTTAAATTTTCGTACTTTAATTAATTTTTTAGATTTTTTACTCCGTCCTCGTCGGTCGTATATATAACTATCATGATGATTATGACAATAATATCAACTGGCTAATGGGCAAATATCCTGATAGTACAGTTGGGCATATGTCCACCTCTAATTAATATCCATGCCCAAGAGGGCATACTTTTTTCTTCTTTTTTTCCTTCCTATCCTCAATGCGCACACAAAAGTGCCACTATGACAAGTCTCTAATTAAACTATATCCCAATTTATTTGGTAAAATTCATAAAAAAAAATATATAGCTAACTATGTTTTTCTTTTCTGACATAAAGCAGCTGCAAGAATCATGACTCTATCCTGATGTAAACTTTTCGCCGGTGAGACACGAAGACAGAGAAGAAGCATTGTCCCAGGAAAGCCCGTCGGTAGAAGCTGCAACCCCCAACGTGCAAGACGTCTCATCTCATCTATCCTGCTTCTGCTTTCGTTGCCAGCCGCTTTCCTCCCTTAAAAGCAAAAATAGCAACAGCCGAAATCGGGGATGTGCGAGTGATTAGCTGTATAGAAACAGAAGTAGCAAGTTTCACAATATTATATGGCCCATACAGGATCTGTTTCTTGCGGAAAAAATAAGGGTAAGAACTCTAGGGGTACGAGCAAGTGCCATGTGAATTATAGGTGTCGAGGGATGGGGGAGAGCCAAGCTTTTTCGACAATCATTCCTTGTGTTATCATGGCCTTTCTGCATTAAAAGTTCTCTCTGTTCAATTATTTCCGTCGTTTCTCCCACACTCTCAGTACAATCATTCCTTGTCTATGATCATTACTATATATACAAATACAACCTCCAGGTTCAGCAGTTTTAGTTAGTTTCAAGACATTGAAGAAAGACTTGGATTATCAGCTCCAGGTACGCACTCATTACATACGGTTACTCATATCCTTACTCACAAATCAAACGATCTTCTGTTCAAGAATTCTCATTGCTTTTACTACTAGTATATCAGTGCTCTTTTCTGCAGCTGGCTATACATTTTCATCAGAAAAATCTAATACTTAATTCTTGTTTTTTTTTTTTTAATTGTATATTGGGATATGTCCTTGTTTTTGTTCGATCAATTCAGAATCCTTTTTTTTTTTTCTTGTTCTGTCTAAATTTGTTAGCTAGCTGATCCAATTTTCTGTTCGACGTCCAATTATTGACATGGTCACGAGTGACTGCTGATTTACTAGCGGGTTTAGTTCAAGGCGTAGTGTTGTTTTCCTTGTGACAATTTTGCATGGTAATTTTCTTTTCGTTTTCTGATAAAAATAGAGTAAACAGTAATATTCTGTGGCTGTAAGTTTCTGAACTCAGTTTTAACGAACTCAAAAACTTTTGTGTTTTGTCATGAATATTGTGCCACCTCTGCTACCACTCACTCTCACGGGCCAGCAGACGAAGACTACTGCTGGAGACAGACAGCTGTTAATTATCAAACTACCCGAACATTATTTTGTTTTTTCGGACACCAAATTTAATTTTGTTTTCCCGTTATTTTTTGATCGACCAGACTGCATTAATTCACCTAAAGTAAGTTTGTGTTTATCCGTGTCTTGTTGCTGTTGTTGTTGAGGAAAAAAAAAGCAATAATCCAAAAGGATGAAGGTTCTCCTTTATAGTGACTAGACTTCAGCTAGGTGACATGAGTTAAAACGGCACAAGTAGATGAACATGCATGACCTGCCAGCCCCACCCTCCCCAATTGACTCTACACTTCTTCCTCACCTCATGTTTAGATGTTTCATTTTAGATTACTTTTGCGTTGCTAGAGATATCGCACTCCATGTCGTCGTCAATCCAGTTCATACCCTATGTGCAGTTCTATGGTGGATAATGAAAATAAGGGATCTATGAAAAATAATTAAATACATCGAGAATTCTATTTTTATTAGTATATAAGTGTTAGTTTGTTTCATCAACTAATACATCATGCAGGTCATCGTCATAAAATGGAAGCAACGGACAAGTCATCCAAGCAATCTTCTGGTAACGTGCCACCACTGCCAAGATACTCCCGGGGATCACTTGAAGTATTCAACCCCTCCAGTGCCTACTTGAACCGACCCACTAACCCAGCATTTCGTTCATCAAACCCCACCTGGAAAAGCTGGGTTGATTCAAGTGCTAAAAATGAACCCGAACCCGAAGAAGCACCCATCACCACCTCATGGATGGCCCTCAAGGACCCGGTTCCTACCCCACCACCCCTACAGCAAGACGAGAAAAAACCGAAACAACAACTTTCGGGTGAAATTGGGGTGGCAGCAAAAAGAGCGGCTGAGTGGGGCCTGGTGCTAAAGACCGACGACGAGACAGGCAAGCCACAAGGGGTTAGCGTGAGAACTTCGGGTGGGGATGACCCGAATGCAAAACCGGGTACATCAAGAAGGGACTCGAATAACTCGGTGAGAAATTCTGGTGAGTTATCAGATGATGGAGGGTCCAGTAACAACAGTAATATCCCAAGAGTATCTGAAGACATAAGAAATGCACTGTCCACGTTCCAACAAACATTTGTGGTATCAGATGCCACAAAACCAGACTATCCAATCTTGTATGCAAGTGCTGGCTTCTTTAAAATGACAGGATATACCTCTAAGGAGGTCATTGGCAGGAATTGGTAAGCATATTTCTCAACGTACTAATGGTTTTTATCAGTGGTGTATTAATGGTGATCATGTGTGTATGAATATGGTGGGTTGGAGCAGTCGCTTCTTACAGGGTGCAGGCACCGACCCAGAAGATGTAGCGAAAATTAGGGAGGCTTTACGAGGAGAGGGTACTTACTGTGGGAGATTGTTGAATTATAAGAAAGATGGTTCTCCCTTTTGGAACCTTCTTACAATTGCACCCATCAAGGACGATTCTGGCGAAGTCCTCAAATTCATTGGGTAATTACTTTCTTTTCTTTTCTTAAATTATCCTATATCGTCGTAATCATCAGAAGTGACATCCCATATCCATGAGGTTTTGGATTTAACATTTTTTTTATTATGTTTTCGAGATCACCACACAAGTGAAAGCACGCGCATGAAATATGAGGGTTATATGCTCAGGAAAAAAGATTATGAGTTCACTAAGCACTGTTTGGTAGTTTGTTCGGAAAGTGCTTCCAAACAAATTTAATTTTAATTTTTTGTTTTTAATTAATATATTTTTAATATTTTTAAATTATTTTGATCTACTGATTTTAAAAATAATTTTTTAAAAATAATAAAAAATATTATTAATATATTTTTCTAAATAAAAATATTTTAAAAAATAATCATGATTAAATTATCAACCACAAAATATGTCAAATCATGACAATTCTGACAGGTTAAGTAGCAGTGAACACATTTAATCAAACTTAATTTGATTTATTTAAAAAAAAATATTCCCTTTTAACTTTACTTTTAGAAAAAATAAAATAATATATATTTTTTTATCGAGTTTAATATTCAACCTTGGCACATGTTCTAGCTTTAAGCTTTGTCGTTCAACAAGGGTTTAATAAAACACATGGCAATGGTAGATCTAGAATTTAGGAGCATGGTTGTATCCCACACACGCAACATGACAAGTAAGGAGGAGAAAAGGAAGAAGAAATGCCCCGCGCACCGTCCCATCCCGTGAGAATAAGATGCCCCACCCAATAATTCAAATTGTTTTTGATGTGCCAACTGGGGTTTTAGCTAGCCATACTCTTAATGGCCGCTTGCTACTGAGATTCAATGCTTGACAGTGATGGACTCTGGACCCCTTTGATGGGGGGAAGAGCATGGTCTGAAAATGAAAATTAGAGGGGTGAATATATGACAATTATTTAAAATGGTAGATATATCTATTATCTTGCTAGTTTACATGTTCTTATGTCTGCTTAATTGGCAGAATGCTAGTGGAGGTTAGCAAGCATACTGAGGGGTCCAAGGACAAGACCTTGCGTCCCAATGGATTGCCTGGATCCTTGATCCGATATGACGGTACTCTAAGCTTCTTATCTCCCTTCAATTATTATTACTGTTCATTCGACTATACGTCACGCAAATATTATTGATCTTACTTCAGTACTGGCTAGCATTGGACATGACATGGAGTAGGATTCATGGCCTCTTCAGATAATGACAATAAACTTTTTCTTTTTTTCTCCCTTTTCTTGGGATTTTGAAAGGAAGGTTAAAACCCTATTCTGTGTTTTAGCTGACATCCATAGACTATTTAACTTCCTAAAGTAGATTTTGTTTCGGTATCATGAGGGAGCCAATCTTAGCTTCTTGTTGTTTAGCTTGATGATTAATTGACTGCAAAAGCAACTCTCTTCTTTTTTTAGGAGAGGAGTTGCCTTTGCAGTCAAGTAATCATCAAGCTAAATACCATACCTGAGGACTGAGGTAGAAGGAAAAGATTTAGAAGATTATGATAAAATCTTAGCATTACATTCAAGTCTCAAAAACTAAAGACATGCAAATTGCTGCAACATCGAATGAAAACAAGACACCTATATATGTTCTTAAATGGTTTTGAGGTTCGCTGCTATCGAACTGATGATATATAGGAGGCCTTCAGGTAGAGCGCGCAGTCATACTGCTGCTGCTACGTGCATGAGTAAAAAATAGAGTAGTCCCTGTATGCAACCAATTCTGTTTTCTAGATGGCAAAAATAGCTTCCATTTTATTTCCCGAGCTCGTTGGTGAACCGTCCAACACGAGTAAATTTGCTGCAACTACTGGAGCAGCTCGGCAGACTAACTATTCTCCACGTGATAACTAATATTAAACCTGTTCATTTTGAGTTTTTGATGAAATATCAGAAAAAATATGGTTGAGTTGCGCAAATGCAACAAAGTTGTTGGCTCCTTAACAAATGGCATTTGAAAGTATAAACTGATACGCAAATAAGCAGATAACTTGTTGTATGATTTACCTTTTCTTTTCATTTGATTAGGTAGCTCAATTTTTTTGTCTTACGTACATTTGAGCTACACCAATATCTTGCTTTGCAGCACGTCAAAAAGAAATGGCTACAAGTTCTGTAACAGAACTTGTTCAAGCAGTGAACAGACCCCGTGCACTCAGTGAATCAACCAATCGTCCGTTGATGAGAAAATCAGAAGGTGGCGGAGAAGAGGAAAGAAAAGGAGCTATGGTAAGGCGAAACTCGGAGAATGTGGCTCCAAATAGACGGAATTCTCACGGGGGTACTCGAAACTCAATGCAACGTATCAGTGAGTTGCCGGAAAAGAAACCAAGAAAATCTAGCCGCCTTTCTTTCATGGGGTATAACTGCTTTTTGATGGCCATTGTAGCAGTAGACACCAGCATGCGATTCGTTATTATTATTATTTTTTGGTTGGCATATCTTCCTATTCTACTATTTGACATATATATATTGTTTGGTAATTCGATTTAGTCTCATGAGAAAAAGTACTCATTCCAATGATGAGAGCTTTGATGTTGGAATTACTCTCGATGATGATTTTGAGAGTGATGACGACGACGACGACTTAAGGCCTGATAGCCTTGATGACAAAGTGAGGAAGAAGGAAATGAGAAAGGGTATTGATCTCGCTACCACTCTTGAACGTATAGAGAAAAACTTTGTCATCACTGATCCAAGGCTGCCTGATAATCCCATTGTAAGATTCTTACTTGAAAAAGATACATCTATTTTGCCTTTATGTTATTCATTCTGAATGATGTAGTAGGAAACTGAGATGTATAAATTTCCTAACTGTTTAAAATTTTCAGATATTTGCCTCTGATAGCTTCTTAGAGCTTACAGAGTACAGTCGTGAAGAAATCTTGGGAAGAAATTGCAGGTACGCTCCTGAACTGATGCATTTCTGAAATGCTGTGATTAGTTTGAATTTATCTGAAAACATTAGATGAATTTCTTAATTGTAACCAGAAGTTACTAACCCTATCTGAGTTCCCAAAATTCTCAGACCTTTTTCACCCAAATCAGTCATTCCTTCACAGCATTATGAGCATGATCGAGAAGGTCCGTAATCAGAGAAAACCGAACATGACTTTCTTTTCACTAACGCTAGATGCTAATCTTAGACTTCCACCTCCTCCTTTTCCTTATGCTCATAGGAGACATTAAAACTGCCAGGTTGACACCACATCAGTGCCCTGGATTAAAAGAAGACTTGTGCAGTAAACATTCTTAAAGTCTATAAATAAAATGAAATGCAAATGAATATATTGCAATCTATTTCATGCTTTGATTTTGTAGATTCTTGCAAGGGCCTGAAACCGATCCAGCGACTGTGAGGAAAATAAGGGAAGCAATTGATAACCAGACAGATGTCACCGTGCAGCTGATTAACTATACCAAGAGTGGTAAGCTAACTTTTGCAGTCTGAATTCTCTGTGACATTTCAGAATGGATAGCTAACTCAAAAGCATGTAGCATTAGATTACTTCTTACATGCTCATGGTAGTATTTATATGCCTTCAAAGCAAAGTGAATAGTACTGCTGTTATGCGTCTTGCTACTTCCTTTATTTTCATACATTGATCTGTTCTATTTAATCAAGTATAAAGCATTTCAAGACAAATCTGGAGAACATTCCTTCTTAGGTTCTCTCATTATTTTTTTTTTTACTGTAATGCTAATTCTGAAATGAACACCTCTCCTTGTTCTTGTTGACACCATAAAAAGAAAACCTGTAATTTTCTTTTTTTTTCCCCTTTAAGTTAATCATGGCCTTCCACACTTGATCCAGGTAAGAAGTTCTGGAACCTGTTCCATCTGCAGCCTATGCGTGACCAAAAGGTACATTACCTGCATCTTCAAACCAAAAAATGTTATGTTGTATCTCGTAAATCACTATTTGTATGAAATGAATCTCATGGAAATCCAAAGTGAAAGGTTCTTTATGAGCTTTATCTTCTTGTGAACAGGGAGAAGTGCAGTATTTTATTGGAGTGCAATTAGATGGCAGTGAGCATGTTGAGCCACGTACCAATAGTATCCCAGAGGCAACAGCTATAGAGAGTGAACAACTGGTCTAAATTCTCTTCTTTTCTCTGTTTAAATCCCTGTAAAGCTAAGATTTTCAAACAACACTGCTAATATACATGTTAAATTAGTTCTCTGAAACTTCAAAGCTCAAGAATGCTAAAATTTCACCTCCCATTTCCTGAAGAAGCAGTGGTTTAATATTGTCACGATCATTTATTTCATCCACATCATTAACAATGTCTCTCTAGAGGTATACATTTTCCCCTAACGAGCTGGACTGGTACAGGTGAAGCAAACTGCACAAAATGTTGATGACGCAGCGAGAGAACTTCCGGATGCTAATATGGTAACTCCCTTAACGGCAAAAAGTAATCCTATCTTTAAATAGTCCTTTTGTGATTTGATTCTAGCAAAAAGTTCTCCTATCTGCAGAGACCAGAAGATTTGTGGGCAAATCATTCAAAAGTGGTTTATCCAAAGCCTCACAGAAAGGACAGCCCATCATGGAAAGCGATTCAAAAGGTATTATCCTTTGGATCCTTGAATATGTGTAACAATGACAATAGATTACAATCTCATTGTCAAGTGATCCAAAGCTGATTTTATGATGTGATATACAAATCGTTGGCATCGTTCTGCAAATTGTCGGACTTCAATTTTTCTTCAATGTGCACATGCCAATTTTATCTTTTTTTTTTTGCTCACCTATTTGTAGATTCTAGAAAGTGGAGAACAATTAGGCCTAAAGCATTTTAGGCCAGTAAAGCCCTTGGGATCCGGTGACACTGGAAGGTTTGTCTTTCCATTTTTTTACTGAATCCTCAGATCACTGAACTTGTGTGATTCATAGTACGTAGAGGGATTTCCATTTCCTTGGTTTATCTCCAGCACCTGTAGCAATAAATCATACAAACGTGTTGCTGATAGTTTGCTTTTTCAAATAGATTTTTAATCGGTCTTTTTGTTAACCAAGTTCATTTTCCTTTCACTTGTTATACTCACGCTGAATTAATCTTGAAAATTGTTTTCTGACTTGTCAATCGGCACGCAGCGTGCATTTGGTAGAATTGTGTGGAACTGGTCAGTTTTTTGCCATGAAGACTATGGACAAGGCTGCTATGCTCAACCGCAATAAGGTAAATATTAACTATCTTTAATGTTGACGTTTGATATCTATTGACCGTGTTTAGAAAAAAATGAAACTTAGAAAGAATGGACAGTTTTAATGTTTACAGTAATAGTTTGTTATTGTTGAGAATTGCCAGAAATTTTGATCTGAATAGTAGAAGCTTTTACTGTTTTATTAGCTGAGAATTAAAGAATATGATTATCCTTTATGTTGCAATCTTTACAGATATTTATATTGCAAAACAAAACTAAAATGCTACAATAAAGCATAAAAATTCTGCTACAATCTATTAACATACTAACAGATCACCTAATTCCTAGAGACTAGGACACAGTTAATTATTTGCATGAAAACAGGAAATACAGAGCATAAATAAATCTTTGATTACTTCTTATTTGACTGGTTCTTTGCCAGCTCATGAAGCAATCTTCCAACACTCCTCCTTGCTTTAGGAGCTGTAAACTCCAATCTTTTGTCTTAAAAATTCAAACCTGTTTACTGGAAGTGGTTTAGTAAACAAATCCGCTAATTGTTCTTCAGACTTTGCAATATATCAACCTGACATCACCATTTTTCTGCACCTCACGTAAAAAATAAAGCTTGATGTTAAAGTGCTTTGTTTTCCCATGAAACACAGGATTATATGAGATTGCTATAGCTGCTTGATTGTCAACTGAAGTTGCTTCCTCTCCTTCCATATGTAAATCACGTAGCAATTTCTGAAGCCAAAGAGCTTGGTTTACAGCTGCTGTGGTAGCAATGAATTCTGCCTCTGTTGTAGATTGAGCCACCGTGTCTTGCTTCTTGGATGACCATGAAAATATAGCTGCCCTAGGTTTAAACAAAAACCAGAGGTGCTCTTCATGTCATCAATGGATCCTCCCCAATCACTGTCAGAAAATCCATGTAGTTTTAATTCCTGACACTTTTGAAATTTGACTTCATAGCTGCAAGTCCCTTTGATGTACCTTAGGATTTTTTTGGCAGCTCTCATGTGAATTTCACTCGGACAATGCATAAACCGAGATAGTAAACTTGTTGCATGAAGTATGTCGGGTCTAGTTGCTGTTAAATACAGCAAACACCCAATCAAGCTTCTGAATTTCTCTTCATCCACCTTGGCAGTTCCATCTTCTTTGCTGAATTTATCATGCAACATGCATCTCACCATCTCCATGATGTATCGATTCCTTCTTTCACTAACACTGTTCTGCTCTAGTGTGTAAGGAGCAATGAGTTGATGATCGATGCCAGCTTCCTCACAATAGAGATTGAACTCTGATGAGGTATACCCCTTGCCATTATCAGACCTAATGGCTTGAATTCTGTAATTGCTTATGTTTTCCACATTCTTCTTGAATTTGAAAAAAATCCCAGCAACTTCTGATTTGTATTTCATGAAGAAAACCAAGCACATCCTAGAAAAGTCATCAATAAAAAGAATATAGTATCGGCTACCTTTGATTGAAGGTGTGCTGAGTGGACCAGCAACATCAATGTGAATCAATTGGAGTTTCTGTGTAGATCTCCAAGTTGATTTCTGGAATGGCTTCCTGCTTTGTTTACCAAATTGACATGCACTGCAATTTGATGGAAAGTCAGTGAATTTAGGCACTCCTCTTACAGAGTCATGTTTCTTCATGTTTATCATCCTCTGTTGATGGCAGTGGCCTAGTCTTTTATGCCACACTTCCATATCAGTCAGCTTTGTTTGAAAAGTTGAATACTCCTCCTCAAATGGTAGGAATGAAAAAATCTTTCTTTGCATCTTAGCTTACAAAATTAATTGTCCAGCAGCATCAAAGACATAACAAAAATAATTTTTGAAGACAACCTTCATCCCTTTCTCAATCAATTGCCCCACACTTAATAGATTTTGATCTATTTCAGGTACATATAAAACTTCAGAAATGGTTTTTGTACCTGACTTTGTGGTGATGGCAATTGTCCCCTTTCCTTTTACAGCTATGCAAGCACCATTCCCAATTCTGACCTTTGCAACTTCAGTAGATTGCAAGGTTCGAAAGAGGCTTCTGTCAGGGGTCATGTGATTCGTACACCCACTGTCTATCAGCCAGTGATCTGAGGTGGTTTGGACTGAAAAACATGAAGCTACGAACATTTGATCTTCATCATCTTGACTGGCCACTTGTGCATCAACATCTTGTCTCTGAATTGTTGTCCTGTAGATGATTGCCTCATGTCCCATTTGATTACATTTGCTGCAATTTGCATCAGGCCTTTTCCAGCACTTGAAAGGTGCATGTCCCGTCTTGTTGCAGTGTTGACAGGGTGGAAAATTTCTTTTGAGAAATTTTCCTTTGTTCTGGAATTTACGAGCAGTAGTGTTACTACTGCTTGAAACCTGATTTTTCCTGAAATGACTCTTAGAATCAGGATACTTTGCTTGTAATGCTCCTTCTGTAACATGATCCAGCCTCATCAGTCTCCTTTGTTCTTGAGCCTGCAAAGCATTTATCAATTCTGCCAAATTGATCTTGGACAGATCCTTGGTGTTCTCCAAGGTAGTTATAGATGCCTCATATCTTTCAGGCACCGTAACAAGGATTTTCTCCACAATTCTGCAATCAGTAAAGTCTGTGCCCAGCAATCTCACCTTGTTGACAATTCCAAGCAATTTTTCTAAGTACTCTTTGATGGTCTCAAACTCCTTCATCCTTTGCAGCTCAAACTCTCTTATGAGGTTGAGGCTTTGCATTCCACGTATCCTTTTATCTCCTGCATACTCCTCATTCAGATAATCCCATACATCTTTGGCAGATTTTAGGGACATGATCCTTGTGAAAACTGTTGTTGAGACAACAGCAAATAAACATGCCTTTGCTTTGGATTTTTTGGTTTTTCTCTCCTTGTGACTCTTGATCTGAGTCATGGTAGGATTAGTTGGCAGTGGTGGAATTTCATAATCCTCTTCGACAACCTCCCAAAGATCAAGTGCTTTCAAGTAGGTTTCAATCCTTACTGCCCAAAGTTGATAATTTTCTCCATTGAAGATTGGAGAAGAAATGTGAGAAAAACTTGCTTCATTATCCATCGCATGTCCTTTAAGAAATCAGCTCTGATACCAATTAAACTCCAATTGATTCACACTGATGTTGCTGGTCCACTCAGCCCACCTTCAATCAAAGGTAGCTGATACTATATTCTTTTTATTGATGACTTTTCTAGGATGTGCTGGGTTTTCTTCATGAAATACAAATCAGAAGTTACTGGGATTTTTTTCAAATTAGAAAACCCAGCACATCCTAGAAAAGTCATCAATAAAAAGAATATAGTATCGGCTACCTTTGATTGAAGGTGTGCTGAGTGGACCAGCAACATCAATGTGAATCAATTGGAGTTTAATTGGTATCAGAGCTGATTTCTTAAAGGACATGTGATGAATAATGAAGCAAGTTTTTCTCACATTTCTTCTCCAATCTTCAATGGAGAAAATTATCAACTTTGGGCAGTAAGGATGGAAGCCTACTTGGAAGCACTTGATCTTTGGGAGGCTGTCGAAGAGGATTATGAAATTCCACCACTGCCAACTAATCCTACCATGACTCAGATCAAGAGTCACAAGGAGAGAAAAACCAAAAAATCCAAAGCAAAGGCATGTCTATTTGCTGTTGTCTCAACAACAGTTTTCACAAGGATCATGTCCCTAAAATCTGCCAAAGATGTATGGGATTATCTGAAGGAGGAGTATGCAGGAGATGAAAGGATACGTGGAATGCAAAGCCTCAACCTCATAAGAGAGTTTGAGGCTTTGCATTCCACGTATCCTTTCATCTCCTGCATACTCCTCCTTCAGATAATCCCATACATCTTTGGCAGATTTTAGGGACATGATCCTTGTGAAAACTGTTGTTGAGACAGCAGCAAATAGACATGCCTTTGGCTTTAGAAATTGCTACGTGATTTACATATGGAAGGAGAGGAAGCAACTGAAATTTCAGTTGATAATCAAGCAGCTATAGCAATCTCACATAATCTTGTGTTTCATGGGAAAACAAAGCACTTTAACATCAAGCTTTATTTTTTATGTGAGGTGCAAAAAAATGGTGATGTCAGGTTGATATATTGCAAGTCTGAAGAACAATTAGCGGATTTATTTACTAAACCACTTCCAGTAAACAGGTTTGAATTTTTAAGACAAAAGATTGGAGTTTACAGCTCCTAAAGCAAGGAGGAGTGTTGAAAGATTGCTTCATGAGCTGGCAAAGAACCAGTCAAAGAAGAAGTAGTTAAAGATTTATTTATGCTCTGATACCAATTGACAGTGTTTAGAAAAAATAAAACTTAGAAAGAATGGACAGTTTTGATGTTTACAGTAACAGTTTGTTACTGTTGAGAATTGCCAGAAATCTTGATCTAAACAGTAGAAGTTTTTACTGTTTTATTAGCTGAGAATTGAAGAATATGATTACCTTTTATGTTGTAATCTTTACAGATATTTATACTGCAAAACAAAACTAAAATGCTACAATAAACTATAAAAATCCTGCTATAATCTGTTAACATACTAACAAATCACCTAATTCCTAGAGACTAGGACGCAATTAATTATTTGCATGAAAACAAGAAATACAGAGCATAAATAAATCTTTGACTACTTCTTCTTTGACTGGTTCTTTGCCAGCTCATGAAGCAATCTTCCAACATCTATAGTTTCTCGATTCTTGCTGGTCAACTAGCTAACTTTCCTTCACATTCAGCAATTCATGTTTACAGTTGATAATTTTCTCACTAAAATTAGATTATGACATTTTGGTTTCCACAAACTTGTTTTAATGACTCAAAGTTTTGAGTATCTTTGGATAAGTTGAATGTCCCGAGTGTTATAGTTGCTTGTTAGCCAATAAATTACATGTCATTGTTATTCTCTGATGTTCATTCATGCTGTCTTTCAATGCAGGTGCATAGAGCTTGTGCAGAGAGAGAAATTCTTGACATGTTGGACCACCCTTTTCTTCCTGCGTTGTACGCTTCATTTCAGGTTAGACAATGGGCATGGGTTGAACTGACAGTTTTTTTCTAGAATGCCTAATCTTTGCAATGGTGAACATTAAAGTTTAGGTGCTTGTCCTGTGATTGTATTTGAATCTGTATTTAAGATTCATTTACTTGAGTCATATGTAGATTATTAAAATTCTAATGATAATGTTTCAGACGAAAACACATATCTGTCTGATAACTGATTACTGCCCTGGTGGCGAGCTCTTCCTGCTTTTGGACAGACAGCCAAAGAAGGTGCTGAAGGAAGATGCTGTGAGGTAAAAACAAAGAATAGTTTCATAATGGTAAAAACAATTTCACTATAAATGAAGCAAGAAACTTGGATACTCATTACTCCCAATTTAGTTCAATAAAATGCAGATTTTATTCCCAAAGGAGGACAGATCATTTTGAAAATGTGTGTGCTGTCCATAAGGGGCTAGTCACTTTTGGGACTCATAACTATGAAATACCTGACAAATTCTTTATGATTTTGTAGATTTTATGCTGCAGAGGTAGTCATTGCATTGGAGTACCTTCATTGTCAAGGTAGATATTTGAGTTGATCATCAATATGTAATTATTGTAAGAACTGAGTTGATTTAATATTTAAAGTTTCCAAAACTGACACTAAAAGATGATTGAATCCATATGAATGATGGCCCTGACTTGTACAAGAACATTCCGTTGCCCTTTTACCTTTTCTTCTAAGTTAGCAAGCTAAGCAGTGGTAATTCTAAAGATTCCTCCGGGGGGAAATAGAGATGTCTCCTACGTTATCCCTAATATATATTTGGAAGTATGAACGTAATTTCTAATTTGAGTTGCATAGAATTGTTTTTGTATTATTCTGATTTGCCTCTCCCTAGATATCCCTTGATCAGCAGTTATAGTAAACTATTTTTGTCCTGCTCTTGAAGCTTTTCTCCTAGTAAACTCAAAAGAGTGATTTTAACTTAGGTGAATAAAGAGTCTACAGAAAGCAGTGTCTTCTGCTAGGAACTTTTCAGTGAATATTGGAGTCATATAATTTCCAAAACTATAATCCAATAAATAAAAGGATTACGAGGCTATTATGTTCTTCCCTTGGTTTCATTCATTACTGAATTCTGCTGTTTCTCTTGCAGGGATAATTTACAGGGACTTAAAGCCTGAGAATGTTCTACTTCAGAGCAATGGGCATGTGGCCTTGACAGATTTTGATCTATCATGTTTAACATCCTGCAAACCCCAGGTATCCGAGCTGCACTTTATCCTTTTTCCCACTTGACATCATTTCTTCTATTTCTATATGCCTTAGAATGTTTTGTTTAAGAATTTTCTTTTTGGCTACTTAGAGTATGTACTCAGTTCTTATTTTTTTTTCTGACCTGTAACTCAATACTGACATTAACATAATATTTTTTTTTATGCTCTCTTCAGCTCTTGATTCCAAGTACAAATGAAAAGAAAAGGAACCGAAAACATCAGCAGGCGCCCCCAGTCTTTATGGCTGAACCAATGAGAGCTTCAAATTCTTTTGTTGGAACTGAAGAGTATATAGCTCCGGTTTGTTTTCTTACTTGAACCTGCTTTTCATATATTTATATATATATATAGATTTGATCTTATTCGTGTTTTAGTTTTTTTGGACAGAGGTAGATGTGGACTTTCATTCCTTAGGGAGTGAGAGGGCAAGCAGCAATGTGCAGCATTCATTTCTTTTTTTTCTGTTATTGTTTTTTTCAGCACTGCATTCATAACTTGTCCAAAGTCACCAGCATGAACCTTGAAGTCAAATCCCTTTTCAATCTGCAAGTATAAGCTGCACAATGACTTCCAGCTCTTCAAGATTCTCTTGCTTCCAGTTTGGTATTTCAGTCATGCTGAAAGCCAAAACTTTTTTCATGTGAACAGAAAATTTTAGTTTTGAAAGGTTTAAACCATGGTTGGTTGAGGATCAGTCACTGAATTCTGAAAACAGAGATTTTTTCATTTTCTGTCTTCTAATGTCCTACCAACGGACAGTTTTCCTGTTCTTTTTTTTTTTTTTTTTGAACTCGTATGTAGGTTTTATTACTTCTTTTCATGCGTATGCTTTTCTTCTCTTCTGTTTTACAGAATTTGAATTGTCTTCTGTCATTGCAGGAAATCATATCTGGGGCAGGCCATACCAGTGCCGTGGACTGGTGGGCTCTAGGTAATTATCTACCACTTTGATCTTTGAAATGTCTTAACTGTTTGATGCCATGTCCATCATTATGCTTCGATCAATTAGACATTGAATTTGGCAAAACTGTAGCTTTCAGGATTTTAATATTCTTCCTCTCTAACTTCTTTCGTTTGATTCTCTTTTTGGTCGCAGGAATTCTGCTATATGAAATGCTTTATGGATACACACCATTCAGGGGAAAGACCAGGCAAAAGACATTCGCCAACATTCTTCACAAGGATCTCAAATTCCCTGGACGTATACCGGTGAGATAATTTCCTGAGTATGCGCTCATGTCTTCATGGGAGCGTTAGCCAGTGTGCACAAGAATTTACGACAAGGAGAATAACATGGAATTCTTAACTTTGTCATGGAGCAGGTTAGCCTCAACGCGAAGCAGTTAATGTACCGTTTGCTGCATAGGGACCCCAAAAACAGGCTGGGTTCGCTAGAAGGAGCGAATGATATTAAACGGCATCCATTCTTCAAGGGTGTCAGCTGGGCACTGGTTCGCTGCTTGGTAAGATAATAACAAGCCTGTCCTTGTATCACTTCGTATCCTAGAGTAGGAGAGTTTAGGCACTGACAGATTCATGGATTCCCAGAATCCTCCTGAGCTCGAGGCACCATTTTTGGAGTCTGGAGAAGAAAAGGAAGCCAAAGTTGTGGATCCTGGAATGCAGGATCTACAGACAAATATCTTCTGAAGAGGTGATATTTCTGCAATACACATGCTTCTTGCTAGATAGTAGTCGTAGTCTTATAATGTCCCTTCTTCTAATCAAGTTCTTAACACGTTGTTTTCAGCTGAGTCGAGGAGTATTTTAACGCTTTGTATTCTGGAGAAGAAGATGGTTGGCCCTGAAGACCACCTCTGATCTTCTTTCTTTTCCCTTTATCAATGAATGATTTGATTGCTTTTTTGCTTATTAAGGTTTTTGATATGGTCGTGTAATGATGTGAGTGCTAATTTATTGCAACATGCAGCAGTTCCATGTGTACTTCACTCTTGAAATTATCGTCCTTGGATTTATTTATTTACTTAATTAATATCCTTCTCTTCGAGTTAATTACAAAATTAGAGTGGTTGCTAGGAGTGAACATTTGTTCCTTTTCATTTTTTGTATTTTTAGTAAAATTCATTAATTAAGAAATTAATTAGTTGTGACCAATTTGAGATTTTTATTTTGTTTCTGAAGAATAATTAATTATATTTTAAAAATAAATAAATCAATAAATAGAGACATATTTGGTCATTATCTCTATTTTGCAAAATTGAAGTATAAATAAGGCATCATGCATGTGTCTGCTCATAGAACATTGACAATTTCTAACTCTATAATTACAAAATTGAAGCAAAAGTAAAGTATATGATATAGGCAGGCACTCACTTTTTAGTGCGATATGTTTACTCTATAATTACGTTGATAATTTTTAATGAAAAGATAACAAAAAAAATTTATTAAAAAAAATCCTTTCAAATATAAGAAAAAAAATATAAGTGTTCAAACAAAAAAAAATTCCACCTGATAATATATCCAAATTGGAATTGAATTTTAAAAAAGTCGTGGATGATGGTGATTTAGTGAGTTTTTAGTTTATTTATCTTCCAAGCCACCCTTTTAATCTTACTTGATATAAAATTCTTCTGTTTTTTTTCTTCAACTTTAGTTATTTCATGATTTTAAATTTATCAAAACACCAAGAGAAAATCACAATCATTATAACATAAGGGGATCACCAATTGACAATATAAAATATATGAGGGGCATTTTAGTCTACTAAAAAATTACCCCAAACTCTGCCTTATTGTCACGACACGAATCCCGGATCCATGACCGGCACATAGGCAAGGTTCCCCTCCAAAGTTCCATACCTATGCGAACCCAAACTTACACACAAACTTATCTTAACTCAATCAGAGTTCAACGCAGCATTAATAACAAAATCAACTTCATAATATAATTGAATTGTCTTAATACAAGAGTTAATATAATTCATAGTTTTGGAGCACTAACTTGACATAAAAGGAAGGTACAAATTACAACCAAAAAGCAGGTTCGGAAGGTTCAACAAAAGTAACCTGCTATCAAGCTATAAGCCTGAAAAGAATAATAATGAGAGGGTGAGTTCAACAACTCAGTGAGTAGATAACGTTCAAT
>Ga0325404_1000605_pt1 | contig 36375 bp, 13 predicted proteins | sample PopdelMetagenome_18_FD_205664 | JGI IMG/M metagenome (GOLD analysis project Ga0325404, IMG submission 205664) | Populus deltoides microbial communities from Bellville, Georgia, United States - Xylem-Control-R1 | ecosystem: Host-associated > Plants > Phyllosphere > Stem > Wood/Secondary xylem...
AATATATAACACAATAATTTTATTATATATATATATATATATATATATATATATATATATATATATATATATATATATAAATGAATCATAGCTTTAGTTTGTTTCTTCCATCTTTATTAAAATTAGCAATCATGTAGATTGCACATTATAGATACAATGTGAATTGATAAAAAAAAATATCCCTCTTTAAATTGATAGATTATGATTCAAACCTAGGTAAAGTTACCTACAAACACATACTACAAAGCTATAATATCATTTATGATCAAATATCCAAAATAAATATATATAGATTATTTTATAGGAATTTGGGAAAAATGACACAAGTCATTAACATTTTCACTTTTATATAGGCCAGTAGCTCAGACACAATATAATACACCTATTCTTAAATTAAAAAAAAAATATTAATAGTCTCTTGTTTATATAATAATTTAATTAATTTATATTTTTTATAAATATATTTGAATTTACATTATTTCAAAAACAAAATACACCATCAATTATATTTTTAATCTCACTAATACATTTTCTTTTTTTAAATTATACTTTTAGTTTTTTCTTATGAAATATTTTAGTTTGGAATAGATTTTAAATATAAGAATTATCTTATATACTAAATTATGTTTGTATACAACACTACTAAAATAAAATAAATTAACTAATATACTTTTAATAAAATATTGTAAACTTAAAATATATTTCAAAATTTAAGCCAAATGACTTAATTTGTCTTTATATAATTTAACGAGTTTCTAATGTGTCTCTATATTTGCATCTATTATATATTTATATAACATAGTTGTCAAACTTGACTCGAGATATAATCTATTGAAAGTCCTAAGTCACTAGATCACCGGGTCAACTTTCAGATCAATAGATTAACTCATTTTTTTATTTAAAAAAAAACTAAAATAATGTTGTTTTAATTTTATTATATATTTTATAGTTAACTCGATTGGGTTTAGATTAGGTTAGGCTAATTCAACCAAGCCAACGAGAAGTCTTATATATTCCATTGTATTTTTAATTACATTTATTATGTCTTTATGTAGCTTAGTTTTCATACCAAACTCGAGGTGTGACTTAGTGAAAGACTCAAGTCATTAGGTGAGTAAATCACATCCTAAAAATTAAAGGATAAGGAAGTTTTTTTTAAGTTAAAATCATCAAAGACAAAAAAACATCATAATTATAGGGAGACATATAAAATATTTAATTTTTATTTAGTCAAGTCTCACTTGTCAAAGGTTATTACAATCCTTACATAAAAAAAATACTAGAAAACCATATTAACATTAAGAAGAAAAATAAAAATAGAAAAACTAGAAAGCCTAATAATATTGATAAGAAAAACAAAAAAAAAAAATAAAATAAAATTCATGAACTAAAAAGAAGAAATTAAAGTAATTATAAAAAATATTTAATTTAAAAAAAAAACTCTTGCATCAGTCTTCCTAGGTTGGAAAGAACTTGTCTTTAAGTTTAAATTGTTCATTAGAAAAAACCTCTTTAGTCAGAAATCATCCTCTACCATAAAAACACCCAACATGATATTTTTTTAGTACAACATCATCAATTGAAAACTAACTATCTTTTTGGGAGTGAGCCTCCTTATCACGAATCTCCAATACCTTTGTGTGGCTATCTCATCATGAGTCCCACCACCAATTGTTCTAATAACAATACACATTAGCTAACTACCTGGAATTAATGGGCTCTAATACCAACTGATATAGTCGAGAGTAAAGGATAACAATGTTAATTATAAGTTAAAACCCTCAAAGATCAAAACCACCCTAATTATAAAAAGGCTCCAAAAATATTTAATTTTTTTTCATCTAAGTCTCACTTGTCAAAACATTATTACAACCTTCTATATATATATATATATATATATATATATATATATATATATATATATATATAAACTAGAAAACCCTACTAATATTGAATAAAAAAAAATAAAAGTAGTTAAACTATTTCCTTCAAATAAAAAAACTAGAAATGCATCATAATATTGATTGAGAAAATTAAAATAGAAAAAATAAAATTTCTAAATTGAAAAAGAAGAAAAAAATAATTAAAAAAATATTTATTTTTAAAAAAAAATCATACATAAGCGAATCAATCTTCAAGTCATAGGTCAATTCATTTGAAAGAAAAGACATCATTTTGATTCTTTTTATATTTCATAGTTGACTTGAATGAATTTGGATCGGGTTAAATCAAGTTGACTAAATCAATCAGGTTTTCATTAATCGATCAAGTTTTATTAGGTCAACTCCTTGATTGGTTTAATTTCAAACTAACTTTAATAAGACCTTGGATTATTGGTTTTTTAGTCAACCAATAAGACCGAACCAAATTTAACAATTAGTGTATAATATTCAATTTTTTACCATGTCATGCTTTCAAGTTCATCTATTCAAATTGTCATAATTGTATTTTCCACTCCAAATACTCTTAAGCTAATTGTATCTTAAAATAATTAGATTCTTTTTCTTCAATTTGCTCTCAATTTTAACAAAGTAAAAATTATTATAAGAAAACCTAAAAGGTATAGAAAAACTGTTATAGCAATCCACAATAAAAGGATGATTTTACCTTTCTCAATACAAAATAAATAACTAGTTATTAGGGATAATAATGTGTATTAAGAGGGTTCCATTGATCATTAACATATTTATGAGGGATAAATTTTTTTTTTTTTTTTGCATTTCTGACGGACAATGAAATGATTATATTGCCCTTTAAAACTTCAAAGCAACCCTTTAATTTTTTATTTTTTAAGATTTGATCCCTGTTATTTTTTTATTTTTTTTATATGGAATAATTTATAAATTTGAAATAATTTTTCAATTTTGTCCCCTTTAGATTTTTTTATATTTCAAGTTAGATTCCCTTTCTTTTTATTTCTATTTTTTTCACTTTGAAATTTTTTTAAAATAACTTTTTTTCTCAATTTCATCATTCATCATTAAATTAATTGAAAATGAAGCCTTTTGATTTAGCTCGGGTTTAGAATTTTACGGGTTGCGAGTTTTAGAGATTGACCTGGATTTAGGAGGTTCACCTAAATTTAGTTGTTTTTTTGCCCTTTTTTTTTTCTAAGCTCATGTTTTTTCAGTTCCATCCTTCAATATTTATTTAGTTAGAGATTGAGCTTTGTTAATTTTTTTTGTTTGCTTTTTGTATTATTTTTCATGAACTAGATTATCTCGAGTCTTTTTATTTTTCATTCTTTTTTAAATTTAGCTTTTTTAAAGATATTTTATTTTTTTAATTAGATCAAATTAATTGATTAAATGTAAACATGAGATGCTCACTTCATGATATTTTAAAATAAAAAATTATTGGGCACACAACGTTTTATTGGCTCATATAATTGTTTAATTGAATAAAAAAATTATTCAAAGAAAAAAAATTATTAAAAACAATTGTATATACTCCATATTGTGTGATCATATATTTCAATCTACATGTATCTCTTAATTTTTCTAATTTAGTATTTACTTATCATTAACAATTTTTTTATATATATTTATTAGCATGAATAACTCTTGATTTATTTAATTATATGTACACATAAATTTTTTTTATTGATAAATTTTTTATGGAAAAAAAATGCCTCCTTTTCTGAAAGAGTCTATTTATTTATATTTTTTGCTAAAAAATAAAATTATACAACCTGCAAGATTGGATTATAATTGGCTTTTACACTGGTTTTATTCGAGTCAAGTACTGAAATATTAAAAGTTGGTCCAACACTCCAACCACCCACCCAGTGGGTGACCAACACCATGACCACAACCCTTGTCCAAATCACGTGCCCACTTCCTCTTAAATTACCAAAAAACCCCTTCTCCATGAACCATAGGAAACAACAAAAACTGTCTACCTAAGTCCAAGAAGTGAAAAAAAAAAAAAAAAAAAATCCCTTACATTACATGACATCCCATCTCTCACGTCTCAATGTATATCGAGGAGGTGTTCATTGAATATAATTTCTATATTATTTGATTTTAATGGGTTGAATAAACTTAAATAATATAAATGAAATAGTTTTTTTCTAACACGCGTGGACACGAGTCGCGCAATAGAAGTGGCGATGCAAACTATGTTGGTGTTGCTGTTAATTAATTTTGTGGTTCCAAAAAAAAAACATAGGAATCATAGCTTACTCTCCTTTTCTTTTCTGCAGTCCCTCAATTTCTTCGCCCCCTCCTTCTCTCTCTCATTTCTCTTCCTGCATTTATAAATTGCATCCCTTTCACGTACTTTCTCATCCTGTCTTCTTGAAAATCACCAACCTTTTCAGCCATAAAGAAAAGAAGAGCAAATGGCCACCATTTTCCAGGGATTAGGAGGTGGAGCTGCTACAGCTTTAACCAATTCCTTCGATTCAAAGAAATTGCTTTTGCCTTCCACTCGCAGATCCCTCTCGGGTTAGTTTCCTTCCATTTTCTGTAAAAGATTCGTTTTTTATGCTTTTATAATAATGGGTTTTGAGTTTTGTTTGATTTTAGAGAGGAAAGTGAGCTTTTCGGTGGTGAGATCTGATGGGACCGTGAATCTGAATCTTGGGGGTTCTAACGCTAGAGCTCGCAGGGTTGATCAATTGATTACAAATGCAGTTGCAGTTAATCTCCTCTCCTCTTATTTTAAGTTTGTTCTCCAAGTTTGATCTTGTTTGTAATTGTGTCTGTTTGTTTATCTTGTTTTGTTTTAGACAAAGGCTGATAGTTCCGCAGCTTCCTCTACATCGAAACCCGGGTATGTTTGCTTCCATTTCTCGACCCACATATATATGCAATGCTATGCTTCATTTGGTGTAATCTATTCGTTATTTTAGCTCAATATTCATGTCACTCTCTTTAATATGGCATTCCAATCCGTACGACGACAACAATAATTCCTATTCTGTGGTTACTGTTATAGGGTGCAATAGTAACCCTGCTGGACATTACTAATCTGTGGACTCTTTGGTATATAGCAAATATTGATTCTCAATACAACTTGGTTATATTATATATATTCTGGATCGGATATTTGGGTAGATTTTGAGGATACTTAACTGTAGTATTAACAACACACGGTTCCTTTTATTGAGTTTTGGTTTCTTAAGAATATGATAAAGATTAGAGTAGGAAAAAGAATAATCTGAATGGATGTTGTATGACAGAAATAATGTCGATTAGAAATTAGTAGTTTCATTTTATCTGAATTAACTGAAAGGATAGTTGAAGATTTCTGCAATTTTCACAAAAGACTAATTCCTTAATTTGCTCTCATCTTTAAACAGGATAGTTTCATTTGCATTTCTGCAACTTGAATGACAAACCATGTTTGTAGGTGTTTGTTTTCTTTTCAACAATTATCTAGGAGTTGTAGGATATGGGTTATCGAGGTCCCAAGCTACACAAATACCACCACCACAATATCTAGACAGATTTGTTTCGCTTTCAAGTTTCTCTCTTTGAGTAAGAAACTACAAAAAGTGGGCCAATTAGCCCAGCCCTGGCCATGATTGTTGTGGTAGGCTCCCCTGCGTTAGTTAGAGAGGCTGTCTGGCTCACTGCCACTTATAGTAATAACCTAATATCTCCGTTGCACATCTTGCCTCTATGTGTGCTTTATCTCTTTTAAGTTTTCTATATTGATGTGCATATGATAAGCACCTTGTCACCTGCTTGTGGGTAAATAATATTTTCGTATTGCACATTATATATCTGCTTAACAAATCTGCATTTTATATGAAGGCATGAACTGTTACTTTTTGAGGCCCTCCGAGAAGGTTTGGAAGAGGAAATGGACAGAGATCCCCATGTCTGTGTCATGGGTGAAGACGTGGGTCATTATGGAGGTTCTTACAAGGTGACCAAAGGCCTGGCTGATAAGTATGGGGATCTCAGAGTTCTTGACACCCCTATTGCTGAGAACTCCTTCACTGGTATGGGCATTGGAGCTGCCATGACTGGCTTGAGGCCAATTATCGAGGGCATGAACATGGGATTTCTTCTTCTAGCCTTCAACCAGATCTCAAACAATTGTGGCATGCTTCACTATACATCAGGTGGCCAGTTTACTATACCAGTTGTCATTCGCGGGCCTGGGGGAGTTGGCCGACAACTTGGAGCTGAGCATTCACAACGCCTTGAGTCATATTTTCAATCAATCCCGGGAATCCAAATGGTTGCATGTTCAACCCCTTACAATGCCAAGGGCTTGATGAAAGCTGCAATCCGAAGTGAGAACCCAGTCATACTGTTTGAGCATGTCTTGCTTTACAACCTCAAGGAGAGAATCCCAGACGAAGAATACATTTGCAATCTCGAGGAAGCTGAGATGGTTAGGCCTGGAGAGCACGTCACTATCTTAACCTACTCCCGCATGAGATATCATGTGATGCAGGCTGCCAAAACCTTGGTAAACAAGGGATATGATCCTGAAGTAATTGATATCAGATCATTGAAGCCATTTGATCTTCATACGATAGGAAATTCTGTGAAGAAGACACATCGTGTTTTGATTGTGGAGGAATGCATGAGAACTGGTGGTATTGGTGCTAGCTTGACTGCAGCTATCACTGAAAATTTCCATGACTACTTGGATGCTCCAATTGTGTGCTTGTCCTCACAGGATGTGCCAACTCCTTATGCCGGGACATTGGAGGAATGGACAGTGGTTCAACCTGCCCAGATTGTGACTGCCGTTGAGCAGCTTTGCCAGTAGTTACCCTTAACAGTAGCATACGTAGTCCATGCTATTGCAGAAGACTTGGCAAGTTCCTCTATTCTTCTTCTCAGCTTCGTCCAAAACTGTTATTGAATTTACTCTGTTGAGAAATTTTGTGTTGTTGAAACTCTCAATTGCTACAGTCCTGTCAAGGTGAGGTTTTCAGTCTGTTCTTGTTTGCTCTTATTGGAAGTAAAGCAAATATTATGCATTAGTTGCTGGAGGTAGGTATGTGGAATTGGTTTTCTTTCTTTTTTTATTTATCAAGGCTTGTTTATGATGATTAAGTTATGCGACCACTGCCCAATTGTTGTGTGTAATGTCCTCAGTTACATGGGGGTAATAAAAGTAAGAGAGGCCCATTCGGACTTTCACATTTGCAGTGTTTTGTACGAAGTTCTTAATTCTTGCTATATTTTCTTATCGGGGATGGTTGTGAACGTGGGGGCTTGAAACAGAAAACCCGAGAATGGAAGTAGAAAAGGAACCGCAGTAACTGAAAAAAATAAACTAGAACAGGAACTTGTGCATTCAGTTTGCAGTTATAGTTTTTGTCCCTCTCAAATCAATACAAGATAATGGCAAGGAATGAAAAAAAAATTATATATGCAAGGAAAAAGAAAAACAAACAATATTTTAGTAAAATTACTGAGGTGGCCTTTTCTCCTCCAAAAGTCATAACTGCATATACACAGAGAATGAAAGAAAAAGAAAATGCTCCCATTTCGCATAATTGGGACTTTGCGGATCATTTAAACAAGTCGAAATTAGAAAACAAAACTAGTTAATGTTTTGATTCTTTATCAAGAAACAGGTTAAACCATGACGCTACAACCTAGCTTAGCTGTGACCTACTACATGAAGAGAAGGCAATGTCATGTTCTAGCTACTTTCAAACTTTAGTTGGGAGAATATCAGGGAGAAGTTTGGACGGACTTAGCTTCATCGCCATTCTTTCTCTCCACCAAGAATCAATCCGACTTTCCAAACATCTGAAAAAACCTACAGTGAAGACTTAGCAAAAGATGAAAAAAAAAAAACAATCTAATTCATAAGTACACATTGATCAGTGTGTAAATTCTAAAGAAAGATAAGAATCTAGTGATGGGTAATTTACTGTAGGGAAGAAAGAGTGATGTCATAGGAATTACCCATTTAATATGAGCATACTTTAATGTTTTAATGTTGTTTCATGAACTAGTTACGATAATAGAATACGTGAACATTTAACATCCGATACAAACCATATCAAGGGTTGGTCCCATATCAAGGGTTGGTAAAGTAGTTGGAGTCTATCTAGGTGAATAACCGATCAAGTATATGTTGTCCAAACAGACATGTTTTAGTCAAGGGTATGTCATCTAGCTAGGTTGACCGGTTTGTCAGGGCTTCTCATTAGATATAACACTGAAATGGACTAAATGGGTTCTCTAAATATATATGCACCCTGAGTATATTAGTTTTCCTCTCGAGTCTCGATGGCATGGGTGGCACAAAGACAAAATATTCATCTGCCCTTGTCAGTGTTGGTGGTGTTTATTTAAATGTCATTTAGGGTGAAGGGTGTTGATCAAAACGGCATACCCTATCTAGACAACATGCATTCCTCTAGATGAATAAGGAGTAATTCCACATTTCTTGTTGACTATGATTCTTTAAAGGTGCAATGGTGTGAAAGCATATGAGAAAATATGCACACAAGAAAGTCATATAATTGAGAGTTTAAGAATTACCGTGTAAGTGCATGCTAGGATTCAAAATGTTGGCGCATGGATAAGCAAGTGAAAATCTTAGGGGTTTTGAATATTTAAAATTCTAAAAACCCGTAATAAATGATGTCATGTTATGAGTTGAGTGGACTAACTTTTTAGTTATTATTGACCCACTTAGCTCACCCTATGTATATGTGTGGAGAGAAAGTAGAGTCAATGAGGGGGCTCATGTTGCATGCCATGTGGAATGGCCTATATAAAGGTCTATCATTTTCATTTTTTCTTATTTCTTATTTTGTTTCACTATGCTTTGAGTTTGGTGGTTTTTTTTTATGAGTGTCATTCTTCACAAGCCTTTTTTTTTTCAGTGGTCATGTGATGTTTTGGCAACCATTTAGTGCTTATGGGGAATTTTAATCATTTTCTCTACCATTCAAGGTGTTTTTGAGAGGTTTGGTATAGTTGATCTTCAAGAACACCATTGTTCTTCCTATTTATTTCTCAATGAATGAGGTATTTCTAACTAGGTTCTTCCACACTTTTAAATGAGGGATTTCTAGCTAGGTACTTCCACATTGTCACCCTTCCTCTTTTTTTCTTTTTCTTTTTTATCTTTTTGTATAAGGTAACTTAGGACATGGTAGACCATAACCAACTTACTAATGGATTTGGGGCCACCCCGAATGTGGGGTCTCGAGATAAATAAAAGGTAAGAGAACCCTAATAAAGGGTTGGAACTCTTTAAGGGATGATTAGACAACCTTGAGATTAATATATAACCTCTATGAAAACAAAATGACTTTGGAGAAGTTAGAGTATGTAGCTCGATACTCAAGCAACATAAAAGAATAATAAGTCTACATTCGAGTAGGATCTGGACAGGAGAGGTTGAGATTATTTTCCTAGTCTGTATATTTTTATATGGATACACCTTTTCATTGTTGGGATTTGTAAGGGGTGTTTTGTACTTCATTAATTTGTGTATGAAGTAGTCACACTTGAACTATTAAGCTATTATAGTAGCTTTAGAGTAGTTGTATACTTAAAAGAGAGACTCTAACTTCAGGGTAGTTTAGGGTTTGTTGCTGAACAATCAATTGCTCTTATGATAGGCAAAAGATGATGTGATTCTATTTTTTCTTGATCCTATTGAAGATCCTATACATTAAGTGATCTTAGGAAAAATTGATCACGTGAAAAAAGATATGTCTTTATTTCTAAAAAATATTAAATGGTTTATAATTTAGTATAGATGGTGCATTTCAGTAAAACTTATGAAATATGGATGTGTTCTTATTTCTAAAGAATACTACTTGGGCTTTAGAACAATATGTCTTTCTAAGAGTTGTAGAGTGAGCTTTTGTTGATCAGTTAAGGGAAATGTCCATGTGTTACAAGATCAACACCATATCATAGGTTATAACTTAGGAAAAAGTCAAACTTGTTATGCCTTATTGTTTTTATTTTTTATCTTTATAATTTTGTTTTGTTTTTTCCCTCACCATTTTTGTTTGTTTTTTAGGAGTTGTTACTTGAGTTGTGAGCTCTATAATTAAACAACTTGGTCCATCTAGGGCTTCCAAGAGAAAGAAACAGAAAGTTAAATGTCAATTAATGGATATGGTCCTCTATCCCCTGCATTGAGTAATCCACAGCTAATTCTTTTATACTCGAGTCATCAACGTGTAGTGCTTTAGAAAAAATATATACAACCTCAAAGTGAGCACCCAATAAGAGGAATATGTGAACCAAGCTCTATTAGAGGAATCTTTAGTGTAAGTGTTCAATTTTATTTTTTTTTATCTTTATATTTTTTTTTTTACTTTCCTAGCTATCATAGATGAGTTAGATGTAATTCCACTAAACCAAATAGTGGAAAGTGAATAGGAGAAATAGGATAAGGTTTATAAGTGGTCAATGAGATCAAGACAACTATGCTTGATTTATGAAAGGAGTTGTAGGTGCCGACTTTTATCGAGGTTGAGTTAGAAGTAAGGCTTTGTAAGGAAAAAAAAAGAAGAGGAAGCAACCTTTGTAGCTGTATAAGTAGCTAGCCAAGCTAATTGATGTTGAACAGTCCTTGAAAGAGGAGGGGTAAAGAAAAAAAAGCAATAGAGGCTAGTTGTCAACTTGACTCGAAAAAGGGACAACATCAAGCAAGAAGCGTTTTGGCTAAGATAAGTTGGGAATTTTCCAAAAAAAGCTCATCAATATATAATAGAGGAGTTGAGAGTGTAAAAGGTCCTAAAAGACAAGCTTTTCACATTGATAATAGATTCGACTAAGAGGTTTTAGAAGGCTGGTAATGGATTTTTTTTAGTTTTTCTCCCTAATCAGGCTACTTAACTTCAAGAAGCTCTACTTAGATAAAGCTATTGCTGCTACTCGAGGGGCAATACTTGTCCGACCTGGATGATAAAAACATTTTAGAGGATGAAGATAGAACTAAGGATGAGGTCGTCTAGGGTGACCAAGAAAAAAATCTTCTAGATTGAAGAAAAAATAGTTCATAATTTACTAGAGGATATAAAGCAAGCTCGAATAGAGATAGAGCTCCAAGTGGAGATTATAAAAGAGACACCAACCCAAGACTCGGTCAAAATGGATTAGGTCTTTATCCATTATAATTAGTTCATTTCACCCTAATCTTACAAGTATTGATTTTTATACTTAGAATATTTTCCTTTTATGGTCTTTAAATGATATTTTTAATATTAATTCAATTCTTTATTTCTTTTCATTGTTTTTTTTCCTTTTCATCTTGTTATTTGAGTTCAGGACCCCCATTGCTTCGTAAATTAGGGTTTACATCCCTAAACCTAGTTATTCGAGGTTTAAAGCTCTAATAAAGTGTTACCTGGGATCTATGGCTCCCAATGATAAACTTTATAGGATATAGGATTCAAAGTCCCCATTTAGTGTATCATTCGTCCTTTTTGAACGTTAAAGATTCGAGTGGGTCTTGCTCATTTGACCATGCCCATGATTATGTATTTTATAGATTTTATGGTTTTAAGTCACTTGAATGGGTTCTGACTTTTTTTTTTATGGTAATTTTAAATTATGGTTTTTTTGGATGAAGTTGCCTCTATATTTAAGGAAAAATGTTCAACAAAAAAAATGTCTCATATATGAAGGGTTTTTTTTTTTTTTTCCTTTATACATAGACAAGGTTCCCCCTTGTGCCTAAGAGGGATCAAACATTTATACTCAGGCAAGATGTGTTCTCGTGCCTAAATGGATTTTTTTTAAAAAAACTTGGATAAGGTGGCCTCTCATATCTTGGGAGATTTTGTATTTATACTTGGCAATAATATACTTGGCAAAAAAAACTTGGATAAGGGTGAGCAAAAAAATCAAAAAACCGATTAAACCGAGAAAACCGGAAACACAATTGAAAAAACCGAACTGTGAAAAAAATTGATTAAACCGATTAGAATTTTTAAAAAACTAACCGGTTCAGTTTCAATTTTATAAGCCTGAAACTGAAAAAACCGAACCGAACCAAACAAGAAAAAAACCGAATCAAACCGAAAAAAACCAGAAAAACCAAGCCAAATCGAAAAAACCAGTTTGAACCAGTTTTTGTTCTAAAATAACCATACCGAACCGAAACCGGTCGATTTGAACTGGTTTTGGTTTTTTTTGTTTGGTTACTTTTTTTGATAAAAATCGAATCACCCTAGACAATATGGTTTTCCTAAACCAAGAGGATTATTGTTTTTATACGTAAACATCTTATTTTAATTAGTAGAATACTCTAAGAAAAATTTTCATGAAAGCCAACAATTTATTAATGTTTCATGATTTACACAAGTCATTATTATTTATTAATGGTATGACTTAAGATGATCTAAATGTTATAAGTAGGGTAATATCTTCCCTTCTTTATATTATAAATGGTAAGTGTTGGTCTTGATTAAGTGGATGAGTTTTTAAGGTTTATCGTATTTTGATGCTTGCTTTCCCTTACCTTCCATATTGCATATACATCTAAGCTTTCTTAATATTAGATCTTTTATACAAAAACATCGACTTTTTACTCAAATATTATGATATTAGGCAACCTTTTTTCATACACCTCATTCCAAACTAGTGTCATTATGTAGGTTTCTTCTAGGAGGTCCAAGTTGGTCCTAAATTTTTTATCAATAATTATGATAGAATAACACTAGACTCGATAGTTAGGGAAACCAGTTTTGGCTACGATAATGGTTTTAGTCTTATATATCAATAAAAATGTTGCTTTGCCCATTAAGGATTTTTTAGTCTCATCCATATGCCATCCACTTTACCTTTAACCCATCAAATTTCTTCTTAAACCTATTTAAAAGGATCAAATTTGTGAGCTCAATCTGTCCATTTTTTTGATGATAGGATATTGAGAAGAATTTATGGTCAATTCAAAACCTTTAAAACTACTTTTTTATTTATTTATCAAATTATGAGCCATTATCAATGATTTGAACTTTGGTAAAACTAAATAAATAAATTATGTTCTTTCACATGAAAAAAGTCATATTGTTAAATGTGATTTTGACTAAGACTTCAACCTCAACCTATTTGATTAAGTAATCCTCAACTACGAGGACAAACTATTTCTTTTTTAAAGACTTTAGGAATTGGCTTAAAATATTCATTCATTATTAAAAGAATAACCAGTGGAAAAAGATTGTTGTCTTATTAGTGTAAAGTAAGGAAAATGAGCAAACCTTTGAAACTTATCATACTTCCTAACCATTTTCATTACATCATGAAGGATAAGGGCCAATATGACCTTATTTAGGTAACTACAACAACAATTGGCTCTTACCATCTTATGGATTCTACATATCCCTCATGCATCTCCTTTATTACTTATTAGCTTTTTTATATATATATATAGGGTACAGTTTAGGAGAGGGGCCGATCCTGATCTTTTATAATGATGCCCCTTGCTAGAATGTAATTTGATACTCTATTTATAATGATGCTCTAGAATGTACAGCAACTGGGACTAGCAGCACCAGATCTATCCCTTCACTCTCCCACTTTTTATAAGATCTAAAAAACAAAAATAAATAAAATTAAAGTCAACTGTTTATGTGAATTTCTTGTCTTTTGCAAGTAACGGTGAGTTACCGCCAATAGAAGGAGAAGAAGAGAAAGAAAAAAAGATCGAAACCTTTAACCAAGTAGATCTCTTTTCTCAGAAGTTATTTTGTCTAACCTTCAGTGTAGAAAAAAGGAGGGGAAAAAGGAGTATCGGATCTATCAGTTCATGCCCATCCAATAATGGCGGCGCATGAATCCATACACTGATATGCCACGTGCCACCTTTGTTCCAGCAACACTTTTGACCCAATTTCAATATACCCCAGATTGTTAATTTGGTTTAATTTGTGCTTGAATTTTGAAATAATTTAATTATTTGCGTTGAATTATGAGTTTATTTTTTGGGTTTGTGTTTGTTTCATAGACGTTAAATATTGATGCATGAGTTATATTCAAGTCGGTTTATTTATTTGTTTAGCATGAAATTTGAACGAAGTAGGTGACATTAATAAAATATATGTGAATGTTTGACGTTGTTTGGTTTTGAGCCGATAAATAATAATTTATTTTAAATTAACATCATACTTAAAATAACTTAATAAGAACAATGCCTTAGTTTGGTCATTAAATCATTTTTGCAATTAATTTTAAGTTTTTCATATTCTTACCCATTCATATTTAATATGTATAATTATGATTTACATATGAGCTATGTTTTCAATATTAAACCAATCGGTTCCCTCCCGCAAAAATAATAATAATAAAAAAAATTTTCTTTAAAAATAAAATATTTAATTTACATACGATCAATTCTCTCAAAAATAAATTATAAGATGCATTTTCGATATTAAATTAAAATATAGTTCCTTTTATTTTTATATTAACATTAAAACAATTAGATTTTTAACTTGATAAAATAAAAACCTCCCTGCTAAGAGTACTTTTTTTTTACCATGAACATGCCAACAATTAAAAAACACAATATTTTCTTAGTTTATATCAGACAAATAAACAATACAGCTTATCTCAAATAAAATATTATCAAATCCAATCATGTTGGGCATACCAGCATACCCCGGGGAAAAAAAATAAATCAGAAGCACGCTCCAAAAGTATTTTTCCAAGATAAGCTCGAAGCATACCTTAAAGCATCAGCACTGTGGCATGAGATAAGCAAAGAATTGTGAAAATGGAATGTTCAATCATGAAAGAAAACAGGGACAAAATGTTTGTAGCTACTTTCCATTAGCACTTGCATGCTTATCATGCTTATGGAAGGGCCAAAGATTAACAAGGCGCTCAAGTACTGCACTTTTTGAGAAGTAGCCCGAGAATCCAGCAGGGGTGGACGGTGGAGGAAAGTCTTCTGCTGGCATGGCAAAAGGACGAAACATCATCTCCATTTTCTCTAATGTGGGATAGCATCCCACTTCTTGCAGCCTTTCTGGACCCATTATTGGAAGAGTGTGCTCCTGATGCAACGAGGTCGCCTCACTGTCATTCTTCTGTCAAACAAAACAGAACCAAACTTGACGTGGCTCATTCAACTATGCCTAGTTTAAATAGTATTTAGCCTTTATCCCTAGTATCAAATCATTTTGACACAAAATGAGGTCATCTTAGTAAAAAGAAACAGACACCAGCGAACGACAGAATAAATCAAGATGTTTGACTCTATTGGAATTTCTCCTTTAAAGCATGTTTGCAATTTATTGTACAATCTGAAGGTGTCTAGACAGTGTGTTGATAGAGCCACCACTCATCCACCTTCACAGTGTGGGAAAAAAATAGTTGGGTGAGGGGCAAATTTTTACCCTCCCTTGTTTGAATAACTACGAAGGGGAATGGGAGGGAGAAGTCATCTTTATCTGGAGATGGGAAGGTAATGAATGTTACATCTAGTTAGGACCCTTTCAGATTGAAAGAAAGATGATGAAGTGTCGAATACGGTTAAAAGGGTTTATTTGTTGAAGAAATAAAATTGGGTTTCTAAAAAAAAATTATGGTTAAATAGGAAGTGTCTGAATTAAAGTTAAAATAGGAAGTCTGTCAAAAACTTATAGGGCTATTCACCTCCCAGTACGGGGGTGAGACTTTGGAGGGGATATGCCTAGTACCGTATTACTCCAAGCAGTGATGATTGTCATGCTCACCATTATAAAGACTCTTTTGCCGAAGTGAAATTCAATTTGTATTCCAAACATTAAATGCAAATAAAGGGAAAAATATTATTCTCTTCGTTTGTGTGCGCATATGTTGATTAACTTCCTAGATAAAGTTCCAACTTTCCTACTGTTATTCTTATTTTCTTCGTTTCCTTTGGAAAACAAGTTAAATTTTAAATGATAAATGAAGAGCAGCACCATTACATGGAAGCTCTCTTAGCAACAAATGAATATATGCTTACCTCCAACGGGGACAAGTCTGCCCCACGGCTGAAAGTCATCTCTATGCGGAACCTTTTTGGGTCTTCCAAAGCAACCTGAAATATCAAATTGAAAAACAAATAAAATTGCCTTCCTAAGTTTAACTTATTGTCTCCAATTGCATATTAGAGAGAAGGTAAAGACCGAAAATTTATCAGACATTGACGGCTGTAACTTCGCAATGGAAATGCGAACCACATATCATGGGAGCGACTGGTTTATCTAGTCACACATGAACACACACAGCTCTGTTTGATTTAGCGATAAGAAATCAGTTCCCTCAACATGAAAATCTACGACATGGAAAATTATAAGGTTTCAGGCATGAAAATGAATGGCCTGGAAACCTCTTCCTTTTTTTTCTTTTTTCTTTATCTCTATAACTCACCTGAAACTTGAAAGACTCAAAACCATGAAGACTTACAGTCAAACACTGGCTTTATTAGCTAAGTTCCTTAATTGAACCAATTCAAGGTCATGGATACCAGTTTCTGGGCTGGACAGCCAACTTGGGTCAAGAATAATACTGGCTCTAGCTTTGACTGAAAACAATTTTATTGAGTAACAGTCTAATAAGCAAAAAAGGAAAATATGGAATTAAGGTAATCAAGTGGAAAGAACATTCTAAAAATTAGCCAGGATTACCACCTCAGTATTCTCAAACATCCTCAGCACAATATAGCTCATGTAGTCAAGCTCCTTGGTTTTGTACAAACGCTCCAAGGCATTCTGGCAAACAAGGCTATCCTCACCTTGAAGAGATTCATCCAGGTTACAGTAACGGAGAACATTCATAAGGGAATGTATATGTGATTCCTGTCATCCAAGTTGCATGATAAAAACTTCAGAGGATATGATGTATCAAAAATAAAATCTTCTGTTTAGCAGCATGTCAAATAACTATCCCGTTTATATCCAACTGATGTAAATATTTGAGATAGTGCAAGACTTGAGAAAATCAATAACGAGGAAAGGTAGGAAAAAATTGTAGCGTGTGCTAAACATATCAGTGGCTGTACACCCTTGGTTGCCAAAGTGTGAAATGAAAGAAGTAAAACTTGTTTCATTGAAAGAAGTTGAAGGGTGAGTCTATAGAACTCACTTATTCATCAACACTGGGGGTTCCATTCCATAGCCCATTAACATCATCAGCATTGAGATACAACAGTTCACAATGGAAATGTTCAAAAATGAAAACCAAAGAAGTTTTAGTCTAATGATTGGAAATCCCATATAAAAATATGGTAAGTCCTAGTCTTTAAAAACAACTCAGCATTTGAAAAGTGCATAAAAAAATGAAGTTATTTTTCCGAAGAAACATAAATCTGTCCTCTTCATAATGATTGTTAAGTAACCAAGGATCCTTCAACCCTCTGGTCAAAAGTTGAGAAGGTGGAGATCATTCAATTGCCCAATAGGTTTCTATATTAAGTATTCCCGGATTTTAAACCAATAACAGAGAATGTAGTATTATCAAAGAACGTTTCTTGTTTTACAAAAAGCATTGAGTGAGAGAGAGAGATGGATGTCTGTGTGTCATAGAAAGCACGGGACAGTATTTTTCTTACCGATGTAAAATAGAGGCGTGTACGCACATGGCGTCCTGGGGTCTTTACATTTGCATACCTAATTAAAAGTGAACATTACTAATCAGTGATTCTATATAATGTTGAAGCATCAAGAAAAAGGTTGAAATATTTACTTTGGATCCAAACGGTATTTTGTCTCTTTATCATCATCATCATCCTGATCCATTGATATATCACTAGTGGTGCTAGTTCTTCTCACGTCATCATTCTTAATTGAAAGCTTTAACTGGTAATCTGTGTCTTCCTTTTCAGACTTCTTAGAAGTTGATTGCTGATCTTCATTACATTTTAATTCAGCAACACTAATGGCTTCCTCACGTGTGTTCCTAAGATCAATCAATATTTTACCCAACAAACGACGAGCTATCTGAATTGAAAAAAAAAAAAAAGCACAAGTAAGAAACAATATATATATATATAAAAGAGACTAAAAGTGATGCAAGAATCAAAAGATTCACACACAAAGGTGTAGGAACCATTTTTTATTAGAGCTCCAAACATCAATCACTCCAGTAGTTCCCTAACCCCTTCTCTCACCCTGTCTGGATCTCTACTATTCGAGGAAGGGTGTTAAATAATGTTCTACAGTTGACGTGATAATACAACAATGTGACTTTGAACATGTGCAAACAACCTAATGGTAACTTACCCTGAGATCAAGCCATTGATCTAGCCTGAATTTATATGATTTTAAGAGCATTTGGTATACTTAATCAAGAAATATTCTTCAGAATGTTTGTAGTTAACATCAAAAGTATGTTTGCCAAATATGACATACTGCATAAATTAAGCACCCCTATCAAGTGAATTTTCTCAGTAACATGTGGAAGCATCAGAAAAAGGTACTTCACCTTTGAGCCAATCTTCAATCTCTGCTTTGGATTAATTCCATACTCATTAGGAATGACACCATCAGCAAGTAGCTGCAATAACAATATTCAAAACACAAAGAGAAATTACAATGATTATCCAATAATAGCTCAATGCTATGTATATTTGCAAGAGAAAATTGATTTGATATGTGTACTCCATTGCCTCTAAAATTATATTTCATATAGTCAACAGTTATGTCAAATGTGTCCTTAATTCAAGAAATAGGCACCGCATACTGAAAAGAAGCCAGACATTGCCATCTTAATCAGCATATTGTAGGGGAATAGTTTTTACTATATCTTTATGACATTCAGTTCCACAGTACAAAAGCAGACCAAATCTGCTAGTGATGAATGCTTAAAGACAAACACAACATCAGTTAAAAAAGCATAAATTGTTGGATCAGAGTCCATTTATACCTGAGAAACTTTGAAGAGTTCATCCAGCCCCTCTAGATTAAGGTGAGCATTGTGTAACAGATCATATCTGTAAAATGGTAGATCAAATAAAGAAACTATATAACAGTCGGAAAACAACTACAGTGAGAACATGGTACCATGAATCTTCAATAAAATTAGTATGCCAAAGGTTTTTGAATAAGGCAAGTCAATCACCATCAGCAAAAAATAAATATAGTTTCATACCAATTTTGAGACAATATAATATAAATAAACATTTATAGATATCCTGCCTCTACAAGCATCCTTCACCCTTCCATGTCAAGGCAGCAAATATCAGTCATGCCAACATGCATGGACAAATGGATGTCTTTGTAATACCTTGTGCATTATAGATGTTACCATGCATCTCACTATAAATTAATGCCATTACTGGGCCCACTCAGATTAGCACAAACCAGCCCAAACCATCACTTGGTGTGCAGTCCCTTAATCTCAAAGATAATTGAAAAAAGAAAAAAAGAGAAAAAAAAAAAAGAACAGGAAGCAAGACAATAAGAAAACCACATACTGCAAATATGCAGTAAAAAATGTTAAAACAAAAAACCACAGAATTTCAACTTTCATGGCCTGTAGACAACCATAAATTGTGTAGTTAAGCTTAATAAAGATTTTGAGTGCAACAAAACAACTGCAGGAATATTTTTCACATTCATGATCGTTAGAAGGTAATAATTTAGTATCGGGTGTATTATTACTTTCTAAGAACTTGAAACAAAGCATATACTGGAAATAGAGAACTTACTTGCAAGAGTCATAAACATCAGGAATTTGTGTTATATCAAACCGCCTGTATGTAAATCAATAATTAAGAAATGTTAGACAATATGTAAGTTTACTAGAACTGTTCTATCATATTAACAGAAACACTTCTTTTTTAACTTTTGTTAAAAAATACAGATGCTGAAATTCCATATTCTTGAAATGAATAACATTGAAGTAACATTAACATATATGTAAAAGGAAATGCAAGAGCAGCAACCCCTTAATCATTTACACTCATCACACTATCAACAACCAACACAAATAATAGCAACCACTTACACTTTGCGTTCATTATACAAGTCTCTTTCAAGCTTCTTCCAGCGAGCATACATCAACAAGAATCCCTCACTTCCACAGGGTAATCCAGCAGCAATACGATCTATATCAATATTTATTTTACCAAGAGCCTTTGCTTGGTCATATGGTGGAATTACTTCATATGAGTTTGTCTCTGTAAGTTCGTCATCTTCATCCTTGGCAAGTAGTCTCACTTGTTCTGTCACCTTCTTGGTCAATGTTACCTATTCACGTTGAAACAAAAAAATGAGGGGAAGATGAGAAGTTTGGAAAAGTTTTCTATGTCTAACAATGAGATACACCTCATGGAAATTAGTAAAAGAACTCCAGAAATTGTTACATATGCAAGAGAGAGAGAGAGAGAGAGAGAGAGAAACTAGCCACTAAGGTAGGAATTTTTATTATAATACAGTGGAACAGCCATATATCAACTACAAGTTAGCAGAAGGCACCCGACAGAGTTGATTTAACAATTTCCCAAGGGCTGAGATTCAAATCTAATAATGATAATATCACTCTTTCAAGTACAGAAAAGTGGCATAAAACTTAAGAGCATCAAAACATGAGAAGCGTTACTCTATTTTTACCATTAACGATTACTCAGCAGGAATTAGCTTCTTGTATGCATCACTTGAAACCTCATATTCATAATGGAAACCCTTGGGTCCATATATAAATAAGAGTTCTTTTGAAGATGTAAAGATACAAAAATGATAGAAAGTTAATTATAAATAAAAATTATTGATTTCAGGTGAATGATCCAATCAGTTTGACTATCATGGAGTTAAGATACTGATTTCCAATTAAAATAGAGAGAACAACTTTTTTGTGAAGTACGTGCAACACTTTGCATCTGCAAGAATAAAAGAACTTAGAAGTTAAATGCCTGCTTTGACCTCGAACAATGCAACAGTCTCCTAACAATCCTCGTGTGTTTTTTTTTAAAAAAAGAAAAACTACTGACAAAGCCTCCAAGTACAATCAAGCTTAAAGAGAGTGTTTTGTATTATCAATATAGGCATGTACCATTACAAATATCCACAGAAGTGTGAACCTGTATGTATAGACATTAGGCTCATCATGTCACTAGCAAGAATATTCACCAGTTTAGGGAGAAGTTCAGAAGCATTTGAAGGCAGTCCAGCTCCATCAGTCATCCAAGGACACTCAGAGGATCCATTGCTATGAACTATCTTTGCAGCAGATGTTATAATCTCATTCAACCTAGCCTGCAAAAAAATCAATAAAACAAAAGGAAATCACTGTTAGAATAGAGCACAACATCATTCCAGACTTTTGGAGATGATTGAGCCTAGCAAACAATGAAAGGAAAGAAAGCAATTAGTTTATTCATATTGGAGATGCTTAGCTTGTGTCAATCGGGATACATGACATCAAGTAATGTTTAATAATAATAGGAATAGAAAAATATTAAGGATATGAACATCATCTGAATTTAACAGTTTGGGGTCATAATCATGGTCAATTACTGGATATTAAATTCAGCCAGTAGAAGATAAAAAAGCGCTAATGCATTTCAAGGAGCAAAACAAACCTTGGCTTCTTCCATCTCACTGCTGGCATTGTCAAGCCCATCCAGCATGGAGGAATCCTTACTAACAAGGGAAACCTTGATAAAGTTTAACAGGTCAGTTAAAAACTCAATATCCAAAAGCAGTAAATCTAAAGAAAAGATCACAGACCAGAATTGGTGTTAGCTGTCCTTCCAGATCGAGGAGGCCCTTTGCAAATGCCGCTGCGGACATCTGTCAGAAACAATTTGTGAATGATGTGTGGCAATTCAGTCCATAATTGGAATAGCACCCAAATAAGAAAACAAAGCAACCAAAGATTAAGTGCAATTTTATTTACACGAACTACTATGCTATACCTGTACACGACCTTCGTCAGAGCTGTAAATTTTAAGGTCATGACGATATGTACTATGAAGACGAAGCAGTCCTGTGCCTTCACCTGAAATTTTATACATCTCCATCAAGAGAAGCAAAGATATACAATCTTGAAACTAAACCACCATAGTTTATGCTGTTCTGCTTGTCAATGAAAAAGGGCCTCCCAAGTCCAAACTTAAAAGAAGCATGCAACCATTCAGACCAAAATTCATCCACAAAGATAATAATTACTAATTGCGCTGGAGAACATGTGGCAGCAGGAACATAAATCTACTTTGTCCTGGGTACGTCTACTAACATTCTGGTCAACAGCCATGGTGTAGAAATTAAAGATAACATCACATCAATTGTTAATATCTTCCATTGAGCAGCTGTCAACATGTTTGAATGAATAAATCAAGTGAGATGACATAAGTAGTAAAGAAAAAGGTCTACCAGAACAGTTAAAACAAGAGGAAAAGCCATGTATGGTTAAGAAACTAAAACTGCCAGATACTAAAGTCCCGGAGTAATTAATGAAGAAAATATTGCAGAATCTAAAGTGGCTCCCATAAATCATGGCCCAGAACAGACTACACAAGGACTTCAAAAATTGCCCTTGATAGGATGGAAAAGCGGCATCGAATCTTAGTAAAGGAGTTCAAATTGCCTGTACTCCCACATGTAGCTAAAGTCACCTATAATTCATTTATTTGAAAATCTAGTACATGTTATACAATCATCTTGTGAAAAAGACATCAAGCAAAAACACTGCAAGTTACATTTAGTAAAGCTGACAGTATACTGCAGGCATCCATAGAGTTATATTTCAAGAAGCAAACTGAACAAGGAACACGAAAAAATTCTGAGGACACTTGTAAGACCTAGACTCAAAGTTCTATCAGTCATAGATGATCAAAGAACACCAAATAGCAAAATGTCAGAACAGAGGCCTAATAAAATCTTGGACAAGCATATGCCTGATGATTATTATCTCCTTTAAAAGAAAAAAGGTTCGTTATCTTGACCTGGATACATATTATTTCGAAAATATCTACCCAGCTCTTCTGCCTGCAAAGACATCAGAAAAGCAGAAATGAAAATCAAAACAAAGTAAGGTGGTTATTTTACTGTCAAGGGTATGAAGAATTTGGCATAGTATTACTTCACTAGAGGAATCTTTAGATTGTCACTATGTATGCAAAATAAATTAAACATAAGATCAGCAAGACATCAATTATTAACACCTGCTTTCTGCCAGCATGGGTAAGAACACCTCCATATTTAAGGACCATGAGAGCTTCAACGGGTCGTTCTTCCTCACCTTCACCATTACTTTTTGGAACTTTAACCCACTTTAGAGGTTTTAGCTGGACCTTCCTATAAATACCAGAGAAATGCCCCCCCTGGAATAAGAAACACTTCAAGTATCAGACACATAATAGCAATATGTGAAGATGCTTTAACAATATATTAAATATGGCTACTTGAACTCTAAGCATTGAGCATGGAATGCCAAATCAACTCTATTCCTAACAGCGTTGTTCCTGCATCATCAGAGTTGCTTTCACGATTGCTAAAAGCAAGTTGAGCCATTAACATCAATCCAATCACAGCTTGACTACACTTCTAACCATAAATGATCAAAATTTCACCCTAAACTCACTTATGAAGACAAAGTGATGGAATAGCCATGGGTAAATGAAATGGAACAAGTTATAAACCCATAGATCTACAGAAGATATACTTAAATCATAATAAACACGGACTGCGACAGGATATCTTGAGACATCAAATATTCAAGATAAATGAAACAACCTCCTCAAGAACTGCTTTAACTTGTCGTAGCTTTTCAGCATGCTCAAAGTCTTCTGCCTCACTATCACTTTCTCGACCAGGTCTATATAGCAAAAGGAGAAAAGTTAAATAACCAACAAATATTAATCAGCATTGGGAAAAAAAATATATGGACAACGCAATTTCCAATGTTCATAGCAGCCGGGCAAGATATGACATGAAGAGCAGTTTCAGTACCGTGACAGATCCAGCACTCTCAGTGCTCATAAGTTCGCATTCCTATTAATTTTTAAATGAAAATCATATGGACCATGAACGTATGATCAATCTATTTTTCGGAAAGCAGATCCCTGCCCCATGAAGAAAATTTGAACTCCATCTTCCAGATTATAAGCATCAAGCAGCCAAACACCCACTGTCATGTGTAACTAATTGGCAAAGCTTAATGCATGACACTAACAATGATAATAGATAAGCCACAAAATTTATTAGCAAAGTGCATCTCAAACAAACTGTTGATGATGGTAATAACAAATGTTTGAATGCCACATTTATGAAATTCTATAATGTATATCGCTAAAAGGCAGAACGATATTAAAGCACAAAGGAACCCATCTTTGGCAGTTAAATCAGTGGAGTTTTTGAGCTTCAAATGATATATTAGCAAAGTGCATGTCAAACAAACTGTTGATGATGGTAATAAAAAATGTTTGAATGCCACATTTATGAAATTCTATAATGTATATTGCTAAAAGGCAGAATGATATTAAAGCACAACAGAACATATCCTTGGCAGTTAAATCAGTGGAGTTGTTGAACTTCAAATGATACCTTGTACGAGGTACAAGTATTCGAGTTGCATCTAACAGATCTTGTAATTGAACAGCACTTTTAAGTTTTGTCTGAGGAAGAAAGCAAAAAAAAAGCTGATATAAACCAACTTAATAGTACTACAAGACAACAGAATAGTAAATGAATAAAAAAGGGATAAAAACATCAGCAGTACAGTTAGTTTTAGCGATTTTCTAATTGAGGCCTTGTGCTTCATTTTTTTCCAAAGTACATGTATATTTTGCAGAGAAACAGATCAGTTCATACAACTAGTCTCCGTTTAAAATGCAGCTGATATGACCACTATCATATGAAGTATCTCCATTATGACAATACATGTGAGAAACATCATCAAGATGGAGAAAATTAGCCCAAAAACTCAATGAGATTTTGTGGTTTAAGAATAATTTCTAAAAACACTTGTGACTGCAAAAGTATCCAAAACTGGGATAACCATGCTAACAAAACAGTGGCCCCACACACTTATTCCCAACACTGTAGAGTTGATGATGGGAAAGAATCAGGGGAGATCATGCCATAAAGGGAAATAGAAGAGGAGGCAAAGACATCACATGGGTTTTATTTTTTTTCACTCAACATAAAATGGGAATCAAACAAGCAAAAATAAATAAGGTGTTTGATCATCAACCTTCCAATCTCCAAACACGTGATTTTTGTTATTGACATTCTAGCCCCAAATCTGATTTATCTTTCTAATAAACAATCCCATATCTCATATATGATTTATTTAGGGTCAATGTAAAATGACAAGCAAATAAGAAAAAATGGGATACAAGGAGGGTTTTTGATCATCAACCTGCTAATCTCCAAACAGCTGAAAATCTTTTTTTCGACATTCTAAACCCAATGAGATAACAGCAACACCAGCACTTTTAAATGGAGACTAAGAATATGAACTGATTTTTTTTTACTTTATGAAACATGCAAGAATATTTTCCTGAATAAGAAGTTAAGGACTAAAATAAAAATAAAAATAAAAATAAAAATCATCAAAAGTACATGTACCACTGATGTCTTTAACCCAATAATAAAGGAATCACCTCAGATCTGGGTCGTCCCCCATTGTACTTTAACATCAAATTCAGCAGCTTTTCCTCCGTGACCTTCAACTTCACCTTCTGTTTGGGAGTTCTATCACCACTGACCACATAAAACACAAATAAGAAGGTAGATTTGAAAATCTTAAGTGAAGTAAAAAAACTAAAGGAAATGATATAACATACTGACGAATAATGGCAATCACACAGCGTAGCTCCTCAGACTGCCCAAATGTACCAATAATCCCACTTCCCTGACGAGTTAATCCCTCAGAAGGCTGTACTGGTTCATTGACTTTCCATGGTAAAGTGGGGGGAATTGCCGATGAAAGATGAGGAGCTTTCGCATCCAAAAGCATCTTTCTCAATACACAAGCAGAATCATCATAATATCTGTTTTGAGAATGGAAATGATGTAAGAAAATTGCGAGAATTGTGAAATTGGTAGGAAGAAACACGAAAATAAGTTAACCAAATAATAAACAAGTTCCAGTTTTGCACAATCAGGATATACTGTGAAAATTCAAATAAAAACTGATAACTATAGAAAGTAAACATTGTATTACTTTTCATAATTTCATGTAATATGCCAACACAATAAAAGAAATGAAGACATGGTAATTAGTCCAAATAAAAAGCTCAACAGGTTGAGGAATCAGGACGCATTTGTCAGATTTTTCTTCCCTTATTTTTTTAGAAAAACAGCAAGGGAGAGTTTGCTTTCAGAATTATTTTGCAGTTTTCATCTCAGCTCTTTTTAATCTAGAAAATTGTCTCACATGAATAATTAGAAAAACAGGTTTGCTAACCACGAGTTTTCCAAAATAGAAAACAAGGAATTCTTTTGGTTTGCCTTCCAAATAATAAGAAAATGAGGTTTTTTTCTTAAAAAAAAAAAAGACTGACCAAAAACAGCACTTGTTTTCTAGAGTTGGAGTATTTGAACAACTTTCACTACTTCCCAGAAATGGAGATCGAAAACACTTGTTTGAGAAAGTATTTTTCATTTTTCAATTAGAGAGCATGTTTCAACAGTTCTCAGTTTTCTAGAAAAATGGAAATTTTCCACAAGTATACAGTCTTAACATTTTAGACTAAACAGTGAGCAGCATATGACTAGTTAAACAAGCATCTATGAAACTAAAATTACTTAAAAAAATATAATGACCAGTACTTGTAGGAATTTTTCACAAAACTCCATCCATTTACATCACAAACATATGATCGTCCTTCACAACGCAGGAGATCAAACCCACAAACCTGCAAGCAACAATAATTTAGTATTGACTGACAATACAATATCAGTAATGAAGACAGCACTAATAATATGAAAGTAAAATGGAGAAATCACATTGTACTTATTTATAGGAAGATATGTTTAGCTGTTACGAATAAACAGCATTGAAAAGATCAGCAACCACAAACTACATGCTTGAAAATGACTTAGAAGAAGACACATGAGTCTTAACAGGGAGGCTAGGCTAAAGCAGTTGTACTAACAGGATTCATGCGGCTATTGTTGAGCTCAGTCATTTTTTTCACAAAGATAAGAATGACAAAAGGTCACATAAAACACATTGGATGACACTAGCAAAATGAGCTCATTGCAATAACTAATCATGTCAGTGAGAAACATCAATAAACTAACCCATCTAATGCACCTACACTTATCAATCATTATTGAATATTTACTGTGGATCATCATGGCAGGAGAAAGGCATACTGTTGCACTTCGCAAAAGAAATAAAAACTAAAGCAATGACAAACCAGTCTTTTTAAAGCAATGAAAAACCAGTTAGCATAAGGTATTCGTGAGGAGACACAATCAAGTAGAATAATAATATCTTGGAAGCCAGAAATATATTAAGTAACTAAAACCAGATTCTAATTCCATACCGCCTGCCTAAATGCAATGCAAACATCTCTTGCCATTTGCTTCTCGTTAGGTGTCAGTAACACTGGATACCTTACCTGTCAAACACGGTAAGAGGATTTATGACACAATCATCATAAAACTCTGAACCAGAAATATAAATGTAAAAAATCAGTTCAGGAGTATCATGCATTCTGATTGCAGTATTCTTGCATTAGGAAAGAGTACATGTACACACGCAGGCATGTATGTATATTGGAATGTTACTTCTCTTATTTAATCTTTTTCTTACGAGTTTAACAATTCATCACTTGAGAAGCAAACTTTGTTCAGTTAACCAGTCGTCAAATCAACAGAAAAATTTTAAAGGTAGCTTGGCAAGTCTGTTAATACACAAAGCTAAAATTTAAAAATTAAAAGGTTCCATGCAAAATTTACTTGAGAGTCAATACAATTCATAGAAGTGTTATGTGTCAATTCTGACACCTGTAGTCTGAAAGCACTATTGAACTGTGAGACCTGAACAAGAAGCATTTGCCAAATTATGAGAAAAGACCTAGAATGTTGCGCTAAGGAATGTGATATAGTAACTAGTGAGAAGAGGCAACTGTGCATTGCTTGCATAACTAGACAAAAGAATTACTGGAAGAGTATATATCTATTTGCTGTAGCATCTTTATCCTAAACTTTGCAGCATATCACTTTCAATGCACTATTTTCCAAAACATAAAAAGTTAGGAAACTAAGTTTGCTTCTCAAGTGTTGGATTTCACAAAAGTGGAATACAAGGAAGCAGCTGAGAAAGTGAATCTGTGTTCGTGGATGCAAATTACTTTCAATGCACTATTTTCCAAAACATAAAAAGGTAGGAAACTAATTTTGCTTCTCAAGTGATGGATTTCACAAAGTGGGAATACAAGGAAGCAGCTGAGAAAGTGAAAGTGAATCTGTGTTTGTGGATGCACGTGGTTTGGTTTCAGTCAGTCACTCATGCGCACACACAGAATGTGTGTATATGTAGGGGGGGGGTTCAGTAGACTCGGTTGCTACAGGAAATTACTTCTTTTCCATCAGGATTCCGCATGACAACACCATCAACAACAGGAGATTTCCTTGCCTCAGCGTGTGCATATTCAGGACCAACAGTATACACCTATAATCATTTAATGATTTACCAAGGCAATCATTTGTAAATGTCAGAAACAAACAAACACAGGAAGAATTGAATCCTTCATGTATAAAAAGAAATCAAAACTGATAGCGTGAACATAATGGTGCTCGCACAAAATAGTTTCAAAACAAACCATCCAATGCTTTCATGAAGAAGGATAGAACTGCAAGCAGCATGGACTAAAGCAATAACAGACCCTCACCACTAACGGTTGATAGTGAGCCAAAAATACTTGAAATACCAGAAACATAAAAACAACCTGATGTGTGATCAAATAGAATACATACATCTTACAAAAGTCAATTTGTTAATAGGTTTATGAAAAATTACTTGTCACACTAAAATAAACCAAGGGAAAGTTCAGAAATGTGTGTGGGAAGACATATAATCAAAAAGTGAACATAGAAACATGGTGGACATGGTGATCCTTTTTTTCAAGTAACAGGTAAAGTTCAGACTGAAGCAAAATTTGAATCCTACTAGCATCTACAAGTTACCACAAATTTCACACTGTATAGGAATGGATTGCATTTTCTCTTGGGAGAATACAAAGTACGCCAAGCTATCTCATAACATGATGCATATTACTATTTTATACCACAGGCCAATTATGCATCTGAACAGCTCATATCAGTTTAACTTGACTAAGCACTTATATCAGTTTTATAGGTTCACATGTTCCTCCCATCAATTTCTTTCCATCCTTTCTGTGATATTATTGTGACAGGTTAGAATTCAAAACATAAACACCACTGAAATCTATAACATGCTCCATCTGTATTGTTACCATGCAACCAAATTCAAATCCTATTAGCATGATCAAATTCTGTATCTCTCTTCAAATTAAAATTAATCAACAAAGGAACCTGGACAAAATGCCCCACCTATTTCAAATCAATCACAAGTTCTAATGAACTTTCTAAACGTATTGCAACATGGACTATGTGTGTCTACATCCTATCACAATGACATTAACAAGTAAAACGAAACAACATCAGCAAACTTTCAACAGAAAACTATACAACCTTCACATCTGTTCCTCCAGTTGGCATAAATTCTTCATATATGTAAGAGCCTTCACGCCTCACTCTTCTAACATCTGGATGGAAATCACTTGACCGATTACCAACCTGAAATGAGACTGATCAAGTACTTGTACTGTGATAGATAATGGAGAAAAAAAGGATCAGTAAATAAAAACTTTTGCAACATCCAAGCTATCAAGCATCTTGAAAAGTGAGATGCAAATAACTACATGGAAGTATGATTGGAAGGTATGCCTTAATAATACCATAGCTATGCACAAATAGGGTGGAAAATAAACAAACATAGCAAAAGAAAATCACACCAAGAGAAACATATTATGGATTGGAATCCTTGTCTATAAACCAGGAAATGCAAGTAGACAAACAGAAAACAGAAAGCTAGAATTGACCGTGGCTTAACTGCAGAAAGAGAAAATTGTGTCTAAACCAATCCAATCATTAGTTTTTTCATATATCTGTAAATGCTTTTTATGTCTTAAATTCTTCCATAGAATAATCACTAATGCTTTAATAATGTCTCCATAGCATTACAGAATCACTTCTGGCATGGGGAAAAAAAAGGAAAGAAAGAAAGAAAGACAAAGAAACAGAGTTTAGCTTCCAAATTAGAAAAACAGAAGTTGTTGACAAACTTACCTTCCTAAACAATTCCTTCATACCTCCACCTGCTGCACTGGGATAATATATCATGATGCTGTGGTCATCGCCTTCTCAAAAGTACAACAAGCGAGTCATTGTCATGCGTGCTAATAATAGTAAAGCAAACTCTACAAATAAATGCAGGTGCAACAAATAATGAATAAACAGTTATAAGCAGTGTCTATTTAAGGCTACATCTTTATGCAATCCAAGCACAATGCTCCATCTAGGGCTTCTAAGTAAAGAGGAGAATTTAATCAATGGATATGAGGAGCACAAAACACATCACTGTTGGCACAAACTGATGACTTTAGAAGCCAAAAGCATCAGAAAAATGGAAATGCTGATTCGATGCAAAGAATTTTTATTTATTCATTTATTTATTTTTAAGATAGAAAACTTCAAAATTATAATAAAAAAGCTGCCATATACGAGGACACAAAATTCAATTAATGAACTAAATTCTCTCATCACTGAACAATTGCAATGGATACATGCACATTATGAGATGTCTGGTCACATGAACAAATACAAAGGTGAACTAGATGTAATGTCCAAAGCATAAATAGTGATGTCCTTAGAAAATAACTATAGTGGTCCACTATACAAGCATCAAACAAAATACATGGAGCAATGCTGCATTGTTCAGCCCAATCTTAATGGGCAAAAACAGCACAAGTCACAGAACTTGATAAATGTATGAAAAATGCTCACCATCAACAGGCTTCTCTACAAAGGGTTTCCAAAAACGACTTCCATGGACCTCAACAAAATCTTCTTCTTCAATAAAATAATCCAACTCTTGATATGGAAACTCCCTATTAACAAGGGCATATCTCGGGACAGGAATTCCAAACATTTCAGCACGCTTGAATCCCCAAAAACAAATAGAAAAGAACTGATTACTTTTAACCAATTAAGAAATAACAATGCACATGAAATTAAGAAATAACAATGCACATGACATAGCTCAATTATAGTCATTAGTATACTCCATCAATGAGGGCTAGCAGATTTCAGGAAATATATCATGCAGTCCAATGAGTTCATTCCATGCAGTAGAATACTGACCAATCATGGTTGAGAACTTGCCTTCAGAACCCTAGGGGAAAAAAAGAGAAAGAAAACGAAAAACTGCAAGACATTTTTCAAGAGGGTGGGTAGAAAAATGTTTGATGTGCATGTGTGCGTGTGTGTGTCATAATAAAATATTGTACTATGTCATGTAATATTTCGTACAAAGCACCATGCTGCCAAACAGAAAATAAGATGGAAGTTTAGACTTCATACCTCATACACCTTCCGCCGGTCATGAAGAAGATGTTGTGGCACCAATTCATTCACAAGAAAAGGCCTGAATCAAAGCATGATCTATTCAACATTGAACAGCATTTCACTTGGATGTGGACAAAAAATGAAATAGCAGCTTGAGCGGTGGAGTAATAAGGTCTATCGGTAACAGTGGACTAGATATAAAAGGAAAGTTGGAGGCACACAAGTATGGTATTCTTCAGTGCAATGAGAATGAACAGAAACAAGGCATTTGTTCAATTTATTCCACCACTAGGATAATTTTCTACTCATTTTTTTCATGGACCAAGAAAAATATCATTCCTTGTCCATATTCACATACCGCCGACCCCAGTTTAACTTCAAGCAACAAAGTGGAAATATAGATGAAGCATGCATTTAGAAACTACAAAAAAGATTTCAGCTTCTCGAAGGTGAGTAGAAAATAGTTTGCATGTATGAAGTTCCCAGCTGACTCTCATCACAAGAAGCATAGTCAATTCATTAATCATTTGAAATGGGAACATGAGCAAGAAATGCTACTTACTTCCTTAAAGTGGCATATGCCTCAGCCTTTTCAAGGGGATAACCAGTGGAATAGAAAGCAATCAAGCAATCACATATTGGCCAGCTGAAACAAGCAAAAACTGCAACAAATCAGTCAACCTCTAGAAGACAGTGAAACTAAGATTCTGAGTGCATTCTCAGATTATATTAACTAGCTTAGACTAAAAGCATCTTCATAATCACGAAGCTAATTACAGATGGCACTGCCAGCAATAAGTCTCCAAATCCTGCCAGCATTAGTGACTGCACAGCACACGTCACGACTCGTGACAGTACTAACCCCTCCAAAAAAATATCTTTTCAGCATATGATAGCGGACGAGTATAAAAATCCAAAAATGTGGACTTGTCAAGATATAGACAGAAAACAAAATCAACGGTTCCATTTTTTGTCGCTCTACAAGCCACATCCTTGTTTTTCATAAAATGAAATCCAGTCTCCAAAAACAAGAAACAGTAAAAGAAAGAAGCATGCATCTCAGTAAACCCAAAGACAACCAAACACTAAATGAACTAAAATTTAAGTATTACCTCTCAATTGGATCCTCAAGAATCATTTTATCACCGAAATACATAACCTAAAAATCATCAAAACGGTAAAGGAAAAGCGCTAATGGAATTATACACTCAATTAAATTCCGAGAAAAAAAAACTACTTCGAATTCACCAAATGCTTGTAATCTATCAAGAATCTGTCCCATGGGAGCTGATAACACCTGAAGAAACCACCAATGCAAAAAATCCTTCGTTATTAGAGGTAAATCAATAGCGAAATGCTTTTATTGTATTATATTAATAAATATTTTCATAGCTTCCGGTTTCTGGTTTCGAAAAGAAAAGAGAAAGAGAACCTCAGAGCCGCATTTCACCTTCTTTTCCATCACACAAACTCCAACTTTTATCTTCTTCTCTTCTCCTCCTCCTCCTCCTGCTGCTGCTTCTGTCACCTCCCCCATCTCTCTCCGCGTCTACGCTTGGTTGGTTGGTTTTGTATTTGTATTTATATTTATATACGAAGAGGAAACAGCTAGGGAGTCACGAGAGGAAAAACTGAGAGCAAGCACTCATTTCTTTCTCCGTTATTTCCTTTGAGATATATAATATATATAGGCATAGGCGGGGGAGAGAGAGATAAGGGAGTGTTTGGAGAGAGGATTGGCCTTAAGGATGGATGGATTCTGGAATATGCAATTTTAAGGGGGTGCTTTAGGATGAATGATGAGGACGTGTAAGGATCTCTGTACCTCATATTCTTTTATTTATTTATTTATTTTAATTTTAGTGCTTTCTTCTTGTACTTGGTGTAGTCATCTCCGTGGACACTTGGCCACAAATTTATGTATAATTAAAAAAATCATATGTTAACAAAACCCTATCCTTACTATGTCTCTTTCATGCGCCTTTTTCTTTCCTCTCAAAAATCCTCGACAATATAATATCATTTTTTTCTCTACTTGCATCAATCTTTTTGGTAATATGCGTGGATGACAGTTGCTTGATTTTTTGAATTTTTTTCAACGAATATTTAATAAAAAATTAATATGAGATTCATTTATTTATGTTTTTTCATTATTTACAAATGAATAGTTTTGATGTTTATTAAATAAATATGTTTGATTTTTAGTAATTTTATATAAATTTTTACAATTCTAATTAAATTAATCCTTTTGATTTCGAGACCAAAATAACTTTTAACTGGACTTAAGGAAATAGGGATATAAATTGAATTATTTTATATGTTTAAATTTAATAGCTTTATGGTATAAATTCTCAGTTATATTTAATGTTTTATATTCATGTATTTATCCATGTAATATTATTGTTGTAACAATTGGAAATTACGTGACTAGAAAAAATATAAATTTGTGAATGAGCATGAATATTAAGAAACAAAATGGATGTATTGTTTTGTGGGTTAGATATTTTTTTTTTACAGATAAATTAAGAATTATTTGTGTTAATAAATAAAAACAAAAAATTCATTTACAATAAATGAAGATGAAAAAGAAAAAATTGAGAGTTATATAAATCAAAATATTTAACCTTACAACATAAGCTTTTAACTCAGTTATGTTTAATGATTTTATTTATCAAAATTAAATTTTTATTTAATCAAACGATAATAAAAATAGACATACATGAAATTAATTGAATAAAATAAAAGAAAAAATATTATATAAGATTACACATATTACATATATTATCCAACACAAATATTTTTATTTATTTATATAAAATATAAAAAAAATTATAAATAAATTATAATAATCTCTTCAAAAATTAAACATATATAAAATAACTAAAAAATAACTATTATTTAAAAGAGGTTGAATAAACAAAATAAAAGAGAGAATGAGTATTAATCTAAATCTAAATTAAAATTTTATTTTGAAAAAAATACATGTACAAAAAGGTATAAATTAAAAAAATAAAAATAAATAAAAAGGTCAAGTCAGCGTGCCTAACCTATTTTGTAAGGGCTCGCGCGCTTAGGCCCTTAATTTGTTTTTGTGGCAGATGGTGGATGTAGATTTTTACCCAAAAATTTATTTTTCAATCTATTTTCACTTAAAATATATAGAAAACACCCTAGGTACCTTGATAAACTTATTTATTACCTAAAACAAAACCCAAAAAACCATCCAAAAACCTGAAATAAAAAATCTTTTGAGCTCAAATCTGTTTTTTTTTTTTTTGTATTTTCAAGGTAAAAAAAAATCTAAATTAAACTCCCTTTATAAAACAAAACTATTTGACACAAAGTTCAGTTGTCTTGGTGGCCATAATTGGTGCCAATAATATTTTACTCTCTTTACTATTGAAATTTGATGACTTTCTCTCTTCAATCTCAAACCAATGACTAAAATAAATGGAAAATAAAGTTTTGAAGCAAAATTGATTTTTGTTGAAATTTCAAAAATTGGAGGGACCCAATTCTTATAATTAGTAACCAATGAAGACTAAGTTGAGCATCTCGCAAAAATTTTAAAAATATCACTTATCTTCTCCATGTGTTTCATTTTAATCCTCTATCTTTCAATATTTCCATTCCTCAAATTTTTTTTTGCTAAACAAGCCTTCATTAAGGCCTTTAAAGGGAAATATTTAAAAGAAAAATAAAAGAAAAAAAAAACTCATGAGCATAATGAATCAACATGGGTGTGAGTCTACAATGTGTGGATAACAATATTACCACCACACCTTTTAGAGTTATCTACTAGTTACATGACCCGCGCGATGCTGCGGGTCAATTTGTTTTGTATAAAAAATATCAAAAAAAATTTTAAATTTAAAAATGTTAGGTCTTTCTGCGAAGCTATACCCAAGAGTCTTGGATTTGGCTGCAACGTCTGACCTAAGAGTAATATTTATAATATTAATAATAACATTAAACTTGCATGACCCAAGTTTAAGTGGGTTTGGCTGCAATACCAGACCCAATAGCATTGGATGTATGTCTGACTGCAATGTTGTGTCATAAAATTGTGATAATTAAATAGATTAATTAAAAAGAAAAAAAACCAACAGAAAGAAAAAAAACTAATGAGAAAAAAAATCTGAATCAATTGGGTTAACTCGCCAAATCAGGTTAACCCGTCAAACCTGGGATTCGTGTCATGAAAGTGTGATAACTAAATAGAAAAAAGATTTAATATTAATGAACTAATTTTTTATAAAAAAAAAAGATTAATTAAAAAGGAAAAAGTAAAGAGAAAAATACCTACATGAAGGAAAAAACTAATGAAGAAAAAAAAATCTGAATCAACTGGTTAAACCATTAAACCTGGGATTCATGTCATGAAAGTCTTTTAATTAAACAAAAAAATTTAATATTAAGAAACAATAAATAAAAATAAATAAATTAAAGGCATAAGTTTTTTCATTGTGGATTGCACCATGCTATTCAAAGTAAAAGGTTTAAAAAGGAAAAGAAAAAGGAAAAAAAAAAACAAAGACATACGCCACGGGTTAATTTTTTTTTCTTGCATAAAAAATATCAAAAAATGCTAAGATCTAAGAGTGTTAGGTCTTTCTGCAAAGATATACCCAAAAGCCTTAGGTGTAGCTTCAACACTTGAACCAAGAATACTATTTATAATATTAATAATAACGTTAAACTTACATGACTTAAATTTAAGTGAGTCTGGCTGCAACACCAGACCCTAGAGCATTAGATGTGGGTCTGTCTATAAGGTCATGTCATAAAAGTGTGATGATTAAATAGATTAATTAAAAAGAAAAAAACTAAGGAAAAAAACCAATAGGAAGAAAAAAACTAATAAAGAAAAAGAAAAAAATCTGAATTAACTGGGTTAACCC
>Ga0325404_1000614_pt1 | contig 36222 bp, 21 predicted proteins | sample PopdelMetagenome_18_FD_205664 | JGI IMG/M metagenome (GOLD analysis project Ga0325404, IMG submission 205664) | Populus deltoides microbial communities from Bellville, Georgia, United States - Xylem-Control-R1 | ecosystem: Host-associated > Plants > Phyllosphere > Stem > Wood/Secondary xylem...
GTTATTGGTGGGTGATTCTGCATCAGTCATACAAGTTGGATTGCTGCCTCACCAACACTGACGCCCATGTTGCTGGTGGCTCAGAGGATGGCTACATTTACTTCTGGGATCTTGTGGATGCGTCTGTTTTGTCACGTTTCCGAGCTCATTCCTCAGTGGTAAAGTTGTTTAGCATATTTATTTGATAACTGCAGCAAATTTCCACTTTTCTCACTTCTATTCTAAAAAAAATTTAGTTTGCTTATTGAAATGATTCAAATTACATGTTTGTGCTTAAGTTCGTGCAGTTTTAGCCAGTTTTGCCATGCTTCAACATGTGGAATGTTGTATACACTGTCGGTCTTTTGTAACGGTTCCAAACCATTTGCGAGCCATATTATAATTTTTTTTTTACACAATATTAACCTTTTTTCCTGGTTAAATCTTCCATTCTTACTATAGTGAGTTCCTGAAACTTTAACTTTCACCTTTTGTTGAATGACCTTTTTGGTGGGTGATCTGTGCTTAACGTCAGAGAGTTGCAACTAACTTCCCAAACCTTATATATCATATAGTTGCTGGCATGAACTATTGAGTATTGTTAGATGGTGATCTTATAAAAAAGATCATTTCGAATCACAAGACTGATCTCTCTTTTTAAATTTTTTTTATTTTTTTTTGCTGTAATTTGTGTATAATCAAATACCATGGGTTCATTGCTGCGTACTGCAACTAGGACTATCAATTGTAGAAAGGAATTGCTATTGCTTGATGCTGTTTATAGACTTTTAGAACGAATTCACACCTGACAGTCGATGGTTTTTGTGGCTGTTTTTGGCAGGTAACAAGTGTGAGTTACCATCCAACTGACAACTGCATGGTAAGCGCCTCTGTAGATGGTACAATCAAGGTTTGGAAAACATGAGAAAGAAGGGAGCAAGTATTCTTGATACCAAGCTGCAATTCCATGCCATTTACATGAACATAAACAAGAAAGAAGCTCGTTAAGGTCCAACCAAACCCTCTCCTGTAGCGAGATTCACTTGCTGCCACATCAATCCAACTTTTTTTTTTCTGAGAATTTTGTACCCATTTGACAGTCCATGTAAAACATCGGTGTTGTATTGTGTATCACGTGTTCCATTTAAAAAGTAGTGGAAACTTGCTTTCTAGCATCATCACCTAATACTTGTTTATCCACTGCTCTTGAGCAAGTTTACTGTGCAGCAGACATTAGTTTTTTTTTTTTTTTTATATATATATAAAAATATTGATGGCAAGTGATATCTTCAAATCAGTTTGTTCATCGATCGGGCTCGCTTTTCATATCAGCTTGGAGCATTCAGTCTTAAGATATGAATTCAATAAATCAATGAAGGGAGCAAATCTCTTTAGTTATTTATAAAATGCTTTTCCAATGTATCAAGAGTTCATTGGGTGGTGTGGTTGAAAGTATTTAGTATATTTTTCATGTGTTAAATTTTAATTATAAAAACTATAATTTTTTTTTTTAAAAAAACCCGCCGTTAACAGTAAAGAATACCACAACATCAACTAAACGGAAGAGAACTTAACCCCGCCAGATTTTCCTTGTGAGCCACGATGGCAAGAGTTACGTGTAGGGTAGCTGTTAGGCATATTGAAAGAATATGTATATATTAAGTATATGAATGGAAAGAGAACGATCACCAAGTGGCTGTAGTTTAGTGGTGAGAATTCCACGTTGTGGCCGTGGAGACCTGGGCTCGAATCCCAGCAGCCACAAATGTTTCCGACCTTAGCTCAGTTGGTAGAGCGGAGGACTGTAGTTGTTGCTGTCATCCTTAGGTCGCTGGTTCGAATCCGGCAGGTCGGATATTCTTGTTTTTTATTAACCTAGATAAAAATTTCATGTGCCATAGGCCCACAACCACTCCATGAAGGACACACAAGAACTAACATGTCTTGATCTTCTTATTCTCTTTTATCTAAGCAAAATTGTGTTCTCCAAGCTGAAAGACACCTGCCCTACCTCACCTTATTAGGTGTAAGACAACAGGGCCAGGAATCCATGCAAACTAAAGAATGATATGTGTCATTCACTCACCTTTCCGACTAGCTAGTTGCATGCCTTCAACCCATAAATAGCCAATCCCTTTTGCATAAACCAGCTATAGTACCATGGCTAAGTCTAATCCCCTGCTCTGTCTGTTCTTGTCATCTTCCATGGCTTCCTGGCTCAACATCAAGTGCCAACTCAATAAGCTTGATGCCCTCATCAACCCTGATAGCCGTGTGGAATCTCAAGCTGGCGTGACTGAATCCTAATTAACATTGAACCAATTGGCCTCTTGTTGCCATCCTGTAGCTATGCTCCTCAACTAACATACATTGTTCAGGGTAATTAACTTGTTAAACCTGATAATACTAGCGCCATAGTTTCTGGTATTACTCATGTCATAACACTAGCCTGACCAGTTTCGCAAAGAAAAACCAAGAATAAGGAGGAGAAGAAGAAAAAGCTAACGTCTCTCGACCTTTAATTTCGGAAATTTAACTCAAGATAAAACAACATAACATATCAGTATACTTCTTAAAAAATTTCAATTTGGTCCAATGTTCAAATTAAAAAATAACATAAAATTAAATAGTAAATAATTTTATGTCAAAGTTTGAATTTTCTTAATTAATCAACCTTCCATTGAATTGTGTTATTTTGCATACTGTTTATTTCCTTGAAATGTCTAAATTTTCAAACTAATTCAATGGAAACTTTCATTCTCTTTCCATTAAAAATTGTGTGATTGTTGCCGGAGCTTATATCTATAGTTATGTTATTTGCCTGTAAAATCATAAATTAATTTATTTGGAATTCCAAGATATTTTCCTAAATATTTTCATCCAAAAATTATATAAAAAAATCTTTCTTTGTAATAATTATTTTATTCAGTCATGAAGTTTACGTGATTTATTACTAATTAACATTACACCTATCGATTTTATTGCTTTATTTGAATTAATTTATTGGGCATGTTTATCCTAAATCACAACAACTTTTTTCTCTTGATTTACTATTTTTTAAATGAGAATTACCCTATTAAACTGGTTTACTGATTTTCTGGACCGAGGTTTCCAACTATAAAATAACTAATTTTTTTATTTGATAATTAATTTGATGATTTGTAGGGAATTTTGTAATTTTCCATTATTTGAAACTTTTCGGACAACCAAGCAGAAAGAAAAACTTCATCATTTGGAATTGAATGTTACACATGTATGGATTAGAAATTCTAATGGCATAAGCAATATGTAATGACTTTTCAATCCGTCAGTAATTTTATCTGTAAATAATAATAATTAACAGTTCAATTGAAAAGTGAATAGTTCCAGAGTTCTCTAAAAAATACCGACAGAATATTCCGTCAGTGATTCTTTTTGTAATTGACATGATAAATAGTATTCACAGTTTACCAACGATAATTTTCTTGGTAAAATCATCACACCATCGTTTTTTTTTTTAATTATTTTGTTTTTCATTGTAAATATTCTCTCGTTATATACCGAGAGAATATTGTTGTCGGTAAATTTCCAACAAACATATTTTCTTGATATTTTCATTTGTATTTATCAATTTTTTAATAATATAAATAATATTTTTTTTTCTTAAAAAGATGAACTCTTTAAACGTTTTTGAGGGTAAACTTTCATATACGAATAGGTAATCTTGATGTATTTAATAAAAGAAATCTCATAATTTTATTTTTTAAATTTAAATCTGAAATGATAATTTGATAAATAAAAAGTTTGATCATCTTACTCAAAACTTCAAAAATATTAAATGACAATTTCCCATGGCAGGAGATTTATTAATGAACCTCTTAAGGTAAAAAAATGGAAAGAAAAGAAAAGATAAACATTGAAAAGGTCTCAAATAGCTCTCAGCTCTTTTCCACCCCACAAAGGCAAAATGATTACGAGAGGACGAAGACGTCCTCGAGCATGTTCAAAAAAGCAATGGACACTGCATTTTCTTTAATTAACTGGCCATAATATTTTTGTGGAAAGTGACTCCCAAAAGTCCATACCTCTCTTGTAAAGATATCTTGCTTCGGCTGTATATTAGAGGAATATATATTTAACATATTTAATTATTAGACGATTAATTAATTACTAGGAACATATCTAAATTTTAATTAATTCATCCTTCCTGTTTGCTTGTGAAAAATAAAATTAATTAGACTGAATAAAATTAACAAAACACCTTGTCACAATGAAATTAGATGTATATAGGAGATAATTTTTTACTTCAGAAATAAATAAAATAAATAAATTAGAGGGGCTGATCAGTAGTGTAAAATGAAGGAAATTCTTCACCATACACGGAAAAAGAAACTAACACCAATTGTATTTGCTTTTCTTTTCTTTGAATAGAAAAACACAAGACAAGAGTGTTGTTGATGTTCAGCATCAATATCTTCATCACCTCCTTAACTATATATGCAGTACAAGGAATTTAGCTTCTGTTATAAATATGAAGAAGCTAGCTATATGGGGTAACTTAGTTTCTACATATGATCAGCAAGAGTAAAAAGACAGAGAACTAGGAAGGTGGTGGTGATGGTGACTCTGATGGCTATGATGATTGGACTCCTTTTCAATCCGCCACCGGAGATGAAGAAAATCATCAACAGAACACGGTACCCTTAGTGGACCTGTGGTGTGGTAGCCATAAACTTCATGAGCTTTTTCTAAAAGTCGCTTGAAAAGAGGGTGATAAAGGTATGAAATCGGAATTACAAATCTTTGAAATCCACCATCTTCATCCTCTAAACCAACTCGAACTGCAAGCCATCCTTTCTTTACCTTCGATTTCCTGTCTTCCTGCAAGTTGCTCATCTTTTTGAATTAAAAAAAAATGATGGATGTAATAGTACTGGAATATTGTTGTCGAGTGTGTTGGTTGAGAGAGGGAGAAATCTCTTGTTCTAGTTCGCCTTTGAATCGTAGTACTAGGTGTTCTTATATAGGTAGGAACGGGGAAGAGACTAGAAAAGAAGAAAAGAAAAAAGGAAGGGCATTTTTGGGTTAACAAATTCTTATTTTTGCTTGTAAGAAACTATAGAGTGAGATTATGTAGTCATTTATGTTGTCAGTTTTAACAAATACTAAAATCATAAACATGAACTTAGGAACATGGAAAGTAATTAATCTTAATACATATTCGACCTCAAAATATAATAATATTATTGAACAACATAATATTGTTTTGATCTTCTAATATAGATCAATATACATATTATCCCACGACATTCACTATAAAATTTAACAGTTTTATCGTAAAAATTTTTTTATCAGTGTAAAATATATTTTTTAATGATAATTAATTTATCAACAAAATCACCAACAGAAAAATAACACCTCCCAAATTCAAATAAAATAGCTGCACATGGTGTTTAGAGTTATTAGAAAAAACATAGTGAGATTATTCTTATTATCATATTTTTTTAAAAAAAGAAAAACTAACCAAGCATAAGATTATAAGACTACAATTAAAGTCGAGAATATTAGTGTTCGTGTGTCCCATGTACTTTATACGGAATCAAGTTAGAATATTATAACTCGGAGATGGAGTCCCATATTAATGGAATTAATTTACTTTTATGAGCCGTCCCTTTACTCTCGAGGGTAACTCGATCGTGTGGTCCGAGAAGGAGACACCGAAGCTCCATGTTTTTCTCTTGAAACTTGTGCCACTTCAGATTGAGGAATCTTACCTTACCTGGCTTTTATGGCACCGAGCACGGGTGCAAAATCTTGGTATTTCTGCAACATCAGGGATTCATGGTGTCTTCAAAGGCATGGGTTCACTTTCAAAGCTCAGTTATATCGTCGTTGCTTGTTTTTTAAAGGGTATTTTCTTAAAAATATATTAAAATAATATATATATATATATATATATATATATATATATATATATATAGAAGTTAAAATACAGAAACAAACAATATATTATCAACCTCAACTTTTTACAGAATTTCATGAAATTATTTTAGAAAAATTCAATAATTAAATAAAAAATTATTGGTTTTTTTTTTTGTCTGCATAACCATGTCCGTTTCTAAGTTTAATCATTTATCTTCCACTTATAAAGCCATCCACATAATCCAATTATAGCATATCAACAACTACTTAAGTAGAACCAGCTCCATCATTAGATGCAAGAGAAAATTGATAGCGGACAATTCAGAATACTCTGCATCCTGGTGTTTTAAATAAATATTTTTAGTATTTTTAAATTGTTTTGATATATTATTGTTAAAAATAAAAATATATTATTTTAATATATTTTCTTCAAAAACAAAAGATTTCCTTCCACAAAAAAGTTAAACCAAACACCAAGGAATAAATGATTGGATATGTTTTTTTTTTTTTTTTTTAGGGAATAGTGATGGAATCAAATATTAAGAAACTGATTAGTGGCCGTTCTAGTCATAGCATTTCGTGGTTAGTGCCAACGAGGAGCACGGGCTATCTTTTTCTTAATTTCTTTTTCCAATATTCAGGGTACTTATAGAACCCGCTTTCACCTGGTATTATTAAGTTTAGTTTCGTTTAATAGATTAATTTATTGATTCATTAATTCTATACTTGGTCTAAGGTTGGTTTAAATCAGCATTTAAGTATAATCTTTTCTTGTAAGAAACCTTGGAAGATGATATTATACAATACACTAAAATGATTTAGTGCACCTCTTACTATTTACCCAGACTTAGAAATATTGTGGATTGGAGCAGTATAACAGCAGCCCAGTCTTTGCCACTAAAAGTTGCAAGGGCAACGAGAGAGGGGTGGAGTCATCTTTTCACTGGGATGCATTCGGCACTAAATGGATGGTTGCGAGAAAAATGATCACTTCAAGTTTTAATGGTGTTGCTCTGGGTGTTAGTCAGGCCCGTATCCCCACGTGAGGACACCTGACTCTTGGGCTGACCTACCTTTGCGTTAAGTCAGACCACCTTTGCGTTAAGTCAGACCCGAGCGTCACGTGGCACTAGAGTTGACTTGCTCTTGTCTTGGGTGTGAGCTAGATCCACACCTCCACGTGAAAACACCTGTCACTGGGATTGCCTGTGCTTGTGCTAGATTAGACCCACGTGCCACATGATAGCGGGGCTACCTTGCCAAGGACATACAACCAAACCACTCAACTTAGATCCGGACAGGCCCAAGCCCAACAACCTGATATTGCTAAAGTAGAAAACGTTGACTCGAATGGTGTTACACGATGTTGGCCACTGTTAGGTTAAGTTTCAAATACCCATATTTCCCACTGAACACAGTGCTCCCTTTACATTAAATTACGAATTCAATTTTTTAAAATAAAAATAAATATAAAAGGATCCCATGTTTTAATAATTAGAATTTAGACTCCATTTGTTTTTGTTTTTGTGTTTTAAAAACACTTTAAAAAAATAATTTTTTTTAATTTTTTCTATACTTCAAATTGTTTTTTTTCTATATCGTTTTAATGTGTTGATGTCAAAAATTATTTGGATATATTTTCAAACAAAAAAAATATTTTAAAAATTAATTATTACTACACTTTTAAACACTTTCTTTATTGGTGAGCGTGCAATTCATCTTTCCTCTTGTCAAAAAAAAGAAGGAAGTTGTATGATCTCAAGTTTTCATCTTCATAAAATCATCACTAACATCAGATAGATTTGAATCATATCACTCAGCAAATATGGGGCGAACAAAGAGAGGGCCGGTGAAGCATGATAAGTGTAAAGTAGTGAGGTAAAGACTGCATCCTCATTTTCTTTTTCCTACCATGTGAGTATAGAAGGGAGCTAAGAAATTCTCATATTAAACACAACAATAAAATATATGGCCAAAAGGATAAATATATATAGTATTGCTATAAACAGATTTTTCGTATACAATTTTTATACAAATACATGTGAAATTTAAGTTTTTTCTCAGAAAAATAATATTAAAAATATTGGATTTTACTATTTATAAGCTGACAAATCAATTCGTGTCCAGATTTAATAAAAAAACCTTATTTATAAAATATTTTCCTAAAAAGACAGCTAGTAAGGAAAACACAATAAATATCTGTGTATCTATCTATCTATCAATCAATATATATATATATATATATATATATATGCAAAAACAAATGCTACTATGAATTAAAAACTAAAAAGAGAGAATGTTGACACAAATCGACTAGCTTGTCATGGCATCGAGCCCGTACTTCCCCATGTTGAGTCACAATTAATCAAACCAAAGATTTGGAAGATTTCAGAAGGTAAAAAGAAGAAGAATAGGAGCTTTCATGGGGACCATGCTCTCAATGGCTCTATGCTTTACGTTGTTGGCCCTTTGTGCTAAAGACTTGACTCTTGCTCACATGCTATTGGGCGGTAGTGGCGCACACTCTGTCTCTATCAGGCTTATCTTCCACCACCACCACCTTTACCTTACAAGTATTTGCCTACCAGTATTATCTTCCATTGTACCTGCAACTTTGCCCTAGAAAAGCTCTCTCTCTTTAACGATTCGGAGTGGTTAAGTTGCCCGTTCCTCTTTCCTCGTTTCACTTTCTGCTGAAATGTTGTGCTATCTAACTAGATTCAGATGCCAAGTATAGTATCTTGTGATGAGATGATGGCTTGTCCCTCTCTCTAGTATGCGGTCGGTGCACCCAGGGCCACCCCTAATATAGCTTTTTGGAACAAATTCTACTTCGTCTTGGAAGCATAGATTTTCTACATGTATACTTTATAGAATGTTTTATATATTTCAGTGATATTTTCATTAAACAATCAACCAGGAGTGATGCTCTACCAAGTCTGGGTTGGTCCCTACCCGCAGCTTATTGTTTGCCAACAACTGAGATAATTTTCTTTTAGAATGTATTAATATAATTTAATTTCAACAAATGTCGAACTTTGAGGTCATTATAAGAAAATCTACAAATACAAATGGAATTACCGATGAATTTTTTTCGTCGGTATTTTGGGGTGATATTTACCGACTGATTTTTTTTTTTATCGTTAACTTCATTGGTATTTACTGAAAAAAATATTCCGTCGATATATACAAATTAAATCTCAGTCAGAATAGAAATAATTTAAAAAAATCAAACGGTATGATGAGTGTAATTTTTTATGGACGCTGTTACCGATAAAATTACAGTTGGATTCAAATATGGAAGTTCGTACAATGATATGTCACTTATACCGAATTACCCACGTATTGATAGACAAAAATATTATGTTAGTAAATCCATCGATAACAGTTAATATATGATCTGACTATCGACGCTCCCCTCCCATATTTCTCCTTCTTCCCCTTTAGAACTAAACAATCAGCCCCCTCATCTCAACACAACTTATCCTTCTTCAACTTTTTCAGTCAAAACAACACTTTGTTTGATAGCATCCGTGTTCTTATTAAAATTTTATTGCGGATTTTTCATTTTAAATAAGTAAATCTATCATTTTTCTAATTTGAACACAATTTTAAAATGTTAATTTTTTATTGTATATTTTTATAGTATATATATTTTGTTTGGGTGTTTGATTGTTTTATTGTTTTTTCTAAAATAAACTTATTGTATGGATTTATGATTTTGTACATTTTATGTTTTCTTTTTAGATTTTGAAAAATTATTTGTAAATTGTTGAAACTTACGTCGAATTACCGATTTAGGTGTGTTGTGATGAAATAAATAATAACTTGTTTAATGGATCTGTTTTATATTTTATTAATTTTATTGCTGAATTGTAATTTCTGTAAATGTGTACAAATTTGTATGTACGCAGATAATTGATAATGAATTAAGAGAAGTATTAAAGTAGGTTGGATAATCTTGAGCTAAACCAATATTTTTGTAAATTTATTTAGTTAACGTATTTAGTTAATACATGTTGTCATCATTATTTGGTATAGGTTCAATAAAAGTCATGGATGATCATTCAAGGATGTATCAAGATTCACTTAAGGCTTTGACTTGTGATATATCGATGAAACAAAATTTTCTTATAATGACAACTTTGATGTGAACTATCAATAGCTACAGGTACATAGAAGTTTAATATTCCCCATGGAAAAAAAACTATCTACACCAAATTTCTAATTATTTGACTAACAAGAAACAAAATGATGAGAGTCAATCTATGTAAATTGAAATTATTGAGAATTACTAGGATAGAAGTCAATCCTTCTAAATCAGAATGATTAATTAATGGAAGGATCTCTCCGATCACTAATTGGATCATTATCCTTCTTATCAAGCTAAAGATATACTCAAATCACTCATCCCACGTCCCTCTAATGTTATCTATCCTTTCCTTGATATATATATATATATATATATATTGATTGAGAATAAGTGTTCTTTATTAGAGCTATATATATAACAATAACAACACAACAATATAAAATTACATAATTATTTTACTTAAATAAAAATATTTAGATAAAAATTTGAATTGATAAATCACAAAATAGCACATTTAAACCATGCTTTCATACATAATCATTCCAAAGAAAGAAACCATTTAGAAGTAGTTATGCTAATTACGTAGGACAAGTTTTAAGAATTTTACGGGACAAATGTATAACAACAACAAGGGAAAATTTGAACCAATAAAACTATCAAGAGCTTTATGACTATTTACAAAAATAAATAAATAAATAAATAATAGAGCAACTGCCTTCATCTTTTCCATGTAAATCCACTCATATTCACGTATACACATACATATACAATTAAGACTCCATAAATTAATATTTTTATAATTATTATTAATTAATCAAGATATTATTTAATTGAGGCATGAATAAATATATTATTTAATTTATTTATCGAAATTATATTGTATAATAGTTCTTTACTTTGAGAATTTTAATTTAATTCATGAATATGAAATATTTTTCCTACGAAAAGACTCTTTATTAAAATTTTAAATTGATGGACTCGAGGTACACATCTTGTTCATTTGCTTCAATTTTTATTTTATTTTGTTTTTTTCTCTAAAAGATATACCGATTGTCATATTTAAGTATTTTTCTTATGATAAAAAAGATTTTGATCCATTCATGTATTTGTTATATATATATATATATATATATATATATATATATATATAAAGTTTTGCAACATATAAATTTGTTTAGTTACAGTGAATTTATTTTGCATCTCTCAGTGAAAAAATTGGAAGGCTAAGATATAAGAGTATTTTGATCTTTTTACACTGATTCATTGATCATTAAAAGATTGAACATGAATATTATTGTTTTTTATTATTATTATTTGGTACAGTAAAAATACTCTTTTACCCCCAAGGTCAACAAAATTTAAACCCACTGACTAATAGTTTTTTTTTATACTTTGCACAAACTTTAAAATAAATAAAATACTTCTTTTCTCTTAGACAAGACAAAATAGATTCTATGCATTCATGGGTGTTTTGGTGCCTTCACATTAGTTTATTCGTTATTTCCAGGGTTATGAGGTTTTTTTTGGTTAATTTAACATTTATTTTTAATATTAAATTCCAAAAAACTGTTGGTGAATGTTTTTCACATGTCAGCGCGCTGGTGGTATCCACACTTTTTCAATGGCATATGTGACCCCACTGTTTGTCCGAAAATGACCTTCTGTAGTGTTGCTAGAAGCGTTGTCACGTGCTTTTCCTCCTGGTATGAAGTGTGTCAGTGGTGATCCGACGGTTTATCGGCGATGGTCATTTCTTCTTTATTCTTCCTACTTTTCTCTCCCTTTCAATTAAAGTACATGTTTGTTCCTTTTTTTTCTTTTTGTTTTTCAATTTCAATCCTTATATTTTTTATTGCTTATTTTCGTCCTTGATCCTTTTAGAAAAGTTTTTTTTTTATATTTTCAATTTAGTCTTTAAATTATAACTTTTCATATATTGTTTTCACCAATTCGATCTTTATTCTCTTGATTTATCATTTTTACCCTTGGATCTTTAGTTAAAGTTTTATTAATATTCAATTCAATCATTCAATCAAAGTTTAAGTTATTTTGTTTTTCAATTTAGCCTTCATTCTTTTGATATTTTTTCCTTTTGTTAATTGTTTTTCTCTTTTCGATTTAACCCTGCAATTTAATTTTTAAATACTCTCAAATTTATTTTTTATTTTGTTTTCCACCTTTATTTTTTAATTAATTCTTTTATGTGGTTGATTTTTTCCCCAAATACATCCTTCGGTGTTTGATTTATTTGGGATTGGGCTTCACAATTTTTTCATTTGTAATGCTTCCATTTAATCACACGGGTCACAAGTTTTAAGTGTTAATACGATTATGAATTTTTTTTCCTCATTATATTTTGTGATTTTATCATTCTACATTATTTAAAAAAGTTGTTTTGTGGTTAGTTTCATATTCTTTTCTATCAGTTTGTCTATCTCAATACCTAAACCACATTTTTTCCAAGCTATTTTTTGATAAAAGTTTTTTTTTTAAAAAAACTATTTTGTTTTGTGTTTAATTTTTGTTGATTTTTTATTTTATTTTTATTTTACTTTATACAGGTAGGTTTAGTTTTGTACAAAAAATAATTATTTTGAAATAATATTTCTTCCACGTTCAGCCAAGCATATTTTTACATAAATGATTATTAATTTATTTAATGAGATATTTGTATAGACTTTTTAATTTATACTTTAAATTTTTTATGTTAAAAATTACATTGAAACAATCTAAATAACTGATATTTAAAAAAATAACCATAATCCACAGCAAAGCATGGGTTAAATGACTAGATGGTAGCTAGGTATAATCATCCTAAAAGAGAAATAATTATGTGGACAAAATTGTTGGAACCAGCCACGATCCGAGGTCAAAATTAAGGGGACGACCAGCCTGGCTTTATTTCAAGATCATGTAGCACTTTCTTACAAAATTATTGGTTGGAAATTGATAAATGTTGATCAATATTAGGGTTAGTGAGCTTTCCCAAGGTGTTCTTCACCATTATTTCTGAGCTTTCAGCATGAACTCTTCTTCTCTCTTGATCTTGAAATTAAATGAAACTCTACTTGGCACTCTTGGCAGTGGAGAATCTAGCATGTGGCAGTGTATTTTGACAGAAGACAATAGCCCGTTGACAAAAATCTAAGATCCTTTGACTTTAGTAAACGTATATATACAGTCTTATGGCATCAAACTTGTATACAATTAATGGAGTTGCAATGAGTCATTTATGAGTCAAGGACCCTTTTTCTTGCTCGAAAACCAATATTCATATATTATATATTTAATAATCGAATTATAAATCTCACTCTTTCTATATTTTCTTATTTATTCATGTGCGTAGCTAGGAAAGACTGGCAGCTGGGGCTCGGATCGATTTTGGGATTAAAACTAATAAAATTAAAATTTAGACCCCCTAAAAATTATTTCCTGATCTTAACCCTCAAAAAGAATTTCCTAGCTCGGCTACTATTCTCATTCATCTTCTTCATCACCCCTTGTTTTTATTTTACAAAAGTTAAACATATATTCTTCAAAGAGTACATTTTCATGCATATTGAGTCAAACTCAACTATGTGAAATTCTTTTTTATTATTTTAATTGTGGATGTCTGGGTCAGTTTACGCGCACCTCGATTAATTCTCTGAGACCTTGAAGTTAACGACAATATAAGCTTTCAATTGCTCAGAGGTTTGTGACACTCGAACTAGCAACTTCATATAAGTAAATTCAAGACCTGACAAGTTGAGCAATTCCTTTTAGGATTAACTATGTGAAATTCTTGCTGAATGATGTGATCGAACATGGCTAGAGAATCAAGCCATGGCCCTCATACAGATCAATGTTGCTATAGAACTGTAAATTAATTTGGGCAGGAATAGGATTATTCCTATACCACGAATATATATGTAATGGAGGACTTTCCAGAAGCACTGGAGGAGCCATGATCACATGTGACCGACCATTTTCAATGGACCACGACTTGAATTGGACTTGTACATCACAGTATACTTTCCACTAATTGTTTTTATTTCCTTCCAATTTAAAAGATTCCTAATAAGCTTATGGTTAAAAATTAAAAGATTCCTGATAATATTTTTTTCATAAATTATATGCTGATACGAATTTAATTCTCTCATCGGATGGAATTTGGTAGCTTCCCAAATTTTAATTACGTGTTAGGCAACTGTGTTGTTTAATGGTCAATTTGGTCCCTCAACTTTTTAGAGATAATTTGATATTTTGCTGCGTATGATGGGCTGCTGAATTGCCACGTATCTTACTTTTTAAAGAATATCACAGCTTAAATCTTGCAATTTTAATCAATTTGTCCAGTCCTTAGCCTTGAGAAAAACCTACAAGAAAACCTTTAACTCTAGGTTATTTTCTAAATATATACTAGTTTGATTCATTGCACTACTACGATTGCGGGTGAAATAATTTTTTTTAAAAAAATTAAATTAAATTTTTAAAGTTTTAATTAACTTGAATTAATAAAAAAAAATTATTTCAATCAAGTATTAATTTAATGTTGAAACGTATTCTCAACATAACGAGAGCCCCACTTAAAACAAAGCAAAACAAATCATTAAGTCAATTCCAAATCAATCTAACATGATATATTAAATTATGGATAACTATGGCACTCTATAATAAATTGTTTTTTTTTCTATGTTGTATTTTCATTTGTTTTTTTAATATTTTCTTCATCTCGCATGTATTACATCACATCTTCATGATTCTAGACATCATTTCATGTTTTACTTGGTTTTAATTTTTCAAAACCTCATGGCAAATGTTAGATGGGAAGCAAAAATATCAAATAAAAAAAGAACACTAATGAAAAAAAAGATTGAGGTTTGTTAAATAGGAAGTATAATGACTCAATAAAGAAAAATAACCTAAATGAAAAGGAAAACATTTTAGGTGGTTCACTTTTCATATGAATACTGTTCACCATCTCATATGTTTTAATGTTTTTGTTAATACGCTATAATGTGGGTTATATCAAAAAAAATTTGAACATAAAAAAAATATATTTAAATCACAAGAAATTATATGGTTGTTATTAAACTCGATTTAACAAGTTAACCTTGAAACCTAACTTCTTACCTAGCCCGATTTTAAAATTAATCTACGTGATAGTTGCCTTAACATGACCCTGTTAACTTGGCGGGTCCAAAAGCAACACAGATAATCGGTAAAAAGAGTGGTTTGATTTTTAAAAAAAATAAAAATGATGTCTTTTTTATTTTAATATTGAGAAGACAACATATTAGATCGATTTATGACTTAATCTGTAAACCCGCGACCCAAATCGTGGACTTTACTGGGTTTAACAATGTTTTATTTTTTTTTTAAAAATGAATTTTTACTTAATGATATGATAACAAAAATAAACACTTGTAAAATTGAGCATCAATCAAATACAATGATATTTATTTGAGATTATGATGACTTCATAAATAACAAACTGAAATAAATTCTGAAGACTAATTCAAAATCAATCAAATAGTGAAGGATAAAGTTTAAAAAATAAATCAAAATGAATTCAATCATAAGAAAAAAATTAGAAGATGGAATTTAAATAAAATAAAAAATAAAAAAGAGACCTAACCTGGCGAACAACTTTGAAATCTTTTGAACCAACTTTTTACCTAACTTGGGTTTAAATTAACCTGAGTCAAAGTTGTCCTAATATGATTCAATCGACTTGACAGATCTGAAGGCAACCTAGGCGACTGGTAAAAAATATAGTTTGACTTAACAAAATATTCAAGATAATATTTTTTTAATATTTAGACAATGATTTATTAGATCGACTTGGATTTCATGGCTTAACCTGCTAAACTCATGATATGGATCATGGACTCCACCATGTTTAATAAAAAAACATTTATAACTATTTTTTAATTAATGATATGATAATAAAAATAAACGCTTATAAAAAATAAATAAATAAATAAATAAAAATTATAAAATTTAATTTAAAATCAATGAAATTTAAAAATAAAAAGGATTCAATTCAAAAAAATGGAAGGTAGAATTAAAAAGAAAAAAAGAAAAAGAAAGATGAACAGTTAAGTAGATGGGCCATGACATATTATATTAGATGATTAGGAAGCTGAAGAAAGTTAAAAGGGCCTAACATTAATTGATCGCTAGACATCGCATTTTGCAAGACCATGGTTCTTTTTGTTTGACCCAAGGAATCCCAACCATAGTCACAAAACCCAGCTGAACCGGTCCTTCACCCCGGGCAAGTTTTTTTTTTTTTTTTTTAAAAAGAAAAGTTAAGTTTTTGGAGTAGAAGGTTTGATTTGGATTTGGTTGTATTAACTATTTGATGTAAGTTAATCCCTTAATTTTTGAGTCCCATGAAAGTGCATGTATTCCATGGACAAGGATATTGCACCTTATTAGCATCATAAATAATTACTACGTGATTTTCCAGGAATCCATTAGCTAAGATCGTCTAGAAGGCGTACCTTAATTTAACCTTTTTTTTTTAATCATTGTGTTATATTTTAATAATTTAAAAATATTTCTTAAAAATAAATCTATTAAACAGAAACAGGGAATAATTTAAAAAATAAATTAATATAAAATTCAAATACTTATTACAAATTTAAACATTTATAAGTTCAAATACAACTAATCTACAATAGAAGCGCTAGAGGAGGAGGAGGAGGAGGCAGGTCTTCGCTTGAATCATGGAGTGAATAAGAGGGAGCATATATACCACTCATCTGTGATCTCATCTTCATTACCACTCAACAAAGTTCAGTTGTCTTAACACTGAGTCGTTCATAATCAGTAGCAAGATGGGTCGTCCTAGCTTGAATTCGCTAGTCTAAAATTACCTTGAACTCTAGAGTTTGAGTGCTCAGAATCGATAGTGAGCATTCAATGGTTGAAACACTACGTGCCGTCTGCAAATCCTCACTGTAGTGATAGAGAGATTGTACACCCGATTTCTATCGGGTCCACCGGACGATCCTGTCTCTAACCATAAATCCGGATCGAGATCCGGATGGGTCGAAATATCGTCATTGTATCTCTCCTTTAATAGGGTGTTATATGTATCATGAGAAAAAAGTCAACAAATTAAAAAAAAAAAAACAATAACTTAAGAAAAAAAAAAGGTTGAAAATAACATACCTCAAAGTGTTGAGCTTGGCTATCCACGAGCTATTACACTTTTTTTTAGCGGTCATCAATTCGCATATGCATTTCCACAAAAAGCTCCATCGGGCTTGGTTCGCGTTCAAGATCCATAGCCTGCAAGAGAAAATTGTTACTTGTTAAATATTTTTTTAAAAAAACAAAATAAAAAAATGGATGTAATTAAAAAAAATCTTACCATCCGCTTTGCATACGAAATGAATAGGATGGAGTTATCATTGTGTGTGGTAACAAAACCGTGAACATGCTGCTTTTGGTCCTTTGTACAAAAGATGATTTATCGTCATTTGTTAACGTGAAGGCGTTGTTATTTTTCATATATTATGGACATGCTAGTTTTTCATGTGTGCTCCAACCATAAACCATTTTATGCACATGAAGATAATTAATAGTCCATATCAAAGCTACCTTCATCTGAAAATTATATTTTCTCGATACATCATATGTCAAAGCCCTAGATGACCATAACCACTTCAACTCATTAATCAATAGACAAATAAAAACATCTATATTTCGACTAGGATTATTAGGACCGGGTATGACCGTAGATAAAAACATAAACTTTAGTCTCATACACATCCTCAGTGACAAGTTGTAAATCATGAATATCACTGGCCAACAAGAATAAAGAACAGCAAATAACCCGAATGGATTGAATCCGTCTATACATAACCCAAGACGAACATTACTTGATTCCATTAAAAATCAAGAATGCACCATATTAAAATGTTTTTGGGCTTCATCATCAAAAGAGTGCATCATCACTTCATCCACCACATCATGTGAATGATGTCATATCATTTGCTCATTAATCTTTTATGACATGAATAACATTCATAGTCTAGGTGTGATTGGGAAGTATTTAAGTTTTCTATGTGCGGCAAGAGTCCTTTCCATACCAGTTATGGGTTTATAACAAGCATGCCACATGTTCTGCACTCAGTCAACTCTGTATTTTCAAGGTAGTACAACATGCAAAAGTTTGGATATATGTCAATTTTATAGTACCTTATACCGAGGGGTTTCATCATAGATTTAGCAGCATAAAAGTTTTCTTTTAGCCTATTCCCTTCAAGTAAGATGCTTTTCTTCTATTCAACAATTTTTTCATAATTGACCTAACTCAATCTATGATCTGACTTGAATGTGAACACATGTGCAATGACTGATAATATTTTGTGATTTGTGCACCCATTCTATAATAGTTCGTCAGTCTTTCAAAAGATAAAAAAACCTAGTCGTGTTTACTTTAGGTTCTTCATTTACTACTGGAAACTGAACAACATAACCCTTATTCATTCTCATCGCATATATAACTATATTCCTATAAGGATTACTTTTGTCATCTACAACTTCATGCACGTTGCTAAAACTAGAAATTTACATAACCACCCTTTTTACTATGATCTCATGAGGAATATATGGTTCTCCGTGTGCAAACCAACACATGTATCTCTTCATGAACCTCTTTTGTAGAAGATGCATCATTACAACATCTAGATCGAGAAACTTTTTATTTTTACACCTCTTACATAGACATTTAATATCACCTTCACTAATATTTTTTGAATTAGATGGTGTATAATTAATAAAACCATAAACTACATTACAATAATTCATCTTACTCTGACACCACGTCATACAATTCTTCACTCGATGGTAGCGGTGATGCAATATCCCTTCCAACTCTGCCAACAAAGAAGTCATTTATGTACTTATGATCTATTGATAAGAACAGTATGTGATAATAAAAAAAGTTGTCTTACCATTATTTGTTAATGTGAAGGTCTTATTATTTTCTATATAGTATAGACATGCTAGTTTTTTATGTGTGTTGCAACCAGAAACTATTTCATATGTAGGAAAATCATTAATAGTCCACATTAAAGTTGTCTTCATCTAAAAATTATGTTTCCTCGATACATCATATGTTAAAACCTCGGATGACCACACCTACTTCAACTTATTAATCAATGGAGAAAGACAAACATCTATATTTCAACTCAAATTATTAGGATTGAGTATGACCATAGATTAAAAAAAAAATGAACTTCAGCCTTGTATACATCCTCGGTGGTAATTTATAAATCGTGAGTATCACCGGCCAATAAGAATAAAGAGCAGCAAATGACCCGAATTGATTGAATTCGTTTATACATAACCTAAGATGAACGTTCCTTGATTCTATTGAAAATCGAGGATGTATCCTATTAAAATATTTTCGAGCTTCACCATCGAAATGATACACCATCACTTCATCTACCGCATCATGTGAATGATTTCATGTCATATACTTAACAATCTTTTATGAAATGAAAAATCTTCACAATCTAGTTGTGATTAGGAAGTATCTAAGTTTTCCATATGCGACAAGAGTTTTTTCCCTGCCAATTATGGGTTTATAACAAGTATGCCCACATGTTCTTACTCGATCAACTCTGTATTTTTAAGGTAGTATAACATGCGGAAGTGTGGACACGTGTCAATTTTCTAGTATCTTAGACTGAAGGGTTTCATCATGGATTTAGCAGCATAGAAGTTTTCTTTTAGCCTATTCCTTTCATGTAAAATGCTTTTCTCCCCTTCAAAAATTATGTTGTAATTGGCCTTATTCAACCTATGATCTGACTCAAATGTGAACACATGTGCAACGACTGATAATCTTCTGTGATTTGTGCATTAATCCTATAATGGTTTGTCAGAGTTTTTCAAAAGATAATTAAAAAAAAACCTAGTCGTGTTTATATTAGGTTATTTATTTACTATTATAAATTAACCAACAAAAGCCTAATTAATTCTCATCGCATCTATAACCATATTCCCTATTGTCATCTATAACTTCATGCACGTTGCTAGAACTAGAAGTTGACCCAACAATCCTTTCTACCATGGTCTCGTGAGGAACATATGGTTCTCTATATACAAACCAACACAGGTATCTCTCCATGAACTTTTTTGTAGAAAATGCATCGTTACAACATATAAATTGAGAAACTTTTTATTTTTACACCTCTTACATAGACATCTAATATCACCTTCACTAATATTTCTCGGATTAGATAATATATAATTAATAAAACTCTGAACTCCATTACAATAATTCATTTTACATAACCCTTTGGATGAATCTCGACACATCCATGAACGATCATTCATTGCTTATATCAAACCTATATAGAATATTGATGACAATATCAATTAATTAATTATGTAAACTAAAAAAATAATAGAACATTGGTTTAACTCAAACTTATTCAAACTATTTTAATAGTACAAGTAACTCATTATCAATTATCTATATAAATTTAAATTTCTATACATTTAATAAAAATTTCAACTCAACAATAAAATTGACAAAATATAAAATAGATATGTTAAATAAGTTATTATTTATTTCATCACAAAACACCTAAGTCACAAATTCAAATTAAACTTCATTAATTTACAAACAAATATAATTTTACAAAATCTTAAACAAACCCTAACATGTACAAATCATACATTCATACAACAAATTTCTATAGGGAAAAGTTATAAAAGAAGTAAATACCCAAACAAAATACTTATACTACAAAAATATTCAATAAAAATTAACATTTTAAAATTGATTTAAAAAAAAAGGATAATTTGAATCAGAACATGGATGCTGACAAACTGAGTATTAGGGTGGCCGAATTTATAGTAAGAGATTGATTTGTGATAAAATTGGGAGGGGGGGTATTGTTTGGTGCAAAGAAAAATGAAGGAAAAAGAAGAAATGAGGAGGAGAGAGTGGAAGGTCACTCATCAGGTTATAAATTAAATATTACAAATGAATTTATCTATGCATTTAATCGACGAATTTAAATCCGTTGGTAATTCTGTTTGAAAAAATGACACATCATTGTACTTCTTGGTTTTTTCTCATTCCTAGCTTCTTCTCCCACTCTAATTCCCTTAGTATACACCGAGATGATTTTTTGTCAGTGTTTACCAATGGATACTGCAATGGCATATTCAGTCGGAAATATTCGCCACAATCTACCGACAAAAATATTCTATCAGTGTCCATTTGTATTTGTTAATTTTTTGATAGTGTGTGTTAGCTAGCTTACTTTTATTTATTTATTCCTGATATAACCTATGATGGCTTACTGAGCTGAAAATGTTGCATCTCAAGTGTAACGAAATAAGGAGGAAGAGAAGGTTTAGCAAGGTGCTGGCCTAGAAAATGTGCACACTAGAAACCTTGAAGGAAAATATTGATTTTATTGAATCAGATCATCTAATAAATTTAGCAAATTTCTGTAAAATCACACAAACAAGCACACAAAGAAATAACCTAAGTACTACAAGCTCAAAGCAGATCACATTGTGTAGGAAGGAATGATAAAGTTTCCTTCTCAAGATCATGGAGCACCAAGATGTTTTGCTGCTGAACATTGCCAAAAATAGACATGCCACTTGAACTCCCCATAGCCAAGCAAGCTACTCCCATGCTTGAATCACCTATCATGTAGTTTTCGGCCGGCAATTCCAAGTCTGCTCCATCAAAGTGGAATACCAACTTGGGCACCTCTATATTAGTCGAGCCTGATGGCAATGTAAAGCAAACGTCTAGCCCTGTCGAGCCAGAACTATCGACAGGGAGATTAATCTTAGAGGTGAACTCTTTGGCTACCAAGTTAAAAGCACTTTCTTCTAAATAGGTTATTGTAGTGCCAGAGTCAATAATTAGGCCACCACTTCCATCGTCTTGGAGTGAAAAGGTGGATTTCTTGATAGGTAAGCGAGTGTCACCCACCGATATTCCTTCCAGAGAAAGATAGTAAAAAGATGGATGTGCTGGACTATGGATTAAAGGGGTGGTTTTGATGGCACTACTTGATGCTTTCACACTAGCTAGAGATCCCATCAATAGCGTGCTGGTTTTTGTGTCATCAACAGTGGTTAAGCAATAAGAGAACTTGGGCTCCTTGAGCTGAGAAACCAATGACAAGGGCCCACGGCCAAGCCCCACTAGGCCAGCACCTTGGCTGAATCCACTTCCTTCATTATCCGCTCCGCAACCAAATGCAACATTAGGAACCGAAGCCTTGCCAAATGTTAGAGTTTCGCTTGCCAGAATCCCTTGTGTTGAAGAATCATCGCCATAACTATACAGGTATTCACAGCCATTGTTGCAACTGGACTGGGGTAGTGCTTCACATAATTGGCTAGAACATGATAGCTTAGAGAAAGAAGAGGACTTTTTCGGATCGAAAAGAGGGGTCGATTGATGAAAACACTGTGTACAAGGCTTGCACTGAGTCCATATCAAATCACTACCAGTGTCCAAGATGGCAGAGTATGTCTCCGGCGGCGTGCCAATCGCTAGCTTCATCAAGAACTCACCATTCCCTGGAAGAACTGGAGCTTCAATCTCAGAACTTGAAGATGCTACCAAGGCCATTGCTTGGAGCCTTTGCAACCTGTTTCTTCCACGCTTAACCCCGTGTCGAATACGCTCAAGTTTCGTCAAGTTCTTACCTGAATCAACATGTTTGAGCCTAACACGAAAGCCCTTTTGCATCTTCGGATGTTCTAAAGCTCGCCGTGACGTAGAAAAAGCGGGAGAAAAAAATATGGTTAACATTGCCAACGCCAAAACAAAACACAAAGAAGTCATACTAGCCATGATCGAATAACGCAATCACTCAAGAAGAAAATGTTGCTGGAGAGAAAAGATGGACAGGTTAGTGAAGGTTAATTATATAGGTTAGCCAAGGAAGAAATGGTCTTGCATGATGGACTTTGGACTCTACAAAAAAGGAGAACAAAATGGAGGCATGTGTGAAGAAGACTAGGAGATATTACAGGAGATCATTGAAGATGGTTTAAAGTGGAAACCAAGACATTTGAACTTGCAGTGAAGGTTGAGATATCATCGGTCATGAGAGTGAAACCAAAGGCCGAGTCATGAGTGGTGGTTGGGAAAAATGAGACTGAACTCACATGTTTGCTACAACCATTTTGAGAAATTAAGAAGGATGACAATATCTTAATACCTTGCAAGTAATTTACAAACCAGGTCGATCGATCCAGATAGCCGAGTTTAATAACCGGGATAATTTTGTTTTTCTGGACTTCCCTACCATATATTTGTCATACATATATATATTGATGAGTATATCATAATACTTGTATTCATTAATTTGCTTTCACCAATTGTAGTTAAGTCTAGAATCATTAACTTGTCTTGATTGAATGATGTAAATATTGCAAAATATATAGACAGACCATAAGGATTTTTCCCTCCTTAAATTGGAAAATTCTTTATTCTTTTTCCACAGATTTTAATTCATTGATTCCATTTGTCTTTGCTTCTTTCTATCAAGTGCAATATATTTACAGAGAAGTGGAAGAACTGTGTTGAAGTTTGGTGAGCTAACTGGTTTACTAATTATAATTAGGTATATATTGATGGAACAAAGTTGGTTTGATGGTTCTATTATGGCAGATGCCATCTGTGCTTCTACACATCTTTCTTCATATTTTCTCTCTTTTTGGTTAGAAAAATTACCCATTCACCAAAAAAAAAAACAAGTTAACATTTTTGGCTTTGACATGAAGAGTTAAATATTGATACTGAATAATGGTTTGGATTAATATGCTATCTTCGTACAAATAATACATAATTTCATGATATTCAACTTATAATTATTGATTATTTATAACATACGAGAAAAAAAATATAAAAAAAATGAGAAATTGTCATGATCTTGTTATATTTATAGGAAAATAGAGCAATTCATGATTTTTTTTCTTGATTATCGGATAATCTTGGCATATGACCTTAAAGAAATTGAGACAATATATACGAGGTATAACCTATCATGTTATTCTCAAATATGAGAAGATCTCATATTATGATGGGACAATGTGGATTGCTCATGAATCATTATATAAGTAGACTGTTTGAGCAATTGTCCTTTGAGGAAAAGAAAACATCACTTTCTTGAACTCATCTCCGAACCTAACCTAGAAATTGAGTTGGAGGGAAAGGGTAGGACTTAGGAGCACGTTATACATCCAAAAAAACATGCATCAGAAATTAGTTTTCTCAAATAATTAAAAAAAAAAAAGAAACCCTAAAAGGCCTCCAAGTGGATAAAGAGAGAGAGCATTGTGAATTTGTCCACTGCTTTCCTTTTTTGGGTCCTTTAAAAAAGAATCCAGTCATTTAACTTCTTTTTCTTTCAATTTGACCCTTTCACTTTGAGTTGATTTGAATTGTACTTGTATCGACTGTTAATAGGATGGACTCAGCTGATTAGTTCGAAAAGCTCTGAAAAGAAAAGAGAAGAGAAGAAATACTCTATTACAGTGCGTGTGTTTTGGGTGGCTTTCCTTTCAGTACAAGGTTTCGCAAGCTTTTCTCCCGACACCTACTCTTAGCAGGATGAAACATTTCAGGTCGGTCCAAAGGAAGGAATTTGAGTGAAGAAACCTCATACTCAATCCTCATCCAGACACTCCCTAAGGAATGTAAAGAGAATTTGCTGACCGAAAAGAAAAGAACAGACATTTGAACTACTATACAAAGTTTCGGATACATGACAGTCATGTATGGGGTAAGCCTTGCAGCTTTTAGCATCTTATACTTTGATCAAGAAATATAGAAGCTTGAGTAAGCAGAAATTTAATGTTCGAAGACTGTCTAAGTTGCAAAAATCTCATGGCAATTTGTATGATTATGTAACCACAACAAAAGCAAATCTTAAGATGAGAAAGACAGCCAACAGTTCCATATCTTTTTATGGTAAGATCAGTTTCAGTTAAAACATAAAAATTTGTAGAAAACTAGCGGGAAAAGGAGAATTTTTAGCTGAAATGTGTAGGACAAATTATGGAGGCGAGTATAAAGAATATGATAGTTCTGAATTGCTAATTGATAGGACAAAGCACGGCCTAAAAGGAGGTTTATTCACACCAGATGAATAATCTAATAAGAAAAACACATAATTTTAGATTCAACCATTAAAATAGACTTAAATTTTGCAAAATAACTCTACAAATTCAATTCTATTTGAGTTTTTAGGTTAAGAAGACCCTCAAATTAAACCTAAACGATTCTATTCGAGTCAATTTCAATATATTTCTGTTTTGTTTTCAGATTCGTAGTTTAATTTTGAATTTTATATTTTCTTTTCTATTTGAACTTGAGATTCTGATTTTCCTTGTAAATGTTGGTTTTCTAAGCTAATTAAAGTACAAGTACAGTATATCATATTAGAGAAAAACATTTCCACAAAATACGAATTGGAATTCTTATGATGATAACCCTTTCCGGCAACAATTCTGTTTTTCTTTGCTTGCTGTCTTCTTGAGCGTTGTTGAGGCAGAACCAAAACAATAATTCCAGTGTTGAGATAATTTTAGTCCATTTATAGTTAAATTAGGGAGCGAGGTGCAAATTTTCAGCGCAAGGTGAATTGTACGCATGATTGACGACATTCAACAATAACAGCTGCAGTTCCTGGGATTACAGATATTTGATCCAATGAAATAGAACATCAATAAAAGTCGGTGTAATATCACTAAAGAGGAAAGAGGAGTAAAGTAAGCAAAATAAAGCCAATTCCAAATTTCCAATACCTTCGCGACAACCTACCTTCAATTCTCTTGTCATAACTCTAGTCATCACTTCCTACTTATTTGGATACAACATACAGGCAATTAATTGTTGTCATAAACCAATTCCGAAAGGTTGCTTCTGTCGAGATTTATTCTTACCCAGCAGTTTCATCTGGTTTGCATGTTCTTCTTCGTCTTCCAGCTTTTTCCTCCAAGCAGCCTCTTCCTTTTGTCTTTGGATCAGCTCTAACTCACGAAATCGTTCCTCCTCTTTCCTTTGTTGCTCCAAGGCTTCTCTTCTCTGTGCTTCTTCCACCCTCCTCCTATTCTCTTCCAGCATCTTATCCAGCTCTTCTCTTTCTTTTCGAGCTTGTTCCTGAGTGGTCATATTCATATCAAAATGTGCACGAGGCCAAAATGACAGAAACATCTAATGAACTGGTTTTAGAGAGCAGCAAATTTCTGATACTTCTAGCTTCTTTAAAAAAGAAAGAAAGAAAGAAAAGAAAAGAAAAGCTTATTCATATGCTTTCAGCAATAAACTTTGATCAAAATAGATATCGAATGGTACACTGCTGGGCACAGAAGAAAAGGGAACTGATACAAATTGTAAGAATTAACTGTGGTGCAGTCCCCTTACATATGACAGACAGACCAGGTAAATCTATGTCCGAGATGGTTAATGTAAGTGGGTAGAAGAGCAGAAGAAACAGAGGTGGGCAAAACTAACTTTAGGAGTGACTATCTCAAATACTTATCTAGGTTCAAGGTTCAGCAGATAAAAATCTTCAGATTCTGGCTTTGCACCTACTATGATTTTAGTAAATACAGATATGTTCTTTGCCCAACAGATAGATGACTGATCCGAACATTCTTTGATCTTACAGCTCCCCTCATTGGTTTCATGTTTGAGAACTACAATGCTTGGACAGTACTTTAAGGCTCTTTAATGTTAAGACTTGACTCAACCATGATTTAGCTAAAACAGTTTTTGGCATTTATCTCCTTTAGAAAGAAGTTAAGCCCTGAGTTTAGGAAATATTGGAGAGAACTACAAACTCTACATGCAGGAGCACCTCCTCATCCTAATCGGTCTTGCCCACTGTAATGACCTCCTATTACTCACTGCCTCAGTTCTATCCCAAACCTTAAAGGTACTCTGCGGAGACTTGCACAAGTGATTCTACATTGCCAATATCTATATAACAGCAAACCTAAGTCTTTTGTGTTAGCATCTTATGATGATACGTGTTAGAAACGACAGTTGAATGCCGGGGATTCGGTCAGTTCTCCATTATTCAGGGACTTGACCCAAAGGGAACTCAAGATTATTTATGCCACGTAAGGGACAATAACATTGGCATTGGCAATGACAGCGAGTGCAAACAGAAACAATGAGAACATTCCTGATAGTGTCAATATTGAGAATGACTGATGCAATGGCAGGGGTAATTGACATCACTTCTCAAGATATCTTACAAGTGGAAATCCCAACTTAAGCCTAAAAAATCAGTATGATATTTAAACACAGTGATAGAAAACGCAATGGATGCACAAGACTCACCAATCTATCCTCACACCTAAAAGAAGAATAGAAAAGATGGCTTAAATTCACAAGATTGACAATGCCTCAATTACTTTTTTCTCTTCAAAAACTCTTTGCAATATAAATAGAAGTTAAAACAAATGATTACTATCTAACATAGGCCACTTCCTTTAAACATTTTACATGTTAAGGTCCTGATTTTTTACGACTGCAAATAACATACCAATAGGCAGGTGGCAGGTGGAAGCTCATAACCAACCTGCAACAAAGGGACAAGTAACTAGCGAGAGTTCAAAATTCTTACTTCTTTCCTTCTTTCCTCAGCAAGCGCTGCTTCCTTTTCCTTATGAAGTTGAGCTTCAACATCATCAAACAATTTCTTTCGACCTTCTTCTATTCGCCTCTCTATTTCTAACTGAACTTCCTCAGAGTTTAACTTCTCTTCCACATTTTTCCGAATGGATTCTTCCAGTCTCCTTGCAGTCTCTTCCTCTAATAGTTTTAGTACGGCCTCTTGTTGACGCCTGTTAGTGTGTACGAAAATAAAAACAAAAATAACAGCAAGAGTCATTCAATAAGCAAGCAAAAGCTATCCTACGTAAATTGCAGATTTCCACTTCGAGGAAGCACACATAAACAATAAAATAATTATTCATTAAACAACGCATGTTAGAATAAGCAGTGGCTTACTAATTCAAAAACCCATAGAAGCTACCCTGTCACATGTCAGAACTAAATATCAACCTGCTCACTGAAAAGTGGCAAAAACCCAATTGGATAAAATAGGGATAAAAATTGAAGAAATTTAAAAATCACGTCACTAAGCTGTTAGCAATATTAATAAGATGTCAGCAAGAACATGCATAAGATATTTACCTTTTCTTCTCTTCCTCCTCTTTCTTTAGTTTCTCGATAGCAATTTTGGTAGAAGCAATACTTAGACTTCTTGACCTAGGCAATGGAGATAATGATCCACTCCTACTTCTACTTCTATGTCTTCTACGCCGCCTAGGAGGTGTTGGAGACCGGCTTTTACGCCTCCTGTAACTGGGCGAACGACTGCTCCGATGGCGACGAGGAGGTGGAGAATCAGAATCACTTCTTCTCCTGCACTAAAAAACTCACAACTTTACATCATCACAACACACCCTTTTAAGAATAATAAAAAAGCCACTAATAGAAACATCAGTTCGCCTCCATATTGTACCAAATTTCACTGTAAGGTCGAATTTAAGTACCAAAAAAATGCCATTACAAGATTGAATAAAGATGACTTCAAAATCACAACTTTACAACATTGCATAACACCCTTTTGAGAGTAACAAAAGACACACAAATTGGATTATCAAATTACTTCCATAATTTACTAGATTGAATTTTTAAGAACAAAAAAACAAGGAAATAAATAGTGTCATTAGCTTTTGATGCAAAGAGTATGTGACCTGGATTGAGAATTAGAATAAGGAGATCGGCTGCGGTCAGCCCTTCTGCTTCTTCTACTACGGTGGTTTTCCACTGGCGACGGTGAGCGCCTACGCCGGTACGACGGCGACCGGGAGATGCTTCTAGCCATCTCTCTTCATTTAATTTTACTAGCCATAACTTAGATTTTGTATGCACTGTGAAGGATTATGTTTTTCAGACGGGCCAAGGCCCAATCTACGGTCTCGGAAATGAGTTCTAGTCCATTTATTCCTTATGCTTTTTCCTTTTTCTTCTAAAGTAAAAAAAAAAAAAAAAAAAAAATTTGATTTACTGCAATTTGGAGGAACCTTGCATAGTAATTTTAATGCCTTATGAGCTACACATTATCAAATACTCAACAAAAATAATTCTGATTTCAAGTCATGATAAATGAATTTTCATGAATACTTAATTTTAATATGGTTGCTTTGTCTATATTACTAGAATTTAGTTATTAAAATTAGATTTATCTAACAAGTTATTTTAAAATTTAATTAATTCGAGGTCTTAGTTCATGTTTCACAAAAAAATAAAAAATAAAATTAATCTGGTCAAAACTTCAAGTTAACTTGGTCAAAATTCTGAATTAACCTGTAATTCAATCACCTCAAGTTAAATTTAATCAAAAATTTATTGATTTTTTAAAAAATTATTCTTTAAAATTTATCTAAATCAACTCACCTCATTTGTAACTCAATCTTTATCTAAGTGATCTCTAATTGGACCCACCATTTCCATGGTTAAAAGAGTGCAATAAGGATAATCTATATTTATATTTACATATCTTCCTCTTATTTTAAGATATTTTTTCCCATTTTCATTCCCCCCAAACAAGAGGGGAAACTGCAATATCTTGTTTTTCTCATTCCTCTAGTTTAATTCAATCCATTTTTTTCCTTTCACTCTCTTGCCTTCCACATAAAATGTTTGAGTGTTTGTTTTTTTGAGACTTTTGGTGATGTTTGGAGTTTCAAGATAGAAAAACAGAGATAATAAAAACAAAAAAAAAACATATTTATTTTTTATTTTGAAAATATAAGATTTATTTTACTTTTCTATCTATATTTTATTTATTAAATATAGTTCTATTTTTTTATGTGTTTTTTTCTATCTCATAACACTGACCAAATACAACTTTAAATTCGTCATTTAAGCTTCAAGTCCTCCTAGCGTTGGGTTAATTCACCTTGCGCGTGCATGTTTCTACTTTCAATCTATAAGACTGTTAAGATGAAATTTAACTGGCAATGTCCGAGCATTAGAAATAATAAATAAAAAGTTGACAACTTGTGACTCCTCCATCCAGCCCTTTCTTCTCCAGACAGGGAACAAGGGAAAAGGACCGAACAGTAGGGAATTAACTAAAGAGTCATCTCAGAGGCAGACCATTACCAAACAATACCATATCCTTAATTACTGCAATTGTAACAGATACAAGACATAGAAGATGAAACTGGCATGTTCTATATGCCCGCCCACATGGGATAGTATGTTTTTTCCAGTGATTTTCTAGCTTATGTGCATCAATCTACAGGTAACATATAGTATGTAATCATGCATTAGTTTGATAAGTTTGTCTCAAAATCTTGGAGAAGCTTTATCTTGCCTTGGACAATTGTATAGCTTCTTGGTCAACGCTCGAATCTTCGGACCAAATATATTGCTGAGACATGCGTGAGAATTCTTGGTTCCTAGCATCCTCATGCTGCTCCCGCTTTGCCCATCTCTCGGCCAGACCTATTCCTTGCAGCATTTTCACCACTCCTGCCATTGTGGGGCGGCCTTCAGGTGAGCTCTGTGTGCACAGCAATGCAACCTGGACAATAGTCTCGACTTCTTTGCGGTCATAAGTTTCCAAGTTTCCATCCACTACGTCATCAAGCCTGTTTTCCCTCAGCAACTTCTTGATCTGTACATCATATTTCCATCATTTTAAGCATTATTTAAGAAGCATTTGTATAAGTGGAAAGAAAGACAGATAATAGAAGCATGGCATGCAGTCTCACATAGTCAAGCAGAAGAACATCCTCTTCCTCCTCGAGTCGAGAAAGGTCTATTGCACGCTGACCAGTTACCAGTTCAAGAAGTGTAATGCCATATCCGAACACATCTGTCTTTTCTGATGATTTTCCGGTGGATAAATATTCTGGGGCAATGTGACCCATGGTACCCCGCACCTGAGTTGTAATATGAGTGAATTTTGTGTCAACCAGCTTCGCTAGCCCAAAATCTCCAAGAACAGGTTCAAAATTGTCGTCTAATAGGATGTTCGCAGCCTTTAAATCACGGTGTATAATCTTAGGATTACAATGCTCATGTAGATATTCCAAGCCGTGCGCTGCACCAAAGGCAATGCGTTTCCTCGTTGGCCAGTCCAAGCCTTTCTCGCCAGGCTTTAAATCTATAAAATGAATCAAAAGAAAATTGATAACACAAGTCACTGTTATGAATCAATTTAGGAGTGCTATTTATAACATGAAAATCTCAAAGATGGAAAGCACGGTGCTTATTCAAAAAATACCTCTCAAGTGGTATGCAACACTAAGATTTTGCATATATGGATACACCAGGATTCTCTCAGATGAAGTTGTACAAAATCCAATCAACCTTAGAAGATTTTTATGAGCAGCAACACTAATAAGTTGAACTTCTCTCAGGAATGCAGCCTTTCCTCCAGGACTGTAATAATCTTCGAGGCGTTTCACAGCAACTTTCATGTTGTCTGAGAGGATACCTTTGTAAACTTTTCCAAACCCTCCTTGTCCTATTATGTTGCTTGCACTGAAGTTGTCTGTTGCAAGTTGAATCTCACGCCATGAAAATCTTCTAAGCTGCCCAAATGAAATTTTGCGGTCATCTTCGCCTAAAATCACAGGAAAAAAAAAAGGCAGAGTTTAGTTAACATTAATCAACAATTATTTTGAAACCAATTCAACTACACAACCGAAAACAAAATTTACCAGAAACATCAACAAAGATATCATTTTTCTCTTTGTGAAATTGTTGATATCGGTATGCCAAGACAACTAAAAGTATCAGTAGACCGAAAGCCCCACAGCTTGCAGAAGCTGCAATTACTTTAAGTCTTGACTTCCTGGTTGAAACTGCAAATGTTTCATGATTAGGTTCCATCTGGAGATCATGTCATGAAGAATAATACAAACAAAATGCAGTGTCTTCAGAAATTAACCTGGAAGAGGAGACCTTGACAGGCAAGGTTCTTCAAAGCTCAGGCCACAAGCAATATTAGTCGCTGTAAAACTGAAGATACATAACAATTAATGTCAAGCAAACCAAGCTTGATAACTATGTGCCTACCAGTAAAAGATGATAAAAGTTTTAGAACTTAAATTACAAAGAATCACTATACACATTAATCTTGATTTCTATCAGTAAATGATGGGTTCTCTTTTAACCTCTCCTTCCACCATGTTTTCACAGTTAGGAGATTTCTTTTAACCAAGTTGATGAGAAAGAAAGTGACCGGCTATGGTTAGACAAATGAATCCAAACAAAAGATGATCAATGAGATGAAGATTCGAGTGGGATTTACTTGAATGTTGCAACTGAAAAGAGTTTATCTGGTATTCTTCCTGTTAAATTGTTAGATGAGACATCCCTGTCAGAGAAAAAGAATCATGAGCAATTGAACATCGTACGACCATAGGTAGAGAAATATAACTACAAACAATATGTAAAAGGCTAACCAGACATGTAAAGCAACCAAGAAATGTTTTAAGAATGATGATATTCGCAAGAGCAAGACTACCGAAAAGCCCTGTAGAACCTCATAATGTTGATTCCTTGATGGAAGAAACAGTAAAATGACTGAAATTTAAAAAAAAACCATGTTCTAAGAAAGTGTTAAAACAAAGTTGATGTGCTGCTTCATGCATATAAGAATAACAAAGCAAGGAAATATGACTCTTCAAGAGGCATTAAAGAATCCTTACAATAATTTTAAATTGGATAGCTGACCCCAAGTGTCAGGTATCGAACCACTGAATTTATTGCTGGCAAGATTCAGATTTTTTAGTTGCACCATGTTGCCCAGATAATCAGGCAAGGACCCTGATAGATTATTGTTCCTTAATTCCCTGCATGGAGAAGGGTAGGTTTTAAAAACATGGCCATAATTCACCACCAGCACTCATACCTCCTCTGGAAACACAAAAGGTAATCTTTTTTTTTTTAATTCTATTATGGTATGTAAATAAGATCATAAAAAGAAAACAATATGACATTTAAAGTGATAGTTCTCCTAGATTAGTATCAATTTTAATTTCAACCTCTACTGTTCAATTGCATCGATCTTAGTCCCGAAACTTTATTTTCATGTTTAGCAGTGAAAGTGCTAGGTTTTGTTGACAGTAGGTCTTACATCCCGGAAAACTGAGTAAATTATTGCCATCAGTATTTTCACATGAAAAATCAGATTCAATAGGGACATCAATTCGTATTAGAAATAGATTGGTTCACATTTGGGTTGGCCAAACTGTCTCAGTTGATAGTTACATGAATGCTTCTGCAAACATATAACTGAAAATCCATGTGAATTACAAGCTAAAACTCACAGGGAAACCAAAAACTTCAGTTTAGTGATTGCAGGTGAAAGAGTTCCTGAAAGTCCAAGTGAATTCAAGCTCCTGCAAAGTAGTGCGTTCACAGAGTAAATGCACTGCAAAATTTACTGACGAAAGCATTGTCAATCAAGGAAGACTCGAATAAAAATGCAGCAGTCCCACTGGATAACAGTAGTGTGTTGCAAAAATAGGCAAAACAGAAGTGTATTCCAAATACAGACACTTACAGGAATACAACATGTCCGTTTTTGCAATAGACACGAGTCCAACTATAGCAAGGGCTCACTAAATTAGGATCCCAATCTATTTGTCCATGGGAATCATTTAGTGCCAGTAGAAGATCTCTTAAAGCACCACCTGAACATTAGAGAAAGTTGAAACGTGTCAGTAAATATCTGATACTCGGTAGAAGGTAATGACTGGCAGCAGCTCCCCATATTTCATTAAATAGATAATATTTTCAAAATGAAAACAGGAAGAGACAACTATATATTGTACCTTTCTCATTCATAAGCATAATTGGCTAAACAAGTTAGATTTCTGTAAGTGAATTATCCAACCAACAAGGTTTTTTCCCAAGGTAATGTTCTATAAATATATCCAGATTTGAAGAAATTACAGTGAATTAATAGCAGTTTTCCAAGACATAAAGCAATTGAGTTTAAGAAGTGTAGCAACAATAGAAACATGCTAAATGATGACAGAAATTGTTTTCTTCTTTCCCTCAAGATCAAAATCATAATAATTGGGTCCTGATAATTTTCAAAATCAAAACATTCTGAGAAATGTCTGAACAGAGTTTAAATGTGATGCTTTCTTTCAAGACTACCAAACTTCCACCAAGATATTAATTCATGGATTTACATTGAGCCTGAAATCAGTAAAAGTATTTCCAAGGAATGATACTGCAGAGGGAGAACAAAGCTTAAAGAAAAGAAATGAAAACTTTTAGAGACTCCCTTAATTTTTTAAATGCCAATGATCCACTTTTTGAGGCCAGGATACATTGTCAGGCCTGAAGTTTCAAAATATCTCCAAGCCTTATATCTTTCCACCAGTATTAGTATTTGGAGCCAACAAATGACATTGTAGTAAAGCAAATTGTAGATAACACCATACCTTCAGTGTCAGGTTCCTTGGATGAATTAATGATTTGTAAAAAATTGAGCAGAACAAGACAGTTGATAACTAGTTTCAGAGGATTCCTGATGGAGAACACTCCAAACATGTATCCGAATTTGGTGTAGCCGAAGGATTCAGCAGCAGACCTCTTGCCACCACTTGGATGCTCTAATAAAGCAAAAGTTTTATCAGTTTAAAGCAAAATTAAGCGCATGCTCTAATTTTACCATTACTCCTCATTTAAAGTAATAGACCAAAGCATTCACTATTGATTTCACTAACAAAATATATCCTTCTTTCTTAAGATCATGCACTTTAGGTTTAACTTTTTTGTATGCAAGTTTCCTTTATGCTTGCATCTAGACTCTAGGAGACTCAATTATGCTACCCTAATATGGCCTCAGATGGTGAAAGAAGGAAAAGGAGAGCACACCAAAAAAGAAAAACATTCTATCAGGTAGTCAGAACAAGTTCAATCTAAGCTTCTCCACATCCCATAAAGCAATTTAATACATAATTCTGACAGAAAAATATTCCCATGATCCTCATCTTCCACAAGAAAAGCATCTGATGGGAAAATGGAAGCTCAAAATCAACTTATTCCCACCACACACCCTAATGAAACAAGATAGATTTTGTTTTTTCTTTTCTTTTTTCATTTTATTCTTTCTTTCTTGCCGTTTAAGGAAGTTTTCCCTATAAGAATACATGATGTGTTACTTTCACAACAACGAGACAAGTATTATTTTCCCACCACAAACTTTGCAGGACCATAAATTGTTAATGGTCAAGGTTCGTTCAACTTTTCTGTCCCAATTTCTTTGTACAAAGCTACTTGGCTTGATCATAGAACAAGCAATTTTTCTTTATGTTTTCTTTTAGTAGTGAAAAACAGCAGATTTGGACTTCAAATTCATAATCTTTCAACAAAATGATCGTCAACTACAGAACCTAGCTACCATCCCTCAGCATCAGTAATAAACTCAACCAGCTAGTGATCCCCCACACGGACATACAAAAAATAAATATATACTAGCCTGAAGAACAAAAGAGAGAAGCTATGAAATTGACAACAACCAAGAAAGAATTACACAAAAAATTAATCTCTTGGTTGGAATGTAACAGTTGCAAGAAACTCACACGACAAATGTACATAACAGACAGGCAGACAGATACATCAAGAAGGAATGAAAAGAATCATACCACTATTAACTTCAGTCATGGAAAGTGCAGAAGACTGAAAAAAAGGTGGTGGCACAAGAAGAAGAAAACGAAGAAGCTGAACACAGCCACTATCATGATGATCATAAGGAATAACTGATGATTAATGCAATGGACCCACAAAGCATTTTGATATGAAAAAATATGGAATTCTTGAAAGGCCAATAACAGAGAATATGGGAGGGACTAGTGGCGTATTGGTGGAGGACGAGAATGAGAATCCCACTAATTAAACTTTGCTATGCTTTTTCTTGCAATTGGATTGGATTAAGATAATGATTAACACTTTTTTTTGGTGTTGTTGCTTTTAAAATATCCAAATTAACCCGGTGAGATGCTTCTGATACATATCTATCAGAAGACTATTAGCATCTGTCTTTAGAGAAGCTTCCATTATGAAATAAACCATGTTCTGCGGAGACAAAGTCAATTATTCCTTGGTCAATTTTTCTTGGCCTCATTAATCTTTTAAAATATCCAAACGTTTGGGTTGTGGTACGAGAATTTGGGATCAGGGTATGCAATTAGGT